>Ga0116146_1003656_pt1 | contig 12391 bp, 5 predicted proteins | sample AD_JPNHG2_MetaG_FD_89748 | JGI IMG/M metagenome (GOLD analysis project Ga0116146, IMG submission 89748) | Active sludge microbial communities of municipal wastewater-treating anaerobic digesters from Japan - AD_JPNHG2_MetaG | ecosystem: Engineered > Bioreactor > Anaerobic > Digestate | place...
ACCGTTCCAGAAAAATGACCCGCCTCGCCGACTCAATTTGACATGACCCGCCCCAATCGCTTCCTTAGCCGGGGATTACGGAAAGAAGAAGCCAATGCGCTGATATTGGTATAAATGGCATTTCCCCCCACGCTGCCCTGTTTTCCGTCGGCCGAAGTAGCCCGTGCGGGTGTTGTCCCATTTCCCCCGTTATTGCCATTGCACACGGAACCACCTGTACCGGGATCCCCTATCAATCCACCGGAAGCGCCTCCCTGCCCTGTGATGCCGTTTGCGGGCCCGGCCGTTCCGCCGGATCCGCCTAAACCACCCAAACCATCCGTCGTCGTATTATTGCCTTTCGCGCCACCGTTTCCCCCTGAACCGTCGCCGCCATACCCTTTGAGTCCTAAACCGCCGTCTTGGCCGTTGCTTCCCTGGGAACCGGGTTGGCCGTTGCTGGCGACAACGCCTGCGCTACCTCCCACGCCGGGCATGCCGTTGCCTGTTCCGGTTCCTTTGGAACCACCCGCGCCGCCCGTACCACCCAGGCCGCCTGCACCGCCCGCGCCGCCCGCGCCGCCCGCGCCACCCGCGCCGCCCGCGCCGCCTGCGCCGCCTGCGCCGCCCCCGAATCGGCCTGCGGCCGCCCCGGTATCATCGGCGCCGGCATTCAAACTCGAATTCCAGTACATGTCATATTGGGCGACAATCGAGCATGGGCGATTACCGATGGCCTGAAACGTGACCCCGCTGGGCACATTCACGTTTTGAAAACGAAATACCGCCACATCGCTATCCACTTCGCCGTTGATGGGGGCGCCTCCGTTGATTGTTATCGTGGGCGGGGTTGCGCCCGTGTTGATTTCCACAACATCGCCCCCTGAGGGTTGAAAATCACCGAGTGCGCCCGTGCTGGAGTACAAATCGGCAGCGGCCGTGCCTGCTACAAGCAGGCCAATCAGTCCCCACGCGAAGATCATGCCCGTAATCCCCCCCAAAAAATGAAAAATCGTATTTTCTGTTCGTTGTGTATTCATCCCGTAATCCCTCCTCTTCGAAAAAACACCTCAATGAAGGAAAAAACCGCACAAAAAAACTGCGCGTTTCACCAACTAAAACAAGACCTCGCTACTTGCACGGATACGCCGCGTTCGTTTTCCCATCATTCCTGAACGAACACGGAAACACCCTTTACGGTATTCAAACCTACTGCACCCGTTCGGAATTGTACACAGGCCGATAAAAAAAAGCAAGCACCATCCTGATAATTCTGCGGTATTCCAAAAGAGAAAAACCGGGAAGAAAACCTTTGCGTTTTATTAACACGATTTCCATGTTTTATGGTATTGTTATATGGTATGCGGGCGACGATGCTCACAAACGGGGTGCGTCGCGATGCGTCCGAATGCTGAAAGTAAGGAGGAATGGTGTATGCGGCGGTTGGTTTTTGGGCCGTGGTGGGCTTGTGCCTTGGCGTTGTTTTTTGCCTGGAGTGCGGTGGCGCAGGATCCGGCGGTTACCAAACAGCCTCAATCGGCGACGGTCAATGTCGGCCAATCGGTGACGTTCAGCATTATCGCGTCAGGCACGCAGCCTATATCTTATCAGTGGTTTAAGGATTCGGACAGCATTCCGGGGGCAACCACAACGTCGTATACGATCGCCTCGGCGCAGAAATCGCACGAGGGATCGTACGTTTGCATGGTATCCAATTCCCAAGGCCATGCCTCGTCGGCGAGCGCGGAGTTGGTGGTCATCAATCCCATTACGATTCTCAGTCATCCGCAATCAGTGACCGTGAATCCCGGCCAGCAGGCCAGTCTCAGCGTATCCGCGACCAGCGCGCTGCCCTTGTCGTATCAGTGGAAAAAGAACGGCGGGGCCGTTACGGGGGCGACCAACGCGACCTATACCGTTTATTCGGCCAGCGAAGACAATGAGGGCACGTACATCTGCACGGTGTCGAATGCGGACACCAGCGTGGATTCCAATTCGGCATTGCTCTCGGTCAATAATCCGGTGGTTATCACGTCCCATCCGCAATCCGTTACGCTCGCTCCGCTTCAGGGGACCGTTTTTTCCGTAACGGCGACCGGTACGCCCCCCCTGAGTTATCAGTGGCTGAAGGACGGTGTGGACATTGCCCAGGCGACGGCCAATACCTACGGCATTCCTTCCGCCACCGACGCCGACGTGGGCAATTACAATTGCCGGGTCTCGAACGTTACGGGCAGCATGCTGTCCGAAACCGCCGCGCTGGTTGTGGCCAGCGCCCCGCGTATTATTGTGCAGCCGCAATCGGCCCAGTTGATCTTCGGACAACCCGCCAGCCTCAGCGTAACCGCCACGGGATCCGCGCCGCTGAATTATCAATGGCAAAAGAACGGTTCCGCCATTCCCGGCGCCACGTCTTCGACCTACTACATCGCTTCCGCAACGTCGGCGGACATCGGTCTCTATGCCTGTATGGTATCCAATCCATTTGGCGCGGAATTATCGGCCACCGCCACACTGTCGGCCGACACGCCGGTGACCATTACGACCCAGCCGCAGTCGCAGACGGCCGGGCCGGGCCAGCGGATTTCCTTCTTCGTAACGGCGACAGGCACGTTGCCGAGAAGTTATCAATGGCGCAAGAACGGAGAGGACATTCCCGGCGCCACCGGGACCATTTACGCCATCAATGCCGTCTTGAAGCCCGACGAGGGCGAATACCGGTGTGTTGTGTCGAACAGCGTCAGCAGCGTGATTTCGGACCCGGCCTTTCTGGTGGTCAAGGATTCGCCTTACATCAGCGCCCATCCGGAATCCCTGACGGTCAATCCCGGGGAAACGGCCACGTTCTCGATTACAGCCAGCAGCGCCGTGACGCCGGTGACCTACCAGTGGCGCAAGAACGGCACGGATATCCCCGATGCGACGAACGACACGCTCGTCATACCCGCCGCCCAGGAATCCGATGAAGGCAGCTACTCGTGCATTGCGACCAATCCCATCGGGGATACGCCGTCCAATCCGGCCACACTCACGGTGAACAATCCCGTCGTGATCGGCACGCAACCCCAATCCGCCACCGTGAATCCGGGCCAGACCATTTCCCTGTCGGTCAGCGCCACGGGCACCGCGCCCATCAGCTACCAGTGGCGCAAGAATGGGGCGGTTATTGCCGGCGCCACGAACGCCCTGTTAGACATTGTGTCGGCGCAGAAAACCGATGAGGGCAGTTACGCGTGCGCCGTGTCGAACGTGACAGGCACGGTCCTTTCCTCGACGGCGGTCATTGTCGTCAATGATCCTGTGGTGATTACGGCTCATCTGCAGTCCGTCACGGTTGCGCAAAGCCAGCCGGTCATTTTTACCGTGTCGGCCACGGGCACGGCCCCGTTGAGTTATCAATGGCGCAAGAATGGAACGAACATCGCCGACGCCACCCTTGCGGCGTACGGGTTTGCCTCGGCCCAATTATCCAACGCGGGCGACTATGACTGCGTGGTCACAAATGTCGTCGGCAGCGTTGCGTCGAATGCCGCCACGCTGACCGTCAACGCGCCTGTCACCATTACCGCGCAGCCGGTTTCCCAGACGGTCAATCCGGGTCTGACAACCACGTTTACGGTAGCCGCTTCCGGTTCGCCGGTCATCAGTTACCAGTGGCGCAAGAACGGCGTGGACATTCCCGGCGCCACGGAGGCGACGTACCGGATTGCCGTCACCCAGGAAGAAGACGAAGGCGGCTATTTCTGCGTGCTGCTGAATCCGTTCGGCGCGGCTTCCTCCGATGCGGCCACGCTAACGGTGAACGATCCCGTGGTCATCGTTTTCCATCCGCAATCCCAAACCTTGAACGCCGGGCAGGCGGCTTCTTTCTCCGTGGCCGCAACGGGCACGACGCCGTTCAGTTACCGGTGGCGGAAAAACGGCGCCAATATCGCCGGCGCCACGGAGGCGACCTATGCCATTGCATCCGTGCAATCGTCCGACGCGGGAAGTTACGTTTGCGTCGTGACGAACGTAACCGGCAGCACGACGTCAAATCCGGCGACGCTGACCGTCAATTCCACCGCGGTCTTTACCACGCATCCCCAGTCGCAAACCGTCAATGCCGGACAGACGGTTTCGTTTTCTGTCGTGGCCATGGGCACCGAACCCATCAGTTATCAATGGCGCAAGAACGGCGTGAACATCGCCGGCGCCACCGCCGCCACGCATACCATGGCGTCCGTGCAGGAATCGGATGAGGGCGACTATGCCTGTGTGGCCACCAACATCGTCGGTAGCGTTACCTCGAACGTTGCCGTCCTTTCGGTCAACGATCCGGTTGTTTTCACCGCCCAGCCGCAATCGCTGACGGTAAATCCGGGGCAGGCCGCGTCTTTCTCGGTCGCCGTGACGGGCACGGCGCCGTTCAGTTATCAATGGCAAAAGGGCGGATCGAACATCGCCGGCGCGACGTCGGACACGTATTCCATCGCATCGGCACAGCAGAGCCATGAAGGCATTTATTCATGCACGGTCGCAAATGTGGCCGGCAGCGTAATGTCGGCGGCGGCGGCGCTGACCGTGAATGATCCGGTCGTTTTTACCGCCCAACCGCAATCGTTGACGGTGAATCCGGGACAGAGCGCATCCTTTTCCGTTGCCGCGACGGGCACGGCGCCGATCAGTTACCAGTGGCGCAGGAATGGCGTGAATATCGCCGGCGCCACAAATGCATCGTACACGATTGATTCAGCGCAGGAGTCCGACGAGGCCGCCTATGTCTGTGTGGCAACGAACGTCGCGGGCGCCGCCACCTCGAATACGGCAAACCTCGTGGTGAACAATGCCCCGGCGATTACCGTGCAGCCCCAATCGCGAACGATCAATCCGGGACAGTCTGTCACGTTTTCCATCGCCGCGACGGGGGCCGCGCCGCTGAGTTATCAGTGGTCCAAGGATGGCGTGGCCATTGCCGGCGCCACACGGGCCGACTATACGGTGTCGTCCGCGCAGGAAAACGACGAAGGGGCGTATGTATGCGTGGCGAGCAATTCCGTCGGCAATGCAACCTCGAATGCGGCCCTGTTGTCGGTCAACGATCCCGTTGTCATAACGGCGCAACCGCAATCGTTGACGGTCACGACCGGATCGCCGGCGGCATTCAGCGTAACCGCGACGGGTACGCCTCCGTTCAGTTATCAATGGCGCAAGGATGGCGCCAACATCGAAAGCGCTACCAATGCGTTGTATGCCATTGCGGAAGCGCGGAAAACGAATGCCGGAACATACGTCTGCATCGTTACGAATGTTGTGGGCAGCGTTACGTCGCAATCCGCAAGGCTGACCGTGGATGAACCGCCCGCCCAAGTGGCCGTTGGCAGTGGACAAGGCAGACCCGGTCAAACCGTGGAAGTTCCCGTTGCGCTGATTACGAACGGCACCCGGCCCGCGGCCCTTAACATGCGCATCGTGTATGATTATGCGTTGCTGGAGTATCAGGGCGTTACGGCGGGCCCCGTGGCCATCGAGGCCGGCAAGAATGTCAACGCCAACGAACTGGAAACGGGAAAAATCAGTTTTGTTGTATGGGGACTCAATACCTCGGCCATGAGCGACGGCACGCTGATGACTCTCTCCTTCCTTGTTCGGTCGAACGCGACGCCGCAGCAGGTCGTGTTGCGCGCTGAAAATGCGTCCATGTCCGATCCGGATGCCATTCTTATTGCCGTTACGGTATCCAATGGCAGTGTCCGTATTACTGATTCCGGCGGCGAAGGCGAGGGTGAAGGCGAGGGTGAAGGCGAGGGTGAAGGCGAGGGCGAAGGTGAAGGCGAAGGTGAAGGCGAAGGCGAAGGTGAAGGCGAGGGCGAAGGTGAGGGTGAAGGCGAAGGTGAAGGCGAGGGCGAAGGTGAAGGCGAGGGCGAAGGTGAAGGCGAGGGCGAGGGTGAAGGTGAAGGCGAAGGCGAAGGCGAAGGCGAAGACATTGTCGTATGGGTTCCCGACCGGGCGGTTGCGTCAGGTGAATTGACGTTGATCCCGCTGAATGTTTCGGCGCCAGTCGGTACGGCGTTTTCCGGCGTGTCCATTGATTTTCGGTACGACGCGGCGCTGATAGATCGCTCGACGGTCCAAGTACAGCCGACGGCATTGACAGGGCAATTGAGTTTCACGGCGGATACGGACGAGGCAGGCAAAATCGTCATCACGGCGATTACGGACGCGGCCAATATCCGTGGAACGGGCCATCTGTTCGATATTTATGCGCGGGCGCGCACAAATGTCCCCAATGGGACCTGCGGCATGCTCCGTTTTGCGCGGGTGGACATGTACGGCCCAAATGGCGAAACGCTGGACGTTGATAGAAGCGATACGGGACAGATTTGCATCGCCAATGAATGCCGCGTGGGAGACTTGAACGGCGATCTGTTCGTCACGCTGGTGGATGCGATCGCCGCGTTGCAGGTTGCCGTTGGCAAGCTGTCCCTGACCGATTGCCGGTTGCAGTCGGGCGATCTGAACGGCGATGGTGCCATCAACAGCGCGGATGCCACCATGCTGCAGCGATTGGGCGCGGCGCTGCCCATCAATCCGCAGTCCTCCGGAAAAGCCGACACATCGGATCCAGCCTTGTTGAGCAATATTCTCCAAGGCACGGAATCCGTGTCGGTTTCCATGGAATCCGTGCAAGGCATTGTCGGGGAAAACGTGGAAGCGATGGTATCCATGGACAATCCGCTTGGCCTTGCCGGTTTCGACCTTCGGGTGTCCTATCCGCCGGAACTGAGTTTCATCGAGGCCGTTCCCGGATCGGTCGGAGCGGGTGCGCCGATGGAAGTCAAGGACGAAGCCGGACATGTGAATATCAGCCTCTCCCGAAGGGATGCCGTCCTTGCGGCGAAAGCCGGCGGCACGGCCTTGGTCACCTTGCGCTTCCGCGTCGAGGCGAAGCCCACGAACGGCATGGCGGCGCTGGGCATCGAAAAATGCGTCTTGAACGGACAATACGGCGACACGTTCGCTTCCTATACCCAGGTGAAGGCCAACGGGACGAATGTCGCTGTTACAAACGGCGACGATCCGCTTTGCTGTTTCAACGCGGGCATCGCGGCGCCGAAGCCCCGCGGACCGGGCGACGGCCTGTTGCTGGCGGCCGTCGCGTTTACTTTGGCGGCGGCGGGTTGGCGCAGACGGCTGGCCCCGGTCCATGAAAAACCGTAACGCGGAGATCCATGTCCATAAAGCCGCGTCCATTCGAGTGGAATTATTGCGCCATGTGCGGCGCGGCGCTTTCTTTGTCTTCGGATGGTGAAAAGCCGCGTCCTTATTGTGCCGGCTGCAATCGTTTTTTCTACCGGAATCCGTTGCCGGCCGTGTGCGCTATCATTACCCGCGGCGAAGAGTTGCTGCTGGTTCAGCGGGCCGTGGACCCCTGCCGCGGCCACTGGTCGCTGCCCGGCGGGTTTGTCGAACTGGGGGAAACCGCCGAGGATGCGCTTGTTCGCGAAATGCGCGAGGAAACCGCGCTCGAAGTGTCCGGTTTGTCCCTGGTGGGCGTCAGCACCCAGCAGAGCATCCATTACGGCGGGGTGATGGTTCTCGGTTATGCGGTCGGGAAATGGACCGGGGAACCCAAGCCCGATTCCGATGCGACCGACATCCGGTTCTTTGCGCCGGATGCCCGTCCCCCGTTGCCGTTTCCCGCCCACCGCGAACTGTTGGCCCTTTTCGACAAGCAATCAGGGAACCGGCTTCTTGCGTAGAAGAATGAGCGCGTGGCCGTTGCGCATCGGCCTGTGTTGCCTGGCATGCCTTGCCGCCACGATGGATGCACGCGGCGCAGACGATGGGCAGGCCGGCGCGTTCGGGCAGGCGCTGGATGCGCGAAAGGGGGCGATAGTCGTGCCGGCGTCGGCGGAATTCAGGGCGCTGCCGCTGACGATCGAATGCCGGGTGAGGTTGCTGGGCAAGGAGCAGTACAACATTCTCGTTGCCAATGAGCCAAAATCCTCGGCGACGCATTGGGAGATCTTCACGACGCCGGGCGATGGCGTTTTACACGCCTACGTGCCGGGCCGCATGCCGGATCACGTCCACACGAGCGCCGCCATTGCGGACGGACAGTGGCATTGGGTCGTCATGACGATAGAACCAAACCGCATCCGGCTATTCGTGGATGGCGTCGAAACGGCCGGCCAGGAATCCACTGTCGTCAATGACATGACGATCGAAGGGCCGCTGGCCATCGGAAGTCTGGCCGAGGGCGGGTTCGAATGCAACGGTCTCATTGACGAGGTGCGGATATCGAAAGTCTTGCGTTCGCCCGATGCGGTTCCCTCCGGGGAATTGTCCGCAGATGATTCGACCATAGGCCTTTGGCATTTCACGGCGGACGCACTAGGCAAGGACGCGTCGTCGTTATCACGCGACGGCCAACGGAAGGCGCGGCAGATCGCTTTTACGGACAGCGGCATCGAGATTCCCGGCGGCATGTCCGCGGACCTGCAACCGTTGCCGCCGGCGGAAGACGCGGCGCCGTTGCGCATGGCGGTGGCGAAACTGGCGGACCGCCTGAACCTGAAGAGCATCCGCGTCGAATCCATTCCGGACGCCGCGTTGCGCGAATGGAGTTACGATTTCGAGTGGATGGGCAAGAAGGAATACCCGGAACACCGGCCCGGCGGACCGGATGCGGAGAAACTGAAGCGCGAGGTCTACGATCCGCATGCCTTGATTTGGGAAAGCGACAACGGGCCGTTGGGAACCGTGCTACGCCGCGCCGGGGCGCTGGCGGATGCGCTCGCGGACGATTCGCCATGCCGGGCGGATCTGCAAGCCTTGCGCGACTCGGCGCCCGCGCCGGGAACGGACGGGTATAAACCGCACTACCTTGCGGCTTGTGCGATTCGCCGCCAACTCGCACTGGGCAATCCGCTGCTGGATTTCGACGTGATCCTCTTCGTCGCGCGCGGGACTTTCGAGGGGTCGGTGCGTTCCAATCCCGAAACCGCCGATCCGCAGGGAGGCCATTTCGTCACGCAGTATTTCGGCTTCAACGCGCTGCCCGGCGGCGGACTCTTCATCGTGAAAAACTACAAGACGCAGCCGGAAATCGTGAATGTGCTGGCCGATTCCGTTGTCGGGAATGGACGGCTCAAGGGCCGCAAACTCGATTACGGCGCCTTCGCCACACCGGACCTGTCGTTCGACGGCCGGACGATCGTGTTCGCATGGACCGAAAACAGCGAGCACAAGTGGATTCAATCGAAAAAGACCTGTTTCCACCTGTTCAAGGTCAACGTGGACGGGTCGAATCTCGTGCAGTTGACCGACGGCGCGTACAACGATTTCAGCCCGTGCTGGCTGCCGGACGGCCGCATCGCGTTCGTGTCGGAACGGCGCGGCGGCTACATCCGCTGTTTCGCGGCCTATCTGAAGGTCCGCAGCTACACGCTGTTTTCGATGAACGCCGACGGTAGCGACATTGTCCCGCTGAGTTACTTCGAGACCAGCGAATGGAATCCGTCGGTCAACAACGACGGCCAACTTGTTTATACCCGATGGGACTACGTGGACCGCGAGAATTGCCTCGGCACGCGATTCTGGATCAGCAATCCGGACGGCACGAATCCGCGCGCACCGCACGGCAATTATCCGCATCCGTATCACACGTTCCCGGATCATCAACCGTGGAAGGTCGAGAATGGCCGCGAATGGGACAGCCGTTTCGGCGCGCCGCTGGTCGAAATGAGCATTCGCGCGATCCCGGATTCGCCGCTCTATATTTTCACCGCCGCGCCGCATCACGGATCGATTTACGGATCGCTCTGCATGCTCGATCTGCGCCGGGAAGACGACGGCCACATGAACCAGATCCGGCGTGTCACGCCCGACGAGCCCTTCCCGGAAACGGAGATGCCCGGCCGACGCCATTACAAATACGGCACGCCGTGGCCGCTGAACGGGGATTTCTATCTCTGCAACGTCTGGGAGAATCTCGCGCTGGTGGATCGCTTCGGCAACAAAGAGGTCTTATGCGACTTGCGTTCGATGCCGTGCGCGCAGGACGAGCGCCTGCGGCTTGTCAATCCGATCCCGTTGCGCGCGCGCGCCGCGCCGCCGGTCATCCCCCCGAAAGTTCGCGCAAAAAGCAACGAAAACGCGCCCAGCGCCACCATCGCCGTCATGAACGTGTACGACTCCGACTTGCCGTTCCCGGAAGGTGTCCGGATCCAATGGATCCGCGTCGTGCAAAACATCCCGAAGACGAACCACGCGATGGGCGAGCCGATGATCGGCTACGAACGCGAAAACACGCCGCGCATTCCGCTCGGCATCGTGCCGGTCGAGGAAGACGGCAGCGCCTTTTTCGAGGCGCCTGTCGCCAAGCAATTGATTTTCCAGGCGCTCGATGAAAACTTCATGGCCGTGCAGTCCATGCGGTCCTCGGCCTTCGTCCATCCCGGCGAACGGCTCACCTGCGCCGGGTGCCATGAAAAGACGCAGAGCGCGCCGCAACGCGAAACGAAACCGCTTGCCCTGCGGCGTCCGCCGTCGAAATTGCAGCCCGAATGCGGTCCCGTCGAACCCGTCAGTTATTACCGCCAGATCAAGCCGATTTTCGACGGGAAATGCCTGCCCTGCCACAGGGAAAAAAACAAGGGCCCACAGGACATGAGCTACGAGGCGCTCAAGGAAGGCTATACCTTCTGGTTTTCCGGCGCCATGTTCACCGACATGACGACCGCGTACAGCGGCATCCACGGCGGATCGCGCACGATCCCCGGACGTTTCGGCGCGCGCGCCTGTGCCATCGGCCAGGCGATGCTATCGGAAACGCACCGAAAAAACGTGTCGCCCGAAGATCGGCATCAAGTCATCCAGTGGCTCGACTGCAACTCGCTGCGCCTCGGCAGTTACATCCGCGAAGCCGCGCAACTGAAAGGCGAACTCGTGTGGCCGTGCATGGACGTGGACCCGGCGAATGTCCAAGGCATTGACGGAACCGAGCCGGGTCTCAAGCACAACTTCTGGCACGAAAACACCTACGGGCCGCATACCGTGCTGTTCTCGGAGCACGCGCACGACCGTATCGGCATTTTGAACAAGGCCGGCGAAATTGTGTGGGAGTATTCCATGCCGCATCCGCAGGACGTGTGGATGCTGCCGAACGGCCATATCCTGGCCGCTTACTACCAGGGCGTGCGCGAAATCACGCGCGACAAGGAAATCGTCTGGGAGTATCGCACGGAAAAGCCGAACGAGATCCCCAATTGCCAGCCGCTGCCCGACGGCAACGTCATGATCGGCATCGTGGGCGAATGTCGCCTGATCGAAGTCAATCCAAAAGGCGAGATCGTCCACCAAGTCCAGTTGTCCACGACCGAGAAGACGCCCCACGCCCAGTTTCGCTTCTGCCGCAAGACGCCCGAAGGAACCTATCTCGTCCCGTTCACCGCCGAGGGGGCCGTGCGCGAGTACGACCGCGACGGGAATGTGATCCGCGAATTTCCGCACCGGCCGATGCCCGTGTGCGCGCTGCGCCTCGAAAACGGCAACACGCTCATCAGCGCCGACCGCGCCGTCACCGAGTACGACCGCGACGGCAACGTCGTCTGGGAATTGCGCGAACACGACATCCCCGACATCGAAATCGGCGCGCCCGCCGGCATCCACCGCCTCGACAACGGGAACACCCTCGTTTGCAACTGGAACACCCGAGACACCGGCGACAAAAACGGGGCCCACATCCTCGAAGTGACCGACGACAAACGCGTCGTCTGGCAGGTCACGGGAACCCATATCGGCCAGGTCGCCCAATGCCGGATCTTGGCGGAGGAATAGGGAATCGTTTCAGGTTTCGGCCGATATCGCCGGTCCTTTGTGCAGCCGGTTTCTACGCCGTTTTTCGCTCAGTTTCGCGATATCCTTACGAACGGATGGGGATTGCCGTCATCCTACAAATGGCCAATTTTCTAGGTTTTCCTGGGCCAGGACTGAACTTGGTGCGGATTGGAAGTTTTTTCGGTTATGCTTCAAAAGTTCTGCAAAAAGAAGGCATGATGTACTCCGTAGTTTGAGACGAAACAAACCGTAAAGGAGAAAACACCATGCCCAGAAAACAGAATAGCACGAAGAGGTTGGAATGGAAAGAGTTGCTTGCAACGGATGGGGATTTCTTGCGTCCGTTAGTGCAGGCAGTGCTGCAAGAAGTTCTTGAGGCGGAGATGACGGAAACGTTACAGGCCGGCAAGAGCGAACGGACGGACGGCTCGGCTACCGGAGCGGTTATTACACGCGGGGCTTAGTAACACGCGTGGGGACGGTCGAACTTCGGGTTCCGCAGGACCGTCAGGGACGGTTCAGTACGGAGATTTTCGAGCGGTATCAGCGAAGCGAGAAGGCGCTGGTCTCGGCCTTGGTGGAGATGTAT
>Ga0116146_1003662_pt1 | contig 12380 bp, 10 predicted proteins | sample AD_JPNHG2_MetaG_FD_89748 | JGI IMG/M metagenome (GOLD analysis project Ga0116146, IMG submission 89748) | Active sludge microbial communities of municipal wastewater-treating anaerobic digesters from Japan - AD_JPNHG2_MetaG | ecosystem: Engineered > Bioreactor > Anaerobic > Digestate | place...
CAGCGCTTCGGCGCATATGCCCGATGTGCTGGAAATGCCCTACCGTCCGCCGCTGGACGGGGCCGGATTGCCCGGTGAAAAGAAGTACACCTACCGTCTGGCTGGACCCACCTGTCTGGCCGGCGATGTCATCGGCGACTATTCCTTCGATCGGCCGCTGGCCGTCGGCGACAAGCTGGTCTTCGGCGACATGGCCCATTACACAATGGTCAAGAACACGATGTTCAACGGCATCAATCTGCCGGATATCGTGCTGTACGACCCCGAACAGCACGCATACAAACTCCAGCGCCGCTTCACCTATGCGGATTTCAAATCCCGTCTGTCCTGATTATACCTGATTACAGCAGCGGCGAAGCCAGCCGCACGATGCTTTCGCCCAGCTGGCGGGGCAGAGAGGCCGGGGCAATCCCGCATTGGCTGTGCAGCATCAGATCCTCCAGATAGTCAGCCACGGCCTGTATATCCTGCCGCCCATAGACAAACATGGCCGCTTCATAATTGAGCAGCAGACTGCGGATGTCCAGATTGGCCGAACCCAGCACGGCCGCGTGGTTATCCATCAGCACGACTTTGGCGTGCATCATCCGGGGGGTATAAAACAGCACCAGTCCGCCGGCCTGCTGAATCTGCCGCAGGGGGATGCCCCGCACAATATCCGGCAGGATGTGGTTGGACCGACGGGGCAGCACAAGCCGCACATCCACCCCGCGCCGCAGCGCCAGCAGCAGTGCCTGACACAGCGCGTCGTCGGGCACAAAATAGGGCGATGCCGCCCAGAAACGCTGCTGTGCCGAATAGATCATCGTCAGCAGCGCATCGTGCAGGACATCGCCGGGCACATCCGGCCCCGACGGGATGACCTGCACGACCCCGGAGGCAGGCAGGGTGCAGTCCCGGTCGGTTACCGGGTGGTGGTGCACCGCCTCCGGCAGCTTCAATTGCTCTTCTGTCAGCGGTTCTTTGGCTGCAAATTCCCAGTCGCGGGCAAAGATATGCAGCCAGTGCCGCACGCTGTGGCCGGTCATCACAAACGCCAAGTCCTTCCATTGGCCGGCAAATTCCGGCCCCATATAGTGCCGCCCGATATTGGCGCCGCCGGCCATAACCGTTTGATTGTCGACAATGGTGATCTTGCGGTGGTTGCGCAGGTTGGTGCGTCCCCGAAACGGCCGGTGCAGCACAGGCAGAAACACCGTCACTTTCCCGCCGGCCTCGGTCAGCGGGCGAAAGAAGCGCAGCGGCGTATGCAGCGACCCGACGCCGTCCATCATCAGCCGCACATCGACGCCGGCTGCCGCTTTTTCGGCCAAAATATCCCGAATCTGCCGGCCGACGGCATCGGGCTGATAGATAAAGGTTGCCAAATAAATGCTCCGGCGGGCGCTTTGGAGAAGCGCTGTCATGGCTTCCAATGTTTCCGCTCCCGTGCGGCACAGTCTGACCGTATGCCCCGCTTCCGCTCCCGGCAGATGATAGGTCCGCAGGATGCGGTCTATCGGCGAGGCCTTGTCCAGAGGGATATCACAGTCGCAGGGCAGTTCCAGTTCGCCCTTCTCCAGAACCCGCTGCCGCATTTTTCGTCCGCCCAAGAGAAGATACAGCGGCACCCCCGCATAGGGCATAAAGATAATAATCAGCAGCCATGCGATTGTGCCCGATGGCGTGCGCTTCTGCAGAAGAATATGGGCAATCAGAACCACCGCCAGCAGAAAGCCGGCGATCAGCAGAAGCTCTGTCAGAATCGTCCAATGAATCCCTGTCATTCCTGTCCCTGCGGAATTGTCCTAAACAATTGTCCCGATGCATTTCAGGACATCTGCCTACGGGATTTATGAGGTCGATTATTCTATAATTTCACTCTGCTGTCAACGGCTGTTTCATAAAGGGTGTTGATTTAGCTAAAATCGGCAAGCTCTTGCCGGTGGGTAAAAACAATGCCGGTTTCGTGGGGTATTGACTGCAACAGGACTGGAAAGTTGTTTGGCAATCTGCCGAAAAAGGCACTCCAGCCGCGCCTATGCCGGAGGCCCAGTTTGCTGGAATTGCCGGCTGGCTGATCAGGGGGGATTGTTGTTGCTGGAAGATGGGGATGCTGTTGGTCAGTAATTAACAATATCTTGATAGTCAGTTAATAGATTGTTAGCACTCTGCTGCTTAAGTTTGCGGTTGGCCAAACAGTCTTGTGGTACCCGGCGGCCTTAACTGTGCCGCACCATATAAAAAGGGCCGCCGTGCAGGGCACAGGATTTTTGGCAGAGACACCCTCAAAAAAGGCATCGAGCGGCGGGTTGTGCAGATACAGCATCGGATATATCGGCTGATTTTTCCCCCTGCTGCTGGGGGCAGATTATCAAATTTTTTTTGTTGTTTTTTGAAAGAAACTGAATACAATGGCAGTTTTATCATCGAGGGCGATTAGCTCAGTTGGTAGAGCAGCTGACTCTTAATCAGCGGGTCCCGGGTTCGAGTCCCTGATCGCCCACTGGCGGTATTTTCATCCGGCAGGGGAGGGTTGTTGTGCAGGAGGGCGGTTGCATTGTTAGACAATGCAAAGAACGGTCCGGCCCTGTGCTGTTGCTCCGGCAGGGTCTGGACAGGTAACCTCAAACGAAAGGATACGCAGATGAGAGAGGACAGCAGAGCACCCAAGGGCCTCAGTTCCATCACGTCGGTTATTTTGGCAGTGTTTTGTGCCGCATGGGCACCGGCTCAGGAAGAGTCGAGCTGGCCGTATGCCAACGAAACCAAAGAGCAAAAGGATGCCCGCATGGCTTGGTGGCGGCAGGCCCGCTTCGGAATGTTTATCCATTGGGGCGTCTATGCAGTTCCGGCCGGCACCTACAAAGGCCATCAGGTCAAGGGTATCGGCGAGTGGATTATGAACCGCGGCAAAATCCCCGTCGCCGAATACAAGGAATACGCCAAGCAGTTTAATCCGGTCAAATACGATCCCGATGCATGGGTCAAGCTGGCCAAGCAGGCCGGGATGAAATACATTATCATTACCTCCAAACACCACGACGGCTTTGCCCTGTTTGATTCCAAAGTAACCGACTGGGATGTCGTCGATGCCACCCCCTACGGCAAAGACCTTCTAGCCCCGCTGGCCAAGGCCTGCCGAAAGCACGGCATCAAACTGGGCTTTTACTATTCGCAGGCGCAGGACTGGTGTCATCCCGGCGGAGCGGCCTCCCGCAAGCTGGCTGTCAAAGACGGCTGGGACAATCCCGACGGGGAAGCGATTGACGCCTACACCGCCCAGCATCGCGGCCACTGGGATCCGGCTCAGGAGGGCGATATGGACGAATACATCCGCACCATAGCCGTACCGCAGGTGCGGGAAATTCTGACCAACTACGGCGATGTCGCTGTGCTCTGGTGGGATACCCCGACCAATATGAACAAGCAGCGGGCCGACATGCTGCAGCCGCTTATTGCTCTGCAGCCGGGCATTATCACCAACAACCGCCTCGGCGGCGGCTACCCCGGCGATACCGAAACCCCTGAACAGCGGATCCCCGAAACGGGCTTTAAAGACCGCGACTTGGAAACCTGCATGACAATGAACGACACGTGGGGCTACAAGAGCTACGACCACAACTGGAAATCCGTCGAGGTGCTGATTCGCAATCTGGTGGATATCGCCAGCAAGGGCGGCAACTACCTGCTCAATGTCGGTCCCACAGCCGAAGGCGAAATCCCGCAGCCCAGTGTCGAGCGGCTCCAGCAGATCGGCAAATGGATGAAGGTCAACGGCCAGTCCATTTACGGCACGACCGCCAGCCCCTTTGCCGGCTTGACATGGGGCCGGTGCACGCAGAAAACCCAGAACGGCAAAGTCACGCTGTATCTGCATGTCTTCGATTGGCCTTCCGACGGCAAGCTGCTGGTGCCCGGTCTTAAAAGCAGCGTGCGGAAAGCCGTTCTGCTGGACGGCAAGCGCAAGGTCAAGACCGAACCGGCCGCTGACGGGCTGCTGGTGCACTTGCCGGCCAAAGCCCCCGATGCCATCGATTCGGTTGTTGCGGTAACGCTGGATGGGGCACTGGAGATTCAGTAGGCGGCCTGAACGTGCGCTATGCAAGGGCAAGCAGGCTGGTTTGGGCGGCGTGAAAAAAGCCCAGCCCGCCGCCGTCGAGCTGAAGAATGAGTCCTTCGGCCGGATGAATCCCCCGGCAGGTGCCGCAGTATTGTTTGCCGTTGCATTCCACGGTTGCGCGGCGGCCTAACATGCCGGACAGCTCCAGCCATTTGACAATCACCGGATTCTGTTCGAATAGATCCCGGCTGCCCGTCCCGTCCGCAGGGACCGCTGTGTGGGCGCTGCTTTGGCCAAGCCAGTATTCAAATTGGTCCAGCCATTCGCACACGACAGCCGTGCGGTCAACGGGACGGCCGGTCTCGATGGCCAGACTGGTGGCCGGCTGGCCGAGTCGGCAGGCGTCAAAGAAATCGGCCGTCTGGCTGCAGTTGATGCCGATGCCGACGACAAAATTGTGCTGCTGCCGGATGGTCTGCTGTTCCACCAGAATGCCGGCCGCCTTTTTATTGCTGAGCAGGATGTCATTGGGCCATTTGATGCAGCAGGCGGCTGGGCCTGCCCTGCCGGCCGGCGGATGCGGCTGGGCCTGCAGGATTCGGTTTATCGCCTCAGCGGCCGCCACCGCCGCCGTCAGCGTCAGCAGTTCTGCCCCGATGGACTGATGCAGCAGCAGGATAGAGCACAAAATGCTTTGCCCCGGCTGGCTGTGCCACCGGCGCCCGCGCCGCCCGCGCCCGCGGGTCTGGTGTTCGGCCAGCACGCACAGGCCGTGGTGGTCCGGCCAGGAAGCATACCGCCATGCGGCGTCATTGGTTGAAGCCGTGGATTTGAAGACAATAAGTTTCCTGCCGATGACAGCGTTTTGCCGGGCAGCCTCTATCCGGCCGATATCAATTGTCTCTGCCGTCTTATGCAATAACGCTCCAGTCTGTATTCAGGTTGTGCTCAATAAACGGCTTGTCAGCCATGCTGACCCGCAGAAAATAAATGCGATGCGGACGAAATAAATCGAGTATCTCTTTTTCACATTCATTGAGTTTTCTTTTGGCGGCTCTTCCCCAATCAAGGATAATGCACAGTACCAGAAAATCCTTTCCGGGTTCATCTTGTTTTTGCTGGAAAGAGTATATCAAGCCCTGTGAGAACGCATTCCAATAGCCGTATTCAGTACCGGGCTTTGAAATTTTTACTTCGATAATGACCAGTGTATCATCAATTGTTAGGCAGCCATCAGTATCGAAACGACGCCAACCAAATCGTTCATCATAACTTTTCGGTCGAACATCCCAGCCCAAAGCAATTTCATAAAAATTACCTTGGTATTTGGTTAAAAGAGCTTTTTCTTCCTGTATCTTGGGATTGCTTTCCTTGTACTCATTGAATTTTTCTGGCCACCGACGAAGGAAGTTGAAAATCGTACTCTTTCTGGTTTCTATATTGCTGATTATTGTGTCATTTACGCCGTTTATACTTTTGTCTCCTTCGGCACGATAAAGCCATTGAAAACAGTTATAAATGCACCCGGCCGGCCTATCCCGGCTTCCATTGGAAGGGGCGCAAAGCATGCCTTTGGGCGGCTGTTTTATTGTCAGCCCCAGCTGTGCCGGCGAAAAGTCGCCGCTTGCTGGGGATTGTCTTAACGGTCCAGTGAGATATCGACGGCCACCGCCGAATGGGTAATAGCGCCGACGGAGATGCGGTCCACGCCGCAGCTGGCCACGGCCAGCACATTGTTGAGCGTAATGCCGCCGCTGGCTTCCAGCAGGGGCTTGCGGCCGAATTTGTTGCGCAGCTCGACGGCATGCCGCAGCTGCCACTGGCCCATGTTGTCCAGCAGGACCACATCAATACCCGGGATCGGCAGAACGCGGTCGAGCTGGTCGTCCACGTGGTCGACTTCGACTTCGACAAATTTGACATGCTCATACTGGCGGGCCTGTGCCACCATCTGCGCCAGCTTGGGCTCAAATTTTTCGCCCAAGTCGGCAATGTGATTGTCCTTGAACATCACCGCATCGCCCAGACTCATCCGGTGGTTGTATCCCCCGCCGCAGCGGACAGCATATTTTTCCAGTTCCCGCCAGCCGGGGGTGGTTTTGCGGGTGTCGTAGATTTTGGCCTTTGTGCCGCGGACGGCGCTGACAAACTTCCACGTCATCGTGCTGATGCCGCAGAGCCGCTGAAGAAAATTGAGCACCACCCGCTCGGCGCTGAGCATCGACCGCAGAGGGCCTTCGATAATGCCCAGCCGTTCGGCCACATTGGCCCGCTCGCCGTCGTGAATCACGGTTTTCAGCACAAGCCGCTTGTCGTATTTTTTAAGGATGGCTTCCGCCAGCCCCATTCCGCAGACAACGATTTCCTCGCGGGTCACCAGAAAGCCGCGTCCCCTGGCTTGGGCATCCACCGTCAGCTCGCTGGTTGGGTCGCCCTTGCCGTAATCTTCCTGAATGGCCATATCAATCAGCGGTTCGACCTTGCTCATATCCAGCCGCTTCATATTTTTCGGGGCCACCCGTTCCCGTACCATTTCTGTCTTCTTTTTTCCGGCCATCACTGTTTTGCCTTTCTTGGGCCGCTTCGGAAGCGGCCGTTTGTACTGAAGGCGGCATTGTTCTGCCGTCTGCTGTTTGTGCCGGCGCTGGTCAATTCCGGCATCTGTTTGAGTTCCTGTATCTGGTCCCGCAGCCGGGCGGCTTTTTCAAATTCCAGCGCCTCCGCCGCCGCCAGCATCTCTTTTTCCAGTTCCGCAAGCAGTTCCGTCCGGTCATATTCGGTTTCGCTCAGACGGATGGCCTGCTGGGCGGCCTTACGGGCCCGAAGCTGCTGGGCCAGTCCCTGCTTGATTTCCTTGCGGATGGTCTCGGGGGTAATGCCGTGCTGCCGGTTGTACGCCAGCTGAATTGTACGCCTTCGGCGGGTTTCGTCAATGGCTTTTTTCATCGAAACCGTGACCGTATCGGCATACAGCAGCACGGCGGCATTGATATGGCGGGCGGTCCGCCCGATGGTCTGAACCAAGGAAGTCTCGCTCCGCAGGAAGCCCTCTTTGTCGGCGTCGAGAATGGCCACCAGCGACACCTCCGGCAGATCCAGCCCCTCCCGCAGCAGGTTGATGCCCACCAGCACATCGAATTCCCCCAGCCGCAGATCCCGCAGGATATCCACGCGCTCCAGCGTTTGGATTTCGCTGTGCAGGTAGCGGCAGCGGATGCCTTTGGCCGACAGGAAGGACGACAGCTCTTCGGCCAGACGCTTGGTCAGGGTCGTCACCAGCACCCGCTCCTTGGCGGCTATCCGCTTTTGAATCTCGCCGATAAGGTGCTGAATCTGGTCGGCGGCCGGATGCACAATAATGTCCGGATCCACCAGACCCGTCGGGCGGATAATCTGCTCGACCACCTCGCCGCCGCAAAGCTGGAGTTCATACGGCGAGGGCGTGGCCGAGACAAAAATCACCTGCTTCCACCGCTGCTGAAACTCCTCAAACCGCAGCGGCCGGTTATCCAGCGCGCTGGGCAGCCGGAAGCCGTGATCAACCAAAACCTGCTTGCGGCTTTGGTCGCCGGCGTACATCCCCCGAAGCTGGGGAATGGTAACATGCGATTCGTCAATAAACAGCAGAAAATCCTCCGGAAAGTAGTCAATCAGGGTATAAGGCCGTGCCCCCGGCCCCAGACCGGCCATGTGCCGCGCGTAGTTTTCAATGCCGCTGCAGTAGCCGACTTCCTGTATCATTTCCAGATCGTACAGGGTCCGCGCCTGCAGCCGCTGGGCTTCCAGCAGTTTGCCTTCGCTGCGCAGTTGCATCAGCCGTTCTTCCAGTTCCGTCCGGATGCTCGCACAGGCGCTTTCGATGCGCTCAGCCGGCAGGATATAGTGCTTGGCCGGATAGATGAACACCTGCGATTCGTCGGCCAGAACATCCGCGCTGACAGGATGAATATACCGCAGCGCCTCAATCTGGTCGCCGAAAAATTCAATCCGCACAGCATAGGATTCATACGACGGCCACAATTCTACCACATCCCCGCGGACGCGAAATGTGCCGCGGGCAAAATCCAAGTCGTTGCGGGTGTACTGCAAATCTGCAAACCGCCCCAGCAGGTCATTGCGTTCGATGGTATCGCCTGCCCGCAGGCCGATCACGCTGGCCTGATAATCTTCCGGACTGCCCAAGCCGAAAATACACGATACGCTGGCGACGATAATCACATCGCGCCGGCTGGTCAGGCTGGCTGTTGCCGAAAGCCGCAGCCGGTCCAGCTCATCATTGCGCGAGGCATCCTTTTCGATGTAGATATCCCGCTGCGGAATGTATGCTTCCGGCTGGTAGTAATCGTAATAGCTGACAAAATATTCGACGGCATTTTCCGGAAACAGCTCCTTGAATTCCTCGTACAGCTGGGCCGCCAGCGTCTTGTTGTGTGAAATGACCAAAGTCGGCTTCTGCACCCGCTCAATGACGTTGGCCATTGTAAACGTCTTGCCGCTGCCGGTAACGCCCAGCAGGGTCTGATAGCGCCTGCCCGCGGCCAGACCCGCAACCAGCGCCTCAATCGCCCGCGGCTGATCCCCACGCGGCTCAAACGAACTGTGTATCTTGAACTCCATACAAAAGCCCGGCAGCACAAGCTGCCCGATTTCATCCCAATATCCTACAGCAGAACAACTGTGTAAAATCCCGCTGCCATTGCCTCACCGCCTCCGGCCGTTTTTTTGTCGGGCTGCAAGCGGCCGGATTGAAAAGCCGCCAGTGGTTTTCGCCTCTGCCAGCCCGGGGCAGCACCTAATCTTATCACATCCGGCTGCATATTCAAACATCTTATTAATCCGACAAAAGCGCCCTTAAAAATGCATTTCCCCCTTCTTTTGGCCGCCGGCTAATGCGATTGAAAAGCAACTGAGCCGGAATAATGTTTGACAATTGCAAAACGGATTGTGTAATACGCGTACTGAAAAAAATATGTCCGGCACGGTAAACTTAGGAGAATCGAAGATGAAAAATCGGGTGTGTACTGCATTGATACTGTCGGCTCTGATCGGCTGGACGTGCGGGGCAGTTACTGTGGATATCGACCAAATCAGGGACGATCCGAATCTGCTGGCATGGGCTGATCGGGCCAAGGAACTGATTGAGCAGTGGCATCCGCGGCTGCTGAATATGATTCCCACCCGGGATTTTGAGGTTCCCTCTGATATTGCACTGGTTTTCCGTAAGGGCGACAGCGGCATCGCATGGACCTCGGATAACCGGATTACAGTGATGTCCGGCTGGATTGGGGCACACCCCGATGACATCGGACTGGTCTTCCATGAACTGGTGCATGTGGTTCAGTGCTACAAAAGCCGCCTGCCCGGCTGGATCACGGAGGGGATTGCTGATTATCTCCGCTGGGCCATCTATGAAGGCAAGCCCCAAAGCTGGTTTCCCGTCAGCAATAAAACAAACGGCTACCGTGACAGCTACCGCGTAGCGGCTGGTTTTTTTCTATGGCTGGAAACCGACCGCTGCCCGGGCATTGTAAACAGAATCAACACTGCCGCACGCAAAGGGGACTATAATGATGCGATTTTCAGCCGGCTGACAGGCGCTTCCCTTGAATCCCTGTGGGCCGACTATATGGCAGACCGAAAGAAAGAACAAGCACTGCAAACCGGCAAATAAACCGCATCTGTGTTGGCTGGTCAGGCTGGCAGTTGCCGAAAGCCGCAGCCGGTCCAGCTCATCATTGCGCCAGGCATCCTTTTCGATGTAGATATCCCGCTGCGGAATGTATGCTTCCGGCTGGTAATAATCATAATAGCTGACAAAGTACTCGACCGCATTGTCGGGAAACAGCTCGATGACCTTATTTCCGTGAAAATCCGCGTCATCCGTGGTTTCTATTTTGTGTTCATTCGTGGCAAAAAAATCAGCGCGCAAAAAAACCGGACATGCCTTGCTGCGGGCCTGCCCGGGTTGATGCTCGAATCCTTCGAGAACTTGCAATTACACGCGGCTGGAGCTGACCAAACGCGCCATCCGCTGCGATTTGCGGCGCTTGCGGCGGTTTTTCTCAGAGGGCTTTTCAAAGTAGCTGTTCCGCTTGATATCGCGAATCAGACCTTCTTTTTCGCACATCTTCTTAAACCGCTTGACCATCTGCTGTATGCTTTCGCCGGTTCTCGATTTTACTTTAATCATAAACGCTCGAAACTCTCCAATCTAAAAAAAATGTTATCGATGCCTTTTTTATCCGCAGTAAAAATTTATACAATAATTATCTGGGGCAAAAAATTCAAGCAGAATTACATATTTTTTAACCGCCGGACAGTTAAAAAGTGTTCAAAACCGCCGGACAATCGGGGCAAAATTATCTTAACTTGTTTATTTATAAATAGTTATATAGTTTCCGGGCGGTGCTGTCCTGCAAAAAAGGCTTGGGATTGGTGATTTTGCTGGCCCTTGCAGGAATTTCAAGCGAATTCGAAGGGCTTTTTAGCCACGGAAAAGGGGCGATGCCGGCCGATGTTGTTGAGCAGACCTACCGCAGCCAGCGAGACAACCAGACTGGAGCCGCCGTAGCTGACCAACGGCAGCGTTAGGCCGGTAATGGGCATCAGGCCCAGCGTCATACAGACATTAACCAGCACTTCCACCGCAAACATTGCTGCTATTCCCACAGCAGTCAGCCGGCCGAACGGGTCGGTATTGAGCCACGCCAGCTCGATGGCGCAGGCAATGAGCACGATATACAAAACAAGCACCACGGCTCCTCCGGCAATGCCGAACTGATGGGCAATCATCGCAAAAATAAAGTCGTTGTGCCGCTCCGGCAGGTAGCTGTACTGAACATACGGCCCGCGTGCAAAGCCGTAGCCCCGCAATCCGCCGGATGCAATCGCCTGCTTGGAGTGCAGCAGGTGGTAGCCCTCATCGCGCTTCCACGTCCGCAGCTTGTCCGGATCCCCGACCAGAACCGCCGCCAGCCGGGGATTGCTGCGGGCGGCCTGAAAGATTGTTTCGTTCTGCAGCAGCACCCCCGAAATCCGCATCCGCTGATAGCTTTTCATAAAGTGCCACATCAGCGGGCTGACGGCAATGCCCAGACATAAAATCAGCAGCAGATGCCGAACTTTGGCTCCGGCCACAAACAGCATTGAAAACAGTATCGGCATCATCAACAGCACAGTTCCCAAATCCGGCTCCAGCAGAATCAGCACCATCGCCAGCAGCGTCAGGGCAAACGGCCCTACAAGCCCCAGAAATGTCCGATAATTGGACCGATACCGAAGGTACCAGGCCAAGGCGAGGATGTAGGCAATCTTGCAGAACTCCGACGGCTGAATCTGCAGACCGAAGCCGATTCGAAACCATCGGCGGGTGCCGTTGATATAAGGCACAAAAGGCAAATCGATAAATTTATCCAGCAGCAGGACAGCCAGCATCGCCAGCACAATTCCATAAAGAAGATAGCTGATCGGCCCCAGCCGCTGGTAATTGAACAGATTGACCAAGACCAGTAAAACCAGCCCGCTGGCGGCATAGGCCAGCTGCTTTTTCCACGCATCAGCCAAGGGGTGCTCCTGCCTGACCGTGCCGGGCGAATCGGCCGGTGAAACAGGTGTTTGTGTGTCGGGATTACGGTCGGGAATTGCCGCTTGAATTTCGGATTGATCCGGCTGCGGGTGGCCGATGGCGTAAATTGTTATAATACCGATAGTTAAAAGAAGACCTGCGGTGCTCAGCAGAATCAGCCGCATCCAGAAAAATCGTCCTTGAAAGATAATCCAAAACATGTATCCGCCTGTATATAGTGCAATGTATAAATTGCTGCTGTATTTATTGATGACTGGTTAAATTGCAACACTCACTCTATATTGGCAGATTTTAGGGTTTTTGTCCAACAGGAATTGCTGTAAAAGGATCAAAATAGCATCGCAGCGGCTTTCGATAACGGAACAATTTTGCCCAAAAGCCCGATAGGGGCCGATCTTCGGATACTCTTGGATTAGAAAAAAATTAGGGATTTTTACGGATTTCGGGAAAAAGGTCATATAATTGATGTGTTTATTCCGTTGTAAAACCTTGTATGGGATAGACTTAAATGAATAACAGCCATTTTAGTACTGATATAGCGGTTTTAATGAAAAATTTTGCTGATAAATTTCTTTTTTTTCTTGCATCGGCCGGCCAGATATTGTATTATCAGCATTGTAAACAAGTCCCGAGATTGCGGTGATGCAGACCGCAAGGCGTCTGTTATTCCTCTTGCGGGGGATTAAAGGAAGGGATTTAAGAAAACCTTGAGCTGCGGAGCCCCAAGGGTGATGATAGAAGAGAAGACACAAA
>Ga0116146_1003666_pt1 | contig 12371 bp, 10 predicted proteins | sample AD_JPNHG2_MetaG_FD_89748 | JGI IMG/M metagenome (GOLD analysis project Ga0116146, IMG submission 89748) | Active sludge microbial communities of municipal wastewater-treating anaerobic digesters from Japan - AD_JPNHG2_MetaG | ecosystem: Engineered > Bioreactor > Anaerobic > Digestate | place...
CGGGTCGCGATCGGCCCGCAACACGGCCATCAGTTTTCTGTCGGTGAACCTGTCGCAGCCCCTGTTGCGCGGTTTCGGCATCAACAACCCGGCGGTCGAGAACCTGACCCAGGCGGAACGCAACGTGGTGTATGAGGTTCGCTCCTTCAGCCTCTACCAGCAGCAGTTTGCCGTGGACACCGTCAGCGCCTATTTCCGCCTGGTGACGCAGAAGGACATCGTCCGGAACAACTACCGGAACTATACCAACCGGGTGGAGACCACCCGCTATCTCCAGGCCCGGGCCGTGGACCGGGAGCGCGAAAGCAACGTGGACGACGCGCGGACGGCGGAGCTCGGGGCGCGGCGGGACTACATCAACTCGCTGGCTTCGTTCCTGACGGCCCTGGACAATTTCAAGCTGCGGCTGGGCCTGCCGATTGCCGAGCAGGTGTACCTGGAGGACAAGGACCTGAAGGAACTCATCCAGGCCGGCCTGATTCCCGTCGAGGTTGACCGCGACGCGGCTTTTCAAATCTGCCTGGAGCGCCAGATGGAGGTGCTCAATGCCATTGACCAGTTCGAGGACAGCAAGCGCAAGGTGCGGATCGCCGCGGATCAGCTTCGCGCCGATGTCAACTTTTTCGCCAGCGGCTCCGTCGAGTCCGAGCCCCCGGACGATTACGCGCACTTTGAGCCCCAAAAAATCCGGTACAACGCCGGCATCCGGCTGGATTTGCCGCTGGACCGGCTGCTGAAACGGAACGATTACCGGAACGCCTTGATCAATTTCGAAGCCCAGCTCCGGTCGCTCGCGCTCACGCTGGACCAGTACAAGGAGCGCATTGACGCCGGCCTGCGGGCCATTGAACAGGCCCGCCTCAATTACCTTAACGGGGTCGAGTCGCTGCGCGTGGCCGAACGGCGCGTCGAGAACAACCTCATGCTGCTGGAGGCCGGCCGGGCGACGATCCGCGATGTTCGCGAGTCGCAGGACAACCTCATCAACGCCCAAAACCAGTTGGCGAACATTTACGCCTCCTACCTGGCCGACCGGCTGGGGTTGCTGGTGGACCTTGGGGTGATTGACATCCGGCCGGAAAAGTTCTGGCTGTTGGACCCGCTGGACGCGCTGCTCAAGCCCGAACAACGCGGCGCGCCCCCCTTGCGCATGCCCGACGACCGGGTCCTGCCCCCGCAACAATTTCTGGAGCCTGCATCATGAAACCCAGTTCCACTCCCATGACTACCTCTCCCCCTCCGGCCGGCGCCGGCAACGGCCTGCTCGGCTGGCTTAAACGCCGTCCCCTCCTGTCCCTGTTGGTGGTGGCGGGGATGGCGCTGGGCTTGTTCCTTCTGCTGCGGCCCGCCAGTCGGAAGACCAGTGCCACCGAATTCTATCAGGTCAAGCGCGGCGATTTCACCGTGACCGTGGTCGAAGGGGGAACGTTGGCGGCGGTCAGCGAGATCAGCATTCGCAACGAGGTCGAGGGAACCGCCCGCATCATCTGGATCGTGCCCGAAGGCACCTACGTCAAGAAGGGCGACCTGCTGGTCGAGCTGGATTCCGCCCAGGCGCAGGACCAGGTCAACCAGCAGCAAATCGCTTACGAAAAGGCCAAGTTCGCCGTCGAACAGGCGCAAGCCCAGCTCGAAATCCAGAAAAGCGCCACCAACAGCGATTACCTCGCGGCCGTCCTCAAGGTCAAGTTCGCCAAAATTGACCGTGAAAAATACGAGCAGGGCCAGCGCCTGGTGGACCTCATCGAAGCCAGCAACCGGGTGGTCCAGGCCGAGGCCCAACTGGCCGTCAACCTCGATACCTACCGCAACTCGACCAACCTCGCCGCCAAAGGGTATGAAACCAAGCAGAAGGCCGCCAGCGACTGGCTGGCAGTTCTCAACAGCCTCAATGCCCTCACCGTGGCCACCAACACCCTCTGGCTGCTGCAGAATTTCGACTCGGTCAAAAGCCGCGAGAAATACGAGGCCGATGTCCGCCAGGCCGAGGAGGAACTGGAGCGCGTGGTGAACCAGAATCGCCGAAAAATGGCCCAGTACGAGGCCGATCTGGCCACCCAGCTCAACACGCTGGCGTTGAACGAGGAGAAGCTCAAACGCGACCGGAAGAACCTCGAGGCCACCCGCATTGTGGCGCCCCAGGACGGTTTGGTGGTGTATCAGGTCAGCGAGAACCGCTTCAGTAGCGAATCCCTCATCGAAGGCGGGGCGGTGGTTCGAAACCGGCAGGAGCTCATCAAACTGCCGGACCTGTCCCGCATGAAAGTCACGGTGAAAATCCATGAATCGCACGTGAACATGATCCGGCCCGGCCTTCCGGCCTATGTCATGCTGGACTCCGCCCCGGACCAGCGCTACCGGGGGGTGGTGGAGCGCGTGGCCCCGCTGCCGGACACCCAAAGCCGTTGGGGCAACCCGAACCTCAAAGTCTATAACACCGAGATTTTCCTGACCGACACCATTCCCAATGTGAAGCCGGGTGTGTCCGCTCGCGCCGAGATTATTGTCACCAACATCGCCAACACCCTGTCGGTGCCGATTCAGGCGGTGACCAGCTATCGCGGCACCCAGGCGGTTTATGTTGCCAAAGGCGGCCGCTTCGAACCCAAGCCGGTCGAGATCGGACTCTACAACACAAAGTTCATCGAGATTACCCGTGGCCTGAACGAAGGCGAGCGCGTCCTCCTCTCGCCGCCGTTCGATACCCAGGAAAAAGACCTCGAACGGGGCGTCTTGGCCGATGCCGAGAAAGCGACCCTGTCCACCAACGTCCCGCCCCCGCGCGCTGACCTGTCCGTCCGCGGGCCGGACCGCCCTCCGAACGGTGAGGGAGCGGAAACGGTGGCCGCTGGCGGGCCCAACGGCGCTGCGGGGCCCGGACGTCGGGGCGGCTTCAACCCGGAGGAAATGCTGAAACAATTCGACCGGAACGGCGACGGGCAACTGGATGAAACGGAGCGTGAGGCGATGCGAACCGCCATGGCGGCGCGTTTTGCCCAGGGAGGCTTCGGCCCAGGCGGCACCAACGCCGGTCCCGGACGACTTAGCCGCGAGGAAATGCTGCGCCAGTTCGACAAGAATGGCGACGGCGAACTGGATGAAGAGGAGCGCGCGGCTTTGCGGGCGAGGTTTGGTGGACGCGGTCCCCGGGGCGGAGGGGAGCGGTCCGGTCCGGAGGGCGAGGCCGGCGGTGGCCGGGCCGGGGCCCGGGAGGAGGGTGGCCGTCGTTCACCCGAGGCGCCGCCGCGTTGACAGTTCATGCCCATGCAAGCGCAAGCCGGCCAGCCTGCCCCGGTGCCGCCGCCCCCGCCCGGCGACAACAGCATCATCCGTCTGGAACGGATCGAAAAGACCTACTTCCTCGGGGGCGAGAACATCGTGCGAGCCTTGGCGGGCGTGGACCTGTCCATCGAGGAGGGTTCGTTTGTCGCGATCATGGGCCCGTCGGGCTCGGGCAAATCCACCATGCTCAACATCCTCGGCTGTTTGGACCGTCCGACCGCCGGCCGCTATTGGCTTGGAGGAGAGGATGTCTCGCGAATGAGCGACGATGAGTTGTCCGAAGCCCGCGGCCGGCGCATCGGCTTCATTTTTCAGTCCTACAACCTCATCGCACAATTGACGGTGATCGAAAACATCCAGGTCCCTCTCTTCTATCGAGGGGTGGACCTGAAAGCGACGTATGACCGGTGTGTCGAGCTGGCTCGACTGGTCGGACTGGGCGACCGCCTGCACCACCGGCCAACCCAGCTTTCCGGCGGACAACAACAACGCGTCGCCGTGGCCCGCTCCCTGGTCAATGACCCGTTGATGATTCTGGCCGACGAACCCACCGGCAACCTGGACTCGCGCACCGGCGCCGAGGTCTTGGACCTCATCTCCCGGCTGAACGAGGCCGGCAAGACCATCATCCTGGTCACCCATGACGACAAAGTCGCCGCGCGGGCCCACCGTGTGGTGCGGATGAAAGACGGGCTGGTGGACCAGGACATAGACCAGTTGCCACCGGCGGCCCGGTCGGGGGGCAACGGACGGGGGGCCTCATGCTGAAACGGCTCATTGTTCCCTACCAGTTCGTCATCACGGTTCGGCTGGGCATCAAGAGCCTCCTGCTCCACAAACTGCGCTCGTCCCTCACCATGCTGGGGATCATCTTCGGCGTGTGCTCGGTGATCGCGATGCTGGCCATCGGCGAAGGAGCGTCGTACGAGGCGCAGGAGGCCATCAAGAAGTTGGGCAGCAACAACATTCTCATTCGCAGCCTGAAACCGCCGGAACAGGCGCGACAGCAGGGCATGGGCGGCCCGCGCGGCATGCAGCTCAAATACGGGTTGACCTACGCCGACAGCGGCCGGCTGATGACCACCATCCCCGGCGTGGTCCGGTTGCTGCCCATGCGCATCATTCGCGAAAATGTCCGGTTCGGCCAAAACGAGGTTCCCTGCCAGATCATCGGCACCCTGCCATTTTATCCCGAAGTGGGAGGGGCGGAGGTGGTGCGCGGGCGGTTTCTGGCGCCGATGGACGAGCAGCACCAGGAAAATGTCTGCGTCATCACCACCGGCCTGGCCCGCCGCCTGTTTCCGATTCAGGACCCCCTCGAGCATAGCGTGCGGATAGATACCTTCTATTACCGCGTCATTGGCATTATCCAGGAGCGGAGCCAGCCCGAGCAACGAACCCAGGCCGGCAAGATGGAGGGCCAGCCGCTGGACAACAACGTTTACATCCCCCTCAGCACCTCGCGCACGCGGTTCGGCGAAATTCTCTTCCGCCGGAGCGCCGGCAGCTTCGAGGCCGAGGAGGTGCAATTGCACCAAATTACTGTCCAGATGCGCGATACCGCGGCGGTGGAAACCGCGGACCCGCAAATCAAAACCCTCCTGGGCCGGTTCCACGACCAGAACGACTACGAAATCATTGTTCCCCTTCAACTGTTGCGGCAGGCAGAACAAACCAAACGAATTTTCAGCATCGTGCTGGGCTCCATCGCCGCCATCTCTCTCCTCGTCGGCGGCATCGGCATCATGAACATCATGCTCGCCACCGTCACCGAACGAACGCGGGAAATCGGCATCCGGCGGGCCTTGGGCGCGAAACGGAGTGACATCACCCTCCAGTTCCTCGTCGAGACCGTGGTGCTTTCGGTCGGCGGCGGCTTGATTGGAGTGATGGTGGGCATATTGGTGCCCATCCTGGTCTCCTCCCTCACCACCATGAAGACCATTGTGACCCCATGGTCGGTCCTCCTGGCGTTCAGCATCTCCGGAGCTGTCGGCATCATTTTCGGCCTGTATCCGGCCAAGGCAGCGGCAAAACTGGACCCGATCGAGGCCCTGCGCCACGAGTAGCGGATTCGCGCCAAAAAAACAGAAGGCCGGCAGTCCCCCCGCTTGCGGGCGGTCCCGCCCCGCACCCGGACGGCAGCGGCCGCGTTGCCGCACCACCAAGCCGGCGATCCCCGCTCAACGCCTCCATCCTGCGTCCGGCGACGGCCGCGTTCCTGCCCGCGCAGGCGTCTTGTCCCGCGCTACCGGGCAAAAATGCGCCGGATGACTTCCTCGATGGGCACCTCCTGGATGTCAATATCAGTGACGGGTAACTCGTCCAGCAGGGCCTTGCACACGGCGATCACCCGCTCCCGCTTTACGCGAAGCTGGATGCTGCCGGGTGTCCGCTCAACCACTTCGCCATACCGCGCGAGGCTTTCGGCAGGGCACTCGGCCGACGCGTCACATTGGATGCGCACCAATTTCGAGTCCGCAAAACGGTCCACCACTTCGCTCAGCAGGCCATCGAAGAAGATGGTGCCGTGGTCAATGATGATCACCCGCTTGCACAACGCTTCGATGTCGGCCATGTAGTGGCTGGTCAGGAGGATGGTGGTGTGCCGCCGCGCATTGTGTTCCCGCAGGAATTCGCGAACCGTCTTTTGCGAGACCACATCCAGGCCGATGGTGGGCTCGTCGAGAAACAACACCTTGGGCTCATGCAGCAGCGCCGCAATCAATTCCATCTTGGTGCGTTCCCCCAGTGACAACTCCCGCACACTGACATTCAGCTTGTCCCGAACTCCAAGCAGCTCGCTCATCTCCCCGACCCGCCGGTCCCTGTCGGCGCGCGAGATGCCGTAAATCTCGGCGTTGAGTTCGAACGATTCCCGGGCCGGGAGGTCCCACCATAACTGGTTCTTTTGGCCCAACAGCAAGGCGAACTGCCGCCGATAGCCATCCCGGCGCTCCCACGGGACATAGCCCAGCACCCGGGCCATGCCGCTGGTCGGATACAACAGCCCCGACAGCATCTTGAGCGTGGTCGTCTTTCCGGCGCCGTTGGGCCCCAGAAAACCGACCAGCTCGCCCGCCTCAATGTTAAAGCTGACCTGTTTGACGGCCTCGAGCTGTTCATACTGCCGCCGAAACAGGCCCTTGAGGGCTCCGGTAAAGCCGGGTTGCTTGCGATAGGTGCGGAACACCTTCGTCAGGCCGTTGACTTCAATCACAGGCATTTGCTTGGTGCGGTCGGCGGAGTGGCTGACGGCCATCGCCCCGGGCTTTCATAACCTTTCAGCAGACCGGGCGCAATGGCGATATCAAGTTTGACCCGCGCAAGGGCAGGTAAAACGCCATTGGCAATACATCTCGGGCGGGTGCGGTCCGGGCGGCGCGAACCGGCACTCAACCTGGATGCGGTCGTCCACCGCGGTCGCAATGCTGCGGAACTCCGCCTCGTGCATGGCCCGGCAGGCATATTCGCCCAAGCCCCGCTTCAACCGCGCCTCCTGCACCGGGCAGACGGGCACCGACAGTATCACCTCGTCGTCCCGTTCCTCGATTTCATATCCAATAAGCAGGCTCCAGGGATAGTATCGCAGCACCTCGACCAAGCCGCGGAGGCCCCGGTCCCGAATGCCAAAGCGGGCGGCCAGGTCCCGGGCCGCCAGCCCTCCCACCCGTCCCCAGACTTTTTCATTGATTTGCTCGGCCGCTTCCTGCCCGAAGCGCTCGCTCAGGTAGATGAACCAAAAGGCATCCATCACCCGGTAATGGCGCAGGAAGAAGTCTATGTAACTTCGCAGCGTCGGCGCGTCCATGTCCTGGAAAATTTGCGGGTCGGTTTTCATTCCACACCCCAGTGTAGGGCCTGCGGCGGTTTGCTCAAGCCGGGGCTTCCGGCCCGCATTCGGCGGCGCCCCCCGCACGGTGCTGGCCCCGGCCTCCCAACCGCCCCTTGCTGGCACGGCTGGCGCGAGCGCGGACTTGGTGTAGAATATCAAAGAACACCGGTTGACGTGTGAACGTGGAAAGAGCGGAAACAGGCGCGGCGCGGATGAAAACGAGCGGCTTCACCTTGATTGAGCTGCTGGTCGTCATCGCCATTATTGCCATTCTGGCGGCGCTTTTGCTGCCTGCCCTCAGCCGCAGCAAGCAGCAAGCGGCCACGGTCTCCTGCCTGAACAACCTGAAGCAACTGCAAACCTGCTGGCAGCTTTACACCTCCGACTACCAGGACCGCCTTCCCCCCAACAACTCCGTCTATGCCATTGGCACGACCCCGACCGAACTGCTGCGAGGCGCGTCCTGGTGCCTCGGGGTGACCCGCACCGACACCTCGACCACCAACATCGAACAAGGGCTGCTGTTCCCCTATAACCGCTCGGTTGCCATTTATCATTGTCCGGCGGACCGGTCCACAGTGGAGGATGGTTCGGGCAAAAAACTTTCCCAGCTCCGCACCCGCAGCTACAACATGTCTCAAGCGGTCAACGGCTGGCCCGATTTTGACTGGTTCAACAACAGCCTCATGCCCAGCTTCCAGAAGTTCACCCAAATCAACCGCCCCGGCACCGACCAGTTGTTTGTCTTTCTGGATGTGCATGAGGACGAAATCCTGGACGCGCACTTCGGAATTCCCACGGCAGAACGGTTCCCAGGGGCCAACAACTGGTGGGACGTTCCCGCCAACCGACACAACCAGGGTGCCTGTCTCTCCTTTGCCGACGGTCATGCCGAACGCTGGCGCTGGAAATACCCAAAGTATTTCAACGGCTGGCCCAAGCCGGTCCCGCCCGAAGAGCGGCCCGATTACGACCGGGTGCAGGCGGGGGTTCGCCAGTACTGGAATTAGACTGCCAGCGCGGACTCGAGCCGGCGCCACAGGTCCTCGGGGTCCTCGAGCCCGACGGAAATACGGATGAGGTAACGGGACACGCCGCAGGACTCGGCCCAATCCAATTCGGTGTAGTGGGCCAGCAACGTGAACGGACAGGCGAGGGTGAAAGCGGTTCCGAGGCTGGGCCCTTTGCAGACCTCCAGACGGTTGTAAATGGCCGGGGAGCGGGACGGGGCATCGCCCGGCAGGAAGGTGATCAGCGCGCCCCAGCCGCCGTCGGGACGCCGCACGGCTTCATACGCCTCGCTAAACTCCCATTTGGGATACCACACCCGCGCAATCGCCGGATGACGCCGGAGCCGCTCGGCTAACAGCAACCCGCTGGCGTTGTGCCGCCGCATCCGCTCCACAAAACCGCGCGCCTGGACCTCGATGACGGCAGCGTCCTCGCCCCACAGAAGGTCTTCGTGTTGTTCCCGCAGGATCGCTTTGAGTTCACCATGCAACGGGGAGCGCGGATTGCAAATGACCGCGCCGCCCATGGCCTCCGCCGTGCCCACCACGAACTTGGTCAAACTGGTGGCCACCAGGTCCGCGTAAGGAGCGAGGTCCACGTTGGCCGGAGTGGCGACGACGTCGTCGGCCACCAGCGGGACGCGGGCTTTGCGAATGATGGGACTGATGCGGCGGAGGTCCGCCGAACCGAGCAAGGGATTGCCGGGAATTTCCCCAAAGCAGGCTGCGACAGGCTCTCGCTCCAGGAGCGACTTCAAATCCGCCTCAATGCGTTCCAGATTGTAGAGGAGAATGCCCCCGTCCCCCAGCTTTTGCTGCAACTTGAGCGTGTCCACATAAGGGAACCCCAATTGGACCGTTGGCCGGTCGGGGCAGCGCCGCCTTACCGCCTGCAAGGCGCGGAACTGCGCTGCCATTCCCGTTGGCGTGAGGAACACATCGTCCTCGGCGCAATCATACCACCCGGCCAGATGCCGGCGCAGGACGCGGCGCGGCTCGTCGTCCTCCGGCTTCGCCCGCCGGCCGGCCAGACAAGCTTCGGCCTGGCGTGAGGACACGATCAACCCGGTATGCTGCCAGAAATCCTTGAGCGCGACGCTTCCCTCCGCCGTGGTGATCACGCCCCAGACCCCCTCGCGCGAAACCGCCTCAGCGGGCGCCCGGCTGGCCCGATTCACGTACGCGGCTGCGAGCCTCGCCGCGGACGGGGACGGAAACGGCAGACAGGTTCGGTCCCCCCCAACGCGCCGGCCCAACTCCCGCACCAGCGGGTGCACGACAAACCGGGGATAGCCCGTCTTGACGAACTCTTGAATGGCCGGGGTCTTCTCCTCGTAATCCACAACATCCTGCCAGCGGGGCAGGGCCATCGAAACCGCATGCGGCGAGTCGGGAATGGGCTTCCCCAACTGGTCGGCGCGCCAGACGGGGTGGCAAAGCAGGGAGTCGCTTGACATGGTTTAAGACTCCGAACGCTGCAAAACAGCCTGGAGCGCCTCCTCCAGGTCGCTGCGCAGGTCTTCGACGTCTTCGACGCCCACCGACAGGCGCAGCAGTCCATCTCCAATGCCCACTTTGCGCCGCACCTCGGCTGGCACGGAGGCATGGGTCATGGTGGCCGGATGGCACACGAGACTCTCGACCCCTCCGAGGCTCTCAGCCAGGGTGAACAGGCGCAGGCGGCGGCAAAAAACCAGGGCGGCCTCGGCGGAGCAATCCAATTCAATGACAATCAGCCCCGAGCCGCCCCTCATCTGGCGTTTGGCCAGCTCGTATTGAGGATGACTGCGCAGGAATGGATGGCGCACCAGCCGCACGCCCGGTTGTTTTTCCAGCCAACAGGCCAGCTCGAGGGCGTTGCTGCAATGCCGCTCCATGCGCAACGCCAGGGTGCGCTGGCCCCGGGTCGTCAGCCACGCGTCAAAGGGCGAGGGTTGCAGCCCGAGGGCTTTCTGGGCGAAAATCATCTTCTCCTGCCACTCGGCGTCATTGGTGGCCACCACGCCGCCAAGGCAGTCACTGTGGCCATTGATATACTTCGTCGTTGACGAGAGGGACAATGTCGCCCCCAGCTCGAGCGGACGCTGGAGATAGGGCGACGCGAAAGTGTTGTCCACAAGCACCGGCGCCCCGGCGGCCGCGCCCGCGCGGCTGATGCCCTCGATGTCCAATATCTTGAGCAGCGGGTTGGTCGGGCTTTCCAGCCAGATCAAGGCCGGACGCAGGCGCGGAATCGCTTCCCAGTTGGCTGTCTGACTCAGGTCCAGGTACTGCGTCCGGAGACCAAATTTGGCGAAAACCCGCTCAAAAAGGCGGTAGGTGCATCCGTACAGGTTCTCCTCCGCCAGCACCAGGTCCCCGCTCCGCAACGTCGAAACGACCGCCGTGATGGCCGACACTCCGCTGGCGAAACAGGTCGCATGCCGCGCCCCCTCCAGCGCCGCCACACTCTCCTGCAACAGCCGAAAGTTCGGGTTGCCCGACCGCGTGTAGTCGAAACCGTCGGGATTGCCGGATTCAAAGGTCGAGGTGAGATACACGGGGGGCATCACCGCCCCGGTCGTCCCGGAGAAGCCTCGCCCGCCATGCACCCCACGGGTGCTGAACCCTGCGGTTTTCTGGTTGCGCATTGCGGGTCAGCTTATCGCAGAAACTTAACCTCCACTTCAAGTCTTTTTATGGACTTTGTTCCCCGGCAAGCAGGCGGTTGAACGCCCGGCACCCGAAGCCGTCGCGGGCGCTGCCAGCCGCGCTCGCGCCAGGGGGCCTGAAAACAGAGGAAGCGCTCTCCGCGGCTTTTCGGAGAGCGCCTCCTGTGAAACGTCCTGTGCGGTTACTTGGGCTGGGCCGGCTGCCCGCTGTTGGCGGGCGGCGGGGCCACGGGGATGTTGGTCGCGGGAGCAACCGGCGCGGCGGGCGCGGCCGGAAGATTCGTCGGCGCCACGGTCGGCGTCGGCGTCGGGGCCTCGGCGGGACCGGGGGCGGGGACGGTGGAGGGCGCTGGCGAGGCCGGCGCGGTGGCGGCCGGGCCACTTCCCGCCTCCTGCAAACGGCGCTCGAAATCGCTCGTCGTGCGGCGGCTTTGCAGCAAGGCCAAAAGAATGGCGATCACGAAGAATGTGCCGGCGGCATATTTCGTGATCTTGGTCAGCACGGTGCCCGAGCCGGCGCCAAACAGCGCGTCGGTCGCCGCGCCGCCAAAGGCCAGGCCCGCGCCGGCTTCCTTCTTGGGAAGCTGGATGAGGACCAGGAAGATGAGCGCCGCGCAGTCCAACAGCAGCAGAAAGGTCAATATACCAATAATGAAACCCATAAGATTGTTAGATCGAGTTTTTGACGATGTCCGCGAAACTGCGCGCTTCAAGCGATGCGCCGCCCACCAGGGCGCCGTCCACGTCCGGCTGACTCATCAATTCCCGCGCATTGGACGGCTTGACGCTGCCGCCATATTGAATCCGGACACGGCGGGCGACCGTGTCGTCAAACAGGGCCGCCAGCAGGCGGCGGATGAAGGCGTGGGCCTCCTGCGCCTGGGCGCTGGTGGCCGTTTTGCCGGTGCCAATCGCCCAGACGGGCTCGTAGGCGAGGATGGTTTCCACCATCTGGTCCTTGGTCAGGCCCGCCAGACTGCCGCGGACCTGCGTCTCGAGCACTTTCTCGGTCTGGCCGCTCTCGCGCTCAGCGAGGGTTTCTCCGACGCAGACAATGGGCTTGAGCGAGGCTGCATGGGCGGCGGCGGCCTTCCTGGCGATGAGCTCGTTGGATTCCTTTTGGTACTGGCGGCGCTCGGAGTGGCCGAGAATGACGTAGCGGACGGAGAATTCCTTCAGCATGACGGCCGCGATTTCGCCCGTGTAGGCGCCGACGTTGTGCTCGCTCATGTTCTGGGCGTCGAGCCGAATGTTCGAATCCAGGATGGCCTTCGACACCTCGCTGAGGGCCGTGAAGGGCGGGCAAACCACAATGTCCACCTCCTTGACACTGGCCAGTTCAAGCTTCAGGTCGCGCACCAAGTCCAGAGCCTCGGCGACCGTTTTGTTCATTTTCCAGTTTCCGGCAATAATCAGTTTCCGTTCTTTATTCATTTTTCAAATTCCATCCGCTCTCCGCGCCGGGCGGCCGGCCGGCCGCCCCGGAGCTGCGGGAGTCTCGGTCAAAAAGCAATTACTTGTCGGTCAGGGCTGCGACGCCAGGAAGAACCTTGCCCTCGAGGAATTCCAGGCTCGCCCCGCCGCCGGTGGAGA
>Ga0116146_1003695_pt1 | contig 12311 bp, 13 predicted proteins | sample AD_JPNHG2_MetaG_FD_89748 | JGI IMG/M metagenome (GOLD analysis project Ga0116146, IMG submission 89748) | Active sludge microbial communities of municipal wastewater-treating anaerobic digesters from Japan - AD_JPNHG2_MetaG | ecosystem: Engineered > Bioreactor > Anaerobic > Digestate | place...
AAGGGAAATCCTTTGTGGGATCAAGAGATATACTTTCAGCGAACTTTGCTATCTTAATGGCCTCTGTCGGATTAGCACAGAGAACGGTAATGTCCAGTTTTTTCATAAGGTGCACCACTCGAGGGTAAGGAGAAACTTCCGACCGCGAATCGCAGGCAACTACAGTCGAGCCGTGACGATGAGCGGCTGCATGAAAAAGATGCGCTGGGGTAGAAAGTGCATAGGGATAGCGGATCATCACAAAGTCAGTTTTTTTAAACCTAAAAGCCCCCATATCAATTTGATTCACATAGTGGTGGAAATCTCTTCGGGTAAGAAGGCTTGCTGTTGGAGCGCCGGTCGTTCCGAACGATTCATGGTATTGGAAAAGTTTTTCCTTATTTACGAACATTAGTCCGAAGGGATACCAGCGCCGCAAGTCTTCTTTGGAAACCAGGTATTCTCTCTTCTCAAAATCTTTACGGGAAACAAGAGCAGGATTGAAACAATCACCGTTTTTTACCGCTTTGTCCACTTGAATATGATACCGGATTTTCTTTAGCAGTTTCTTTACCATCTTTCTTTCCTTCCTTATATTTCCATCTTCACTTGAAAAATGAATGTCCATCGATTTAGGTCACTATAACTTACAAGAGCCGAGAAACGAGATGCGCCTAACACATATCCCAGACCTCCTCCTCCTGCATAATGAAGGCCCGCCTCAGAAAGCAGGTCAGTGTCGTTTATTCCCAGGAGAAAATCGGTAAATCCTGTTAGGTATAGCTGGCCGAATAGACTGCTAATGGGGAAGGGAAAAAAGAACGTATCAAAGGAAGAGTACATCACGGAGTTATACTTTCTGTCATTGCTCCCATCGCTCCGTATACTGTCTGAAACTTTAAACCGGAAAAAATCAAAGTCACTTTTCCATACCTTGCCCCCATTCCCATTCAATTCAAAGATTAGATTCCGATTCCAAACATCGAATTTCAGTTTCGTGAAAACATTGAAAAGGGTAGAAACGCCCATGTTAGAAAATGACGAGCTGAAAAGATACATGTATAAGATGCTTGAAGTGACCATGGCGGTCCAGTTGTTAAATATTGTGTAGCCGGCCTTCCCATCAAAAACCCATGAATTTTGTTTTTCCCTATCGGTATAGTAAATTTCTCCGTAGAATGCGCCCAGATCAGCTAGAAAATTAAAATTATTGAAGCGATATCTCGTGCCCACACCCTTTTTTAAAAGGCATCCTGTTACAAAAGACTTATCCCACATATAATAGGCAGACACTGTATGATGCTGGAAATTGATAGAAGCATTGCCCCCCCATAAAGGACTTTTCATTTCCTGGTTGAAATAATAACCACCTATAGCATCCAACTGGTAGACTACATCATTGTCTGTAACCTGCAAGAATAGGGAGCCCCGTATGAAATCCTCATCAGAAAATATTTGGGGTAAGAAATCGATCCGCGGTCCCATATCCGTTATTTGTGGAGTGGTATCTTCAGTAGCCGGACTAGGATCTTTTCCTTTGAGGGATTTATCTATATTTCGAGAGCTAGGCTCTTCCGTTTGAGGTGTCATATCATTGCTCTTAAGAGTAAGATCTTCTGCAGAGGGATCCCTACCTGTTATGATGCACAGTAAAAACAACAAACAGCAAGAAAATCGTATTATATGTGACATAAAAGCCCCGTATAAACTCTATACAGTATTGGATTCGCATAAGTTACACTTTCTTTATTACCTATGAAAAAGGAACAGCCCACTGTCAGTTTTGTTCGAGACCAGACGAAAAGAATGCGGGAATCGGTATACATGCCATAATCCTCTAAATTGACAGACACATTATTGTAGATCTCTACAGGCTTATTCACTGGAATGTAGTTTATGGAACAACCGATCTTATTACGGGTGTCTTCTCGATACAGTTCGACCAGCAGGTTTACATCGTTGGTAAAAACTTTTAGAAATCCCAGATTATAATTGAAATCAGTTAATTGTCCAGAAATAGCAACCTCTAAATCTGAAACCGCATATAAAGTTACATTATCGACCGGCTGTACCTTAAAAAGGATATCGCTGTTTAAAAACCATTCCCCTCCGGAACGGTATGTCCATGCTACCTGAGTTTGATACTCACCAAAACTGAAAAACTGGGAGTATCTTAACCAATGAGAAAACCACTGAAATTCACCGGAAATGATAGCAGACTCATTTAGTGCAACCCCTGACAGCACGGTGCGTTCAAGCCCCAGGTAGGATACCTCAAAAAGGCAGGTGGTTGAATCATCATAGTCTTCCAACAGATTAAAATCCACTTTGCTTCGCTTATCACCTACCATGTAGGCAGGAGACTTGAAATATCCATACCCCCAGGTGTTAATTTTTTTACCCACCGTTAGGATCCACGAATATGCACTGATGCTCCATACCGCCTCAGACAACACTGGTACAGTGGCATTCCTCAGCTCTCCTGTTAGATTGAAGGTGTGTCCACTGAGGGGGTTTACCCCCAGTTTCATAAAAGATATATTTTCTTGAATTGTCTCGTTTCCCCGGATCATGTATTCTGAAACATTCTCTTTGTAAATGTTTACTCCGAACATAGTATCGTTCGAGATTTTTAGAGTAACATCCGCAGGTAGAGCGAGACCGGCTGTTACCAATAATGTTCCTATCAATACAAGTTCTTTCATTTTGCTACAAACCTTTTAAACTGGCTAAGACGCTGACTGGTAAACCATGCGGGATTAAGTTCTCTTTCGCTTATACTCTCAACTTCGTATAGGGTTCGCAGGTCATTTCCCGATAGTCTATCGATAATTTCTATTACCGGCATCACATGCCTAACTTTCCGATCACTAAAAAGCTCTAAATATTTCACGATAATCATTGTCTTAACTACTTTTTGATTAGATGATTTGAGATCAATCTGCTTTACCTTCCCATCGACAATATAAATCGAGGCAGCTTGATAGGTTAGAGTCGGCTTATTGCCCACAAGATCAAGCCGATCTATGCCCATTTCGTTTTTTTCTAACGTAACCATATTGTAATCCGAGATAAAGTCGATTCCAAGAAGCTCTGCAAGGTTCATTTGTCCCGCTACGGTATACGACTTCGATATCTTCAGAGGCATTTTGAGTCCATCCTTGTATACCCAGGTACCATCGTTGTTAAAAAGGATCAAGTTGCCGTCCGATTTGTCATCGCTGATGATCTCCACTACCCCTGTTTGCGGGTTGAGCGCATATAGACGTATTAAGCTTGTCTTCTGCTTCCCTGGCTCCGTTATGCGAGCATTTATGATAAGGTTTCCATTTTTTAGGTTTTGTGAGGAAAGATAGTCATTGATAATGGCGCGAGCATCCTCAACCAATAAAGCGAAAACGTTAGGGCTTATGAAAGCCAAAAGAAAAGCGATATATGCATACTGTTTTTTAAACATGACGGATAACCTCCACTATTCTCATTTTGGTTGTCTTTATGATGGGGAAAATCGTCGAAAGAAAGGATACGAACAACAGCAACCCTACGGGCAGAAAAGTATGCGTTATATTCAGATTGAACATAAATGGAACTGCGGCATTTTGCCCCGGGGGAACGAAAGTAATTCGTGCCATATTCGTTCCTGATGATATGATGAGAGCGAAGATCACTCCGAACGCAATACCTGAGATATTGTACAAAAGCGTTTCAAGCAGGAGTAGTACAAATACTTCGTTCTTTTTTGTACCAATGGCCCGCATGGTGCCAATTTCCCGGAAACGCTCAAAGAGTCCGATGCTGATAATCTCCGATACAGAAAGAGCCACTAGCACACAGATAATCACAAATACAAAGGCAAAGATAAAATCATACAGATTCTTCAGTCCAAAATAGTAGGAAGCCAATTCCTTCCAGTCTTTTACAATAAGATTGAGGTTGTTTTCTTCAATCAAGCCCTTCAGCTGCACGATAATAGAGTCTATAGACTTTTCGTCATCCAGATAGATCATCATCCGGCTTACCCCCTCCGTACCCAAGAGTGTCTGCGCAAACTTTAAAGGTAATGACACGAAATACAAATCCCGATCTGTCTGCCCTGTGGATACGAGCCCATTTATATACCCATTACTTAAGTTCAAAACTCCATCCGAATTGGTGACCACCAGTACCACATAATGTCCCTCTTTAACATTAATCTTTTGGGCGATCTCGCTAGAAAGCAGTAGAGACTCTTTATCATAGTCCTCTCGGGTGAGATTGAAGCCGCTCACGAGGGTGAGACTGCTTGCAGCACCTTTTTTAGCGTATTCCACCCCCACCGCATTGAATATCGTGCTTCTCATATCTGTCCCCACCAACCCGCTCACATCAAGCTCCTTCGCGATGTCATACACCTTTGAATTTCCCGCAAGACTCTTTTCTATCATCAGAATGTCTGAAACACCTATAAGAGGATTATCCTTGCCGGTATCCCGTGCCTGTATTTGGACATGTCCCGTTTGCTCGATCGAACCTTTTTTTAAAATGTCGTACATGGTGGTTACATATGAGTTGATGAGCATAAGTAACGTAAAACTTACCCCAAGAATCAACACCGTCATGAATGTTCTACGTTTATTTCGAAATATATTTCTGAAAGCCAAAAAAAGCATATGAGTATTCCTTGAATGTCAAACTATCCGTCCATCACGCATGGTGATTACTTTGTCCGCATATTTGGTGAGTGTCTCGTCATGACTTACCGTTATCACTGTCATACCTTCCTTCTTTTGTAGTTGCTTCAAGATATTGTACACCCTATTTGCGTTTTCAGAATCTAAATTCGCTGTAATCTCGTCCCCCACGAGAAGCCTGGGAGAAACAGCAAGGGCTCGGCAAATACCAACCCGCTGCTGTTGCCCTCCGGAAAGTTCCCTGGGGAAACGGGACGAAAACCCATCTATGCCAAGGTCTTTCATCACTGAAGTTATTATTTGATGTCGAAGTTTTTTGGATAATTTCAGCAGCCTCAGGGGATATTCGACGTTCTCGTATACTGTGAGGGACTGAATTAATTCAAAAGACTGAAATATAAGAATAATATCCCTCCGTCTAAGTTCAGTACAACAATCCTCAGATAATGTGCTAAGCGGGATTCCGTCGAATTTGACTATGCCATCGGTGGGCGAATCTATACCGCTAATTATATGCAGCAATGTGCTCTTTCCACTTCCCGATGGTCCGTTGATAACTATGAATTGTCCTGCATCTACAGTCAACGACACGCCTCTCAAAGCTATCGTGGAATTCTCCATATTCTGCTTCACGGGGTACTGTTTGGACACCCCTATGATTTCTAATAAGGCTGACAAAGAAAACCTCCAATGAGATGTAAATTATCGATACTGCTTGAAAATATCCTTTCCTTCCTTCGCCTCAGTTAAAAGGGAAAGGGCGAAGGGCCCTTCAGGAAACACCTTTAACGCGTTGTTCAATTCCCTAATCACCATCTGTTGGTTTCCTTTTTTTGCGTAGGTAAATGCTTTCCATATATATCCCATATAGCTGGCATAGGGAACATTTTTCTTGATAGCTTCGTCATAAAAACTCAGAGCTCTTTCGTCGCTACCCCCGCCGATTGCTGGAGCGAAAAGATAGTAATTGCCTAATCCGATTAAGAGCAAAGGATTATCCTTGTTAAGTCTTAATCCTCTTTCGTAGTACTGTTTCATCTCTGAAGACAGTTTCAGTGCTGAACCCTCGAATGTAATGAGCCTAGAACATATATCCCCCGCAAGCCGATAAACATCGTGATAGGGGAATGTGGATATGCGGTCCCCAAGGGATTGATACATCGACTTGAGGAGATTGTATGCGGCTTTTTCGTCCGTTCTATTTAGTATCTCGAACTTCTCGAAATTGTATAGTTCAACGAAATAAAAGAAATATTTCTCTTCCTTAATTTGAATAAGATTGTCTAGAGCAGCCTCTATCTCCGCAATTCGCTGGGTATCATTTAGGTGAGCCTTCGCATGGCGATCCCGAAGATCGGCATAGTTATTATATGCGGCAGTAAAGGATTGGGGCATAACATCCTCCTTACCTCCACCCGCATACAGAGATTCGCTTAAAATTCCTCCCAACACAAATATTACATACACTATCTTTTGCATCTTTTTCATTCGTATCCTTCCTCTTTATATTATCAACTCAATTGCTCCATATTTTAACACTATTAAACTTCACCCACCTAATCAACCATCAGGCACAGTTTGATGAGCAAGATCCCGACATTTCATTAAATCTTCTTTTAAAAGCGTTACATGCAGAACGCACTCTTTATCTTCAGAAGCAGCAGGGATTACCTTGCCCTGAGGAAAGATCACTTTCGTACCTCCCGCAGCCCGGTACTTCATTTGTGGGCCGTATGATCCAACACCAGAACAGGAAAGGACAAAACAGTTACCACGCATGGCGTGATATCGCACTGCTGCATCGTAGTAGACAGAGTAGTCAAAAAAATCCGGATCGAGATTATTTTCCATCACATGCGCATGTTGTTTAATGTAATACAAAGGATTGATCACTATATCAGGCTGGTCAGCAAATATTTTGTCCCAAACGTCCTGATGCACTGTATCGAACCCAATCACGAAAGCAATGCTTCCTAAAGGAGTGTGGAAAACCTCTACCTTCTCATCTTCACAGGGCACAACCCACTCCCTTTCGCGTTGGAAAATATAAGATCTTTTCTGAACACACTCCACAACACCTGCAGGTCCTATCAGCATTCCACAAGAATGAGATTTAAACCTTTTCAAGCCCTCCGACTGAATGAGGCACGAAAAGGCGATATACACACTTTTTTTGGCTGCGAGTTCGCAAAATTTTTCTAAACATTTTTTCTTTGTGAAGTCTGGCATGCTAGAAAGTCCATACCCATACCCCGCATAGAATTCATCCGGTAGTACATAAAGATCCGCGTCGCTGGAATTTTCAATAAATTCCAATGCCCTAGATAAATTAACAGATTTGTTTTTTGGCCCTCCGGTACCGCTCAGAATCTCCATCTGAAACATCGAAACCCGTATTTTATCTTTCATTTCAACTCTCCAAAGAGGGTACAAGCTTGATGGCATTCGCTCGAAATATTTTATCGGCGTCCCTTTCAGAAAGACCCATCTTCTTCATTTGAAAAAGCTGAATTTCTGGCAAGTTCATGGGAAACTCGGAACCGAATAAAATTTTATCTGACCCTGCAATCTTGAGAGCCTCGGAAATAGCAAGAAAACAAGCGTTCGACGATTCGAGATACACATTATCTATTTCTTTCGCCAGATTGAAAGCTGTAACGTCTGAAGGTCCAAACCCCATATGCCCAATCACAAAATTGACATCAGGATGTTTTCTAGCAAGTTCGCAGAATTTTTTCGTTGAAGCCCCTACATCAAAAAGCGTATGGGAATAGACAGGCCAATGCATTTGGGCGCATTCCCTTATCGCGTCGGTTAAAGTCTTTCCTGAGAATGAGAACTTGTGGGACATAGGGTTCAACTTTATTCCGACGAAGTGATTCGCTTTGCCATACTCGATCCAGGAACTGGTTTCCTCTTTTTCGAGGGGGTTGATGCATAGAAACCCATACATAATGCCGGGGTATTTTTTCATTGCAGATAGAACCACATGATTTGGTATTTCGAGATCCGATTCTTTTTCGCCCATGATGTACAGCGTCATAACACGAACATCCATCATCCCTCCCGGTACAATGACACACTTATCTATTCCTGCCTCCATCATTTGTGTTCTTAGTAAGTCCATATTTCCGTAATCCGTATCTGAAACATGAGCGTGAAAATCAATAACCATGGTACCCTCCTTAACGGCCTCGCGGGCCACGTACTATGACGAACTGTAGCCTCCCTGTCCATAACTCTTGTTATCGACAGTTTATTAAACCTACCGCCTCACGGTATTCTTTTTATCATTCCTCCCTAAAATCTTAGTGATCCAGGTATTCAACACGAGTGGTTTTCTTTAACGATCTCTCGAGCCTTTCCACGATCACCACATCCTTTACTTCACCTACAACCAATCCAATTCTGTTCCTAATTTTTTCTCTTACGCTCTCAACATCATTGGTCACCATTTTCCTGTTAAGCTCTGTAAGGATGATTAGTTCTTCGTTTTTGATCTGAAACTTATAGGAATTCCCAACCTCTGGGATACTGTATAATTTATCCTCTAGGTAGTAGGGCGAGAAGTCCTTTCCAAGAATGCGAATTTGATCAGACTTGCGGCCGCGGAGATGAAGCTTGTTGCGTTCAATGCAGCATGGACACGGTCCATCATCGATAAAGCCAAGATCACCTATCCGATACCTGATAAGAGGCATTGCCTTTCTGTACAGAACTGTGATAACGACCTCCCCCACCATCCCAGGGTCAAGAACCTCAAGAGTGTTAGGATCAATGATTTCAACATACACATGCCCCTCTGAAATATGATACCCGTCCTGCTCGATGCATTCGACGCCTATAGGCCCCCCTTCCAAAGATCCATAATACATGAAAGCCTTCACCCCATATATGTCTTCAAGCCGCTTTCGGTAATTGTTTGAACAGCCTTCGCCTGTAAGCCACATATATTTCAAATGCATGTCACCTTTGACGTCGATTCCATTTTCCTCTCCGATCTCCGAAAGGTACATGGCATAGGGAGGCGTAGTCATAAGCACTTCCGCCTCTAAATCGCGCATCACCATGAGAGTCTTGAGGGGATCCGCGTATACGCCCCCCTTCCCAGTATTCACCACCGCAGCACCAGTACCGTGTTGAAAACTGCGGTGAAAAGCTATTGCCGCGGAACTCATTTCGTAGGGCAGGGCTATGATGACAATATCATCCGGTGACGAATGAACCATAATTGGCATTTCAATGGCAAGTTCGTTCACATATATGTCATCCCAACTGAATATGCTGTAAATATGGTCCCCCGCACTTTTACTGGTAGTTCCTGTAGACATGTGTATTTGGCTTATTTTACTTCGGGGGATGCTCAGGAGCCTCCATGGTTTCCCGCGAAGCTCATCTTTCTCTAAAAAGGGGAATTTTGAGATATCCTCAAGCTTTTCAAAATCAGATGGGCTTACCCCCATACTGTCATATTTGTCTCGGTAGTATACATTGTTCGTGTAGGCAAACTCTATAATTTCTTTAATTGCCTCGTACTGATACGCACGTACTTTGGCTTCTGGCCATAGATCAATGGGTACTTGCAAATCTTCGGGAAAATGCTTTTCGATGGCCGCGTTTTTCCTCATGAATGAGATATATGGGTTTCTTTTAATCATACGTCCTCCCTTCTGCCTTCAATTTTTGTATGAGAATATCTGCCTGCTTAAAACTTTTCCGCAAACTTCTAGCGCGGCTGTATAGCACTAATGCTTCATCTTTCCGCTTTTTCTTCTCACAAACCATTCCCATCCACAGGATACATTCGGAAAAATTAGGATCCAGTTCGATGGCCCGTTCAAAATCCTTGTTGGCCCTACCAGGACCGCCGCCAAAAGCGGAGGGTGTAAAGTACTTTGTAATTCCACGCTGAAAATAGCACATCGGGATTTCATGGGTTTTGGCAAGTTTAAAAGAATCGCTGTGCAACTTATTCACCGTCGCTGCCATGACCGGAACAGCAAAGGGTATCGCTTGATCAATTTTGCGTCCCACAAGGTTGGCAAGTGTGTAAGATGCGGTGGCGTCGCGCACAGTATCGAGGGATTTCTTCGCAAAGGTTTCGCCCAATGTAAGGGCTTCAGCCATTTTATCGGACCTACTTTCGATTTCGTAGAGATCCGCCAGGGTCATATACAAAAGCGCGATATAAGAGAAGGTATCGGGATCGTAATCCTTTACCCGTACCTTTAACTCCCGTTCGATAACTTCTATGTTCTCCTCGTCCATAAGTTGTTTGTACCGGCTGAAGAGGGTTATGTTCATATTTTTTCACACACTCCTTTTTTAATGAAATTAATCTTTTTAAGACTTATTGCGATAAAGAGTACGCTATAGCTTAAAAGCACAGAAAGAGCTACAAAGAAATGGGGATCACTCCCCATACTACGCGCCGCCGCAAGACCCGCCGTCATGAAGGCTCCCGTTGGAAGAAAAATACTCATCCGCTGAAGGGAAACCGAAAGATTTTCGAGGGGTATCCAAAAACCACCAAGAAGCGAAAGCACCAGGAGCAATGGCATCAGTATGGTCTGCACATCACTGGAGTGCTTTAACAGAATTGAGAGCAGCACTGAAAACGAAGCAATCAACAGCGCGTAGGCCCCGCAGATGAAAGCAAAAACAGGTTTATTCGCAATATCAATTCCAAGAAAAAGATACGCAACAAAGAAAAATAGTAAGGTTATAAGGGCGACAGTGAGGAATATCGATATGATTTTTCCTAGAAGTATTTCTCTATTCTTAATACCGTACAACTGATACCGGTTAAACACCCTATCTTTTTTCTCTTCAAGAATCTTGAACACACTTTCGAAAAGTCCCGTAAAGAGCAGGAACATTCCCAACATACCTATCGCATAACGTAGATACTTGTTCTCGGATGCTCCGGCCATGGGCCAGGCGTCGCTAAAACCAACCAGTTTCGCGCTCACGGCTGCCTGACGAGCGTCGGCGATTATTTCTTCCTTTATCCCCCAGGTTTTTAGGGTCTTACTGTAGGATGCCAGGATATTTTCTTTTTCCACTGCCGCTCTCAGGATCCCTGAACAGACGTTCGCGAGGGTAGCCTTTTCCGTATTTTTGAAAAATTCTACCTTTGTGAAATCTTCCCTACTTGTAACTTTGATGTACCCCACTAAATCTTTCTCTTTGAACAAAGTATCGATCCCCGCCTCTACAGGTGCCGGTATTTTAGTGAATAGAAAAAAACCATAGGGATTCAGGATTTCGATATCGAATGGGGAGTCACCCTCGACATAGTACCCAATCCTGGAGAATTCATCGAATTTGATCTCGAAATTAAACAGGGTACCCATTAGAAACACAAGAACCAGCGGTGCCAGAAAACCTAGAAGTATTACTTTGGGGTCTTTCAAAGAGTCAAGTAGATTTTTTTTTGCTAGTATATAGATAAACTTAACGTTCAAAGAACACCCCCTTCCCGTCTAGGTAAAAAGCATCCAGTAGACCAAATCGCTCAACCGATATATTCTTTACTCGATACATCACATCCTCACTGAATTGTTTCAGCGGATCCGAAAAAGTCTTCATATAAATACTGAACGAACAGGCATCGGTATCCAAAAGCACACTTCCGACCGGAGGCGTATACTGACGAAGAAAATATGATTTGTCAGATGGGTTGTCGAATGAAACTTTGTAAACGTTCTTGTATTCAAATTTATTGAGCAATTCTTGATATTCTCCTTCACGAAATACAGTAGCACGATAGAGCATAACAATCCTGTTGCTAAAAAATTTCAGCTCTTCTTCGTTATGCGTTACATAGATAATCGAAGCTCCTTCCATTTTTTTTCTTTCAATTTCTTTCCAGAAAAGATTTCTGCTTTTTGAATCAAGGAAAGTCGTAGGCTCATCGAAAACAAAAATATTCGCTTTCTTAGTTAGGGCAAGAATGAGGTTTACTTTTTGTAACTCCCCCCCAGACAGTTCCTTCAGTTTTTTCCCAAAAAGAGGCGATACGGCGAAAAGATCCGTATAGTAATCGTATCTCCTTCGCGACTCAGAATTACTGCCCTCCAAATCGAGGTAGAACTTAAGACAGCCACGAACAGTATCTTCCATAAAAAGGGAAGGATACTGGAGCGCAACGCTAACTTCCCCACACCCATGCGCGCCGTTTGCCCTACAGGTCCCCGAATCAGGAGTAATATGACCGCATAGAACGCCGAGCAGGGTACTCTTTCCCGAGCCGTTTGGGCCGATGAGAGCCACTGACTCAGCGAACCTGCATTCGAAGGAAACCTTGTCCAGAATCAAGGAATTGGCAAAACTCTTAGATATACTGTTAAATTGTACCGCGATATCCCCCATGCTAGAACATCTCCAGTATTTTCTTTAGGTATTCCCTATCGAGGGTATCGATGCCACAGGATTCCAACATTCTATCCGGATCCTCTCGGTATTTTACAATCCATCCTTCGTCATTGCATAGCTTTATATACAACGCCTGTATCTTTTCTTTTCTAGTTAGTTTTGTATCCTTGTTCACTTCTTCTCTCCCTAGCGCTCAACTATTTTTTCATCAATTTTATACCCCACATGACGACCGGGTTCCTGCAGATACCCAAGCAATAGATCCCCAATCTTCACTTCTGCAGA
>Ga0116146_1003703_pt1 | contig 12293 bp, 5 predicted proteins | sample AD_JPNHG2_MetaG_FD_89748 | JGI IMG/M metagenome (GOLD analysis project Ga0116146, IMG submission 89748) | Active sludge microbial communities of municipal wastewater-treating anaerobic digesters from Japan - AD_JPNHG2_MetaG | ecosystem: Engineered > Bioreactor > Anaerobic > Digestate | place...
AAAATGAAAATTGATGGTTATTCATCCAGATGGGGTATATACGCAATACTTCGTCTATTATCCCTGGATGGGATATAAAGCGAAATAGTGCGGATATGAAGGAGTTATATGCCATTGGCGCGCTTAACTTTTTGTGTTTTCGTCCCCTTAAGAAGCCCGGCGTCCGTACCGGGCTAAAGAAAAGAGGTATAAGATAAATATATGGAAAAGAAATCTTTAATCGAAGTCTTACCTGAAATAGTAAAAGAAGGTAAGCGTGAAGTAGAACAAATAATGGAACGCATTAATAGCGGTACAGGTCTTGCTCTACAAACTAATGAACTTGTTTTGCCTGCGAAAGATGCAACGGGGAGATTATATCAAGGAAAGCTACCCGAAGAACCATCGTGGGGTACATGGTTAAATCGCCTTATATATGGTGACAATTTGCTTGTGATGCAAGCATTGCTTACTGGCGATGAACAGTCAAACCTACCTTCAATGCGAGGGAAAATTGATCTGATATATATTGACCCGCCATTTGACAGTAAAGCTGATTATCGGACAAAAATAACATTGCCTGGTGTTGATCTTGAACAGAAGCCTACGGTTATTGAACAATTTGCTTATGCCGACACTTGGAAAGATGGAACAGTAAGCTATTTGAAAATGATGTACCCCAGATTATCTTTAATGAAAGAATTGCTTTCTGAGAAGGGGTCAATATTTGTTCATATCGATTGGCATGTTGGACATTATGTAAAAATAATATTAGATGAAATATTTAATAAAGAAAATTTTGTAAATGAAATAATATGGTCGTATGATTGGGGTGGTCGTGGTGAAACAGAATTTGCTAAAAAGCATGATAACATATACCTTTATCAAAAATCTAACAACAGATATTTCGATGGGTATTCAGTCGCAGTACCATACCAAACACAAATCGAGGGCAGAAAGAACCCATTGGTCAGTGAAGAAAAATTTAATAGAGGGAAAATACCTACAGACGTTTGGAATATTGGTATAGTACACGCGGTTGGTAAAGAACGATTAAACTACAACACTCAAAAACCTGAGGCTTTATTAGAAAGGATTATTAAATCATCATCAAAAAAAGACTCAATCGTTGCTGATTTTTTTGCTGGTACTGGTACTATGGCAGCTGTTGCTGAAAAATTAAATCGTCGCTGGATTGTAACAGATATTGGAAAACCTGCGACAATGATTATACGAAAACGTATGATTGATAACGAAGCAAAACCTTTTATGTTCCATTCTGTCGGCGATTATCAAAAGGAAGCTTTCGGTTCGTCAAAATTATTCCGTCGTATCGGCGACCTGGCTCATGTGGTGCTGCAACTGTATGGAGCCATTCCTTTTCCTGATGCCGACAACCCCAATAGGAATCTTGGATATATAAAATCAAGCAATACTCTTGTAATGGTTGATTCACCGAATAAAGTAACTGGCACTTCTACAGTCCGCAAGGCATCTGAACTTCGAAGCTCATTCATGGGTGGTGGTTGGAATAAAGTTATTCTTCTTGGTTGGAATTTTGCTTATGATATCGCAACTGCAATTCAGGAAATCTCAGATGAAAAATTGGAAGTTCTCGTAATTCCGCCAGACCTGATTGATAAACTTAAAACAAAGAAATCATATAAAACATTGATTGACCAGGGGAAAATTCGCTTTTCATCACTTCAATATCTTACAATTAAACCTGTTAAAAAAGAACCTTCTGGTGACGGGCACGAGAAATTAACTATAGCTTTGAATGAATATGTGTTGTTGTCCCCTGACAATGTTCCTCTTGACGACAAATCAAGAGAAAAACTTCAGCAGGTAATCAAGAAAGACCCGCTGGCTCTTATTGAATACTGGAGCGTTGACCCTGATTATGACCACCAGATGTTCCGTAGCCGTTGGCAGGACTATAGAGAAAACAGGGAAAATGATAAAGACAAATACTATGTCATTAAAAAAGCCGTGATAAATGTTCCCAAGAAAGACAAACGCAGTATCTGTGTCAGGGCTGTTGATGTATTCGGTTTTGAAAGTATTGTCATACAGGAGATATAAATGCCAACTCCAATAAATATAGGTACTCGTGATGTACCATTAAAATTAGCAAAAAACATAACTGAAAAAGCACTTTCTTCATGGGAATCCGGTGAGTTTATAAAGAAAGCAACACCTATTACTCAGGAATTGTTAAAATATTGGTTTTCTGAACCATTTATTAGTCTGCGTCTTGCAAACTTTCATGAGGGACAACGCCGTTCAATATTAAATACTATATACATGCATGAAGTTTTAGGTTGTCAAACAGTCCAACAAATTTACGAAAAGACAAACGATGCCCTTCTGCTTGAAATAGCTGCAAGTGAATTACAAAAGCCCAAATATCAAATTCCAAAATATGCTATTAAAATGGCAACAGGTACAGGAAAAACATGGGTTATGCATGCGCTTGTTATTTGGCAATATTTAAACGCAACTCATGAAGATGAACGAAGTGGCAAATATTCAAAGAACTTTTTATTGGTAGCTCCTGGTCGAATAGTTTACCAAAGACTCATTGATGCCTATGTCGGAAAAGAGATTCAAGCAGGTGAAAGACTATTTGAATTGTCTGATTTCCATATTAATCAGGATTTATTTTTACCGCCAGCATACAGGCAAGAATTCTTTTCCTTTGTTCAAAACAACACCGTAAAACGAGAAGAAATTTCAAGAAAAGTGACCGGAGACGGTCAAATTATGATTACAAACTGGCATTTATTCATGCGTAGTTCAGAAAACGAAGATAGCATTTCTGCTTCACCGCTTGATGACCCTGGATGGGATATAAAGCGAAATAGTGCGGATATGAAGGAGTTATGCGTAATGCAAAAAAAACAATATATAAAAAAAGGATATAAGAAAGATTTAGCTTATGTATACAAAAAAAGAATCTAAAAACGAAATCATCAAACTCGTAGACTCATTCGAACGTGATTTACCTAAGTTAAAAAAAGGTTCTTTGTCAACTGAGGCAACCGTTGAGGATAATTTTATAAAACCATTGTTTCAATTTTTGAACTGGAATATTCACAACTTAGACCTTCCTTATGAGCGATCAGAATTTATTGTTCAATTTAGAAATAACAAAACTGGATTGAGGCCTGATTATCTCTTAAGATTACCTGACGCTAAATCGGATAGAATGAAGCATATTTTGTTTATCGAGGCAAAACATCCTAAATATGACTTAATGTATGACTTAAGATGGATTCGCCAAGCTTATCTTTATGCAAATTCCACACTTTCGTTAACAGAAAGAGAGGAGAAAAGAGTCCCGCTTAGTATATTGACTGATTTCGAAGAATTCAGAGTATTCGATTGCCGCGATCAACATCCATTAAAAGAAAATAAGATTGAAGAATTTAATCGTAGAGCAATCGAACCATTTAACAACTGGAAATTTAATAATTATGTAAATGAATTCGAAATACTTTGGGACATTTTTGAAAGAAATCAAATAATAAAAGGAAGTTTAGATTCTTTTAAGATCTCCGATGAAGATTTAAAAACTTCAAGGATTGCCCCTGATTTACAATTTCTAAACTCGCTTAAGCAATGGCGTCTAGAATTAGCTCAAGATATGTTCCGCTTAGATAATACCCTTGATAGTGAGATACTTACATCTGCTACTCAATTAATTATTAATCGACTAGTATTTCTGAAAACTTTGGCAGACAAGGACTTAGAGGAAGATTTTCTTTCCAACATTCTTTCGAAATTTTCGAAAAATAATAACGATGATATCCCGATTTCCTTCTATAACGAATGTTCTATAATCTTTGATAATCTTCACAAAACTTTTAACGGCAGTATTTTCAATGAAAGACGTGAATTAGATAATGTTAAAGTTTCCAATAAGTTATTAAAAAAAATAATCGAAAGTTTAAGGCCAGAAAAATCACTTTATACTTTGGCGGCAATGCCTGTTAGAATAATTGGAACGATGTATGAAAATTTTCTCGAGGAGAAGATTGTAAAATCAGGTAGAGGTATAGGTTCAAAATCTGACGAATCTAAAAAAAGTGATTTTGCAATATTCTATACACCAGAAGAGATAGTTGAACATATTTTAGAAAACACACTTGAAAAAAAATTAGAGACTTGCAAATCACCTGAGGATGTCATCAAACTTAGAATAATTGATCCTTCATGCGGATCTGGAAGTTTCCTAATTGCAGCATTCGATTCATTAATAAACTGGCATATCAACTATTACAGGAATACCATTCAACAGTGGATTAAAAAAGGAGATAAGTTAAAAACAATCAAGAAAAGGCTAGAAAATGATTACTTCATAACGATCAGAGATGAAACAACTAACGAATATGCAGGAAATTTAACGATAAAGAAGAAAGCTGAAATCTTAAAAAACTGTATTTATGGAGTCGATATAGATGAACAGGCTATAGAGATATCAAAATTTTCTCTGTCACTGAAAGTTGTAGAGGATTTTTGGGATAAAGACGAACTTTATCGAGAAGTCGATTTATTTAAAACAACTATATTGCCTTCTCTTGATTTAAATATTTATTTGGGTAACTCCCTAATCGATACAAACTTCAAGGAAGAATTAAAACTTAGTCTAGACGAAGAATTTCGAGTTAAAAAATCTATTAAACCGTTCAGCTGGAAGACAAATTTTGAAGAAATCTTCAACAACGGAGGTTTTGATATAGTAATTGGAAACCCCCCATACTTATCGTACTATTCTCGTCACTCAAAATATACGATCGAAGAAGAAGAAAAAATTCAATATTTCAAGAACAATTATGAATTTATCTCATACTCTGGAACTCGATACAATAGTGTAATGTTCTTTTTAGAGAAGGCGATGAAATTGCTAAGGAAAGACGGTCTATTCTCCTTTATTATCGATATGAACTTTAATCTTGACGCCTTCTCAGGAATAAGAAGATATCTTGCAACAAAATATGAGATCGTAGAATTCACACATAACTTGAAAGCATTTGTAGGCGTAAATAGCGGCCAGGTTATTTTAACTTTGAAAAATAGTTTACCAACAAAACTAAGCCAATTTAAAATCTACCAAGGTCTTAATTCGAATTATGAAACTCAGCATCAAAGTACAATTCTTGCAGATAGAGATTGTCGTTACCTGTTACCTGATTCGAAACAAATAACAAACGACAGCATTGTAGAATTAAAGACTATCGCAAAAATCTCAACGGGAGTAAATATAGGAGGGGCATCGGAACTTTTCCTTAGTGATAAATCCAAGGGAAAAAATTTTTATCCATTAATTAGCACAGCAACTCTAAAAAACAAATATGATTTAATCAAAACAAATAGCGTTTTTATAAATTTTAGTGAAGATCTTGTTTCAAAAATAAACCTACAGAATAAAAAAGATGGAAGTCGAAACGTTGTTGTTTTGGGAGATTTAGAGAGATTTACAAACCCGAAAATATTTATCAGACAAAGCGCAACTGAAATCATTGCATCCTTATGCATGGAACATTATGTATCCCCATATAGTATTTTCGTAGCAAACATATTGCAACCAAAACTGGATATTAAATATATCCTGGGTATTCTTAATTCTGATTACATTACAAAATACTCAATAAAAAATTCAATTATCATTTCTGGCGAAGGGAAACAACCACAAATTAGAAAAAAAGGGTTAGATTCATTGCCAATAAAGATACCGAACCTTGAGAACAGTATAGAAAGAAATTTATTTGAACAAATAATTCACAATGTAGATAAAATAATTGATGCTAAACACAAGAGTGAACTACTTAAAACAGAAAATGAAATAAAAATTTTGAACGAGATTTTAAATACATCGTTTGCGATAATCAACAAATGTGTTGATAAATTATATTCTTTATAAATTGCACTACGCATAACAGCGACTTACCGCTTCGCTTCGGCACAAGGCCTCGCTCGGCCTACGGCAAATTCCCCTTCTGGCATTCGCCTTGCCTTCGCAAGCTACATGCCAGTCCCTAACGTCCCGTTGGGACTCAGGGTCGGGGAACTTCGGTAAGTCTAGTTCGTTATGTGCAATTGCCCCGCCCCTTTGGGCATAAAATATATACTAAAAAACCGGCATCCGTGCCGGTTAACTTTGATTAAGGAACAAAGGATTAAAAATGGAAAAGATTATTGAATTAGTAAATTTTTTTGAAAAAAACATTAAATCCATTAAATCAAATTGGAATGAAACAGAAACACGAATAGAATTAATAAATCCATTATTTGAACAATTAGGCTGGGATGTTAATAATCAACAAAAACTAGCTGATCCATTTAAAGAGGTTAAACATGAAGCAAGTTTGAAAATTGGTTCAAACATGAAAGCACCTGATTACAGTTTTAATTATGGAAAACGATTATTTTTTCTTGAAGCTAAAAAACCAAGTGTTGATATCAAAACAGATATAAGCCCTTCATATCAATTACGACGATATGGTTGGACTGCAAAATTACCAATAAGCATTTTAACTGACTTCGAAGAATTAGCAATTTATGATTGCAGTATAAAACCAAATAAAAACGACAATGCTGGTGTAGCTCGCTTAAAATATTATACATATAGAGATTATATTGATAAATGGGATGAAATAAAAAACTTTATCTCTAAAGATGCAATTCTACGTGGTTCTTTAAATGAATTCGAAAGCAAGCAGATTAAAGGAACTGCAACAATAGATGACGACTTTTTAGTTTCAATTGAAGCTTGGAGAAAATCGTTAGCACAAAATATCGCTCTTAGAAATAAAATTTTGAATGAAAAAGAACTTAATTTTTCAATTCAAATGATTATCGACCGAATAATTTTTCTTCGTATCTGTGAAGATAGAGGAATTGAAAAATATGAAACATTAAAAAATATTGTAAATAATGTAGATTGCTATTCACAACTTATCGAAATTTTTAAAATCGCTGATGAAAAATATAATTCTGGATTATTTCATTTTAAAGCTGAAAAAAGCAGAAATGAAAATCCTGACAACATTACACCTGATCTATCAATAGATGATAAAATATTAAAAGACATCATTAAAGGTCTTTATTACCCAGATTGCCCATATGAATTATCCGTAATCAGTAGTGATGTTCTTGGAAACGTATATGAACGTTTTCTTGGAAAAGTAATTACTTTAAATGAAAAATCACATCGTGCAAATGTAGAATTAAAACCTGAACTTAAGAAATCAGGCGGTGTTTTTTATACCCCACCATATGTTGTTGATTATATTGTGAAAAATACAATAGGTGAATTATTAATTGATAAAACTCCCAATCAAGTAAATGATTTTAAAATATTGGACCCAGCATGTGGTTCTGGTTCTTTTCTTATTGAAGCATATCAGTTTTTATTAGATTGGCATTTGAATTATTACCAGAATAATGATACTAATAAATGGAAACAGGGTAAAGAACCGAGAATTTTCGATAGTACATACGGTACTCAATTAACTTTAAATGAGAGAAAAAGAATTTTAAAAAACAATATTTTCGGTATTGATATTGATAAAAACGCCGTTGAAGTTACTAAACTTTCATTATTGTTAAAAGTTCTTGAATATGAAGGTGCTGATAATGTTCAAAAAACATTGTTTAACGAACGAATTCTCCCTGATTTATATGAAAATATCAAATGTGGGAATACATTAGTAGGTAATGATGTATATAAGATAAAAAAATTTGATAATATAATCGATAAGATAAATCCTTTTAATTGGGAAACAGAATTTTCTTCAATAATATCTAAGGGAGGTTTTGATTGTATTATCGGAAACCCACCATATTTAAAAGAAGCTACCGACAAAACGCAATTTCATTATGTAAAAGAAACCAATTTGAAAGAATACTACCAAGGTAAAATGGATTTATGGTATATTTTTGCATGTAAAGCATTAGACTTGCTTAAAGAAAATGGCCTTCATAGTTTTATTGCAACAAATAACTGGATAACAAATGATGGGGCATCAATTTTAAGGAATAAAATATTAAAGGAATCAAAAATATTAAAATTTGTAGACTTCTCAGATTATAAAGTTTTTCAAACAGCTTCCATTCAAACGATGATTTATATTGTTAAAAAATGCAAAACACCTAAAAATTATAAAGTGAAATATACTAAAGTTAAAAATAAAAATATTTCAGTAATTGAACTATCAGAACAAATGTCAAAGTATTTTAGTACAGCAAGAATGCCTAATAAAGAAGATTTTATTTGGTTTGATTCTCAAATAAATCCCAATGAACTCATGAATAAAACAATTACTTTTAATGATTCACAAATCGTAGATATTTTAAATAAAATTATAAATTCATCAAACTATAGATTACCACAAGTATCCATAGGTAATGGGATAGATGTACTACAAGACTTTGTTATTGAAAAACATTTAGAAAAAATTAGCGATAAAACGGTTAAAAAAGGAGATGGTATTTTTGTTTTAAAAAATAAAGAAAAAGAATCATTGAATTTTAATAATAATGAGTTAGCCTTTATTAAACCATATTATACATCTGAAAATATTTTCAAATATTCTGGTTTAATTGAAAATAAATATTGGATTATATATGCTGATGAAGAGCTTAGAACTAACATCAACAATTACCCCAACATTAAAAATCACCTTATTAAATTTAAAAATATAATGACTTCTGTTTGGAAACCTTATGGATTACATCGACCTAGAGAACAGCATTTTTTTGAAGGTGAAAAAATACTCTCAATTAGAAAAACAAGAGAACCATTATTTAGTTATACAAATTTTCCTTGTTATGTTTCAAGAGCGTTTATGATTATACAACCAAATGATATTGATTTGAAATATCTTACAGGCTTATTGAATTCTAGATTAATTCATTTTTGGTTATACTATAAAGGGAAAAAGCAAGGTGATCAATTGCAAATTGATAAATCACCCCTACTTGAATTACCACTCGTGAAATCAACAGATGTTAAAAAAATCAGTGAAATTAATTCTATAGTAAATCAAATAACTGAAGTTCAATCAAAATATTTTAAAACTAATACTGACCATGAGAAAAAACAGTTAATTACAAGAATAAACATACTATCCAACGAGATAGATAATATTGTTTATAAACTATATAACTTAACTGATGAAGATATTAAATTTATTGAAGACAGCATAAAAAGTATATAACTAAATCCCTTCGCCGTCCATGGCTCAGGGTCTTTTTTTGATGTAAACAAAAGAAAGGGGCGGGGCAACTGCACATAACAAAGCTTATGCGCTTCACTCCCTGACGGTCGTTCGGGCTTCGCCACATCGCGCAAAAGGCCGCGCGACGTCGCATAAGCAAAACGTTGTGCGAAAAACCGCGCCAAAACATTAGTTGACTAAATATTAGTAATAGAAAGAATTCCTTAACCCCGCCCCCAAGACGCCCGCCGTCCGTGGCGGGCGATAAAAAACAGATAAGGTATAAGCAATGAATAAAGAATCAGGAAGAAAAATCATAGCTGAAAGAGTAGAAGATTTCGAAAAGAATAAAGCGATCCTTACAAAGAAAGGTCATGGGGAAACGAATATTCGCTCAAATTATATTGATATAATGTTCAAAGCATTAGGCTGGGACATGAAAAGTCATTATGAAGTCGTTCGAGAGTTTTCTCAAAGAGATAAATCAACTGATGGCGGAACAAAAAAAGTAGACTATGCTTTTAAAATTAATGGCAAATTAAAATTCTTTATTGAAGCAAAAGAAGCGAGTGTCGATTTAGAAAATGACAAATCAGCTATTTTTCAGGCGAAAAGATATGCTTATTCTTCAAACGGAAAAGCCCCTATTGTCATTTTAACTGACTTTGAAGAATTTCGTGTATTTAATGTAATAAAAGCCCCTTTAATGGACAATACAGACAGGGAATTGTTAAAATCTCATACGATGAGATATACTGATTATCTTGAAAAATGGGACATTCTCTGGGATACTTTTTCCCGAGAAGCTGTTGAAAAAGGAAGCCTTGATCAACTCAGGGGGAAAATTGATAAGAATACCAAAACAATGGATGTTGATTTTCTTGAGCAAATAACTAACTGGCGTGAATTACTTGCTAAAAATATTGCAATTAGAAATGAAAATCTAAATGTTGATGAAATAAATGAAGCAGTTCAAAGAATATTAGACCGTCTTGTTTTTATTCGCAATCTTGAAGATAGAGAAATTGAACCAGAGAACACTCTCCTCGATAAAACGAAAAAAAATGAAAACATTTATAAGTCACTAATTCCAATATTTAATTCATTAAATACAACCTATAATGGTCTTTTATTTAAAAAGCATTTTTCAGAAGATATAATGATCGATGATAAAACGATTAAAGACATCATCCGCGAAATGTGTTATCCTGTTTCCCCATTCCAGTTCGATGTTATAGAACCTGAAATACTTGGTCGTATTTATGAAAAGTTTCTAGGTTCTAAAATTGAGTTGTATGGACAACATAAGGCAAGAATTACTGAAAAAATTGAGGTTAGAAAAGCTGGTGGTGTTTATTATACTCCTGAATACATTGTTGAATATATAGTTCAAAATACTGTCGCTAAAAAGATAGAAGGTCTTTCGCCAAGTGAAATAAAAGAAATTAAAATTGTAGATCCTGCTTGTGGTTCTGGAAGTTTTTTAATCGGTGCATACGGTTATCTCCTTGATTATCATCAGAAATGGTATACTGAAAATCAAAAAGATAAAATGTACCAAGCTGACTGGTATAAAACAAAAGACGGAGAAATTAAAGTTTGTCTAGAAAAACGCGGGGATATACTAATAAACAATATTTTTGGCGTTGATATTGATAAAGAAGCAACAGAAGTATCAATAATGAGTCTCTATCTGAAAATGCTTGATGGTGGGTTTGATAAAGGAGAAAAAGACTTATTTTTTGTAAAAGGTTCTATTTTGCCTGATATGTTAAAAAATATAAGATGCGGGAACAGTTTAATTACAACTGATTACTTCAGTGATAAATTAGATTTCAATGTTCAAGAGATGAAGGAAATCAAACCCTTTGATTGGAATAAAATGTATGAAGATGTTTTTACAAAAAATGGGTTTGATTGTGTAATTGGCAACCCACCCTATGGTGCAGATTTATTACCAATAACTCGCGATTATTTAAGAAATAAATACCCTTCTTACGATAAAGATTTAAACAGTTTTGTTTTATTTGTAGAAATGTCTCTTAAAATACTAAAAAAAGGAGGGATGTTTTCCTTCATTATTCCAAAGAATATCATCAAAACTGATGATTATGAAAACATACGAAAAAACATTTTAAAGAATTATAATATCAATTATATATATGATTGTAAAAATTGTTTTGAGAAAGTAACAACAGAAATGATTATATTAGTCTGCTCAAAAGGTAGAACAGAAGATTCTATATTGAAATATATTGACTGCGATCAAGTAGGCAACATATTAGCTCAAAAAGAAATTAACCAAAGTATTTTTGATGTACTCGCTAAAAATAGATTCAATATTTGTTTGAATAAAAATAATTTTGATATAATATCAAAAATGGAATTAAATTGTTCAAGGCTAGGGAATTTGATAAAAATATATCGGGGTGTTGAAACAGGAAAAAAAGATGATTTTATTACTCTTGAAAAACCGAATTCAACATATAAAGAAATAATTACAGGTTCAGATTTAGAAAGGTATTTGATTCGGAGAGTTCGATATATCGTATATAATACAAAGAAAATAAATTTCAAAGATGAATCGATGTATAATCAACCCAAAATTCTTATACGAAAAATTGCAGATAGAATTTATGCAACATATGATGAAAGTAATATTTACACAACTCAAGGAGTTTATATTTTAAATGGAGATTACTTGAAATTGTTGCTAGGCATAATTAATTCTAAATTGTTACATTTTTATTATGAGATTATTTTTAATATGGGTGCTCATTTGACAACAAATGTTACAATAGAAAATATTAAATACTTACCTATAATTTTTAACCCAACTTCTAGCATTTCTATTGCAATAAATAATCTTGTTGATCAAATATTGGCAACAAAAGTTGATTTAACAAATTCTAAAAGTGAATCAGATATGAGTATCTATGAACAAAAAATTAATCTTTTAGATAACAAGATTAATGAATTAGTTTATCAGCTTTATAATTTAACTGATGATGAAATAAAAATAGTTGAAGCTCAATAACCGCCTCAGCGCGTCCGTGCGCTGCGGCGAAAGAGGGGCGGGGTTAAGACAAA
>Ga0116146_1003705_pt1 | contig 12291 bp, 11 predicted proteins | sample AD_JPNHG2_MetaG_FD_89748 | JGI IMG/M metagenome (GOLD analysis project Ga0116146, IMG submission 89748) | Active sludge microbial communities of municipal wastewater-treating anaerobic digesters from Japan - AD_JPNHG2_MetaG | ecosystem: Engineered > Bioreactor > Anaerobic > Digestate | place...
AACTGCCGCTTAGGCGCGGCGCCGAGGGCCTCTGTGACCAAAGACGCTCGCTACCCGCCGCGAAATTCGGCCGTCCCCTCCGCCGCCAGGACCTCTCCAAAATAAATGCGGTGGTAGTCACCCTGGTAGTTGGGTGCGATGAAGTCGGCCAGAAAATGCGCGGGTTCGAGATCGTCGAAATACACCTTGCGGCATTCGAGAATCAGCTTCGCCTCCGAAAAACCCGGACAGGCAATGCGGCTCAGGGCGATCGGCGTGAGGCCGCATTCGGCCATCTTCTGCGTGTCGCGCCCCGACCGGGTGCCCAGCAACTCCAGCGCCGCCCGGTGGGCCTGGTCGAAGGCGCACAAACTGAACGTATCAAAGCGCTCCATGAACTCACGCGTGTAACGGTGTGGCCGCACCACTACCATCAACAGCGGCCGGTGCCACATTACCCCCAGCGCCCCCCACGAAACGGTCATGCTGTTAAAGCCACCCGGCTTGTTTTCGCCGGCCGTCAGTAAAAACCAGCCCGGCTCCCAGGCCGCAAAAACGGGCAGGTGTAGTTCGTTCAGTGGTATCGCCTGGCGCTCCATGCTCGTTCTCCAAAGCTGCGATTCAGTGAAGCCACATACTCCACCCAGATGCGTCATTGTAGTAGCTGCGGCGGAGTTTTGATCAGCTCGGCGGCCACGTTCGCTGGGCTTGAAGCGCCGAGGCACGCGTGGCCGGGAACCGCTACGGATTCCCGGCCACGCTATGGCGGGTAAATACTCATGTGTCCCCCCGCCCGATCCAACGAGGGGATCAGGCCATTTGTTTTTCGCGCTGCGCCAGTTCCGCCTTGCCGGCCGGCGTCAGTGTCCAGCCGCGGTCAGAGCGCGCGGTGAGTCGCTTGTTCTTGAGTGTGCTCAGGGCGTTGGAGACGGTCGTGGGGCGGACTCCCGACAGTTGCGCGACCTTCGTCGGTTTGATTGGCCCATTGTCATTCAGCGTTCGCAGGATGGCCAGCAGGCCGGATCCGCGTTTGCCCTTGCGCTTGCCACCTCCATGCGGCGCGCCGCGCCCGGCCGGGGCGAACCGCGCCTGCCCGTTGGCCTCCAAGCCCAGGGCCGACTTGATCTGCTGCAACTCATTCTCGATTTCACCCAGCCGAGCGATCAGTTCCCGGCGGGCTTGCATGTACTTCTCTGCGACGTTGTTGTTCACGGCTCGGTCCTTCCACCCCGAAACCAACCCCTTCCAGCCCTCGATTAATGAGAAAAATACCCGCAAAGCCGTTGAACGTCAAGCGCCGGCACTGACACGTCGTGCCAGTGGTCTATTGCAGAATTGACTACCGCTCTCGAATATGCAAGAGAGTCCGCGCAACACTTCTAGCGTCGGATCCGGCCACCAGTCCCCAAACTCTTCATCCCTGGCGAATCTTCGTCAGAAGACCGCCACCAATACACGAACTGGCCACCGCAGTACAACTGCGATGGCCAGTAGAACGACTGTCTTGTTTACTTCAGAACCGCCGGCAATGTAGCCTTCGGTTGCGGGGGCCGGGGGCGCTTCGGACCGGCCTTTAAGGCTTAGCCGCGTCAGTCTTGAACGTCTCACCTTGCAGGTAATGGTCCAGCGTGCGAATCAGCTTGTCGTAGTCGGCCGGCGCCAGCCGGAATGCGCACTTCTGCTCGACCCAGCCCGCCAGGGGCGACGTGTCATCCGTCTTCTGTTCGATCTTTAGGTTTGCAAGCTCCCCATTCTTGAGCTTCAGGCTGGTGGTCAGCGGGGCGGTAAACAAGCCGTTGGCTTGGAAGTCCGCGCCCCGGTACTGCACAAAGCTTTCAGCTCGCAGCCCACTCAAAGTCTTTATCAGTTCGTTCACCTTATCCTGAGCGATCTTCACGAACGGATCCGGCGCAAACACCCATTCGCCGCCCTGCTTGGCAAACTCCAATGTGCCCGCAGGTTGAACCACCGTTACACCGACAACCTCGTCCGCGGCAAAGGGGAACAGCTTGCGATCCAGCAATTCAGCCGACAACACGCGGTAGACCGTGTCGTCCAGCTCGTATACGTACGGATCGTCATCGAAACGCGCGAAGGCCGTCTTCTCCCGCCGGCTGACGCGCAGCGTGTGCTCGTTGACTACCGGCGGCGCCGGCGGCCCTGCCTCGGGCTGCGTTGTCGCCTTTTCGCCGGCCGGTGCTTCCGTTGCTGCGAAGTGAATCGTCAGCTCAGGTTGATCCAAACCGTACCGGCCCTCATCACCCCGCGCCACAACCTTACGCGCTCGCAGATGAGAAAGGTCGTTGACAATGGCCCGCACCGGACCTTCATCGATCGGGACATCCAATGCCGCCGGCTTCCACTGGTCCTCTTCGCGAACCAACTCGTAGCGCGTGCTGCCGCGCTCAATCACCAGCCGCTCTATATTGTCCTCATCAATGGAGACAATCTTGCGCGAGCGCAGCGTCAGCGGCGGAACGACCATCCGATACGCCTGCTGAGCGCTAACCACGAACACCGTCGGCTCGCCCTCACGCTGTACGTACGCATTGCGCCCGCTCTTCGTAAGATTGCCAATCCGCAACGTCACCGGCTCCACACTGCCGCTGACGCTCACTGACACTTCGGCACGCGGCTCAGCCAGCCCATATTCCGCCAAGTCGGCCGGCTCATCGATGTAATCGATCGCCCGCAGGTCCTCAAAAGCCTGCAGCAGATCGTTCACCGCGGCCGGCTCTAGGTCGGCCAACTCACCCTGACCCTGCCACTTGCCGCCCGTCTTCTCCAGCACGACCGTCATACCCTCGGCCGATAGCGACAACTTCTGGGCCATATTCGGCGCGACGCGCGTCACGCGCGAGTCGCGCAGCTTCGCCAGATCTGGGATAAGCGGCGCTACGTCCTTCTGCGCAACCGTCGCGACCCAATCCTGGCCGGCCAGTTTGACGTACCGGTTTTCCTTCTTCAGGTCCGCAAACCCGCCGATCTGCAAACCCACCTGCTCGGTGATCGTCTCTTCCTCGGGTTCGGCCGGCTGCGACGCACTCTCGTCCACCGGCTGCGGTTTGGTCTTCTTGGTTTCAGTCGTGACGTCCGCCACCAGATAGGGACGATCCAGCCCGTAACTCGCCAGCTCGACGTTGGAGCCGCTGAGGAATTCGACCGCCCGCAGACCGGACAACTTGCGCAGCAGTTCCATCACCGGTTCGCGTTCAGCATGCGACTTAATCGGGGCGTCGATCACCCATTGACTGTCTGCGCCGCGTGCAAACTCATACGGCTTGCCCTCAACCTGCATTGCTAGCCGCACTGCATTGCTGGGGTTGAGCGTCAGCAGCTTCTTGTCGCGGTACTCGTCGAATTCCCTCTTGACCTGCGACTCCAGCTCGCGCGAGACAATGTGGATATAACCCTCGCCTGCCAGCCGCAGGTACGTGTCCGTGCTCATGGCCGCCTTCTGGCCGACTTCGAACTTGTACTCCCGCCCGTTCTTGTCGGTGAGCGTCACCGTGGCCAGCGGCGGGTTAAGCCCCGCGTCCGCCTCGGTCGGGCCACCGGCCTCGCCCGGCTTGAACGAACCACGCGTCTGCAGGCCGATCATGGTCGAAACCAGCCCATCCACCGTGTAAGTCTGCACCGGCACCGCCAGCGGCTCATCCGCCTGCCAGTTCTCCATCTGGTCCGGCTGCTCCGCCTTTGGCGCGCGGGTGAATACCAGCCGCGGCTTGTTCGGCCGCTCTACAGCCACGCGCACTATGCTCTTGCTTTCCGGGGCCGGGCTGAGCAAGGGCTGCGTGTCCTGTTTGCTCGGCGGTGCTACGGTAACCGCCGTCTCATCGGGCGCGGTCGACTTCGGATAGAAAACCCAGACGGCGCCCAACACCACCACCAGCGCCACCAGGAGCCCTGTAGTTTTAAAATTCATCCCTGCTATCTCCGTCGCACGAACCAAACGCACATTCCGACCAGCAGCGCCGAGGCCGGCCAAATGCCGAGCAGCAGCCACGGCAGACGGTTAGCCCAAGCCTCATCCAGTTTCGTCAGCCGCGGCACCTCCCCGCGCGGTCCAAGCGCGATACGGTTGGACTCGCCCGTCAGCCAGTGCAGCGTGTTGACAAAAATGTCGGTATTGGCCGGATAAAGCTGACCAATGACCAGCGCATTGCCGATCTGCATGAAGCCCGAGGCCTGAGCCACGTTGTCGGCCATGAACTGTTCACTGCCGAAAACAACGACCTTCTTTCCCGATGCGTCACTGGCGGCCACCGCCAGGGCAAAGGGGGCCCGGACGTCGTCTTCGCTCGGCCGCGTGCAGCCCTGATTACGCTTGATCTCCTCGCTGACCCTCATCAGGTCACCCAGGGCCCACACGTCTTGGGTATCCCTGACCTCCGCCAGAACCTGCACCTCCAGACCCGCGGGCCGGCTGGCCGCCTCGCTCACGCGCACCGGGCAAGCGGCGTAGAACGCCGCACGGTCATTCTGCAACGGCTCGGTGATCGGGTGGTCTGTCAACCGCACCGGACTTTCGGGGCCGCCCCCTGTACTCAGAATCGGGTCACGCGCGGCGGGCGCCCACCAACCCGGCCTCTGCGGATTGGGCGTAAACCGCCAGGCCACATACCTCGAGTCCACCTCGATGCCCCAGGTGCTCTTCAGGTACTCGGCATACTCGTAACCCCCGGAAGGTCCGCCGAACGGGCCCGCGGGCTGCTCGTAGCCGGCCAGGAAGATGGCCGCCCCGGAGGCATTCACCGCGTCCAGAATGATCTGCCGATCGGCCGGCGTGATGCCCTGTTGCGGCGACGGCTCCATCGGATTCTGCCGCGGCGGCGGCTCGGGCGGGAAGACCACGTATATGCTGCGGGTCGTGCCTTCAACCGTGGGCGGCGTCTTTTCCTTGGACACGTCCCAGTCGTGCGTTACGAAGTTCTCCTGCTCGAGAATCTGAGCCAGCTCCTGGTAAGGCGCCGTCGGCATCTGCCGCATGTTCATGAAGTTCATCTGCGAGTAGTCGGGCTTGATCGGCGAGGTCCCGCCAAAACGCGTGAATACCACCGCCGCCTTGTCCTTCTGCGTCAACTTGAGAATCGCCGACGAGATCGCCGACTCGCCCGCGAACACCCGGTCATCTCCATCCGGCCCAACGGGCGCATGTCGGTCCTTCGGCGGCTGCCACAGCTCGTAATTGGACACGACCCGGGCTTCTTTCTCGCTCTCAACCAGCACCGGCGGGCCATGCTGCCAGCGCGTCAGCTCGCTGTGGATTTCCTCGAGCTTTACTTCCTTCAGATCCTTGGTGGCCTCCAACAGACTGTCCGCCTCGGCCAGGACCTCGGCGTAGCGCGTCTTGGATTCCTCGAAAAACGTTCTCGCATCCGGCGTCAGCCCCGCTACCGACAGCCCCTCGCCGGTCATCCAGCCCGCCGTGTCCTCGGCGCGCAGTTTGGTCGCCTCCAGGAAATCCCGCACGCTCTTGATCGCCCGGCCATAACGCGGCACCTCGGCCCGCTCCAGCTCCTGGAGCAACTCTGGAATTTCATTGGAGTCCTGCAGTATCTTCTGCCAGTGATTGCGGATGATGTTCAGCGCACGGTTCCGCGCCAGAGCCGGTTCCGATCCTTGCAAAGCTTCAAGCTGCTGAAGTTCGGCCGAAGCCAGCGCGCTGATCTTCTCCGACAAGGGCGGCAACTGCTTCTCCAGCGCTTCCTTGTGCGGCTGAGCCTCGTCGCGATAGATCGGCAGTTTCTTGAGCCGCTCGAGCAGCTTGTCCGTCTCGGCCTTGTCCAGGTTCGGCTCGATGATGCGCGTCGTGACCCGCGCACCGCCCACCGACTGATACAGGTCCATCAGGTCCTTCAGTTCCTGCCAACGCTTGTACTGAATTTTGTCGCGTTCCTTGTCCGGCTTGGCGAACAGGGCCGTAATGTAGATGTTTTGATCCAGCCCGCGCAGCATTTGCTCCGTCCGCGGGCTCAGACTGTTGATGCCCATGCTGGTCCAGTCCGCTTGCGCGTTAAAGCGCTTCGCGATCCAAACCACCCCAATCACCACTGCCAACACCAGCAGCGACTGAACAGCTACATTGAACCCAAATAGGAACCGGCGTTTTGAAGAAGTCATTGGTTCTGCTACCGCCATCGCCGCGACTCCACCACTTTGACCGTCAGAAACAGAAACAGGAACGCGGCCGCGATGAAGAAAACCACCCCGTCCAGCGCGACCTGGCCGCGAGCAAACTCGCCAAAGCGGCCCATGATGTTGACTTGTTGGAGAACCTCGCGCATCCAGCCCTCCACCTGGCCCACGATGAAATACGCAAACCACGCCACCAGCATCAGTGGAACCGCCCCCAGAATCCACGCCACAATCTGGTTATGCGTCAGGCTGCTGGCGAACACTCCGAACGCCGTAAAGGCCAGCCCCACCAGTATCAGACCCAGGTACGCCGCGGCGGCGCTACCCCAGTCCGGATCACCGAAAATCGCCATCAATACCAGGTAAATCAGCGTCCCGGCGATCATCACCAGGTAGAAAATGTATGACGCAAGGTACTTGCCGAGCACCATTTGCGTGTCGGTCACCGGGGCCGTCATCAAACTCTCAATCGTCCCCGTGCGGTATTCCTCGCTCAACGTCCGCATGCTGATCGCCGGAATGATCAGCGTCAGTACGAACGGCGTCCACATGAAGACGTCCCGCAGCATCGCTGGCTGCCCGGGCGTGAACGCCTTCGTCGCGCACACCAGCACCCCGGTCACGAGCCAAAAACCCGTTATCACGATGTAGCCGATCGGCGACCAGAAAAGGGAAAGCAGCTCGCGCTGCATCACCGCCACAACATTTCTCATAGTGCAATGCTCCTCGCAGGTCGCTTCCCGCTTATTCCTGCTCGTGCGCCCCGGTCACGATCTTGACGAAGAAGTCTTCCAGACTGGCAGCGTCCCGGTGCAGCTCACGCACCGCCCAGCCCCGCGCAAACGCGGTCTGCGCGATCGTCTCCCGCAGGTCGCTCGCCGCAACCACCGCCAAACGCGTCCACCCGTCCCGGCGTTCCGCTTGCACGTCCGTCACCCCCGGCAACTGGCGCACGGCCGCACCGATCTCGTCCGGAGCGCCCTTGATCTCCGCAATGACCTTGGCCCCTTCGCTGATCCGTTCGCGCAACTCGCTTGGCGAACCGGACGCGACCAGCTTGCCCTTGTGAATGATGATGATTCGCTGACAGGTCGCCTCGACCTCCGGCAGAATATGGCTGGACAGTATGACCGTGTGATCCTGCGCCAGCTCGCGGATCAGCGAGCGCGTCTCGCGAATCTGCGTCGGGTCGAGCCCGACCGTCGGCTCGTCCAGAATCAGCACCGGCGGGTTGTGCAACAATGCGTCCGCCAGCCCCACGCGCTGCCTGAAACCCTTCGAAAGCTGGCTGATCGGCCGGTTGATCACGTCCTGCAGCCAGCAACGCTGCGTCACGCGGTCGATCGCCGCCTCCCGCGCCGCGCCATCCAGCCCGCGCAGCTTGCCCCGGAACCGCAGGTACTCGCGCACCCGCATTTCCGGGTACAGCGGAACGTTTTCCGGCATGTACCCAACCGCCGCTCGCACCGCCAGCGACTCCGTGAATACGTCATGGCCCGCGACCGTGGCCGACCCAGATGTGGCCGGCTGAAAGCAGGTCAGTATGCGGATGGTGGTCGTCTTCCCCGCACCGTTCGGGCCCAAGAAACCGACGATTTCGCCATCGGCCACGGTGAAGGAAATATTGTCCACCGCTCGATGAGCGCCGTAGTACTTTGAGAGGTTTCGGACTTCGATCACGCCTGGTCCTCACATTTGAGCATCACGCCTGTCCCTGGTGAGCGTCACGCCGTCACTGGCAAGCATCACGCCTGTACTGGCGAAAACACCCTATAGACGGTGCAGGAGGTCGGAACCGGTCGGAAATCGTAAACAAACCGCCCTGCCTCGCGAAAGCCGCCCTACCTCGCGAAAGCCGCTCGCCGTGGCTGCCGCACCGTACACGCCAGTGCGAATGCGACGCGAAACTCGAATTTAAAAGCGCGTTACCGGACTGTCAAGAGAAGTGTCGCCCTGCGCCCCTGTTGCCCCTCGCCTCTCAAGGCCACGCGCGTACCTGCCTACAGGGGAAAAGCCGGGGCCTTTTCAAACACATAGCCACTCCCCCGCATTGCGCAGAGCGCGCGCCTGTTCTGTTTCCGGATTGGACTTCTTCCCTATTGGCCGCGTGTGATGCGGGTCATCGCCGGCCTGGTCCGGGGCCGCGATCAGAACTGTTCGCGGATAATCCGCTTGAGTGATTTGCGAGCTTTTCTGCGGCGGCGCTCGGAGGGCTTCTCGTAATAGCTGGTTCGCTTAATGTCGCGCGTCAGGCCTTCCTTCTCGCAGAGCTTCTTGAAGCGGCGCACCATCTGCTCCACGGACTCATTGCTGCGTACCCGCACTCTAATCATGCACACCAATTCCTTTCAAAACCGGACCCGAGTTACCTTGTCACAGCCCCCCGCGCCCATCAGCGCTTAGCGACAGCCCAGCATTATATGCCCCCGGCCCGTTCTCCTGCAACACCAACGCGTCGCCCGGCACACGCCGCCGAAACGGGAGCGTGCCCGGCTCCAACCAAACACCCGTCCCTGCCTCCACGCCCCTCAATTTCATCGCCCAATCGACCGCCCGATCACGTTCCGGGAGCGGCGGGGGCTGCGGCCGGGTTAGGCTGGCCCAAACCCTGCAGCGCCTTGTCGATTGCCGCCTTAATTGAGTTCTCGTGCAAGGTGCCGCCCTCGACGAACAGCACTTTGCCCTCCGGGCTAATCACGTAGAAGGTCGGTATCCCCTGGGCCCGGTAGGCTTTCGCGACCGCGTCACCACCAACCAAAAGGGTCTGCGAGAGCTCGGCGGGAAGCGCCTGGGCCGGATTCGAGCGGTATTCGTAGGAGTTGATCACGTACGCGGCGAAGGGCCGGTCCTTGTAAGCCTCACACACCCTTTGAATACCTGGCAAGGCATTCACGCAGGGCGGGGCCCAACTGGCCCAGAAGCTCAGAAAAACGACTTTGCCACGCAGATCCTTCAGGGCCACCTCCCCGCCACCGGGGCGCCCTAGCGTCCAATCGGGGGCTTCAGAGCCGACCGGCAGAAAATGGGCTTCCAGCGGCGAGGGAACCGTGCGCGCGCCGACTGTGGGGCCGGCGTCCGAGTAGCCCTCCGGCTTTGCGAATACGAACAGCTCGGGGCCTGCGGGGGGGTTCGGATCCAGAGAATTCAACCGCAAATCTCCCCGCCCCTCGCCAATTTCGCCGCTGATGATTCGAACCACGCGACGCGGCAGCAAGTCCTCCTTCCCGATCGACCAGCGGACCACGACCGACGCCTCGGGATGCGGCGCCTCAATGATGTGGCAGTCGATGCCGTCCACCACTTCAGAACCCTTGAAGTTCGCCGTGCCATTAGCAATTTCGTTCTTATACAGCTCACCGCGCAGCAGTTGCTCGAGGACGATTCCATGCCAGCGCAGCACCTCGCCGGCCGCGCCTGGTCCGGTGAACTCGCGGTAAAGCTGGCGGTCATGGTTGATGCTGGCCACCACCGTGCCGTCGCTGATCATCTCGGCCGTCAGCACCAGGCGCCCGTCGGGCGCGGGCGTCCATTCGCTGGCGCGCATTCTCAAAAACCGCGAGTTGTTGCGCGCCAGAACGACGTGCCCCTTCCTGCTCGGCAGAACGGCGGCCGCGATTCCCTCGGCCACGTACTCGCCATCGTACGCGATGGCCGAAAGCGCTCGCAGCGCTTTCTGGCTTTGCTGCAGCAGTTCGGTGGCCTGGGGATCGCCTGGCGGCACCGGGGGCCTCGCGGGCCGAGAGGCCGGCGCTCGAACGGGCTGGTTGGGCACGCCCTTAGGTGGCTGCGAAGCGGCGGGTTGCGACGACGAAGGACGCGAGGTGAGTTGGTTCGGAACCGGCTGATCGGCCTGGGCGCAAATGAAGAACCCCAGCCAGACAAATACGACAGAAAAAACCCGGAAACTCATCATTCTCTCCTCGTTTTGTGGCCCTGCGGCTCACGAAGCCGGCCGTGTCGGACCCTGTAATCATGCCACCCAGCCGAAGCAGTCGCAAGAGGCATTTGACGGCGTCCACGGCCGCGGCCTGGTTGAATGCTTGGCGGCGCCGAAATCAAAGCCCGGACGCCACCCTGCGGCCTGCCAGCGCCGACCGGCCCGCGACCGACGCAGAATGCACCAAGAGTGGCTGCTTCATGCGCGATTCCATCGGAACCGTCGCTTAAGGTGGTTGAGGTTCGAGGCCCACGCTACTAAGCGCTGCTTCTGGAGGCGCCCCACGACGATCCCGGGAGCTACGCCGATCCGTTGGGCAAACTCGACAATGGCTTCGCGTGTGGTCAGCTCGTGCAGTTCCGCCGAGTGCTCAGCGGGGATCAAGAAGGTCGCGGCAAACCGATCCGCCGCTTGTTCGCGCCCATCCAAGTCATCGTCGTCGTGAATGTAGACCTCCTTCTTGGGGTCATTGAGAACGTGACCGGCTTCGTGGAAGAACGAGAACCAGAACTGGTCGTCCGTCTTGTAGCGCAGGCTGAGCTGGATTAGAGCTTTGTCCGGGGTCAGCCAGCGCGCCACGCCGCTCACGGGGCACTTGCGTATCTCGGGCACGAAGACTACGGCCACACCCGCCGCCGCGGCGAGTTCAACCATGCGCGCTTGGAACCTCTCGGGCGGCTCCACGGTCAGCCTGCGAATCTCGTCGAGAGCGGCACGGAACCTGGCCTTATCGTAGGGCTGGGTCTGTATCTCCTGCGCTTGAAGTTCGCCAAGCCGCAGCCAGGTCGCGACCGCTTCGGGCTGCGCGGCGAACTTGGGCGACTTGCGAAAGGCGCCCGCCGGCTGCATCCAAAGCTGCTGCCACTGCTCCACAGTCCCGACGCCGAAGAAACGCAGGACAGCGTGCAACAGCGACGGCCGGTCGGGTTGAGGGGTGATTACGCCGCGTTTGACCAGCTCTCCAGTTGGAACCCTGTCTAGCCAATCCAGATCGCCCTGGAGACGCTCGCGGTCGGCAGTGCGCGCCAGTTGCTCGCGGTAGTTCGATTCCAGGTTGTTCCACATGCGCGCTGGGACGCCCGTAACGCGCTCCAGCAGGACGGACGTGGCCGGCGTGATCGGCGCCTTGCCATTGATGATCTCGTTTATGGTTTTGGGGGCCATGCCGGTGCGCAACGCCAGTTCGCGCTGCGTCATACCGAGGGAATCGATCGTCTCCTGAAGCGTGGCTCCCGGGGGGACGGCATAGTCCGGTTCGTACGCGTACCTTACTGCCGCTTTTCGCGCCATGCGCTGCTCCGTGCTCACCCCGCCGTAGGAGACCGCGTCGCCGGGCGGTCTATTCGTGAGTATCGCAAACCTCCAACACGACGACCTTCGTCACTTTTGTCCAATCCAGCCCGCCGTCGTCCTTGCAGGGGATCGGTTCGTTGCCCGGCGCAAAGAGCAGCCGGTAAGGATGGCTCAGATCAACCGAAAGTTGCCCGGCGCGGTCCCCGGTCAGTTCATGGCAGCGCGCCGCCGGCAGCCGGGCGATGTCGGCGAGAGAGTCGGCGGCCGCGAGTTCCGCGAGGCGCTGCTGGAGCTTCTGCGCGAGCCTATCACCCCACTGCCGCCGCATGGCCTTATCGGACGAGCAGCCCTTCTGCATCTTCCGCGTGGCGAAGCTCACCTCCATCCGGTGTCGGCTCCTTTTAGTTTACGTATCACGTTAACGTTTTTCAAGCCCAGGTCAAGCTTCTTTACCATGCCGCCTCGAAGACCGGCGGTGATTTGCGAATCTGTCCCGCCGGGCAGCCCCCCCGCCTTCCCCAGCCCTTTAGCGGGCGGTTGCTGGTCATGATCGTGGGCCGCAGTTCAACGGATCGAAACGGGGACGCAGCTAGTTCCCTGACGGATCGAAACGGGGACGCAGCTAGTTCCCTGGGGGATCGACGGATCGAAACGGGGATCGAAACGGGGACGCAGCTAGTTCCCTGGGGGATCGAAACGGGGACGCAGCTAGTCCCTGAATAAGCGTGAAACGGCCATCTTTTCGCGGCGGGAGCGCAAGAAACACTCGAAATGCCTGCGTTTTACGCTATAACGAGCAGAGTCAAACGAACTACATCGTTAACGCACGGAGGCATTTCGAGTGAGCACCAATAGATACCAAAAGCTGAGTAACCGCAAGCGCCGCATTCAGTATCGCCTGCGCGAGCGTACGTGGGCTCCGCAGGACCAGCCCATGTTCCGCG
>Ga0116146_1003721_pt1 | contig 12257 bp, 11 predicted proteins | sample AD_JPNHG2_MetaG_FD_89748 | JGI IMG/M metagenome (GOLD analysis project Ga0116146, IMG submission 89748) | Active sludge microbial communities of municipal wastewater-treating anaerobic digesters from Japan - AD_JPNHG2_MetaG | ecosystem: Engineered > Bioreactor > Anaerobic > Digestate | place...
CAATTCTTTTGTAATCATCATCAAGAGCGAGGATTTCCTGTTTACGTTCATGCGTAATGGGTAAAAAATGACCAATAATATTACATATTTCCTCTGCACTATCGGCTTTTTCAACCGCATTGAGTGTTTCAAAGGGAATTTTTTTTAACTGTTCTGCATAGTGTCGGAACTCCTGCTTAGCTATTTTTACTAACGCAGATAGCTCTTTGTTTTCTGCAATGATTGCATGAGTAGTACCCGAAAGTCCATCCAATACAGTTTCATAAAAATCATTGTTGATTCTTGTTTTTAGTATTTTTACCCGTTCTTTACCTTCAAGCAGCAACCGCTGACTACCATCGATTCCAGGGCTTACCTGCAACACTGTTGCCAACGTGCCAACTTCATGAAACTCGAGTTCAGTATCTCCCTGTTCAGGTATTTTTTTTAGAAGCACAACAACGATAAGCCTGTCACGATGCAGTGCTTCCTGTAAGGCATTAATACAGTATTTTGAAGAAACTGAAAGCGACAGTATTGTATCGGGAAACAATACTGAATCCGGTGTATATAGTAGAGGAAATACAAGCGTATTATTTTTTTTCTTAAAGAGTTCTCGTAAAAAACTCATGCGCTCTTTTTGACCGTTTCGACTAAAGGAGCTTTATTTTCCATCACCGTATCAGCATTAACAATGATGCGTTTTTTTTCTTCAGAATGCGGTATTTCAAACATAACATCGATGAGAATTTTTTCTACAATTGCTCTCAAGCCACGTGCTCCCGTTTTCTGGTCAATCGCTTTCTGAACTATTGCATCAATAGCATCATCAGTAAATTCAAGGTCTGCATTATCGAGCTTAAAGCTTTCCTGGTATTGCTTGAGAATTGCATTTTTAGGCTCTGAAATAATTCGCTTGAGATCTACCTTGGTAAGTTCATCGAGCGCTACGGTAATGGGCAACCGTCCGATAAACTCGGGTATCATGCCATATGAAATTAAATCATCAGGATGGATATGTAAAAACAATTCATGTGCAGATTTTTTCTTTGCACCACGTACATCAGCGCCAAATCCCATAGCTGTTTTAGCAATGCGCTGTTCTATATGTTTTTCAAGGCCTACAAATGCACCTCCACATATAAACAGGATATTCGTCGTATCGATTTTTATATATTCCTGCTGGGGATGCTTTCTTCCTCCCTGCGGCGGGACATTAGCAATGGTGCCTTCAATTATTTTAAGCAATGCCTGCTGAACACCTTCTCCGGAAACGTCGCGCGTAATGGAAACATTTTGTGTCTTTCGGGCAATCTTATCGATTTCATCAATATACACAATACCTTTTTCAGCAGCACTTATATCGCCGCCTGCATTCTGAATTAGCTTGAGCAATATGTTTTCTACATCTTCTCCAACATAACCAGCTTCTGTAAGCGTTGTTGCATCGGCTATTGCAAACGGCACATTAAGTTTTTTTGCAAGCGAACGGGCAAGCAATGTTTTACCAGAACCAGTTGTCCCAATCAATAACACATTGGATTTTTCCAGCTCTACATCTTGATTTAACTGTTTTTTATACAAAATACGTTTATAATGATTATATACTGCTACCGATAAAACTTTTTTTGCATATTCCTGACCAATAACGTACGAGTCAAGGAACTCTTTTATTTCTCCTGGTTTTGGTACTGATGAAATAGTAGATTTGTCATCCCGGCGCGTTGGTTCATGAATGATGCTATAACAGGCTTCAATACATTCATCGCAGATAAATACACCAGGACCTGCTACAATTTTCTGAGCATTTTGTGCACTTTTTCCGCAAAAAGAGCAGATTCGGTAATCAGTTCGTGTTTTTGCCATTAGTTTTTCGCTCCAGAATTGTATCGATTATACCATACTCCTTTGCTTCCTGGGCAGAGAGAAAGAAATCGCGCTCCATATCCTGTGCAATAACATCTACAGATTTTCCGGTATGGTATGCAAAATAGTCAATGGTTAGTTTTTTAAGTCTTATAATTTCTTTAGCCTGAATGCTTATATCAGAAGCCTGTCCCTGTACGCCACCCCATGGTTGATGGATGAGTATGCGTGAACTTGGAAGTGCATACCGTTTGCCTTGAGTACCTCCAGCCAAAAGCAATGCTCCCATGCTAGCTGCCTGTCCTACACAAATTGTTTTTATATCAGGTTTGATATACTGCATGGTATCGTAAATTGCCAATCCTGCTGTAACAAGTCCGCCGGGAGAATTGATATAGATATCAATATCTTTATCAGGATCCTGTGATTCAAGAAATAAGAGCTGAGCTATAACAAGGTCAGCGCTCACATCATCAATCTCACCATCTACAAAGACAATTCTATCCTTGAGCAGGCGGGAATAGATATCGTAAGCCCTTTCTGTTACACCATTTTGCTCAAAAATATGCGGTATTGTTACAATCATTTTTTCATCCATATTTAACTCCCGCTGGAAAGATACTGCTATTTTATGCAACAATCAATACGATGCACTATTGTATTGGCAAGCACGTATATACTGCTTACTGTTTTCGTAATTCTTTAAACGTTGTCTTTGCACCTTTTTTTACGGTTACTTGAGCAAGCAGTTCATTAAATAGCCTTTCTTGCAAAAGATGCTCTTTAAGATACTCCTGGTATTCAGGCTTTTCGTACTGTTTCTTTACTTCATCTACTGTCCGTGAAGTCTCTTCTGCTATTTTTGCATATTCTGCATTGAGGTCTTCATCGGAGATTTCATACTTTTTCTCTTCAAGAAATTTCTGGATAAGCAAATCTTTTTTCAAGTTTTTCTCAACATCGGGCCGCCATTCATTGAATAGATCTTTAATATCCTTACCCATACTTGCAAACAGCGACTTAAGCTGATCAAAGCTGTTCAAACCAAATCGGTATGCCATCTGCTCAAGACGCATAGAAAGACTCGATTGGATCATTGTTTCAGGAACTTCAATAGTGGTACGTGCGATAAGCTCATCGAGAAGTGCCTGCTCTTTTTTTGCTTTTACAAGATCATCAAGTTCACGAGCAAGCTTTGTGTTTATATCATTTTTAAGGTCAGCAAGTGTTTTATATTTTTCTGAAACATCCTGTGCGAATTCATCATCAAGATCGGGAAGTATCTTTTCACGAAGCCTTGTCAAAGCGACTTTGATTGTTTTGCTTTTTCCTGCCAGTTCTGGATATTCAAAATCAGCTGGATATGTTTTTGTAATGACTTTTTCTTCACCTTTTTTCATCCCGATGATTTCTTCATCAAACTTGTAAATATTCTGACCTGAACCAATTTCAAATACAAAATCTTGCGACGAAGTACCAGGAACGACATTGCCGGATTCATCCAGCTCACTATAATTCACGGTTGCTAACATGCCTTTTGAAGCTTTTGCATCATCCTTAACATCCTGAATTACTGCATTTCGCTGGCGCAGTTCTTCTATTTCTTCCTGCTCATCCTCTTTACTGATAGAGCATTGAGGAACTTCAATAGTGATATTTGAGGTGTTAGGAAGGGCAAATTCCGGATATACATCATACTTAATTTTAAAAGTAAAATCTTTATCTAAGCTAAAATCGGGGTCTTCATCGAGATCGGGATGGGCATACGGGAGTGGTTTTGCAATAGATTCATCTTTCCATGCTTCATCCATTGCAGCTTCAATTATTTTTTGAAATGCATCCATCTTAATCTCGTTACCATATTTATTTTCGAGAACCTTTGGTGGCACTTTTCCTACTCTAAAACCATCAATGCGTGCTTTTTTGCAATACTCATTGAGCACTTCATTGTATTTTTTCTGAACAAAATCTTTTTCTACTGTTACGGTAAGCCGCATAGCAGATTTTTCAAGTTTTTCTGTATGTTTCGCAGTAATCATGTAAAACTCCTCAATTGATAATAAAAAATATCCAGTATGGCTGCATACAATTTGCACGCAATTTTAAGTAAAAAAAAGGCGATCCGGATTTCCAGATCGCCTTACGAGCGGGAAACGGGAGTCGGACCCGCGACATCCACCTTGGCAAGGTGGCGCTCTACCACTGAGCTATTCCCGCTTGGAACGATACCTCCCGCGGTATTACCTGCGAGAGGAGGGAGTTGAACCCTCATGCCGAAGCACCAGATCCTAAGTCTGGCGTGTCTGCCAGTTCCACCACTCTCGCCCGGAACTTCAGGTGCTTCGACCTTACTAAATCAACTAAAAATTGTCAAGTACTTTTTGAGTACTTTTTGAGCCGTGCAGGCATCGAACCTGCGACCCGCAGATTAAGAGTCTGCTGCTCTGCCAGCTGAGCTAACGGCCCGGGTTTTAATACATATGCGTCCGGCAGGAGTCGAACCTGCGACCTACGGATTCGAAGTCCGTCGCTCTATCCAGCTGAGCTACGAACGCCTGCCAGATTAGGGTGGATGACGGGGTTCGAACCCGCGACGACCAGATCCACATTCTGGGACTCTACCGCTGAGCTACATCCACCATGCTTAACGCCAGCTCAGAATGCCAGAAATAGCAAAAAATGTCAATAATTCAAACCGTACTATCACTCTATTCTAACAGGTAAACAAAATAACCTGCTGATACCAGCAGGTTACTCTACTCTCACACTATCACGAATCTTTAGTTTTAAGATTCTTTCTCATGAGCTTGCGAGCCATCGTTTTCTTTTTCCGATTGCGAATTGCAGAGGGCTTTTCAAAATACTCACGCTTCTTCCATTCACGAATAATTCCCTCTTTTTCAACCATTCGTTTAAAACGCTTAATTGCTTTCTCTAACGGCTCATTATCTTCTACTATAATCTGATTAATCGAAATCACCCCCTTCCTGCGTTTCTACGATTGTATGCAATTTAGAAAAAAAGTCAATATGCATAAGAGATAATGGATTAACAGGAACGGTACAGATTCTAACTTCCCAATGAAGATGTGTCCCGGTTGCAAGTCCTGTGCTTCCCATAATACCAATAGGCATACCAGCCCTCACAGTACCATGTGGTGCAACAGCAAGTGAATCCATATGCATATAAATTGAATATACTCCAGGCAGGTGCTCAATAATCACGGTGTTTCCGGTTACAATTCTCTTCTCAGCAAGCACTACCCTGCCTGAGCCAGATGCATAAATCGTTGTATCTTTTTCTTTTCCAAAATCGATACCTGCATGAAATGTGATGCTTTTACTGCCATTTGCATACAGGTAACGCCGCTGGATTCCAAACTGCGATGTTATTCTTGGTTTTGATACCGGAAATTCAAGCGGCTTAGTAAGCCAGATACCAAAAGGATTAATTGTTGCTAAAATTTCCTGGTACCGTTTTGCCTGTGCTTCTTTTTCAGGATCAGGTTTTGTTACAAGTTCTGTCAAGGTACTGTTCAGGTAAACATCTTCTTTTTGCCAGTTTTCCGCAGTTATAGTGACCGGCTGAGTATATATAACTGTATTTTCTTTATCAAAAATTGTAATTTTTGCTGTACCGAGAGCAGCCAATGGATGAATACCACAGACGAATGCAGCTATGGTATTCCTTTGTTGTTTACCATAATACCGATCCTTCCAGGAGTAAAATCTCACGAGTGGGAATTTTGGACTCTTAGTTTTATCACTAAATTCAAATTGAAGCGAACAACCAGAAGGAAATCCAGCACATTCAATAAAGTATGCACTGCCCTGCTTGAGAACTGCAGGAATAAGTACTTTATAGAGAGGTGCTGCCTGATGTGATATAATGCAAAGCAGTACGATAATAAGTAAAAGTATCTTTTTGTTGCGATACAACACAGCAGGCTTCATAGTCTGTAGTATCGGGATAAAACCATAATTATTTGACCATTTATTCTGAATACCATATAATTTTTATTATGGAAAGCTTCTTTCTAGTTGCGCAAAAATATCGTAAACAGGATAATACAATAAGTACCTTACACATTCCAGAAGAATTTATTCTTGAAACTGAAAAGCAAATAGATTCAGAACCAGCAATCACCTTTGACACTGAAACAATACAGGAAAGCAGTTCTACTCTACCACAAGAAGCAATTTCAGATAAAAAACCACAACCGGAGACTAATGAATTTACTGAAATTGATCTTGATACGTTTATAGAAAACGAGCAACAAGAAACTTCTCCTGTTTCGAGTACTGCTGATAAAAATGACCCTAAAACACAGGAACTTGCACGTGCCTATGAAGAACTCCAGCGCAGAAATGATGAATATCGCAGGGAACTTATTGTAGCGAGGCGTGTTCAGGAAACATTCATACCATCCGAAAAGGATTTCCCAAAACGGAGTGAACTCAATTTTGGTGGCTTTTATCAGGCAATGGCAGATATTGGTGGCGATCTCTACGATGTCATTCGAATTGGCCGCAATGCGTATGGCTTTCTCATTGCCGATGTATCGGGGCATGGTGTTCCTGCTGCCCTGATTACTGCTCTGGTTAAAGTAGCATTCCGATCGCAGCTTGTTTGGGGTGTTTCTCCAGATTTAGCCTGTAAAAATGTCAATCATGAACTCTATGAAATTATCGGAGAAGGCGAACGGTATGTCACAGCATTCCTCGCTATTCTCAATCTTGAAACAGGTATACTTGAATTTACCAATGCAGGGCATCATCCAGGTATTTTACTGCGCAACGGTGATTTATTAGAACTTAACAGCGATGGCCGGTTTTTAGGCATTTTCCCCGAACCAGTATACTCTAAAAAAACAATTAAATTGGAAGCAGATGACAGTATCATTCTCTATACCGATGGTATCATAGAAGCAAAAAGCTATCTTGATGAAGAATATGGTCATGATCGTTTTCATGAAGCACTGATGCGAAACTATTTAAAAGAACCACAGGAACTCATTGATGCTGTTATGAGCGATCTCGATTCTTTTACTATGGGTGCTCCTGCACATGATGACCGTGCGATGCTTGTTGTTCGTTTCAATGGCCTTGACAGTACAATAGCTGCCACAGTAGAACCATAACAGGGTTTAGCATTGCGTTATGCTTAACCTTAAAAAATCAGGGAGCTGAATAAACTATGGAAATAACTCTAACACTGGTCACAAAACAAAAAGGCAATAAGACGCTTTTAATATACCAGATATCACTACTTTATCGAATCATTATGAGCCTAATTGTTGCGCTTATTGCACTAGCTGTTTTTTTAAATAAACCGGTAACAGTTTCTGGAATAATCATACTCACAGTATGTTTTCTGGCAATGCTCTACGAGGAAAAATGGCTATTTGACAATACTACTGGCACCATTGTGTACTATTTTGGACTCATTATTCTTAAAAAGAAACGTGTATTTGCTTTTTCAGAAATAGACAATTTGAGTATCAATCACTTTGCCCGAGGGAAATTGAATCAGGAAACACTACCACCTCCAGAAAAAATGCCTTTCGGTTCACAAACACGGCTTATTCTCAACTTAAAAACCATGAATCCGGTTCTTATCAATACAACGAACTTTAACAGACGAAAAAAACTTATCGATGACGCTGAAGCAATTTCCCGATACACAAACATCACTTTAAATTTTGACAATTAAAACACAACACCCACTTTATAAAACGCCTATACTGATATATTATACTTGTATCATAGTAATAGACCACAAGGAGGCAATATGGTTATTTTACTAGCAGATCCGTTTCTTCCGGATCTTCCAGAAAGGCTTAAGCAATTCGGTACAGTCTCAGAAGACATGGCAGATATTGGGAAAGCAAATATACTTATTGTTCGTTCAAAAACAAAAGTAACAAAAGAAATAATCGATAAAGCTCCCAATTTGCAATTTATTATCCGGGGCGGCGTCGGTGTTGATACTATCGATGTTGCCTATGCAGAAAGTAAAAAAATCGAAGTTACCAATACTCCAGAAGCATCGAGTCTTGCTGTTGCCGAGCTTGCATTTGCACTTATGATTGCAATGCCTAACCACATAGTCGAAGCAGATACATCGATGAAGCAGGGTAAATGGCTCAAAAAAGAACTTGAGCGCACAGAGCTTCATGGAAAAGTTTTAGGTCTCATAGGCATTGGAAGGATTGCCCGTGAAGTTGCAATTCGAGCAAAAGCGTTTGGAATGAAAGTCATTGCCTACGACAAGTATGTACAGAGTTCTGATGTTGCAGAAATGGTAAACTTAGACACTGTATACCAACAATCAGATTATATTTCACTCCATACTCCTCTAACTGATGAAACAAAAGGCATGATCAATTCTGGTGCTATCGCTAAAATGAAACAGGGAGTTCGTATTATTAACACATGCCGGGGACAGGTAATCATTGAAGAGGATGTTGCAAAAGCACTGGAAAGTGGCAAAATAGCCGGCTACGCTGCTGATGTTTTTTATGCAGAACCACCTGAAAATTCGCCACTGCTTAAAGCACCGCACACAATTCTCACACCACACATCGGTGCAAGTACAGAAGAAAATCTTGCCCGGCTTGGTGATTGTATTGTTGATAGAGTATCAAAATTTGTATCACGATAACCAAAATAAGAGGAGGTTTTCATGAAACGTGTTATTAATTTTAACGCTGGTCCTGCAGCATTACCGCTTGAAGTACTAGAAAAGGCACAGAGCGAGATGCTTGACTGGCGCGGAACAGGTATGTCAGTAATGGAAGTATCGCATCGCGGTAAAGAATATGATGAAATGCACCATCATGCTATGCAGTCATTTAAAGAAATTGCCGGAATGGATGATTCCTGGAAGATTTTATTCTGCACTGGCGGTGCTAGCACACAATTTGCTATGCTCCCAATGAATTTCTTAACAAAAGATAAAACTGCTGACTATATTTCAACCGGACACTGGTCTAAGGCAGCTATTAAAGAGGCAAAACGATTCGGAAATGTTCATATTGCTGCAGATACCGAGTCTAATGGGGTATTTACTCGAATTCCAGAACAGAACGAAATCAAATTATCAAGCAACCCTGTCTACGTTCATATGACCAGCAACAACACAATTTTCGGAACACAATGGCAATATTGGCCTAATCTTGGCACCGCTCCTGTTGTGTGCGATATGTCCAGTGATATTTTTTCCCGGCCATTCCCCGTTGAAAAATTCAGCATGATTTATGCAGGTGCTCAGAAAAATTTAGGTCCTTCTGGTGTTACCGTTGTAGCAATAAAAGAAGATTTCCTTGAAAAAGTAGCTACGGATCTTCCAACCATGCTTGCATATAAAACCTATGCCGAAAATGATTCTCTCTACAATACTCCACCCTGCTTCTCAATCTACATTCTTGACCTTACGCTCGATTGGATTAAAAACGTGGGAGGACTCACAGCAATAGAAAAGATTAACAAAGAAAAACAAGAAATACTCTATAAGGCAATTGATAATTCTAATGGTTACTACCGCTGTCCAGTAGAAAAAAATTCCCGTTCCTGGATGAATGTTGTCTTCCGACTTCCTACTGAAGAACTTGAAGAGAAATTTGTCAAGGAAGCAAAAAATGCAGGTATCATTGGTGTAAAAGGACACCGATCAGTAGGCGGTATCAGATTCTCCATCTATAATGCTTCTACAGTAAAGCATGTAAAAGATGCTGTAGCATTTATGGATGATTTTAAAATTAAAAATAAATAAGATTACTTGTAACTAAAAAGCAAATACATTAAGAAAAAGGCTGCTTTTTGCAGCCTTTTCTTGCACTTACAAAAAAACTGTATATACTTAAAGCAAGAACATATGAGCTATTCAAACAATTCAATGAATATTACTTCAAAGATAAAGGCAGAAGAATTATTAATTACACAGTTGTATAAAAAACTCCATGCAATAATTGATATTGAAACTATATGCAGGGAGACAGTAAAAGCTTTACTTGATTTCTTTAAAACCAATACTATTTTCATAGCAGTTTATTACCCGGAAAAACAGAGTTTTAATATCCCATATTATGTTTCTGATGGGAAAGAACAGCAAATTGAAGATTTTCCTCATGATACAGGGCTTATCAGCCTGATAATCAAAGATCAAAAACCTTTGATTATTCAAACCAACGCTCATGATTTTTTTGTTGCACATCACGCTATTGTCATTAATAGGAAACGGGAACCAAAATCATGGATTGGTATTCCAATTGTTAAAGATAAGGATTTGCTCGGTTTAATTTCTCTCCAGAACTATGATTTTGATAATTATTTTTCTGACAAAGATATCGAAACTCTTACTATAATTGCAAACAGCATCGCTGAATCAATTAAGACAGCACGTGACTATGCATTTATGAAGCGACAGGCAGAAAATAGCGCTCTCCTCATTTCTATACTGAACTCTCTGCAAACAACTCTAGACCTTGAATCATTTTTTGCAATTTTTACAGAGAAATTGAAACTTTTAGTACATCACAGCACTATTGCTGTATTTTTCCTTGATGCTGAAAAGCATTGTTATATCCGTACAAAAGAAACGTCCAGCGACTACGATTCCTATATACCTGATACAATATCATATGATACTTTTATTTCAAATGATTATAAATGTCTCTGTGAAGGAGTAATTGATAATACAGGGACAGGACCGGTCGCCAGCACATTATTAAAAAATTCTAACAATTCAATTAAGTTAATGCTTGTTACTATCACAACAACCTCGCAAATAGCAGGGTTTGCAATTATGCTCAGGAGTAACAATGATAACGATTTTACTCTGTGGGAACTCGATAGCAGTAATGCTCTTTCAAAACATGCTGCTACAATCTACAATAATATTATGATATTTAAAGAAGTACAATTTGCTAAAATAGAAGCTGAAGAAGCGAATAAAATTAAATCGCAATTTTTAGCAACAATGTCACATGAACTACGAACACCACTTAATTCTATTATTAACTTTGCATTTCTTCTACTCCAGGAGGTTGAAGGACCAATTACTCCTCAACAGCGGGAACTTCTCTCTCGTATTGAGCTATCGGGGAAACACCTCTTATCACTCATTAATGATATTCTCGATCTTGCAAAAATAGAATCCGGCAAAATGGAACTTTACCTTGAAGAAACTGATAGCAATATCATAATTAAAGAAATGATAGGAGTAACCGAAAGTCTAATTCAAAACAAGCCGATAAAACTCATATACGCAGCAGAAGACTCATTGCCTCCGGTTAAAGCCGATCGGGTTCGTTTACGACAGATACTGCTCAATATTCTTTCTAATGCGGTTAAATTTACCGATGAGGGTACAATAACCCTAAAAATCATACGGCAGGACGATTTTCTTGTTTTTTCTATAATAGATACTGGAATTGGAATTTCAGAATCAGATGTAAACAAAGCCTTTGCTGAATTTGTACAACTCGACACGGGTTATGCTCGCAAAGCTGGCGGAACAGGCTTAGGTCTTCCTATTGCAAAACGATTTGTTGAACTGCATGGAGGCACAATTTCCATTACGAGTGAAAAGCATAAAGGAACAACTGTTTCTTTTACGATACCGATATATAGGACAGGGTAGTACTATGGGAAAAAAAGAAATCGCAGATTGTACGGTACTTATTGTAGAGGATGATGAGAACAACAGAATAGTCATTGAACGGCTTCTCAAAATTCATAAAGTAAAACAAGAAAACATCTATGTGTTTGAAAAAGATCCACTTCCACAGATGCTTACCCTAAAGCGTAATTTTGACATTGTATTTCTCGATATTCAGATTCCGGACAAAGATGGAATTTCTATTTTTAAAGAGCTAAAAGAAGATCCCCGATTTTTAAATAGCAAAATTATTGCTCTCACTGCAAATGTAATGAAACAGGATGTTGCACAGTATAAATCAGTTGGCTTTCATGGATTTATTCCAAAACCAATTGATGCATATTCGTTAAAGGATACTATTACAGCGATTCTTGATGAAAGTTATATCTGGCAAGTGTAACACAAGCATATAATTTTTCTGTCAAACCTGCTCTTGAAAGGTTTTTATTGACTCGATATGCTCTTTGCTATGCGAACACTTATTACAGGCGGTATAAAATCAGGAAAATCATCGCGAGCTTTGCTCCTGGCAGAGTCATTTGCAACACCACGTTATTTTTTAGCTACTGCAATACCTTTTGATGATGAAATGCAAGAACGTATTAGATTGCACCGTCAGGAACGTGAAGATCGATTTATCACCATCGAAGAGCCAATTGAGATCCATACAAAATTACGTAATAACATGATACTGGATTGCATACCGATGTGGCTCAACAATCTGCTCTATTACAATAAAACGGACCAAATCG
>Ga0116146_1003731_pt1 | contig 12244 bp, 12 predicted proteins | sample AD_JPNHG2_MetaG_FD_89748 | JGI IMG/M metagenome (GOLD analysis project Ga0116146, IMG submission 89748) | Active sludge microbial communities of municipal wastewater-treating anaerobic digesters from Japan - AD_JPNHG2_MetaG | ecosystem: Engineered > Bioreactor > Anaerobic > Digestate | place...
CAAGCTCTCGAGGGCCATGGCGGCTGCTTACGCCGTCGTCATGGCCCTCGAGAGAATAATGGGGATAAAAACCATTGTTGCCGTGTTCCCAGGGGTACAGAACGGCAACAATGGGATCATTCCCATTAAGAGGGAAAACAAAAAGGCCCACATGACTGACTTTCTTAAAGTCATGTGGGCCGAAGGAGGGACACCTATTACGGAATCCCTCATGTGGGCAGGGATGAAACTGACCCACATGAGAGGAGACGTACGGCGTCGTATAGCCATCCTGTTCACGGACGGGGAACCGGACAATCCGGTTAGGGCGAAGGACGCCGTGCAAAAACTGAAGGATCACGGCATAGAAGTTTATGCAGTGATCCTTCAGGATAGGTATAAGTATCAAGTAACCTGGATAGACGAAAAGTCGTACCGGGTTCTTGATAATATCGAAGACCTCCCAAATATACTTTTCGGGCTTTTAAGACATACGCTACTCATGCCTTAAAAGCCCGAAATTAAAAAGGCGTCCGGTTTCTCTACGGACGCCTTTTTTTTGCAAGAACAACGAGGGCAGGAAATGTCCCCACGGGCCACTGCGAGAAGTAATATGGAATAAAGGAGGAAGTGTTACATGCAGAACGAAGATAATAATAGCCTAATGGCAGAAATACCAGCAAAACAAATCCCAACAACTCAACCGCCTATTTCTACTCCCCCACCTCCCCACCGACCTGACTATTTCTTTCTCGGATTGTGCATTATAGTATCGGTATTGGCTGGTGCGCTGAGTGGATGGGTCTTTGCCAAGGCAAATACTATGGACGTGTATGTAGTCGATGTCAAAAGCATAGTAAACGAAAAAAAGCGGGAACTGGTGGAAATGTACAAAAAGGCACCAACGGAAGAAACGATAGCCACCGCCGACAAAGAGCTATCGGATTTCCTGATACAGCTTGAACGGGGCATAGCGCGATTGGGAAATGGCAACGGTAAAATAGTATTATTGAAAGATATTTACCTGGCCGGAAACGCCGAGGATATGACAGACGCCCTACGCCCAAAGAAAAAGCAACAAGACGAGGAGTCGGTGTTAAGCAAATTAGAAAAACAAATCGAGGAAGCTAAAGATAAGATGCGACGAGACATAAAGACCCACAAAGACAAGGAACAGGAATAGATGCTGTCATATATTAAATCGTTTATATCCATTTCACTTATCCTGGTCATGTTGTCCGCATTGACTACCGACTCTGTGGCTGCACCTAAATGGTGGGAAAAGCACGACGAAGGATGGTTCTTCTACAACGAAAAGACTGCGCCGGCTGAACCGGAGGAATCCGCTGTACCCACCACCACTCCGTCTCCCAAAGAAGAACCACCCCTGGCAACAGACATAATTAAAAAGGAAGGGGATCGTCTTTTGAGTGAGGCCCTGGTCAATCCCACGGAAGATAACGTGGTCAGGTATATGCGCTACCAGAAGGAGTCACTGGATATGTCCACGAGGCTGGCCTATATATGGCAGCGCATGTTGATGAAATACCCCGACCTCTATATGAATACCGGGACTACCAAGGTGCATTATGAAATCAAGGAATCCGTGGATCGGTTGGCGAAAAAAGCCGGACTGTTCTTCATATACAGCGCGGGGTGCGAAGTATGTCAGCACGCGGCAAGAGTGGTAACAGATTTCATGTCGGCTCACCCGAACTTTATCGTTTTTCCTGTCACCATTGACAGACCGCTTCCCTCGTTGGCTGACAGCACAAAGCCGGATAATGGGATCACCTCGAAACTTGGGGTAGCATCTGTACCTACATGGTATCTCGCATATCCCGATGAAAATCGTTTCGAGCATATCGGTACAGGGGCACTCACATTGTCTGATCTTGAAAGGAGATTGTATCATTATGGTATCGCCGAAGAGGGCATGTATAGCCATTCTACTGCTAATCTTACTGATAACACCGACAGCAACAGCGAATCTGAATGACTCTCTGAACGATATGTTCACCCGATGGGGTGGGCGTATCAATGTAACCGAACCAGGAGCCTATGACGCCCAAACGAGGGGCTTTGTCATTGGAGGTTCACTATCCGCAAGAGTGCCCCGAAATACGTTACAACCGATAACGTGGAAGGAACCTTACATCAAAGCGGGCTGTGGTGGCATTGACATATTTGGAGGTTCATTCTCGTTTATCAATGCGGAACAATTCGTTCAATTCCTGCAAGCTATAGGGCAGAACGCCCTGGGATACGCTTTTTCCCTTGGGTTGGAAGCCATATGCCCGACGTGCAACAGCGTCATCAATCGTATGCGTCAATTTATGAATGACCTCAACAAGTATGGGATGGATTCTTGCATGGCTGCCAAGGCGTTGGTCAACACAGCCGGAGATGCCATGAATCTCTGGGACTTACAGTCGTGTGAGGCAGAGAAGGGGAAAATAGCGTCTGGAGGGTATGATCATGTGGCTGGCTATCTAACATGCGCTGCCGGTGCCGAGGGGGAAGTCAAACAGCAACTACGAGATAATGCTCTTTTGAAGACACACGAACTGTCTCAAGATAACCGCAAGGGATCAACCAAGGGGGCTACAACGGTTCAAGCTCTTCAACGCTCCGACTTGACGGAGCTACAAAGGCAGGAAATAACTTCGTTAATCGGTACATGGTACACAAAAAGTGACGAAGGGTCAGCTTGTGAATATGCCGCGCCAACGATAGACCTGGCGCAGCTCGTACATGGCGGAGCTGTAAAGTTACTGACCTGCGGTAACGGCAGCTTCAGCGAGCCCCCATGCGAAGACGTATCTTCTACTGATACGAATATTGACGGTTATGCGAAATTAGCAAGCGATAAAATGATGAATATTCTAAATAAAATCAAAAAAACACCCGAAGACTCTCTTACTGAAGACGAGAAACAATTTATCAACGCCGTACCTATTCCGGCTGTATTAACCATGATACGCTCGGCAGCAAAGCTGAATGAGGAAACTGCGAAGGCACTGATCAATCTATCGGCAGAACTGGTAGGCGCACAATTAGCATGGCACCACATCGAAGAATCTCTTGAGCTATACAGGGCAGGAACTGAAAACATTACCGCATGTGGCATGAATAAGGACGAAGTCAACGCGCAGATTAGAACGCTCAGGGCATCACGACAGGAATTGTTTGAAAAATACATGAAGGGATTTGAGATGCAGGTGGCGGTTATCCGGTTTCTTGCCAGTATTGACGCTGCAACCGCTCTTAAATCCAGAAGCATTGCGGCGGCTATTGCGTACAGACCCTGATAACCTATCTATCATAGGAGTATGACGTGGATAAAATGCTATTCAGAAGGATAGGACGACATATCCTGACCGGAATGATACTTATGACGGTGGTGTTGTTATGTCCTGACCCGTCATGTGCCGAATCCACTTATGAAGTATATGCTTACGGTTCCGGCGATTTTCTGGCCGCCGTGTTCAACGGTATCGCCATGATAACGGGTGGAGGGTATATCCATTCCATCGTCAAGTTTGCCTTGCTGCTTGCGATGCTATACGCTCTGATGACTACGCTATCGTCACTCATCGGCACCGGAGGTCAACGAGTTCCGGTTGGTGATATATACCGGGGGGAGGGGCCGGTAACAATCCTTTCCATTGTTATTACTGCCGGGGTGGTCCTTGGCTTATTTTTGACGCCAAAATCGTCTGTATCAATCATTGATCGTATTGATCCACAACAATCTCAGGTAGTAGCCAATATTCCGTTGCCTTCTGCTTTTATTGCCCACATGATGTCCACCATTGGTGACACTATCGGCAAGGAGTTTGAAACCGTCTTTACCCTTCCAGACACGCTTCAGTTCCGCAACGGGGGTATCGCCTTGGGCGCGAAATATACCGATGCGCTGATGAATATCTATCCTCCGAACGCGAGTACCGAAAACATCCCTTCTTCTGCTTCACTTATCTCGAAGTCTCTGACCCAATATTGTATTCATTGTGTATATCCTAACTATTCTACGCTGGACGGGCTCAATGGGGAAAAGACCGAGGCGTTGAACGAGATGACTACAACCGATGATCTAATGACTCACCTGCAACGACCTCTATACAGGACGCCGAACGTGACCATACTGGCCCCTTCGGAAAGCGGTACTGCGTCATGCGCCGACGCTATAATACTAATTGACAATTTATGGAACGATCATTACGACGCCTGGCGAAAAGACCTTGAAACCAAATTATCTGGTAATACAGGCTTGTCTGGCATATCGAGTGTCGGTAATCCCATCAATCTTGGCAGCGGTATGCTTACAAACGAAGTTTTGGCTCGCTATTTTCCTAATAGCAGTGCGGACGAACGCGCCCTGCTCAAGACGCTGGCCCTGATGAACATTATGCGTGAATCTTATTCGACGTATCACGCATACCTGAGCGGCACCTCCACCTCGGCTATCGAAATAGCTCGTAAATCAACGACTTCGGGCTGGCTTACGGCGGCAAAATACTTCAACAGTATTGTTCATACCACAAGGGCTGTGGCGGAAGGACTGATCTACGGTTTATCGGTCCTATTACCGCTGTTTATCGTCTTCGGCGGCCTATCGGCCCTTTTGTTTTACGGAAAGCTGGCCTTGTGGTTGCAAATGTGGGTGCCGATCTATGTATTGATCAATTTATATGCTGACATAGAAGTTCAAAGAGTCATCAGCAACATATTGCTGTACGAAAGCTATAAAGGCCCCACGTTCAAAACAGTTGATCAGATAGCACAGCAGATCGAGACGACGTTGGGTTACGTAGGCATGTTGTCGCCGGCCGTACCGGGTCTGGCATGGGGCCTGGTATCGGGTACAGCGTATGCAGCGACACAGGCTGTAAACGCGGTTGGTGGGTCACAAACGATAGCGACTGCTCAAAGCACAGGTACGCAAGTTATGGGTCTGGGCAATATATCAATGGGCAATAACAGTATCAACAATGACTCAATTGCCAGCAGTTCGGTGTTATCGAGCCAGCTCGTACATCAGGCAAGCGTAGTGAAGGGACAAGAAACCGTTAAGATGCTCACTCAACAAATGAATACTCATGGTGGCGCAAATGGTTATATAAATCTGGCAGCCCCCGCAGCGGCAGTGCAAGACACCCAAAGGATCGGGCAGGGAACGGGCGCATTAGAGGCCGCCGGAGGAGATATGAGTGGGGTAAAGAGAAGCGCAGAGGCGGCGGGGGCACATGGTTATGGAATAGGCGTAGGCTATTCCCAGGCGGCTGGCGGCAACCTACCTACAGTGGCACAAGCCGCAAGTGCCCAAGGAGGAGAAGAGACAGCTCGGAATATTGGCAATATAGAAGGCGCAAGCGGTTTGCTTTCATTCCTCAATATTGCACAGCAAAGAGCGTATGGAGCGACGGCAGGTGAAAGAGCAGCGGCGGATTTACGAGCCCTCACAACTGGGGAAACCGCAGATGCAGCACTTCGCAATAATGCTGCCATGAAGGTAGTATTCGACTACGCCAAGACGTTGGGTGCCGGGTCCTTCTTGAAGGAACTGGGATTTGATAAAGTCGCAAAGACCGCAACCTATAAAGAATTGCAGCAAGCATACGGAGCGTTACAAACGTATGAACTGGGGAAAACGTATGGTTATGAGATGAATACCGCCGAGGGAAGGGAACGATTTTACACCGATCTTAAATCCGGTGTGGGCATCCAGCTTGCGGTAAACAGCAACGAGCAGGCGTCGGCAATAAACAAAATACTGGCCGAGAAGGGTTTGAGTAACCGGGTTAGAATAGGCGACGTAGTACGCGCCCAAGGTGACGGTAAAAACTCTATTTCGATAGAGGCATCCCAGGGGATTAGCAAACAGATCAACGATCACAGACAGACCACAAGTGGAAATAACACAGACATACATAGGGGTTCCGTCAATATCACTTCGGGCAAACTTGAGCAAAACCGTCATCACACGGTGCTCAATACTGATGGCACCAAAACCACCGAGTATGACAGCTACAGGGAAAAATACGGTGGTTTCTACGGCAAGCATTTTAATGTTATCGAGAGGCTTACTGCCAGCCTCGGAGGAGGGCTTGCACGCTCTTATATTGATCCTAATACAGGTGCGACAGTAAGCGGAACTGTGGACAATGTTATCGAGAGCCAACGAGCAAAAGATGGGGGAGTCGAACGTAGCATAACACATCCCTCGACCGGAGCTCCGCTATTTATTACCTGGCAGCGCGGTGAATTGCTTAACGAATATTTGAGGCGTTACAATGTGTCGGCAGGTCTAACACAAGATGGGATGACATCACATTTTATCCGACAGGCGATGACGGCATCAGGCGTTAATCAAGATACTGCCGAAGCAATGGTGTTAGGGGGAAGCTATGCTATCGAAACGGTAGGAGCGATAGCGGATGTGGGGCTAAAGCTATTCACTGTAAAAGACGCATTAAGAATGCAATTTCCGAGAGCATACGGACCCGGTTCACTTATGGGTGGACCTTCTGGCTCTGCACCGGGAAGTGTAGCGGGTAGAGATCATTGGAATAAAATGCTTAACCCCTAAGCCAAGTGAAAGGATAATAAATGGAGGGCAGATATATATTACCACAGAAACAAATAGTGCTCGACAACGGATTATTGGTCATATACGAAGAAGACATAACTGACGAACTTGAGACGCAGCCAATCCAGGTCGTTGTAGCGGGCAATACGTGTTGCCTGTTACTTGGAAAGAATCATCTGGTCCTGCCTATACTCGACAGTTTTGATTGCATCGCTGCAACCCGTAGGATAATGATTGCGGTCAGCAAAGCTGATGATATACTGGGTGTAATGATAGGATTATATACGATAGACGATATGGCGATGGGGAAAATGATTGCTTATATGGAAAGCGGCCTAAAGTCTATTCAGAAGAATACCCCATCGGACGCGCTTTCTGTCTGTTAATAAAGAAGGCCGCTCTTCACAGGAAAGCGGCCTTCTTATTTCTTGTTCATCCACCACCACCACCACCACCCGACCATAGGAGCGTTGGGGGTAAGGAAGAAAGCTACTATGAGCATAATGGGCACAACGAAAACGCAAAAGCAATAGAGCCAATAGCCTGGCCCGAAAGACATTACCAAGTCGAGCAAGGGTTTGTGTCTCTCGTCTGCGATACGGCAGATAATCATTGCTACGGCAAACACCCCAAACGCAAATCCCACACCCAGCCTGCCCATCAGGCCCAGGTCGCCGGCCAGCACGTGGTTGGCTTTGTCTCTCCACGTAGGGGCTTCCCAATATACCCTGCCAAGCAATGTGTGGCACTTCGGACAAGTGATATGTTCTCTACCGTCCATGAACTGCCAGGCGAAATTCCTTACAGGCCGGATGGGTTTGTTGTCTGCCAGAAACGCCTTGCAATTCGGGCAGGAGAGATAATCCCTGTCACGAATCTGCTCCTTCAGGGCATCTACCGGGGTAAATCCCTGTTTTCCGAGAATTGCCATATTGAATCACCTCCTTTCATTTTTGATCTGTGCTCTATACTATACACAAATAGTTCATGGTAAAGTAAGATACGCATCTTTAATACTTACGTTAATAGATATAAATAAACTTGTCAAGAATTATTTACTATATCTTGTGGTTCGAATTTGGCAGACACAATATATAGTATATGCAAAAAAGAAGCCTCGCGCATAATGATTTCTTCGCGTTCAAGGCACCGTAAAATAAATAATATCAACCGCATACAGCCCAACTATACCGTAAACAGGGTGAACTATACCGGCCATGCAAAGGCGGTATATTACAAGCCATGATCATTATACTCGGCAGCATCATCGGCAGTAACGATCTTATATCTGCCGGCCTTGAGTTTACGGATTATTGTTGCTTTTGGGATAACGCCACGACCAATCCTGATAACTTCCCCTGCATCCACAGCGTGTACCGTGCCGTCCTCAATCTCAATCCTCATACCCTCCTTGAGATCAGGGATTGCCGTACTTTCGTGATTTTCAAGCAACACAGTTGAACCATAAGAGTAATCATGAGTTATCGCTGCATGAGTAAGTGCGGCTAAATTGACTTCCTTCCCCATAGATGCGTATTTGAGAGCCAGCTTAGCTGCGATAATGAGCTTTTCCTCGATATATTGTTGCGGGTATCTCTCGATGATGTCCATTGCTTGCTTGGCGTTCATAAAATATTCTTTTGTTAGTCTTTCATGCAGTATTCCGCCTGGAGACAAGGGAATCTCTGCCTGTTTCGGAGCATACAGCTCCGAGGTCATGCCACTCTTATGTTCGTTCGGTGTAATTAGGAATTGCACTGCAATAACGGCTTGTCGCTCCTTCTTATGCTTAACTTCGATATGTAGATCGGATTTCTCGTTTATTTCCCTTATGGCCTTTTTTATCACCCTTTCGTTAAGAAAACGGTATTGTTTATATATTGTGTCGTTTGCACATCCCATTAACTTTCGTAGATTGTCAAGAGCAATGAAAGGGGTTTGCCCGTGGCCCTTGGCCGCTATAAAGTGATCACATGCCAATTCGTATAGCACCATGGCATATTTCGTTCTAAAATTACGCTGAATAGCTAAATTAACTCTTGCGTATATGGCAGGGTTTTGAAGTTTTGTCCGCAAAAGCGGCCCATACGAATAAAATAGGTAATCCTCACGTATTTCGGCATCAGCAAGCAGTGATGATATAGCCCATATCGTTTTATCACGGCTCTGAAGTGTGTTCATTTCCACCACTGTTGAAGCAAGCCTTATAAGCGATGATTTTATTTTGTCGATGTCGTGATCATTCAGGGCGTACCTAATATCAGCGATTTTGATTTTATGTGTTTCCTCCTTATCCAATTCTCTATAAGCGTTGATAAGGAGGACATTAAAACATTTACGCTGTAGTAGGCTAACCGCGTCTGAACTGATTTGCACCACTCCTGAGGGTTTCATTAGCATCCTCTTGACGAGCGAGTCGTTATCTGCTATATTATTATCCATTAAATCCTCACTTGCCCCGCGTGATCCTGCCAAAGACCGTGGGGCATTTCTCTTTTTATCATACAACTCGGTTTGTTACAATAATTACTTTTTAACGGTTACATTTCTTGCCGCAAACGGTTACATTTCTGCCGCAAACGGTTACATTTCTTGCCGCAAACGGTTACATTTCTTGCCGCAAACGGTTACATTTCTGCCGCAAACGGTTACATTTCTGCCGCAAACGGTTACATGGTTTCTGATTTTTTTAATGATCAAGAGTAGTTGCACGCCCTTACAATAAAACAATAATTACAATTAAAAACGACAATGGGAACAGAGTTCTTAAATGCTTTCGTTTTCGTCGTCGTTTTCTGGTTTAGAAAAAAGGGGCGGGGCTATTTGACACTCCCACAACTAAAGCAGTGGGATTCTTAGGCTACATCAGCCAACGTCGATGTTGACGTCTGAACACTCTGCCCGGGCGCAAGGATATTCCGGGAAGCATTTTCATTTTGTTCAACCAAAGACAGAACATGGGGGTCAGGCTCACGAAGTTGCCCCAGGTTCGACGATCCGCCCGTACCACGACACTACCCCCGTCCAAGGAGCAAATATGAAAAGCCTTGAAAAGTAGCGTTCCTAATCGTAGCTGTTTTTCGCACGATACCTTTCTTCACGAGACGGGATACTGCATCACGCGCTATAGACACAGATACGCCAGCAGAGTCAGCGATGTTCTTGTAAGATGTCTGCCCCGATCCATTGAGCAAGGCGGCATACACGCGAGATTGTATTACGGTCAATGATGCCCTGATGACGGGGGGGTCTGACGGTCTGACGGTCTGACGGTCTGATAGTATATCGGGTTCGCCGTCTTGTTTTGGCAATATATCCGGTATGTTATCACCTGGGGGTCTGACGGTCTGACGGTCTGACGGTCTGATAGTCTGAGGGTTTTCGGGAAAGCTCTCACGCATAGACGCGATGGTTTTCTGCAAACGAGGATCGCTTTCGACTTGCTTCATCAGATCGTCCATGGTCTTTTTTTTGCGATTAGCCGGCATCAGTTATCCTCAAGAGTTCATCTGTTAGCATCCTAAATCTTTTTGCTCCCGCGCATTGAGGAGCATATCTGATCACAGTTTGCCTGTCCATTTCCGCCTTTTGGATGTCTGTATTGATCGGAATTGTAGTATCGAACAACCGATCTCCAAATCGTCGCCGCAAAGAAGCGACTGATGCCTTAGATATAGATGTCCGCATATCGACCTTATTGATCACCGCCCGCAAAAATCTCAGACTGTGATTCAGTCGCGCCGAAGCCGCTTGAATAGCCTCATACGCAGCCACAAAGCCGTCAATGGAGTACCTGCTACCGGCTTCTATCGGAATGATTGCCGAATCAGCGCACACGAGACTCATCAAAACAAAGAGTCCGAGATTAGGGGGACAATCTATCAAAGTGTAATCATAATGATCTATGGCGTAAGAGCGGATTTTGTTCCGTAAAGCGTAATAGCTTGCCTTGACATCGGCGTACAGCTCTACCTCCAAAGTAGCCGTATGGTTTTCATTGGGTAAAATGTCCACCAAATCATACGGAGTAGGATATATGCAATTAGTTACTGATACGTTATTATCGGAAAGGAGGTTGTATAAGGTATAGGAACTGTTATCGAAAGACAAAGGGGAAAATATAGAAGATGTATTGGCCTGTGAATCCTGATCGACAACCAATACTTTATGGCCTCGATTAGCCATTCCATGAGCGAGATTGGCAGTCAGTGTCGTTTTACCAACCCCGCCCTTGTTATTTATCACGACGATAATCACGGCAAGAATATTACGTTATCATGCAAGCCTAACCATCAGGGAACAAAGAACTAACTGAGAGATGAAATAATAAAAAAGGAAGGGGAAGTCAAGCGAAAAAGAGGGGGAGGAGAAAGTATCAGTGAAGATGATGCAGCAGGTATGCAAAAGGGATCATAAGACCGACAATACCCAGGGTAACGGCGTATTCTCCCGGAGTGCCGGTGCGATAGAGTCGGACGGCAATTTTCTTCTCGCCCCAAAGTCTGATACCGCTCATTGACAGAGCATCTTCCAGCAGGTGAAATAGGGCACCCAATCCGGGAGCAATAACCCACCAGGGCTTGAACCCCCAATGTCCAAACATTACCGCTGTATTCTGAAAAAGGGGATGATAAGCGAAGGGCAAAGAGAGGATCAGCACAAGTACCCACAAGAAGATGCTATGAGAAGCTCCGCGATGCCTGCTGAAGATCAGCTTTCCCGGCCCAAACTCAACCATGTCCGGCAGATGCGAAAAAGCGGCAACGGCTAAAGAAAAGGGGAGGATGCCGGATAAGACGTATGTTCCGGCCAAGGTGGTGATTTGGTGATTGGACCACTTCATGGTAACTAATTCAAATTTGCGGAAGATTCCTGCCGGTCCACCGCGTAACATACAAAGCGGAACATCATCTCCTGATCGTATTCCTCTCTGCCCGCATTGGTGCGGGCATACTCGGCATATTCCGTTTCGCGGCGTTCCAACTCGACCCATAACGCGGCAAGTGCGGACGCATAGTATGGCCCGCACAATACCCGGAGACTCTTTAGCAGATATATCATTGCTGACTGAGCGGTATCCGAGTTGTCGTAAAAGAACTTTTCGTAGGGCTGTGTAGTGATCCCGGCCCGTCTGCTTATCCGGTACAACGTGGAGAGATAATTGGTCATGGCGTTGCTCAGGTTATCCTTCAAACCTGCAATATCCGCATCTGGGTAAATATGAGAAAGAGCCTGGTAAAACCAAGAGTTGGTTTTGTTAAGTATGCCGTTGAGAAGGTGGACTCGATTGTCATGCTCGACGACCGAAGTTATCAGACCCATTTGTGTGGACATCAATAATGCCTCCGTACGATAAAGTATGCGTTGCGCTCACCCCTATATTACTTCCTTGTCCAGGGAAACGTAATCTGCGCCAAAAAGTAATACGGAAGAAGTAATATATGAAAAAGGAAGCCGAAAGGATGTGTCTATGCACTATATATTGTCGGTGTTGAGCGGCAAGGAGAAGGTAGTGAAAGCTATCCTGAGCAAGAGGGGCATTGAATGTCGGGAATTACCGTGTCTTTCCGGTAAGGCTGCGTGAAAAAATTTGGGGCGGCGGGTATGGTTGGTCATCAACCGAGAAGGAGGATGACCAATGGAGAACGATTTTGGAGCGAGCGTCCGACCCAG
>Ga0116146_1003732_pt1 | contig 12244 bp, 10 predicted proteins | sample AD_JPNHG2_MetaG_FD_89748 | JGI IMG/M metagenome (GOLD analysis project Ga0116146, IMG submission 89748) | Active sludge microbial communities of municipal wastewater-treating anaerobic digesters from Japan - AD_JPNHG2_MetaG | ecosystem: Engineered > Bioreactor > Anaerobic > Digestate | place...
AGTCGAAGCCGCAGCGCCGGGCGAGGTCGCTGATGCGGTCGTCCGTCTCGACCAGCCACGCGCGCAGCCGCTCAAGGCGGACGTGCTCGATCTCCTCCCGCACCGAACGCCCGGTCGCGTTCCTGAAGCGAATCTCGATCGCCCGGCGCGACAGCCCGACCGCTCGCGCGACATCGGCCACCCGCAAGCTCGACCGCGATGCGTTCATGCGAATAAAGCTGAGCGCGCAGGCCACTTTCTGATCCGCGATCGCCGTCCATTCTGTCGACTGCCGCGTCACCACGCGCGTCGGTTCGACCAGGTACTCGCATTTTTTCAGCCGTTCGCCCCGCATCATGCGGTCGAGATGGGCCGCAATGGCGTAACCGGCCGGCCGGGGGTTGCATTGGATACTCGAGAGCGTCGGCAGCGACGCCTCGCAAATCCACTCGTCGTTGTCGACACCCAGCACCGCCACCTCGTCGGGCACGGAGACGCCCGCATCCAGGCAGGCATCCAGCACCTGTTTGCCGCGCCGGTCGTTCGGCGCCAAAAGAGCCACCGGCTTGGGGAGCCCTTTCAGCCACGCTTCCATGCGCGGCCGCTCCACAGCCCAATCGCGCTGTTCGGCGGTGGAACACACGCCGTAGACATGGCAGACGCGGTGACCGGCGGCGCGCAGGGCTCCGCGAAAACCGCGCTCGCGCTGAACGGACCAGTACGTTTCGGGATGGGTGTCGCCGACATAGGCGAACTGCTTGTAATGCCGTTCGAGAAAGTACTCGGCCGCCATGCGGCCGATCGCGATCGAGTTCCACACCACGCACGGAAAACGGTAGAGAGGGTAATCGCGCTGCCGCATCGGGTGCGGCTGGAGCAGGACCACGGTCGGCACGCCGAGCGCCGCGATTTGCCGGGCTTCGTCCGGCGCATGATAGTCCGCCGCGACGATGCCGTCGCAACCCCATTGCTTCAAATCGCGCAAGCAATACGTCCACGGGCGCTTCTCCTGCTGGTAGATGCGCCACGGCCCATGCTCCTGGGCGTATTGCAACACACCCTGCAACATGTCGTGAAGGCCTTTGACGATCGTGGACGTCAGGATCACGACGTGCGGGATATCGCCGTGTCTCTTGGATCCGACCATACGCGCGACTATACCGTTGCGGTGGCGTACGGTTCAAGCCGGAAATGACCGGCAAATCAGGAAAATTGGACGAAAATTGGAGGCGGGGCGCACGCACGGTTTGTTTGCACGGTAATTCGTCGCGAACAGATGCGAACCGCAGGTCAAGGGCAGCACGGTCTGGGAGCATAGGCGTCCTGCCTGCCGGCGCAGCGCCTGGCGTCTGTCACAAACCGGCCGGAGCAGGCGGCACGCCTGCGCTTGCGGCGAACCGTTTCTTCGCGTGTTCCAATGAATCGTGCGCGCGCCGCCTACCCTCCGTGGCAGCGCGTTTACGACGTCGGCTTCCGCGTGCTGCTGGAGGAGCGAGACCGCTCATGCCTTCAGCCGCATCTCGCGGGCGGCCTTGGTCTCGTCCACGCGCGAAACGCGCGTGCACTCAGGCATCGCGGCAAAGGCAGCGGGATTTTCCTCCGCCAACTTGGCGATGCGGATCAGATCGGCGGCGAAGGCGTCGAGCGTCTCTTTCGACTCGGTTTCCGTGGGCTCGATCATCAGCGCCTCGTGGATGATCAATGGGAAGTAAACGGTCGGCGGATGGTAGCCTGCGTCGATCAGCGCCTTGGCGATGTCGAGCGCGCGCACGCAGCTACGCTTCATCTGCCGCTCGGCGGAAAGCACCACCTCGTGCATGCAGACACGGTTGTACGGGATGTCGAAGTGCTCCTGCAGCTTGACGCGCAGATAGTTGGCGTTCAGCACCGCATGGTCCGTGGCCTCGCGCAGGCCGTTGGCGCCGAGGCGCAGCAGGTAGGCGAAGGCGCGCAGCAATACGGCGAAATTGCCGTAGAAAGGCGCAATGTAGCCGATCGACTGCGGGCGGTCGTAACTCAGGGCGTATGTGCCGTCGTCGCGCTTTTCGACCGTCGAGATCGGCAGAAAAGGCGCGAGCGCAGCCTTGACCCCGACCGGTCCCGCCCCGGGGCCGCCGCCGCCGTGCGGCGTGCCGAGGGTCTTGTGCACGTTGAGGTGGACGACATCGAATCCGAGGTCGCCGGGCCGCACGCGTCCCATGAGGGCGTTCATGTTCGCGCCGTCGTAGTACAGCAGCGTGTCGTTCGCGTGGGCGCGCGCGGCGAGTACATGCACCTGGCGCTCGAAAAGGCCCAGCGTGTTGGGACAAGTCAGCATCACGGCGGCAGTGTCCGGCGTGAGCTTGGCGGTAAAGTCCGCGAGATCGACATTGCCTTCGGCGTCAGTGGCCACGGAGACCACCTTGAAACCCGCGATCGCCGCGCTGGCTGGATTGGTGCCGTGCGCCGAATCGGGGATTAGCACCTGATGGCGCGGCCGTCCCTTGGCGCGGTGGTAGGCGGCGATCAGCAGCATGCCGGTCAGCTCGCCGTGCGCGCCGGCCATCGGCTGCAAGGTGAAGGCGTCCATCCCGCTCAGCTCGCAGAGCAGCCGCTCGGTGCGCCACAGCACCTCCAGCGCGCCTTGCGTCAGCGAGCCGCCGCCGCGAAGCTGGGGCAGCAGCGGATGGATGCCGGCGAACCCGTCGAGCGCCGCGATTTTCTCGCAGATGCGCGGGTTGTACTTCATCGTACAGGAACCCAGCGGATAGAAATGGGTGTCGACGCTGTAGTTGAGCTGCGAGAGCGCGGTGTAGTGGCGAATCACGTCCAACTCGCTAACCTCCGGCAGTTCCACGGGTTGGGTGGCGCAAAGATTCGGCGGCAGCGGGATGGCGCACGCCTGTTCAGCGGCGGAAAGCCGCGGGAAGCTCATGGCGCGGCGGCCCGGAACGGATTTCTCGAAGATGAGTCGGCTCATAGCGCCACCTCCAGCGCGGTCGCGAAATGGTCGATTTCCGCCTTGGTCCGCTTCTCGGTCAGCGCGACCAGCAAGCAGTTGGCCAGTTCAGGGTAGTAACGCCCCAACGGGAAACCGGCCGCGAAACCGCGGTCTACGAGGCGGCAAACCGCCTCGCCGGCGTCGATGGGCAATTCGATGACAAATTCGTTGAAGGTCGGCGCGCGGCTGCGAATCCGGACGCCGTCAACCTGCGCGAGGCGGCGTTTGGCGTACTCGGCCTTGCGGACGCAGGTTTCGGCGAGTTCGCGCAGTCCCTGCTTGCCGAGCAGCGAGAGGTAGATCGTGGCGCGCAGGGCGCAGAGTGCCTCGTTGGTGCAGATATTCGACGTGGCCTTCTCGCGACGAATGTGCTGCTCGCGCGCCTGCAGGGTCAGTACGAACGAACGTTTGCCGCGCCGATCGACGGTCGCGCCCACCACGCGGCCAGGCATTTTGCGAACAAGGTCCTGGCGCACGGCGAAAAACCCGAGATAGGGTCCGCCGAACGAAAGCGGCAGACCAAGGCTCTGGCCTTCGCCGGTGGCGATGTCCACGCCCATATCGCCGGGCCGTTTGAGAATCCCGAGCGAAACGGGATAGACCGAAGCGATCAGCAGCGCGCCGGCCGCGTGCACCAACTCGGCGAGATCGCTGAAGTCGTCCACCGTCCCGAAAAACGAGGGATTCTGCACGATCACGGCGGCGACATCGCCGTTGAGCGCGGCGCCAAGGGCCGCGCGGTCGGCCACACCCTCGACCGGCGTGGGCAGCTCGGTCAGGTTGATACCGAGATTATGCGTGTAGCTGCGGATCATCACGCGGTAGATCGGGCTGACGCCGCCCGTGAGCACCACCGTATTGCGGCCCGTGACGTTGACCGCCATCATCACGGCTTCGGCCAGAGCGGTGCCGCCGTCGTACATCGAGGCGTTCGCGGCGTCGAGACCGGTCAGGCGGCAGATCATCGATTGGTACTCGAAGATGGCCTGAAGCGTGCCCTGCGCCACCTCCGGCTGGTAGGGCGTGTAAGCGGTGAAGAACTCGCCGCGCGAGACGAGGCTGTCCACGGCCGCGGGAATCGCATGGTCGTAAAAACCGCCGCCCAGAAAGCTGACGAGCGTATGGCCGTTCTTATGGGAAAGCGCGTGCAAATGGTCGTAAACCTCCTGCTCGCTCAAACCGTCCGGCATATTCAATTTGGTGAGGCGGCAGGACACGGGAATGTCGGCGAAGAGCGAATCGAGCGAGTTAACGCCGATCGCCGCCAGCATCGCCTCGCGCTCTTCCCGCGTGTGAGGAACGTAGGACATGTTCGCCTCACTTCTTGCAGAACGCCGCGTACTGTTCGGCCGTCATGAGGCTTTCCAGTTCAGCCGCGTCAAAACCGGTCAACGTGCAAATCCAGCCGTCGTTCTCGGGCGACCGGTTGACGGTCTCGGGGGCGTCGGAGAGTCTGGCGTTCACGGTGGCGACGGTTCCGCCGAGCGGCGCGAAGACATCGCTCGCGGCTTTGACGGATTCGACCACGCAGAGCGTGTCGCCCTTCTTGACGGTCTTGCCGACCTTGGGCAGATCGACGAACGTGATGTCGCCCAGCGTGTTCTGCGCGTAGTCGGTGATGCCCACGGTCGCGACGTTGCCGTCGATCTTGACCCATTCGTGTTCTTCGGTGAACCTCTTCATGTTTGCGAGACTCCTTTGTATGGCATAAAAATGAAAGGCAGATTACAGAATTCGGAAATCAGAATACGCGGTTTATTTTGTTCGCCCGATGAACGGCAGCGTCGCGACGGTGGCGGGCAGAAGCGCGCGGCCATTGTCGATCCAGATCGTTGTCCCCGGCTGAGCATGCGCGGGCAACACCGAGGCGAAGCCGATCGCCTGTCCGACGGTCGGGCCGTAGGAGCCGCTGGTCACGCGGCCGATCTCCGCGCCGTCCGCGGCGCGCACCGTTTGGCCGTGGCGCGCGGTTTGGCGCCCCTCCAGACGGAACGGCGCCAACAGACGGGCCGGCGCGACGGCGCGGCGCAACAAGGCGTCGCGGCCGATGAACGGCTCGTCTTTCGCACAGTAGCGCAGCCAGAGGGTCTCGGCCGGCGAGGTATGGAGGTCGAACTCATGACCATACAGCGGCAGGCCGGCTTCCAGTCGCAGGGTGTCGCGCGCGCCGAGACCACAGGGTTTGACGCCCGCGTCCAGCAGCGCCTGCCATGCGCTGCGGATAACGGCGTGCGGCGCGTAGATTTCCACGCCGTCTTCTCCGGTGTAGCCGGTGCGGCTGACAATCCATTCGTCCGCGCCGACCCGCGCGCGCATCCAGCGGAAACGGCGAAGCGCCGACAAGTCGAGCCCGAAAACGCGAGCGAGCGTTGCCAGCGCGTTCGGCCCCTGAACGTCCAGCTTGCCCTGCGATGCGCGCAGGTCGCGCACGCTCGTGGCGGTGTCCGCGCACTGCCGGCTCATCCACTCGAAGTCGCCCGGCGCGGTGCCGGCGTTCACGACGGGCATCCACTGCGTCTCGCCCATGCGGTAGACGATGAGGTCGTCGATCACGCCGCCGTCTTCCTTGAGCATGAATCCGTAGCGGCAGCCGCCGACGGCCAACGTGCGGAGTTCCTGCGTCACGATGCGCGAGAGCGCGTCGAGGCTGTCCGGTCCCTCCACCCAGAAAGCGTCCATATGGGAAGTATCGAACATGCCAACGTCCGAGCGCACGCGCGCGTGCTCGGCGAGCACGCCGTCGTATTGAACAGGCATGTCCCAGCCGCCGAAATCGATCAAACGCGCGTCGCGCGCGACGTGGCAGTCATAGAGAATCGTCCGTAGACCCATCTGCTCCGACTCCTTGGTTTCATGAGTTTACCGAACCCCCTACGGAAGACAAGGCGGAAAGTGGGCGTTTACCCCCGGCAACAATGGCGCAATGAGGCTCGATACCGGGGCGCGGGACTGGTACACTGTCGAACGTTGAACCCGCAAAAGGCTTCAGCCCATGCCGTACGAAAACGACACATTCAGCCGCTGCGCCGACGGCGAGGATCGGACGCGCCAAACGCCGCCGCCCGTTGTTCCCGGCGGTTATCGCGAGATGTGGCGCATCGCCGCGCCGCTGATTCTCAGCATGGCGTCGTACACCATCATGCAGTTCTGCGACCGGGTCTTTCTGTCGCGCTACAGCAGCGTGGCGATCCAGGCGGCCCTGCCGGCCGGCATTCTCGCCCACACGCTGATCTGTTTCTTTCAGGCGCTCGCGGGGTATGCCGGGACCTTCACCGCACACTATCACGGCGCCAAAGATCCGCTTCAGTGCGTGCGCGCCACCATGCAGGGCTTGTGGCTGGCCTTCGCCGCCTGGCCGCTGATCCTGCTGCTAATCCCGTTCGGCAACTGGCTGATGCTGCAGAGCGCCCATGCGCCGGAGGTCTACGCCGCCGAACGCGCCTATTTCCTGATCCTGATGGCCGGCGGCGTGGTCGTCCCGCTTAACGGCGCGATCAGCGGCTACTTCATGGGTGTCGGCAGAACCCGCGTGAACATGGTCGCCAACGCTTTGGGGTGCTCGCTCAACATCGCGCTCAACTACGCGCTGATCTTCGGGCGCTGGGGTTGTCCGGAACTCGGCATTGCCGGCGCGGCGTACGCGACGGTAATTTCGGCGGCCGTGTGCGCACTCATCCAACTCGCCCTGTTCTGCCGCGAGCCGGCGATCCGTAGCCGGTTCAACGCAAACCACTGGCGGCCGGACTTCAAACTGCTGGCGCGCATCGTGCGCTTTGGCACGCCCTCGGGCCTGCAACTTCTGATGGATGTCGGCTCGTTTACCGTTTTCATCATGCTGACGGGACGGCTGGGCGACCTCGCGTTGACCGCCAGCAATATCGCCTTCAGCGTCAACAACCTGGCCTTCGCGCCGCTGCTGGGCTTCGGCATGGCCGCTTCCACGGTCGTCGGCCAGCATCAGGGCGCGCGCAACCCCGAGGCGGCGATGCGCGCCGGTTACACGGGCCTCAAGATGGGGCTCGTCTACATGTGCGTGATCGGCGCGACCTTTGTCCTCTTCCCCAAAGGATACTTCGAGCTTTTCCGGCCGAAGAATGCTAGCTTCACAGCCGACCAGCTCTTGGAGATCGGCCGGACCATGCTCTTGCTGATGACCGCTTGGGGCCTGCTGGATACGGTCTCGATCATCCTGAGCGGCGCGCTCAAAGGCGCGGGCGACACCCGTTTCGTCATGGTCTATATGATCGTCGGGAGCTGGCTCGCGCTGGTGCCGGGAAGCCTGCTGCTTCTTCATTTGGGTTACGGTATCATCGGTCTTTGGGTATGGCTCGCGCTCTATATCTGCCTGCTGGCCGTCGGGTTCTGGCGGCGCTGGGCCAAGGGCGCGTGGCAGACGATCCGCCTCATCGAGCACCGCGAGGGCCTCGACTACATTCCGCCCGTACCGGACGAGGTTCATTAACGCGGCTGGCGCGCGCGGCCCGAATGCGCTAGACTGTCTGCGTTTTTTCACAGGAGCACGCATGGACATCAAGAAACGGAAGATGGTCGTCACGGCGGCTTTGCCCTACGCGAACGGCGACATACACCTCGGACATTTGGTCGAGTATCTGCAGACCGACTTCTGGGTGCGTTTTCAAAAGATGCGCGGCCACGACTGTCTCTACATCTGCGCCGACGACACCCACGGGACCCCCGTGATGGTGCGCGCGCGCGCCGAAGGCGTCACCCCCGAAGCCCTGATCGCCAAAAGCCATGCGCTGCACACGCGGGACTTCGCGGACTTCGATGTCGCGTTCGACAGCTACTACACGACGAACAGCGAGGAAAACCGCGCGTTCAGCCACGCCATCTACCGCGCGATGCAGGCAAGCGGCGCGATTGCCGCCCGTCAGATCCCGCAACTCTATTGCGAGCGCGATGCCATGTTCCTGCCCGATCGCTTCGTCAAGGGCGCCTGCCCCAAGTGCGGCGCCGCCGGGCAGTACGGCGACGCTTGCGACGTTTGCGGCCAGACCTACGCCGCCGAAGAACTTCGGGATGCGCGCTGCATCCTTTGCGGCGAAGCGCCGGTGATGCGCGACAGCGAACACCTGTTCTTCGAATTGGAGCCTTTTCGCGATTTCCTTCAGGCGTGGATTCCCCGGCATACCGCGCCGGATGTCGCGCATAAGCTCCTCGAGTGGTTCTCCGAGCCCTTGCGCGGCTGGTGCATTTCGCGCGACGCGCCCTACTTCGGCTTCGAAATTCCCGGCCGCCCCGGCAAGTTCTTCTACGTCTGGGTCGATGCGCCAATCGGTTACATGGCCTCGCTCCAGCGGTGGTGCGCCGAACACGGCCAGTCGTTTGACGACTGGTGGCAGGACCCCGCGGCGGAGTTGTACCATTTTATCGGCAAGGATATCGTGCGCTTCCACTGCCTCTTCTGGCCCGCCATGCTGAACGTCGCCGGCTACAAGACGCCGAACCAAGTCTTTGTCCACGGCTTTCTAACCGTCAACGGGGAGAAGATGAGCAAGTCCAAGGGCACGTTCATCAAGGCCCGCACCTACCTCGAACACTTGAACCCGCAGGACCTGCGGTTCTATTACGCTTGCAAGCTCAACGGTACCACGGACGACCTTGATCTCAACCTCGGTGACTTTGTCAGCCGCGTCAACTCCGATCTCGTCGGCAAAATCACCAACCTCGCTTCGCGCGGCGCGCAGATGCTACACAAGAGCCTCGGCGGTGTAACCGGCGCGATGGACCCCGAGGGGCGCGTCTTGTGGGAACGCGCCAAGGGGCTCGCCGAGACCGTCGCGGCCCACTATGAGGCGCGCGATTTCAGCAAGGCGATGGTCGATGTGCGCGACCTCGCGGACGCGGCGAACCAGTACTTCGACGTCAAGGCGCCGTGGGTGCTGGTCAAGACCGATCCCGAGGCCGCGCGCCGCGTGATGACCTCCGTGCTTAACATCTTCCGTGTGCTCGCCATTTATCTCCAGCCCGTGCTTCCCGGCTATGCGGCGAAGGTCGCCGCGTTGTTCGGCGAGCCCGCGTACGTCTGGTCGGACGTGGAGAAGGCGATCGAGAACGTGCCCATCAAACCCTATACTTATCTTGCGACGCGCGTCGAGCAGGCGGCCGTCGACAGGTTGGTCGAGGCCAGCAGGAGCAGCACCGCGTCTCAGCCCGCCGTTGCCGCGCCCGCCGCCGCTCCGGTCAAGGCGCCTGTTCCCGTCTCCGCGGCAGCGGAACCGGTCAAGGAGACCATCGACTACGACACCTTCGCCAAGATCGACTTGCGCGTGGCGCGGGTTGTCTCAGCCGACTTTGTCGAGGGTGCGGACAAGCTGCTGTGTCTTCAGCTTGACATTGGCGAGGACCGGCCGCGCCAGGTTTTCGCGGGCATCCGCAAGGCCTACGACCCCGCGGCGCTGGTCGGCCGCCATGTGGTGATGGTCGCGAACCTCGCGCCGCGCAAGATGCGGTTCGGCCTCTCCGAAGGCATGGTGCTCGCGGCCGGCAATCCCGACGGCGCGTTGTTCGTGGTTTCGCCTGACGCCGGCGCTTTGCCCGGCGCAACGGTTAAATAAACCCGTTTGGCGCGGGCATCTTGACCGCGTGGCATGCAAATCGGAGGTTGTCTGTCTGGATTAACGGCTGGCCGAAGCGCCTCGGCGGGAAGGGTTCGCTTTGGCTTCGTTGGGAACGCGGCATGCCGGCGGCCCCTTCAACGAGAATACGATGATGCGTTCGCCCGTGACCGTGCTGATATCCGTGTGCATGCTTTTCAGCGTCTGTCCGGTGATGTCATGCACCAACACATCCAGCAGGGGCCTCGCCTTCTCGATCAGTTCCATGCGGACCTGCTTGATCAACGACCGACCGTTCCCCGAGCTCTCGCTCTTGGCCAACTGCCTCTCCGCGGGCGTCAGTACGCCCCGAAGCCGAACCACGACAAGGTCGTCGATGATGTATGACCGGGCTTCCTCAGGCCCTCGCCCCATGTATTCTCGCTCGAACTTGATGAGCGCATCGCTGATTTCGGCCTCGATCTCGCCCTTTGTCTTGTTCAAGGTATCCGTTTTCGTTTGGCTCATCCGGCGCCTCCTTTTCAAAGCCGTCCGTCCTGTGCCTCGCTTCAGGCGCTCGCGCCCGGCTGCGCCGCCGCGACGCATGGCGGCTCTCGTCGGGTCAGACAGGCGCCAACGGCAGCCATGCTCGCACCGAGCAACACGGCGCTAACGTGGTTTCCCGTCTGATCGATAATCACCCCCCCTAGCGGAGGGCCGCACACACCGGCGACGCCATGCGCCGCAAACACGTACGGGTACACATCGGCTACCGCCGCGGCTCCGAACCGTCTGGCGACTTGGAGCGCGTACACGACGAAACAGGCGCCAAACTGCGCGCCAACAAGCAGGACAAAGATCAGATAAATCTCCATCTGATGCCGAAAAACCAGAAGTCCTGCCAACGCGGCAACCAACAGTTGGAGCGACAACGAAATGGACACGAACCCGAGCCGGTCCGACAGCCAACCCCAAAGGAACCGGCCACACATGTTGCCGACGGCAAAAACACTGATCGTCCAACCGGCCGTTTCGGCGTTCAAACCGTTCTCCAATCCAAGCGGCTTCAGATTGCCAATGACCAACAGCCCACTAAACGTACCACAGAACATCCCGGCTGCCAACTGCCAGAACGCGCGCGTCTTCCACGAAAACGCCACACCGGAAGGTTCCTCTCGGTTCATTTGCGCCGGCGGCGGAGCCAGACAAACAGCCGATAGACAGAGGACACACCCATAGACCAAGCCCACTGCGCGCATCAGATCGCCCACGCGAATCCCGCAGGCAAGCAGCCTGGATACCGCGGGCGCCAGAAAGACCGCTCCACCCCCGTAACCCGCCACCGTCGCACCCACCACAAGTCCTCGATGCCGAGGAAACCACCGTACAACGGTCGTCAGCGCCGACGCATACCCTAAACCGATGCTGATGCCGACGACAAGGCCGAAACCGGCGAATAACCATAAGAAGCTGCCGGCGGAAGCCCCTGCGATTAGGTGCCCCAGCGCGAAGAGTGTACCGCCGGAAAGAGCCAAGAGCCGGCCAGACAGCCTGCGCAGCAGGAAGCCGGCCAGTATCATCGCTCCGGAAAATGACGCGATGGTCGCGCCGAAGACCAGTTGTGTTTGCGCCGCCGTAAAAAAATGTTCCGAGCGTAACGCCGGCACATAAGCGCTCCACGCGTAGATACCCCCGAGGCAGCCTTGCGTCAACACCGCCGCAAACAGGACAAGAATCTTTCGGACACACCGGTCGGGCAACTCCGAGGAGCTCATCATACCGTTGCGCCCTCATTTTGTGGCGAGCATGCGCCTGTGCGTCTGAAGACCGCCTCAGACAGCATGTGTGCCGCGAACCTCGCGATCGTCGGTCTCGACTTCTCGCGCCAAAGCGGCGCGGTAGTCGGACAATTTCTTCCGCAGAGACGCATCCGATAGAGCCAGGATGGCAACGGCCAAGAGCGCGGCATTCTTCGCCCCCGTCTTGCCGATTGTCACGGTGGCCACCGGGATGCCGTTCGGCATCTGGACCATCGAAAGCAGCGAGTCTAAACCTCCCAAGTCGGAAGTCGTCATAGGCACGCCAATGACCGGCAAGAGCGTCAGCGAGGCGAGAACGCCCGCCAGATGCGCGGCTTTGCCGGCACCGGCGATAATCGCGCGAATCCCTCGCGCCTCGGCGGAAAGCGCAAAGGCTCTCGCGGCTTCGGGCGTCCGATGCGCCGATATCACGCGCATCTCATGCTCGATGCCGAAGCTCTCAAGCACCTCCGCGGCGGCTTTCAACGTGTCCAAATCGGACTTGCTACCCATGACAATCGATACCTTCGCTTGCATCTGCACCTCCTATTGTTTATGTGTTCAGCAAACTTCATGGCTGCCGACGCCAGCCGGGCGGCACAACCGATCATCGACCGCGCAGCCCAGTCTTACATCGGGCATCAGCTCCGCAACGCTCAAATCGGCGTTCCGCTCTTCCAACTGCCAGAGCGCGTGCCAAGCGAGAATCCAGTCCGCGGCCTCGCGGATGCCCGGCAACACAGTTCCTTCGGCTGGAAGATCGCAACGCTGCAGCCGCCGAAGCGACTCGGCCGTATCCGCGAAAAACACGGCGTCGCGCGGATCGCCCAAGTCTCCGCGATCCTCAATGAGCGTTCCGTCCCGGTCCAGGAAGACAGCGGGCGTCAATCCGTGGCCTGATGCGCGCGCCATCGCCGGAGGCATCTGCG
>Ga0116146_1003739_pt1 | contig 12233 bp, 12 predicted proteins | sample AD_JPNHG2_MetaG_FD_89748 | JGI IMG/M metagenome (GOLD analysis project Ga0116146, IMG submission 89748) | Active sludge microbial communities of municipal wastewater-treating anaerobic digesters from Japan - AD_JPNHG2_MetaG | ecosystem: Engineered > Bioreactor > Anaerobic > Digestate | place...
CGCTTCTTCAGCGCATCAAGCTCATCGTTGACAAATTGCTGCGTTTGAGCTTTGCGCTCCGAAATCACCTTTCCATAGCGAGTATTTTCTTCTTGAATCCGGCCAACAGCTGCAGTAGACGCCCCTTCTCGCAGCAGTTTGACTCTCTCCTGGACTGCCTCAGTATCGGCTTTAATTGCCGCAATAGTGTTATCCCAGGACTTCTGTTCCGCTTGCTTGGCTGTATCAGTGCTTTGCCCCTTCCAGTAAGAGTACGCCATCCACGCGGCTGTAGCTACAGCAATCACCGGACCAAGCAGTGCCAGACTCCTGGCAAGCAGTCCAACACCACCCGCTGCCGCCGCGCTAGTTGTACCCGCTGCGGCTGCAGCTACTGTAGTGGCCGTAAGCCCGAGCTTAGCAGAGACCGCCTCTGTAGTAAGAAGCTTCAAGGCCAGCTTGCTTGCCGCCCAGCCTGCAGCAGCGTAACCAAGAATCTTTACGTGCTCAACAACCGTAAGGCCCAACTGCGCAATACCCGTAACAATGGAGCGAAGAAACTCAACCGTAGAAGGATCACGGAAAATGTCCTGCAGTGCTTGGAAGATCTGGTTAAGCACTGGTTGCGCACGAGAGAACGCTTCGGTCAAAGCCGCCTGCAACGAAGCGCCAGCTGCCTTCATCTGATTTTGCGTCGTCTGTGTCAGTTCGATAGCAGACGCTGCCGCAAAGCCGTGCGACTCTTTGATGCCCTTTTGCATTTCATCCAGGGCATTTTGGAAGCCTTGCTGGACACTCTTAGGCGCCTGCTCGATCATGCGGAGCAGCTCGACCATTGGCTTAGCACCACGCTCGCCAAGCAAAGCTTGCAAGAAGTTCTTTTGGCTGATCGCGTCCATCTGCTGGAGCTTTTGCCGCAGCTCACCGGTCACGACAACGAGATCTCGGAAGCCGCCGGTAGCAGCGTCACGCATCTCGATGCCTTGCTGCTTGAGCAATTTGGCTACCTTTTCAGAACGCCCCGACAAGTCCGCATACATATTGCGAAGCGAAGTACCGGCTGCTGTGCCCTTGATACCCAACTGCGCCAACGCGGCCAAGCCCGTACCAACGTCTTCCAGAGAAACGCCATACTGAGCATTCACAACTGAAGCCGTCTTGAACGATTCAGAAATGCTTTCGATTGACGCCTTGGAAACGGCAGCCGTCTTAGCGATAACATCGCTAGCCCGAGCAAAACCATCTGCGCCCGTACCAAACGCGGTCGTGACCGACACAAGCGTATCAGCCGCCATCTCGATCGAAGTGTCGCCCGCGATCGAGAAATTCAAAACATCTCTCGTGACCTTCAAGATCTCATTGGCTTGAAGACCAGCCAATGAGAGTGTCTTCATCGCGTTAGCAATTTGCTGCGGACCAAACGGACCAGAACGCGCGATCTCAAACAACTCATGACGCAGGCCTGCCATGGCCTCGGTGGTGTTCTCACCAAGCACTCGGATCACGCTTAGCGTATGCTCAAGTTCCGCACCTTGCTTGACCGTCTGAATAAATGCGTGAGAAACCGTGGCGCCCGCCAACAGCGGCGCGACTTGGCCCCACGTCAGCCACAGCAAGCCAAACCCGGAAGCCAAGCCACGAACGGCACTGTGAGCCGTACCAGCTTTGATACCAAGCTCCTGCATAGCCCCGCTAACTTGTCGGACTTTGGCCGCATCCCGATCATCCGGAATAAACACTCGACCCGTAGAGATATTAGACATTTGCCCCAGCAAGCGACCACCAAACCTAGCGTTAGTCTCCCGACTGACTTGCTCTTTCTGAATGGCTTCCAACTGTCTAGCGTAGCGGAGCGCCTCGGCACGCTCAGCAAGCAGCTTCGCATTGTTCTCCGCTCGAATGTTATCAATGTGGTTCTTGATGGCATCCTTGCCACGAGCTAGAGAAACCGCTCTAGCGTTACGAGCTTCAGACTCTCGCAGCGCTTGCTGCTCTGCCATCTTCTTTAGAGCATTCAGATACCGATCTGCTTCAGCTTTTTCAGCCAGCAGCTTTGCATCGCTTTCCAACTTCAAAGCCTGGATATGGCCCTTGATAGCATCCTTACCACGAGCTAGAGAAACTGATCTGGCATTGCGGGCTTCAGCGATACGCTCCGCGGATTCCTGGTCCATGCGCTTGAGCGCTGTCTCAAGCTTGCGCTGGTCTCGCAGATAGTCCGCCAAAAGCTGCCGGTCATCCGGAAAAAGGCTAACACCTTGCGTGCGCAGATTCTGCAAAGCCTTGACTTTGAATCTCGCACCGAGTCCTGACATGCGTTCGTACTCAGCCTGCAACTCCGCAATCTCTTGGCGAACCGCAGACTTCATACGGCTGCCGCCGCTCTTCACTTCCGCAATGGATTTGTCATAGGCCGTCTTGACCGCAGTAGGCATCTGACCAATGCCTTTCATTGCAGTCAGCAGCTGGGTAGGCAAGCCTTGGGCCGCTGCTTCCAGAGACCGAATACTCGTACTTAGCTCTGAGAAAGCCGATCCAGTCTTGCCGACTGCGACAATAGACTTTCTAAGCTCCTCAAGGGATTTGCCACTACCCGCCAACTTTGTGGCAGCTGTCGTGACCTTCTCCAAATTCTCGAAAAGCTTCGAGAGTTCGGCAGCGCCGGTTGCGCTAATGGTTAGTTGAAGGTCAGCTGACATCAGACGCTATAAGGCAATCTTAGTATTATGCACCAGTTTTTGTGGGATTTTGGGAATCGGCTCTCAATTTTTTGGCTTGCAAATCCAGCCAAGCCTTATCGAATATGTGAATTACACCCCACATCCACCGAGCGTCATCCGGTGGAATGTCCCAGAAACGACAATACTCCGAAAAGTCTTTCAGCTTCAATGGCAAGGGTGCCCCGCTAGCCGAGTAGTCCCGGTCTGCATTTAGCTCCGAGAAAACCCCGTAGAAAAAAGTAAGCCGGTCGTCCAAGACCGGCCTATTCAAAAGAGCCTTAGGTGTGATTCCCGTGGTCTCTTTGATTTCCAACAGGGATGGGATTTGAGACCCCCACTGCGTTTGCCACTCTAGCAGAGCAGTTACTTTCCCTCGTCTTCTGCCTCTTGAGCGAGCTTGAAGCGGTCAAAGTCTTCGGCCTTCTGCATCACCCAACGCCGGAAGTCCTTGTTGGCCAGGATCATCTTGGCATTTTCAAGGGTATACGGCAGCGGCTTCTTTTGCCAAACCACATTCTCCCAGTCCAGCAGCAAGCCTCGGGCCATCGCGTCAATCATCAGCTCTTCAGACTTGGCTTCCGATGCGTCACTTTGTGTGCTCAGCAACCGACGATTCTTCTCGTAACTCTTGGTCAGAATCCGAGTGTAGGTTTTCGAGGTCGAACGAGCGATCTTGAATCGGACCTCATCTGCAAAAGTTTCCCACGCACCTTCTTCCTCGGCTGTGATATCTGTCGCAAATTCGTCAAAAAGGTCAATTGCCATGGTTTCTCCTATGTCAAGGCCTACGTAGTATAAGTCAAAAAAATATGGCACCGCAAGGGTGCCATACTCGAAAAGCCTTGAGCTAGGAGATTTATTATCGTGTCGCAGCCACGCCCACGCGGTCGATAAACAGCACCTTACGCAGTGACGAATCTGCGTTGCCCTGGTCAGCAAGCAGGGTCATGGTGATGTCAGCCATCAGGTCCTGGTCCTTGGCACCCGCCGTCACCTTGAAGGTGCTGACGTTCGCCACCGGAGCGCTGAACACGTAACCGTTACCGTCCGAATCCAAGCTCGCCAGCATCAGGCTGGTCGTGGTGTTGGCCACGAACTTGTCGAACAGCGAGCCGTCCGCGAAGTAGACTTGCAGCGTCGCCTTGGCCATGATGGTACCAGAAGCGATAGCCACCGGAGCCAGCGAGCCAATAGCATTCTGCATCCGCATCGCGTTGTCGAACTCAATCGACGCGCTCTTCACGTACACGTTCGCATTCGGAGCGCCGCCTTCCCAGATGAAGGAGTTGGCATTCGACACACCCGAGTGGATCTTGTACGCTGTAGACGCGTTGTGAGTAGAGCCCGACAGATGCGTAGAACCCGAACGTGTCACACCCAGGCCAACGAAGTCGATCGACAGCGTGCTCAGCGAGCCAGACGCCACGTTGAGCGTCAGCTTGCTGGGCGTTTGGCCCTTGTAGATGATGTACTGGCTCACGTCCGTACGCTGAGTCTCGATCGAGAACGAGGTCTGAGTCGTACCGTGGGTCAGACGGCTAGTCTGAACGTAGAAGTCCGCCACGCCTGTATCGGCCGTAGCCGGAGTTTCGTCGTCCAGAGTGATGACAGTCGTTGTCGGCGCTGTCGTGCTGTGAACACGGAATAGCTTGCCATCATTGGGGTCCCCATCCACGCTCGCGCGGAACCACTGACCCTTCTTGAGCGTAGCCCAAGAGTCGGCACCGGAAGTCGGTGAGCTAGCTGTGATCGTGGTCGTTGTGAAGTCCACCGTCGAAGCCGTGCCTTGCACCCCGTTGGTACCGTACACGGTCCAAGTAGACTGCATCAGCGACTCCAGCAAGTCGTCGTACTCGTTGTACGAAAGCTCACCTTGCAGAGAGCCCGACGAACTGGCCGCAACCGGCGCTTCGGAAGTCGTCACCCGAGAAGCGTTGATCTCCTTGGAGATTTCCTTCTGGATGTTGTATTCGAACGTCTCACCCGTGACACGGATGTCATAGTTCTGACCTGAGGTCGGTGTAGTACCAGCCGTCGATTCCTTGATGTATCTGACCTGGGTCAGGGAGGTGCTTGAAAGGGCCATGATGGACTCTCCTTGATATTGAAGTGTATGAAAAGGGCTCCGTCAGCTCAACAAGGAATAGCAAACTACCAAGTGGCTGGCGTTAAACATCAGCTGATATTGTCAAAATCGAAAGGGATAACCACGGGGTAGTAAACCCACCCTCTATGCGCCCGCTCCTTGGACGGCACTGCCCCCCAGGTTCGTGCACCGTCAATGGTCGTCATGTGCAAACTTGGGTAAAAGTGCTGCAGCAAGTCATTGGCTTTCTCGTCTCCAGCGCCCTCTTTCACAGCCGCCGAAAGCACCAAGGAGCCATACACGCGGTGGTGCTTTGTGGCTTGTCCAAGCGACGCTTGCTCACCACCAACGTAATAAATGTGCACGCAAAGAAACGGGTTGGTCTGCGATTGCGTATCCACGATCAGACGGTTGTCGTACTCCACCACAAGCGCGTAATCTGACCAAGTGGCTTTCAAAGCTTCTACAGCTGTAGCCACTGCGGCTTTGAATGAAGATCTTGTTGTCATGTGCCCGCCCCAATAACGACATTGCCTCGGCTGTACTTGCTCGCAATATATTGAGCAAGCACCACTTGGCCCCCAACAAGGTTGACGGGCCGAAGCAGCTGCGGGTTAGCTTCTACTTCCGCCGCGTAATCCACGGGGTTAACAAAACTCACTTTGGTGTTCCATCGGATCTTGGAGATTTGGCCCTTAGCCCGGCCCAGCGCAAAGCTGACCGCCTCTGGGTCGCCCATCTGGTGTACGGGCTCTGAGTATTCCGAGGTCTTCCAGGGCACAACTGCGGGCGCCGCGTCATGCGTGAGATTGACATTCCAGTTCGCTGCAAGGTGGCCTGACCACTGCGGCGTATGCTCTACCAAGTCGGTAAATACCCGGGTCACAAACTGCTGGTATTTCTTCGTGACAGTGCCTGACAGCCGGGCCTTGGCTGCCGCTACGCTATACTGGAACTGTCGAAGATTAGTGACTTGCAGCATTATCGACGCCGGATGTGTAGTGCCCAAGCGTCCTGCTCGGACGTGACTTGCTGCACGCGCCAGGGCAAGGAGTCGTACGTCAGTTCCTGACCAACGGTGGGTGTGATTTGGGTCTTCGACACGAGCAAGGTCTTGTCGCCTGCCTTGTAGGATTCGTCTGCTTCCGTCTTCAGCGAATACAGCTTGCTCCTGTCGATCTCCAGGCTGCTGACTGCTGTACTGGCAGAACTATAGGTATCCGTTGCCGGCACGTAGGCCCCGGTTGTAAAGGTCGCCGTTGCCGGAGCGCTTATATCGAGCTTGTCCGAAACGGCCGTGTTAAAGCCCGCCAAATGCAAGTACACAGAACGGACGCGATAAATCCCAGAGCTACCAACCAGAAAGTACCCCTTGGAAAGGGTCTCGTCGCTGGCAAAGAAGATCTCGTACTGTGGGTCATAATCCGCATCCGAAGTAGAGTTAACCGTGTCTTTCAGGTACTCCAGCTGAGCGTACGCAGCGGTGCCCCCAGAGGCCAGAACAACCTGGGAAGGGGTGCGAATCGTCAAACTTTCTGAAGATTTGCGAACCCAGAAAGATTGTCGAATCGCACTGGCGAAACCGTCCGCACTGCCAGCACCCACAATCCAGATCTCATCCAACCAGGAAATGCAGCGACGCGCGGGGATGGCAAGGCCCGGAGCCAGCGAGAACACACGGCGTTTCGCAATAGAGCCCTCGGAATTCGAAGTCTCGAAAGCCCCCATCTGCCCCTTGTACAGCGCCCGGCTGGTGTAGGCGTTGTATACTGGAGTCTTGTCGAAAGCCTTGGCCGCATTAAGGAATCTCATGTGTTCGTAACCGGGTCAGTAGCCAAGCCTGTGCTACTCATCATCGTGACAGTTGTGCGAGATAGCGCCGTACCGCCCGCGATAGCAACGTAAGCCGCCGACAGCCGCAAGCGCAGGGCACCAAACTGCCCCTCCACCCCTTCCTTTGTGTTCTTGAATGAATCCTGGATTCGCTCCTTTTCGGCCCTCCCATCTTGCACACGCTTCTCACCGAAGTAAGGCAAAGAACTCAAAAGCTGTCGGGCTACCGCAACGGCTGCGAACAGTCTTGTAAGATCGTGCAAACGACGCTGAGCGGCGGTGCGAGACGAGAAGCCAATAGCCTTGACCGTCTTGTATTCGTCGATCAAAGTAGAGCCAATATCTTCCAGGTCATTGATCAGGAAGTATTCGTAGATGGGCTGGACCAGTGTTTCATCTTCCAGCTCTTCAGGACTAACCCCAAGCACTGCCCGCACTTCATCAAAAGATGTGTAGTCAATTAACATGGAGATGCCTGTGTCTAAATTTCACCGATTCAATATCAACTTCCCTGCAGCACTGTATGAGCAGATGAAAGCTCAAGCAGTAGAAAAGCAGTTGTCGGTATCTGCGTACTTGTTGGAACTCGTCCAGGCAGATCTAGGGCAAGCCCGGAACGATCCCACCCCGGTTTTTGAGGCCCGGCCGGAAGCCTTGACCCTTGACTTGTCAACCCTAAGCAGGAATCTGCAAGCCCTCTTGTCCGACCAAGCGGTAGCGGAGCTGGAAGACATCCTGATGGAAGAGTCATTGCCGTCACGACTTACTTGATTCGCCAGAAGACTTGCCAACCATCTGGACCTTGACAGGCGCGGGCTTGGGCGCGTCAGCGGCGGTAGGATCGGGCTTGGCAACCATGAAGGCTTGGGACTTCACCCACTTGGTCACTGTGATCTTGACCAGCTCCTTGGCAGGGTAAATAACCCCGGAAGGGTCGGCCATCTGGAACGCAGAGGTATTCATGTACCACTCGCCCTTGGGATCGATGATTTTCAAAACTAGCTCCTGATGTAAAAAGGCCCGCCCGGAAGGGGCGGGCCTTTGGCATAGCCACTATCGCGGCTATTACGACTGGACGATCGTCAGCGCGTCGAACGGCTTCAGATCAGTGTTGCCGAACATGCGATAACAAGCTTCGCTGGTGTCGATACGCAGAGCCTGCGCACGACGCATCAGGAACGCTTCCACCGCGCTGTAGCTGGCCGACGTGTTGGTCACTCGAACAATACCCTTGGTATTGTCAAGAGCCCAAACCGTATTGGCCGGAACCGGACCACCGTCAGCCGCCGCATCAACGATGAACCACCGCACGTCGTTACCGAAGCCCGAGTTGATCACACGAGCTTGCGGGTCGATACGGGCCAGTGTCGGGTCGTAGTTATTCGTACCCGGGCGGCCTGTGCGACCTTCGACTTGCAGGTAGGTGTCGATATCACCGATCACATGGGTGATCTTGCGATACTTCCGATTGCGAGCCAGGAACTTCAGCCACGCCTTGTGGGTGAACGCCGGGGGAGTGATGCTTGTGTCCAGCACATCCGAATCAACCGCGGTAACCGCGCCTGTGTTCAGATCGTTATCGCCCGACCAGATGCTGCTCATGTACTCGTACACATGAGCATCACGCTCGACTTCCCAGTACCGCGCAAAGGTCAGCGCCACGATGTCCAGGGTCGAAGCGCGCAGCGCTTGGTCCGAGAACTCCGCACCGATAGACCATGTGGGCAGCTTGCGGATGCGATCCGAAGTCGTGAACTTCAGCAGCACAGGCGGTTCGGCCAGCTGAGCGATACGCTGCGAGCGCGTATTCTCCGGGCCACCTGTATTGCTGTAATCCACCACCGGCTGCTCGAAGTTTTCGCTGCCGATGGACAAGTTCATTGTCACCAGCTCATCGAAAACCACCATGTCGGTCGTACGGTCCTTCTGGGTGTACGCTTCGATCATGCTCACGATGGCAGCCGGGAACAGGATGCGAGAAGCCGAACCGAACGGATCACCACGATCAGCCGGGTTGGTACCCGTACCAGACGCAGCGCTGTAGCCCGAACGGCCATCCAGGACTTCCTGCAAGGTCGGCGCACGCAGACCGAACGGGTTGTTCTTGCCACCCGGTGTGATCAGACCTTCCGACGCCAGGATCTGCTGGAACGGAGAGCCGTGCTTCTCATCACAATCACCTGCGTACTTCTTGTTCAGGTACTGCGCAACCGACAGGTTCGCATCCTGAGCTTCCTTGTACAGGGAGGGATGGATGGGGATCTCTGTCTGACCACCAGCCTTATTGCGGATAAAAGCCATTTTGGTTGTGCTCCTTGTTTCTTGGGTGCGATTAGCTCATGCGCATGACGACGCCGGTTGTGCCGACAGCGCCTGTGCCCGCACTACCCAGGGAAACGACGCGGTACGCATACAGGCTGTTCGCCGCAGCATCCGCAACCTTGACAAGAGCCGCATCCAGAACGGTCTTGACCGCAGCCGCTGTGTCCGCACCCGCCAGCGTCGAGACCACGGCCTCATCCGGCTGGTTGGTAGCCTTGCAAACCTTGGGGTAACCGCTCATGGCGGTATTGCGAGCGGTGACCGAGCCAACCACCACGTAATCCCCCAGGGCCACCGTGCCTGTACCCGGTGTGGCTTCCAGACCATCAAAGGTCACGTAGCAAGCCGGGAAGCCCAGATTCACGCCGCCGATTGTCCAGCCATTTTGGGTAGCCGAGTCGACGCTAGTGACGATGCCCTCGATGGGATCACCCGCAGAGGCCAGGATGAAACCGGACTCGACCGAGAACTTGACAAACTTGCCTTGGTCGGCGTCTGTGAAACCAGACGACGTATCCGCACCAAGACGCACCGTGTAGCTGGCCTGGGCAGGGACAGTCGGTGTAATGTAGTGGTTACGAGCCATGATCTATTACTCTCCTTGGGAAACGGTCGAGGCCGCAAATGCGAACACCGGGTCATGGAAGGTCGAAGCCTTCTTGGTGTCTTCTGCTTCCGGCTTGGTCGCGGCAACGCCGCCGATCTTGTACTTGCTCTTGAAGATCTCGCTGACGCGAGCGTGCTCGGCCAGCAGGGTCGCAGCATCCATGCCGTCCGCCGCAGCTGACGACGAGTTCAGCGCAACCAGCATGTTGCCCACGGAACCGCGAGCGATCACCAGCAAGCCTTCGTGAGTAGCCTTCATGTCCGACACTTGCGACTTGAGGCCTGTCAGCTCCACCTTGAGGGCGACCAGGGTCTCGTTGGCTTCCGCCAGCTGACCCTTGAGGAACTCGACCAGAGTCGGCTCCGCGGCTGTCGGCTTGGCTGTTGTCTCCTCGGCTGTTTCTGTGGCTGTCTGCTCAGCGGTACCCGTCTGCTCTGTCTCAGCTTCTGCAGTGGTGCCTTCCGTCTCAGCAGTCAGATTGGCAATAGCCGAAGTAACTTCGCTGGGATTTGCGCCCGCTGCAATAGCGGCCAGTTGTTCAGGGGTATAAGGCATGTGCGTGTTTCCAGATTGTGAGGGATTATTCGGGTTATTTACGCCAGTGTCCATAGACGCTGACAAACTTGCACGCATATTGGCAGGCCTCTTCTGCACAAAGGAGGCAGAAGCTGCCACAGCGGCACCGAGATTACCCAAAGAGTCAGCCAAACCCAGCTTGACGGCATCCTCGCCGAGGAATGTTCGACCTTGCCCGATTTGTTTATCGGCACTGCTCATAGACATACCCCTGCGGTCTGCCACATAACCCAGGAACATATCGTACAGCTTATCGGCCTTTGACTGAATTTCGGCCTTGGCCGCTTCAGTTAGCGGTTCATAAGGATTGGCTAGCGCCTTGTACTTGCCGGCACGAATGATCGTAACGGTGACACCATCTTCCGCAAGCTGCTTGCTGCGCTCGGCATGAATACTCAGAACCCCGATAGAGCCTGATTCGCTAGTTGGTGTGACGTAAACCTTTCGGGCACTAGCGCCCAGCCAATAAGCCGCAGAGGCCATCATGCCGGAGGTATGCGTCACAACTGGCTTGAATTTATCCACTTCACGGATCATGTCCGCCAAGTCTTGAACACCGGAAACTGCGCCGCCACCCGAATTGATTGACAGCACAATGGATTTGGCGTCAGGGTTACTCAGCGCATTAACCAGCTCATCGGCAATGTCATCATAACCCATGATCCCAAACAACCGATAAAACCCGGCTGAACCTGAAATCAATGGGCCATTGATGCTGATGACCGCGGTATCACCAGACATCGTGGTAACTGAAGGCAACTCAGCAGCACCAAACGATGTATCCGCCTGGGCTCGATCAGCAAGATCGATATTGTGGTTAAGCAAGTCAAACGCTTGTTGCGTGCCCAGCCACAATTGGTCATCGAGTTTCGACATGGTGCGCAGTGTAAATGAAATACTCTACAAAATGATTGCCAACATCAGCTTTCTTTAACTACAGCAAGTTTACCGGCAATAACTAGCGTACGCCCCGTTGAGGTAACTGTGGTGAATGTCACCAGATACCCAACATAAGCCTCAGACGGTTCAAACAGCTGTCTCACCCTGCTGCTACTGATTTCTGGAGAGCCAGACAAGCGGGAAGAAGGCGTAGCGTCCTCACCAGAGAACACTTCACAAGTCACGGTGGACGAGCTGAGAGTTTCCCCGGTATCCAGCATATCGGTGTAATCCACAGTCAGATAGTCAGCTTCCCGTGAATCCATGGGATACCAATTCTCGGCTGTGCGGTAGATTCTAGAAGTGGTCATTGGATAACTCCGTCAATAGGCACGCGAATTGTACCGTTGACCACGTTCCTGCCGCGACCATAGATAGTGCGCTTCATGGTCCCGCTCCACGCGGCGGAATCGTAGATATACGCACTCAAACTGGCAGTCAGTGACCTTGAAATCTCAAGGGCGGCATTGACGCTAGCAGTCACCGACTGTCCTAAAGCAATTACCGCGTTCAGTGACGCGCTTGTCGAGATGACAATAGAAATCGCTGCGCTTACAGACGCCGCCGCACTGGCCACATCTTGCACAGCCGCGTTCAGCGAAGCTGTCACTTCTTGACCCGCTTGCACGTAACCAGTCAGGCTGGTAGTGCTGGACTGTAGGCTTTGAACCGCTGCGCTGATCGAGCTGTCAGCAGTCAGCAAGGTGCGGATTGCCGCAGACGCTGAAGCCGTTACGGTCACATCCGTTTGAATACCGGCAGCCAAGTTGGCAGTCAGCAGCGCATCGGCAAGAATCGCAGCATCCAGCGACGCCGATTGGCTAGCACCCGCTTGAACATATGCATCCAGATCAGCCGTAATGGAAGCCGAATCTTGAACTGCGGAATCAAGGGAAGCAGTAGCAGAAAGCAGGACTTCAATAGCTGCGGAAACTTCTGCGGACAGTGAATCGCCAGCCTGAATGTAACCATTCAGGCTGGTGGTTGCCGTGCGCAGAGCTTGCAGGGCTGCGGACAAGCTGACACTGGCCAATTGAGACGCTTCAACCGCTGCATTGGCGCTGGCAGTTGCAGTGTGCGAATCCTCGATCGCTGCATTGGCGCTGGCAGTTGCAGTGTGCGAATCCTCGATCGCTGCATTGGCGCTGGCAGTTGCAGTGTGCGAATCCTC
>Ga0116146_1003750_pt1 | contig 12207 bp, 10 predicted proteins | sample AD_JPNHG2_MetaG_FD_89748 | JGI IMG/M metagenome (GOLD analysis project Ga0116146, IMG submission 89748) | Active sludge microbial communities of municipal wastewater-treating anaerobic digesters from Japan - AD_JPNHG2_MetaG | ecosystem: Engineered > Bioreactor > Anaerobic > Digestate | place...
CTTTTGGCCCGGACGGGCCGCTGCGCGGCCTTCATGTCAGCTAAGAGACGTCGGGTCCCGGCAACTCCCGATAGCGCCCTCCAGGATTGCCCCCGGACCATGTTGCAGGGTGCCCTCTCGACCTTCTTTTAGCTCCAAATTGTGCTAAACAGCACAAACGTATTACTGTCCCTGACCCCGTCCCTGCTCCTGTCCCTGCCCTGCCCTCATTTTCACACTTTCGCACCCACTGTCCTTGACACCTGACTCTATGGTCGTTAACTTCAGCCTCTGCTTTTTGTGGGGCGGAATTCATCATGTGTGAACAAGCTAATGAAGGTAGGGGTTCTGGCGATAATAAGGGTGGTGTTGCGGAGCGGTTGCTTAAGTCTAGGACTGTGTTGCTGTCCAAGGAAGTTTCATCGCAGACTGCTAAGCTGATTATTGAGCAGTTGTTGGTGCTGGAGGCGGAAGACAGCGAGAGTCCCATTACTTTGATTCTGAATTCGCCTGGTGGTGAGGTCCACTCTGGGTTCGCTATCTATGACATCATCAGGTTCTTGAGGTCTCCAGTTAGAATTGTTTGCGCAGGACTGACTGCTAGTATCGCTACCATTATCCTGATTGCGGTGCCTAGGGAACGGCGTTTTGCGCTGCCAAATGCTCGCCTGTTGATTCACCAGCCATTATTTCAAGGGTCCGTTTATGGTGCTGCCTCAGACCTGGAAATAACTGCCAATGAAATCTTGAAGACCAAGGACGTGATCAACAGCCTGATTGCTCAAGAGACGGGTAATACTTTTGAAAAAGTGGCTGCTGATACTGAACGTGATTTTTGGTTGTCAGCTAAAGAAGCGCTTGATTATGGTTTGGTGGGGAAGATCATTTCCAGTCGGATGGAGTTGGAGTAGCAGGATCAGGGACGGGGTCAGGATCAGGGGCAGGAACAGGGACAGGGACGGGGACAGGGGCAGGGGCAGGGACAGGGACAGGGACGGGGACAGGGGCAGGGGCAGGGACAGGGACAGGGTTGCGTGCCTTTGTTGGGGGTGCCTGCGACTGGGCGGGGGCGGCGGTGGGGTCGGGAACTGCTACAAACCTGCTTTAATGGTTAGGTTGGCGGTGATTTTGAGTTGACCAATCCGTGGCTTTCTGGTAAACATCCCCGTCCGTTCTCCGGGCGGAGGTATATTTATGAATATGTTATTTGGTTTGCTGTTTTTGGCCCAAGTTGGGGCTGGTGCCGGCGTGGATACTCCACCTGCTGGCGTTGCTGCTCCTGCTGCTCCGCCACCACCGGCGGCGGTGGCTGCCCCTGCGGCTGCTGAAGGCGCGGAAGCTGCTGCGGCGGCACCTGCCGTAGTCCAGGCCCCAGCACCAGCAGCTGCCCCGGCTCCGGCGGTAGCTCCTGCGACTGCTCCAGCTGCGGCACCAGCGGCTGCTCCAGCCGATCAGCCGCAAGTCAAGCCAGGTGGCGGAATGGTTCAAACCCTGATTTTCTTTGGGGTTATGATCCTTATCTTCTGGCTACTGATCATCCGTCCCCAGCAAAAACAGCGCAAAAAGCAAGATGAATTCTTGGGTGCGCTGAAACCTGGCGACAAGGTGATTACCAGCTCCGGCTTTATTGGCCGTATTATTTCAATTGATAACGACATTGTTAACCTGGAACTGGCGAAAGAGGTCAGAGTTAAAATCGTCAAGTCACAGGTAGTGTCTAGTTACAAGGAAAGCGAAGACGCTAAGTCCTAGTTAATCCAGATGGTAGGGGTCTCCCTGCCACCCACCGGGGGCATCGAATGAACAAACGGAACCTGTGGAAGCCACTGCTGACTTTGGGCGTAACGTTACTGGCGATTTTGTACGTCCTGCCAACGCTGCTGCCTGCAGACACCTTGCCCAAATGGTACCCATTCCAAAAGCGTATGAGCTTGGGTCTGGACCTCCAGGGCGGTCTCGAACTGCGCTACACCGTTGACTACAAAAAGGCCATCAGTGACAACTTGTTGAGAATTCGGGATTCGGTAGTTGACGCCGTAGTCGACGAGCTTGCCCGTAAAGATGGTAAGGACCCTGAGCAGCTTACCAACGAAGAACGGGAAGCCTTGATGGCTAGGTTCAAGGCTGAAAGAACCGACTTTGATACCTTGCGCCTGACATTTGTAGACAAGGAAGACGTCAAGGTTGTTACAGTCGATTTGATCGACGAGCTCAGAACCGACCTCGTAAGACAGATCCCAACTGGCAACCAAGTTGTCCTGAATCTGAACAAAAAGCGTGTGACTCAGATTCGCGAGGAAGTTGTCGAACAGACGCTTGATGTAATCCGCAAGCGTGTCGAGGCCTTTGGTCTTGTTGAGCCGGACGTCCGTAAAAACGGCGACACCGATATCGACATCCAAATGCCAGGTGTTCGCGGCGATGAGGTCGAGGCAGTCAGGGCCAGAATCGGCCAGACAGCTCAGCTGGCCTTTAGAATCGTAAACAGGAGCCCTGAAGCCGTTGAATTCTTTAACAAAAACAGCGACAAACTCGCCGAATTCCAGTCCAGATTCCCGGAAAAGGGCGCACTGTTGAGCCTGGATCGTGACGGTTCAACTGGCCAGTGGATTCTTCGGGCCGCAGCAGGCACCCAGCACGGTGCCGGCGACACGCTTGCCAAAAACGCCATCTACTCCTTTATAAAGACCTTGTCCATCCCAGACGAACACATGATTGGTCTGGAACTGGAGGAAGTTCGTGAGGGTGGCCGAATCACCGAACGCTATTACCGGACCCATTACCTGTTTTCCAAGGCTGGCGTTACTGGAGACCACCTGACCAGGTCCATGGTCTTGTTTGAACAGCAGGGTGAACCCTATGTCAGCTTGGAGTTCGACGCCACAGGTGCTCGCCAGTTTGAAAAGGTAACCGAAGAAAACACTGGCGAATACATGGCCATCATGCTTGACGATGAAGTCAGCTCCGCTCCGATCATCAACGAAAAAATCGGCGGCGGGCGGGCAAAGATTTCGATGGGTGGCAACAGGCCGCGCCAAGAAATCCTGAACGAGGCCCAGGCCTTGGTGACCGTTTTGACCCACGGTGCCTACAAGGCCCCTGTCCACAAGATTCACGACTATGAGGTTGGACCATCTCTTGGGCAAGACACCATCGACTCCGGAATTCTTTCCTTGGTGGTCGGCGTTGCCTTGGTTTTCCTGTTCATGCTGGTCTACTACCGAGGCTCCGGCCTTATTGCGGTTGCAGGGTTGGCCTTAAACGTTTTGTTCACGGTGGCCATTTTAATTGGTTTTAACGCAGCTCTTACAATGCCAGGTATGGCCGGTATCGTCCTTACCGTTGGTATGGCTGTTGACGCTAACGTCCTGATCTCGGAACGCATCAGGGACGAGATCAGGCTTGGAAAGGGACCACGAGCGTCCATGGAAGCTGGCTATAAAAACGCCTTTTCGGCAATCTTGGACTCTAACCTGACCACGGCTTTGACTGGAATAATCCTGTTGAACTATTCCAGCGGCGCAGTATACGGATTTGCCGTCACCCTTTTGATAGGTATCGTGGTTACCTTTGTAACCCAGGTGTTTATCACCAGGCTGATTTATGATTGGTACATTGATCGGTTCCGTCCGAACCATCTTAGCATCGGCATCTGATTGGGGGGTACTTAAGCAATGGAATTGATCAAAACAAATACCAATTACGACTTCATTCGGTTGTCGAAGTACACACTACCAATAGCGCTTGGAGTGACCCTACTTTCGATTGCCTTAATGATTTTTGTGGGTTTTGATGCCGGTATCGACTTTAAGGGTGGAACCAAGATTATCCTTGAGTTTAACGATGACGACAGGGTAAATCGTGCCACCATAAAGGAGACGGTCGACGAGTTGCTGGAACAGAAATTGCAGCTTGTTGGTACTCAAATCGAGATCCAGGACTTCGATGTCGGTAGTGCCGCCGCCGAAGAAACTGTTAAGTTTCAGATCTTCTCGGAACTATCAAGCCTTCTTTCTCCAATTGATAAGCTCGAACTAGCTAAAAGCCTGGAAAAGCACTTTGGTGCTGGTACTTTAGCTGAGATCCCCTTCAACGCTGGAGATAAGTTCTATCTGACCCTACCAGCTGATTGGCCTGTAAAAGCGGCTTATGCTGAAGTAAAAAGTGTTTTTGCAAAGAAAAACCTGGAAGTCTCGGTCGTTTCTGACAAGGAACAAACGATAACAACCGACATGATTCGAGAGACGGATCTTTTGCTGTCGGCTCAAGATGATCAGGTCAAGGCCGAGGCAGACAAGGTCCGACAAGAAGCAGAGGCCAAGATTAAGCTTTTGAAGGATGACCGCTTCACCATCGAAGTCCAGGTTGTCAAGGACTCTATCGCCGCGGCGATGAAGGACAAATTCGGCGACGCGTTTGTGGGGGTGCTTTCCACCGCTTCAGTTAGCGCCTCGGTCGGAAAAGAGCTGTTCCAAAGCGCCATGGTTGCAATGCTTTATGCTCTGATTGGAATCTTGCTTTACATGAGCCTACGTTTCGAGGCACGTTTTGGGCCGGGGGCCGTCATCGGTTTGGCACACACTGTGTTTATTCTTTTTGCAGCAATAATTGTCTTTGATATCAAGTTTACTTTGCCAATTGTTGCGGCAATACTGACCGTTATCGGTTACGCCATTAACGATACGATCATTGTTTATGACCGAATTCGCGAGAACATGCAAAAAGGCATCACCAGTGATATGGCAACGCTGACTAACAAGTCTATGAACGAAACTCTGTCGCGAACTATCGTGACTGGTATTACCACCATGCTTGCTGTTACATCAATTTGGTTGTTTGGTGGTGGGACGATTTCAGATTTTGCCTTTCTCTTCATCGTTGGAATTATTGCAGGAACTTACTCTTCCCTCTTTGTTGCCATTCCTCTGACTTTGAAGTTTGATGTTTGGGCCAAGCGCCGTCGCCGCCGTGCCAGAGCATAATCGCTAACTGATCCCTTAAGCCTGGAGAACCCATGAATGACATCAGCCGCTGGGTACAGGCCGAAGTAGACCTATCCCTTGCCCAGACAATAGCTCAAGCCATTGAAATCCCTGAGCTTATCGCAAAGCTATTGATCTTACGCGGCATCAACACTCCTGACGAGGCTTTGGATTTTATTGAGCCAAAACTGGCAAACTTGAATGATCCCGCAAAGTTCATGGACATGGACACCGCCACGGCGCGTATCGTGAAGGCGGTTCAAAAAAAACAGCTGGTCTGCGTTTTTGGCGATTACGACGCTGACGGTCTGACAGCTACTACAATACTGGCCGACTTCCTTGAGGCTTCAGGGGCAGATGTAACTACATTCATCCCAGACAGGATGACTGAAGGCTATGGGCTGCAGCCTGATCGAGTCAGGAGTCTGGCCCAATTGGGAATTAAACTTATCATTACAGTTGATTGCGGCATTCGTGCGCATGAAGCGGTCCAAGTGGCGAGTGAGCTTGGGGTCGATGTAATCATTGTTGACCACCATGTCCCAGATTCAACCTTGCCAGCGGCGGTCGCCATCGTTGATCCACACCGAGCTGACTGTTCTTTCCCCTTTGCGGATCTTTGTGCGGCCGGCCTCGCCTTTTATCTGATTGGTTCGCTTCGCCGCGAATTTTACCGGCTTGGTATCATCAACGATGTGGATTTAAGGCCTTTTTTGGATTTGGTCGCAGTTGGAACGATTGCCGATATGGTCCCTTTGAACGGCGACAATCGAGTCTTTGCCGTCCACGGTCTAAGGCGCCTTAATCAAGACACAAGGCCTGGATTGGCCGCCTTAAAAGCAGTTGCCGGTATAGCGGCCAAAAACATCGATGCTCGGGCAGTCGCGTTTTCATTGGCGCCTCGACTTAACGCAACCGGAAGATTGGGCGACCCAAAAGCAGCTTTAGACCTTTTAAGAGCCAAGGATGCGCTTCAGGCAAGGACCCACGCTGAGATCCTGCAAAAAGACAACGATGAGCGTCGCATAATTGCCCAAAAAGTGACCGACGAGGCAATGGCCCACGTTTATGCTCAAGGCAAGAATTTGAAACGGATTATCATCGCGGTAGGTCAAGGTTGGCACCAGGGTGTAATAGGCATCGCCGCGGCAAAGCTAGTAAACGCTTTTAACAAGCCATCTATCGTGATTGGCCTTGAAGATGGCATAGGTAAAGGCTCTTGTCGTTCAGTGAAAGGCTTTGATATTGGCCAGGCAATTAAATCGGCCGAACCGTTCCTCGTTCGCTTTGGCGGCCATCCCATGGCTGCAGGGCTGACAGTCGAAGAAGCGCAAATCCCCAACCTAATCAATTACCTTGAAGAGCTGGCCGAGGCGACCATCGACAGTGACATCATCGCTCCTTCAATTGATGTTGATGCTTGGCTGAACTTAAAAGAAGTGACTCCCGAATTGTTCAGGCACATTGAGCGACTGCAACCTTTCGGAATGGGCAATCCTGAGCCAGTGCTAGCCGTAAGCAAGGTTACAGTCACAAATGCAAGAATAGTTGGCAAGGGCAAGCGCCACGTTCAAATTGAAGTCTGCGATGGCGACACAAGGGTAAAGGGAATCTGGTTTGACCAAGCCCATTTGGCCCCAACAATTGGCGATTTGGTGGATGTCGCTTTTAACATCAGCCTCGATGATCGACTTGGCGACGCCAAGATGAAGATCATAGATGTAAGACAGGCTACCTAGGAGGTTGAGCAGTGGTTTGGGTCGATGCCGAAATTCTGAGTTATACTCCAAGCCATGACTCGTTGGGTTAACACAACCATAGTCCTGGGTATTTTGCTTTGTCACCCCTGTGTTTTGGGGCAGGAACTGCCTTTTGTCACCCCAGCGACTAATCTTGAGCTGCCCTTAAATAGCCCCTTGATGGACGCGCTTTTAACAGTTGAAGGACAGGAAAACCTGAAAGCTTCACTTTCCAAGCACCTTTTGTTGGTGCAAGCATGGCCAAATCCAGGCTTTCACGAGGATCCGGCCCTAGTGCCAACCAGAATTGGGATGGCGGTCATAGTGCAAGTCGATAAAGAACAACAGGTCTGGACTTCCAGCTTTTTGGTGGAAGACGTTAGAACAATTAACCTTACGATTCCAGGCACCCAAACTGTTATACCTGCGACAATCGACGAGACCAAGAACGGCCTTTCCAAGTTAAAGATTGGGGCTGAAGTTTCAGGCCTTGATCGTACTGGCGCCACCATTTCAACCAAGGAAACCAAAGACGCTAGGGTAGTATTTGTTACCCCTGCTGGGCCAGACAACATGGTAATTGGGCAATCCGCCATAGCTGGCAATGACTTACCTCCTAATGAAATGCATGTAATTATTCCTGGAATGCTGCCAATGGGATGCCCTGTTTTCGACAACGATGGAAACCTGATAGCTATCGCGCTTCATCCTGGTGCATCCAAAACTGACCGCGTTTTGGCGGCGCCAGCCAAGCTTCTTTTGGACCCGGAACAAAAGCCATGAAAGCGCCAAACCTGCCAGAGTTGGTACTGAAGTATTGCCAAGACAAGGCGCTTTTTTGCAATGGCGACAAGGTATTAGTCGCCGTTTCCGGAGGTGCGGATTCTTTGGTACTGCTGGACTGTCTGCTGGCAATCAAGCAAAACCTTGGATTGGAACTGGGCGTGGGCCATGTTGACCACGACTTGAGGCCAGAGTCTGCAGATGACGCTGCGACTGTGAAAAATCACGCGGAAAGCTTGGGGTTACCAGTATTAGTAACCAAGGTAAATATTTGGGAAAAGGCGCCAACCAAGGCCACCTTGGAGCAAGCGGCCAGAGCCGCACGATATGAAGCTTTGCAACAAATGGCCCGTCAGTTTCGGGCCACCAAGATTGCCACCGGTCACTCACAAACCGATCAAGCAGAAACTGTATTAATGCGAATGATTAGAGGCACAGGTCCACTTGGGTTGGCCGGGATATCACCTTTTCGCAAAGACAACGTGGTGCGCCCCCTTTTATCGGTCAGTAGGGACGAAATCATGACCTGGGCAACAGCAAAAGACCTGCCCATTCGCGAGGATTCAACCAACCAAGACACTCAGTACCTGCGAAATCGCATTCGAGCTGAACTTTTGGAGCTGCTAAAAACATACAATCCACAAATTGAATCTTCCCTTGCAGAACTAGCTGAAGATTTTCAGGATCTTGGACTTTGGCTTCAGTCACAGCTGCCTGAACTTAAGCAAAATCAAGACGCTAAGGTTGTTATCACCAAGAACCAGATAGACCAGTGCCCACCCGCCTTAAGGCCGTACATGCTTGCAGCGGCATTTCACGAGGCGTCTGGAGCGCCATTGGGGCTATCTAGGCCTCATGTGCTGACTTTAGTTGACTTGGCGACAGGGCCATCATCCAGACAGGCGCACCTTCCAAGACGAGTGATCGCGCAAAATGTAAAGGGAGATCTGGAGTTATTTCAAGATCTTGAAGGCCCACCACCTGGAAGTGCTAGGCGGAATTCGGGCCCAAATTAGACGCCGATTCTGGGCCAGAGCCAAGATTCTGGATCTTTAAACAGCCAGATAAAAGAAGATCACGCTGACAACGATGAGGATTGGTACCAAAATCCCAAAGGAATAAAGCATATAGCCGCCAAAGGATGGCATTTTTACCTGAGTTGCCCCCTTTTCTTCGGCAATAGCCTTCACCATGAAATTTGGCCCGTTTCCAATGTAAGTCGCCGCACCCATAAAAACGGCGCCAAGCGAAATGGCCCTCACTATGGCAATACCCAACCCTTCAGCAAACTCTGGTTTGATTAAGTCAGCTGCTGCCACGTCAACTCCAAACGCGCCCTTAGCCAATGACAGGAAGGCCAAATAAGTCGGGGTGTTATCAAGGAAGCCAGAAAGGGCACCAGTTACCCAAAAATACTGCAATGGATGAGTAACGCCAAGCTCAGAGCCACGAAACTCCAGCAACATCAGAGCAGGAATCATCGTGATGAAAATCCCAATGAACAGGACTGCAACCTCGGTAATAGCACCAAAGTTAAAGTTGTTATCAATTCTAAGCTGTTTTCGTGTAGCAGCCATAGAAATCAGGCCAAGGCCAACCATGACGCCATCACGAATCCATGGGACGGCCGCCTTAATAGCCTTAATGGAAGCATAAGTAGGATCAACAGAGCTCTTAGGATCCGGAATCTTCAAGACCTGACCAGAGACAACGATGGAAGCAACTATTCCAAAAATCAGGGCAACATTAACCCAGCCTTCAATAGCCAAAGGAGTCGCTTGTTTAACATCCAAGGCAATATCCTTGACCTCTTCCTTGGCCCAGGCCTTCCTATCCCAAAAATAGTAAATCACCAAAAGTGCGCCATTGACTGCCAGCCACTCGGGCCAAAGGGCCAAGGTCCACTCAAAGGGAATTCCCTGTAAAAATCCCATGTAAAGAGGAGGATCGCCAAGTGGAGTAAGGCAACCACCTACGTTAGATACAACGAAGATAAAGAAAATGACGGTGTGGACCTTGTGCTTACGCTCCTGATTGGTCCGCAAAAGGGGCCTGATAAGCAGCATCGATGCCCCAGTGGTACCAAAAAGGTTCGCAATTATGGCACCTACCAATAAAAACAAGGTGTTAGTCCTCGGAGAAGCAACTAAGTTCCCCCGCAGCACGATACCGCCAGAGATCGTGTACAAAGACCATAAAAGGACTATAAAGCTTAGATATTCATGCAGGTGATGTAGCAGCCTGTGATAATCAGTGGCGATGAAATAGATGGCAACTGGCAGGGCAAGCAGACCTGCAATCAACCCCTTGTTAAGATTACTCTCCCACCAATGAGGAAACTTCAAAGGCACAATGGCGATGGATAAAAGCAAAAGCACAAAGGGGATGATCCAAGCCACCGATGGCACATTCACGGCCTGCTCAGAGGCATGGGCCAGTGACGGAAACAACGCCATCAAGGCAACCAAGCCTGGAATCTTCCAGGCGTCACCAATCCTTTTTATCATGGACACCTCCGCCAAACTAAAGGCAGCCGCGATTCTACCCGTTTAATAAAAATTGGCGATTAAAAATGACATACCAACAATCAAACTAGTATTCGAACGCAGATCCGCCAATAAATTCACGCAGTATGGACGTTGCAGGCACGTCACCGCCAAACACTGGCACGAACAGGTCCAGGAACTCCAACAATCTGGAGGCTTCCACAAATGCTGGGTCCGAGACTGGGACTTCCATCAAAAAGCGCTCGGCAAACATTTTCAGCACCGCAGGCTCGTAGACCAGGGTGCTGTTAAACATGAAGTCGGCTTGCTCCTGGAAGGGGAAAATCCACTTCTCCTCACCAGCTCTGACTTTTGGCCACATGTGGATGGTCCTGGCGGCAGAATATCCTCGATACATGCGGTCTCGAACGATCCTGCGAATCAACCTGGAGTCAGAGGTAAAGATTCGGTTTTGATGGTCAATGCTAAGCTGAGTCAGGGCCGACATATAAATCCGCATCTTGTGGTGGTCCGGAACTGACTCGGTAAGCCTGTCATTTAGGCCGTGTATCCCCTCCATCAACAAGATTTCACCATCTTCCAATTGAACAGGGGTCGTGACTTCTTCCCTGACACCCTTGAAAAATGAATACCTGGGCATCTGGACTTCTTGCCCTGCGAGCAACATCTCCAAATGCTCATTCAGCAATGGCAGGTCTATGGCCTCGATACACTCAAAATCGTACTCACCATCCGCGTCTAAGGGGGTTTTAGACCTGTCGACATAGTAGTTGTCCACCGACAAGACCTTTGGACGCAGACCAATAGCCATCAGCTGCATCCGCAGGCGCTTGACTGTGGAGGTCTTGCCAGAAGACGAGGGACCAGCCAGCAATACAAGGCGGCAATCCTTTTTGGCCGCCACAGCATCGGCAATTGTAATCACGCGCCTTTCATGAGCTGCCTCAGCTATCCTTATGACTTCCCCAATTCGCCCTGAAATAATCGACTGATTCAGGTCTGCAACCGTTGAAATCCCAACCTTTTCGTTGAACTCCCTGGCCCTCACATAGGCGGCATACAACGTAGTGTGGTTGCGCACTGGATCTGGGGCTTCATCTGAACGACTAGGTGGCGGCAGGATCAAAAGCACGCCGTTTCGATACAGTTCAACCCTAAATTGTTGAATTCCCTCAGTAGTTGGCAGCAGGGGATGGAAGGACAACAGCACCTTCTTGCCCATTGTGACAAGCGGGACCCAAGACCACCGCAATGTTTCCACCAAACGAGCCGAGGTGTCACTTCCAAGAGAACTTAGCACCTCCACCGCCTGAAGCTTCGGCACCCTGAACGTAGCCAAGGCCTCCTTGCGATGAATCATGGCCCTCATTTCAGCTTCAATGGCCTGTACATCGTCGGCTGTAAGCTGTCTACCCAAGTGAACGTCGAAAAAATATCCATCACCAAAGGACTGCCCTACCATCACCTTGGCGCCTGGAAAAACCCGCTCCACCGCTTCGCAAAGCATCACTGTCAGGGTTGCTCGATAAATTCTGGCCCCTTCCTTACTTGCAAAAGTCACTGGGGTCAATTCACAAGACGACGCGATTGGGGTCTCTAAGTCCGTTAATTGATTGGCAACAATCGCCCCCAAAACATCGCCTGCAATGTCAGGTAAATAACGGCGCAAAAAGGCCTTAACTCTAGTCCCTCTACTGATGGAAAAAACCTGCTCTCCAACCTTTACTTCGATGGTAGGAGAAACGTTCAAAGCTACACTACCGCTCATGGGCACCCCTTTGTTCGGAAATTAACGGCCGATTTTGCCAAGACTCATAGCAGTTGGCCACCTGGTAATAAAACGGGCCCCACCACTTGGCGCGTCAGTCAACTCCACCTGACCGCCGTGTGAAGCCACAACTCGGGCAACTATAGCAAGCCCTAAGCCAACTCCACCAGTTTTTCTGCTCCTGCTATCGTCCAGTCTGGCAAAAGGCTGGAAAATAGTACCCCTGTGATCGTCGGGAACCCCTGGTCCATCATCGTCGACAATCACCTCAACCATGTCCCCATTTTCGCGGCCCGTCAAAGTCACTTGGGTCTTGGCATAGCGGACGGCGTTGCTAAGCAAATTGCGCAAAGCCCTACGAAAAAGGCGCGGCACCACAAAAACTGCAAGGTCTGGTGGGGCATTAACCTCAATGTTCAGCGACAAGCAATATTCTTCGGCCTTCTTCA
>Ga0116146_1003762_pt1 | contig 12186 bp, 8 predicted proteins | sample AD_JPNHG2_MetaG_FD_89748 | JGI IMG/M metagenome (GOLD analysis project Ga0116146, IMG submission 89748) | Active sludge microbial communities of municipal wastewater-treating anaerobic digesters from Japan - AD_JPNHG2_MetaG | ecosystem: Engineered > Bioreactor > Anaerobic > Digestate | place...
CAGTTTTCTGGGGATTGACCAGGATGGGGTCACGAGCATCGTCCGCACCAAGGGCAATCCGGCCGGGCACCTGGTTTTGCGCGGGGGCCGCGGCCGGACCAACTACGATTCGGCGAGCCTTCAGGAGGCGGAGGCGAAGCTGCTGCAGGCCGGGTTGCCGCCGGTGTTGATGGTGGATTGCAGCCATGCCAACTCCGGCAAGCAGCACACCCGGCAGGAGGAAGTGTGGCACAGCGTCATCCAGCAGCGGGTGGAAGGCAACGCCTCGCTCATCGGGCTGATGGTCGAGAGCTACCTCAATGCGGGCAACCAGCCGATTCCCAAAAACCCGGCCGACCTCCGCTACGGCGTTTCCATCACCGACGCGTGCGTGGATTGGGAAACCACCGAGCGGATGCTGCGCTGGGGCGCCGAACAGTTGGCGCCGACCCTTCTTCCCCGGCTCCCCGGCAGGACTTCACGTCCCGCCCCGGCCGCCGCCTGCGGTTCCTGAAGCCATCCCCCCCAGCCGCCGATAGTGAAGAATGTCGAACTCGGGGGTGGACCGCAGGGTCCCGGCGAGCTGGAACAAGTGTTCAAAGGGGGGAAAGAAGGTGTCGCCCTCCACCTCCCGTTTCACCAACGTCAAGTATAGGTCCGAACACCGGGGCAGCGTCTGCTCATAAAGCCGGGCGCCGCCACAAATGAAAATGGTCCGGCCCGCCAGCCCCGGCCGGTCCGGCCTGAGCTCCTCGAGGGAGCGGATGGTTTCCACGCCCGGGATGGCACGGCCGGAACGGCTCAGCACAACGGTCGTGCGATTCGGCAGCGGTTTGCCGATGGACTCGAAGGTTTTTCGCCCCATCACAATCACGTGGCCGGTGGTCGTTTGCTTGAACCATTTGAAGTCCTCGGGCAGGTGCCAGGGAATGCGGTTGCCGGCGCCGATCACGCGGTTCAGCGACATCGCCGCAATGGCTTTGAATGGATGCTCCAGGTTCATCGGGAACTCATTCGTGCCCTGGCAAAGCCCTCCCGCCCCCGCCCAGACGGCGCCGGGTCATTCACGAGACAGGTTCGATTAGTCATACACACGATTCAGCCTATGCGTTGACGCGGACTCTGCCAATATCAGAGGATGGATCGCGCCGTTGGCGCTCGGGGGACGTGTTGTGCCCGTGGCATGGGGCGGTGCCCAACATGGGGCGGTGCCCAACATGGGGCGGTGCCCCATGCTGGTATCGCACGGGCCTTTGGCCCTGATGCGGTGCGGGGATGGGTCGCGCCGTTGGCGCTCGGGGACGTGTTGTGCCCGTGGCATGGGGCGGCGCCCAACATGGGGCGTTGCCCCATGCTGGTATCGGACGGGCCTTTGGCCCTGATGCGGTGCCGGGATGGGTCGCGCCGTTGGCGCTCGGGGACGTGTTGTGCCCGTGACATGGGGGCGGTGCCCAACATGGGGCGTTGCCCCATGCTGGTATCGGACGGGCCTTTGGCCTGAGATGGACGTTGCTCGCGCTCGCGTTGCGCGAGCGACGTGGGGCTGGCCACGCACGGCCTCCGGCCCTGGGGGGCGGGCGGCGCTGGCCAGCGCCAACGGCGCGGCCTCATACCAGCCTGGGGCGACGCCCCAGGCAACGGAACGCCAACCCGACACGAGGGCCGAAGGCCCGTTCCATAATCCCGCGCAATCCACATCCGCCACACCCAACTGGTGTGCGGTGCCGGGATGGGTCGCGCCGTTGGCGCTTGGCGTCGTGTTGTGCCCGTGGCATGGGGCGGTGCCCAACATGGGGCGTTGCCCCATGCTGGTATGGCACGGGCCTTTGGCCCTGAGATGGACGTTGCTCGCGCTCGCGTTGCGCGAGCGACATGGGTCTGGCCACGCACGGCCTCCGGCCCTGTGGGGCGGGCGGCGCTGGCCAGCGCCAACGGCGCGGCCTCAAACCAGCCTGGGGCAACGCCCCAGGCAACGGAACGCCAACCCGACACGAGGGCCGAAGGCCCGTTCCATAACCCCGCGCAATCCACATCCGCCACACCCAACCGGTATGCAACGAATGGATGGATCGCGCCGTTGGCGCTTGGGGACGTGTTGTGCCCGTGACATGGGGCGGCGCCCAACATGGGGCGTTGCCCCATGCTGGTATCGCACGGGCCTTTGGCCCTGAGATGGACGTTGCTCGCGCTCGCGTTGCGGGAGCGACATGGGGCTGGCCACGCACGGCCTCCGGCCCTGGGGGGTGGCGCGGCCTCAAACCAGCCTTCGTTTAGGCTTGCCCGGCCATCCAGGCCAGGCACATTGCCTTTAGGACCGGGCCCATAGCTCAGGGGTCAGAGCAGGCGACTCATAATCGCTTGGTCGGGGGTTCAAATCCCTCTGGGCCCACCATTTTGAGGAAGGATGAGGGATGAAGGATGAGGTGACAGACCGCGGGGCGGGAGGCGGATGGCGGAAGTCCAAGACCGGGGGGCGCTCAAAGCAATCGAGGAAACCGCGTCCTGGCTCGAGCTGGCGGTGGAAAGCGGCGTGCTTCCCGCCGCCAAACCGGCCAGTCTGCTTGATGAAGCGAACCCGGTTGCCGCGATCCTCACGACAACAGACAAAAAGGCCAAGCGGTCCGGAGGCTGAAGTGGTAAATATAAAGCAGTGAACGAAAGCACGAAGGTGCGCCTATGAAGACGATTGAACTGTTGATTCAGCCGCCCAGCTTGGAGGCGGTGCTGGAAGCGGCTGTGAAAGAAGCCGGCGTAGTCCTCACCAAATCGGGTGAACCGGTGGCACAGGTAATTCCATTGCCGGGGAAATCAAAGCAGCGGGTTGCCCCTCTGCACGCTGGCGCATGGGCGGTGAGCGAGGATTTCGATGAGCCATTGCCGGACGAGTTCTGGCTGGGAAAACCATGAAACTCCTGCTGGATACCCACGCTTTCATCTGGTGGGACGAGAATCCCTCGCGACTCGGCCCCGCGGCCAACCGAGCGTGCTTCGACCCTGCCAACGCATTGATTTTGAGCGTCGCGAGCGTGTGGGAGATTCAAATCAAGCTCGCACTTGGCAAGCTCCAGTTGGCCAAACCGCTCCGACAGATGCTCGCCGACCAGGTTCAACTAAACGGGCTGGAGATCCTTCCGGTCAATTTGGAGCATGCCTTGCGCCTGGACACCCTGCCCTCCATCCACAAAGACCCTTTTGACCGCTTGCTGATCGCCCAAGCGATCGTCGAGAGTTGCTCCTTTGTCTCTCACGACCAAGAGATTGCACGATACCCTGTCCCGGTGATCTGGTGAACTGGAAGGTTTCGGGCTTCAGCCTTGAGAGACGATTCTGAAGTTCCATCGAGGTCTTTACGCCTGCCGGCGCCGAGTCCGAGCGCGGGGTTGACTTGGAGCGGGGTTTGGCTGTTTGCTGACGGGCGCATGCGGGTTTTGATTGTCCCGGACAAATTCAAAGGGACGCTCGCCGCCGGGGCGGTGGCGGCGGCTCTTGCGCGGGGCTGGCGGCGGGGGCGGCCGGCAGACACCGTGACGCGGCTGCCCATGAGCGACGGGGGCGACGGCTTCGGAGCATTGATCAGCACGGCGCTGGGGGCGCGGCCGCAACGGGTGCGAACGGTGGATGCGGCGCACCGCCCGTGTATGGCGCGCTGGTGGTGGGAGGCGAAGTCACGGCGGGCCATTCTGGAATCAGCCACGGCAATCGGCCTGGCATTGCTGCCGCCGGGACGGTATCACCCCTTCGAGCTGGACACGTTTGGCCTGGGCAAAGTTTTCAAGGCGGCGGCGGCCAAAGGCGCGCGACGGTGCCTGATCGGCATCGGAGGCAGCGCGACCAACGATGCCGGGTTCGGCCTGGCGCTGGCTTTGGGATGGCAATTCCTTGATAAGGGGGGCAAACGGATTGAACGATGGACGGAGCTGACGCGGCTGAGTCAAATCCGGCCGCCGGAGCGGCCGCTGCGTTTTCGGGAACTGGTGGTGGCGGTGGATGTACAGAATCCGTTGCTGGGGGCGCGCGGCGCGACGCGGATTTACGGTCCGCAAAAGGGCATCCGCCCGGAGGATGTGGCGGCGGCGGAGGGCTGTCTCCGGCGGCTGGCGCGGGTCTTTGAGACCCAGTTCGGGTGGTCCCCGGCCTCCGAGCCGGGCGCGGGGGCGGCCGGAGGACTGGGGTTTGGTTTAAGGGCTTTCGTCGGGGCGCGGCTCGAGCCGGGGTTTGATCTGTTTGCCCGGCATGCGGGGCTCGAGCGCCAGTTGCGGCGCGCCGACCTGGTCATCACCGGCGAGGGGGCGATTGACCGTTCGACGCTCATGGGCAAGGCGGTGGGCCAGGTGGCGGCCCGTTGCGCCGGGCTGGGGATTCCGTGTCTGGCGTTTGCGGGCGCAATGGGGTTGAACCGCCGGCGGGCGCATCCTTTCACCGAGGTGCACGCGCTGACGGACGTGACCTCGCTCGAGCAGGCCAAGGCCCGGCCGGCCTGGTGGCTGGAACAGCTCGCGGCCCGCGTGGCGCGCGAGTGGGCGGGGCGCGCCGGCGCTTGAAGGCGGGAAAATCCGGGCTACCGTTTGCCTATGAACCTGGAAGATCATGTGGGCGACATCATTCGGAAAGCCCGGGCGATGTCCGGCGTCTCCGCCCGGGCGGCGGCAGGCGCGGCGGGGATTTCCGAACGCGACCTGGCGGAGTTGGAAGCCACGGGGCAGGCGGTCAGGAAGCCGGATTATCATCGCCTGGCGCGGTTGATTGGGGTGGACGGGGTGAAGCTCGAGCAGGTGGCGGCGGGCTGGGCGCCGGCCGGCCAGGACCTTGCCAGGTGGCGGGAGTTTCGATGCCTCACCACCACGGATGGCGGGATGGCGGTGAACTGTTACCTGGTGTGGGACCCGGCCACGCGGGAGGCGGCGTTGTTCGACACCGGGTGGTCGGCGGAGCCCATTGTCAAGGAAATCTCCGAACATCAGCTCGAGCTTTGTCATGTCTTCATCACCCACTCGCACGAGGATCACGTGGCCGCGCTTGCGGCCATCCGGCAGCGGTTTCCCCAGGCGCGGGCGCATTCGGGTTCGAGCGGGGCGCCGTTGAACGAGCGGCTGCGGCCGGGGGAAACCATCGCGCTGGGCGGCTTGCGGGTCAGCCCCCGGGACACGCCGGGGCACGCGCCGGACGGCACGACTTACGTTGTGGAGAACTGGCCCGCCGGCGCGCCGCCGGTGGCGATGGTCGGGGACGCGATTTTTGCGGGGTCCATCGGGCGGGGGAACCAGTCGTGGGAGCTGGCGCGGAGCAAAGTGCGCGAGCACATCCTGTCGCTGCCGGCTGACACCCTGATTTGCCCCGGGCACGGGCCGTTGACGACCGTGGCCGAGGAACGGGCCCACAACCCGTTTTTCTGATTCTCAGGCGCCGTAGGCCTCCATTCCCGCGCAGGTGCAGACCAGATTCCGGTCGCCGTACACGTTGTCAATCCGCCCGACCGGGGGCCAGAACTTGTGGTCGCGCAGGCTGGGAACGGGGAAGCAGGCCTGCTCGCGCGAGTAGGGCCGCTCCCATTTTTCGACGGCGATCATGTCCGCCGTGTGCGGGGATTGTTTCAAGAGGTTGTTTTGCCGGTCGGTCTGGCCGGACTCGATGGCCTGGATTTCGGCATGGATGCCGATCATGGCTTCGCAGAAGCGGTCCAGTTCGGCGAGCGGTTCGCTTTCGGTGGGTTCCACCATGATGGTGCCGGGCACCGGCCAGGAAATGGTGGGGGCGTGAAAGCCGTAGTCCATGAGGCGCTTGGCCACGTCCTCGACCGTGACGCTTTTGAACTGGCGCAAATCTAGAATGCATTCGTGGGCGACCAGGCCGTTGCGGCCGCGATACAGGACGGGGAAAAACTTCTCGAGGCGGCGCGCGATGTAATTGGCATTGAGGATGGCGTATTGGGTGGCTTCCCGGAGGCCGTCGCGGCCCATGGTGGCCAGATACATCCAGGAGATGGGCAGGATGCTGGCGCTGCCCCAGCGCGCGGCAGAGACCGGCCCCGCGGCGGTTTGCTCATCCGCCGGCGCGAGGGGGTCGCCGGGCAGGAAGGGCGCCAGGTGCGCGGCCACGCCGATGGGGCCCACACCGGGCCCGCCGCCGCCATGGGGGATGGCAAAGGTCTTGTGCAGGTTCAGGTGGCAGACATCGGCGCCGATGTCGGCGGGGCGGCAGAGGCCGACCTGGGCGTTCATGTTGGCGCCGTCCATGTAAACCTGTCCGCCGTGTTCATGGACGATGCGGCAAATGTCCACGATGCTTTCCTCGAAAACGCCGTGGGTGGAAGGATAGGTGACCATGAGGGCGGCGAGCTCCTGGCGGTGCGCCCCGGCTTTGGCCTGGAGGTCGGCGACGTCAATGTTGCCCTGCTTGTCGCACGCGACCGCGACCACTTTGAGTCCCGCCATGACGGCCGAGGCGGGGTTGGTGCCGTGGGCGGAGGCGGGGATGAGGCACACGCGCCGGTGGGATTCGCCGCGGCTGCGATGATACGCGCGAATGGCCAGCAGGCCCGCGTACTCGCCTTGCGAACCCGCATTGGGCTGAAGCGAGACGGCGGCAAAGCCGGTGATTTCCTTGAGCCAATCCTCGAGGTTGCGGATGAGGACCTGGTATCCGCGCGCCTGCTCAGCCGGCACGAAGGGATGCAACCGGGCGAACTCCGGCCAGGTGATGGGGAGCATTTCCGCGGCGGCATTGAGCTTCATGGTGCAGGAGCCCAGCGGGATCATGGACTGGGTGAGGGACAAGTCGCGGGACTCGAGGCGTTTGAGGTAGCGGAGCATCTCGAGCTCGGAATGGTAACGGTTGAAGACCGGCTGCTGGAGATACGGCGAGGTGCGCGCCAACGGGGCAGGAAACCCGGGGTCCAGACCGGCAGCGAGTTCCTCGATGGTCCAGCCGGGGTCGCGGCCCTCGTTGAAGACCGCCAGGATGTCCCGGACGTCTTGCGGAGAGGTGGTTTCGTCCAGCGCGATGCCCAGAGTCTCGGCATCAATCTGGCGAAAATTCATCCGGCGCTCCCGCGCCCGGCGCAAGGTTTCGGACAGCCGCCCGGCCTCGAGGCGAAGCTGGAGGGTGTCGAAAAAGCACTGGGGGCCGGCGTCGGGCATGACCTGCCGCACCCCGAGGCGCTGCAGTCCGGCGGCCAGGATGAGCGCGAGCTGATGAACGCGGGCGGCGATGCGGCGCAGGCCGTCCGGCCCGTGGTAACAGGCGTAAAGCGCGGCCAGGTTGGCCAGGAGGGCCTGGGCGGTGCAGATGTTGCTGGTGGCCTTCTCGCGCCGGATGTGTTGTTCGCGGGTTTGCAGCGCGAGGCGGAAAGCCGGCCGGCCGCGGGAATCCTTGGACACGCCAACGATGCGCCCCGGCATTTGGCGTTTGAAGGCATCGCGAGTCGCAAAGAAGGCGGCATGCGGTCCGCCAAAGCCGAGCGGCACGCCGAACCGTTGCGCGCTGCCGAGGGCGACATCCGCCCCGAACTCGCCCGGCGGCCGCAACAGGGTGAGGCTGAGCAGATCAGCGGCGACGGCCACCAGGGCGCCGGCGTGGTGAGCGCGCTCGACAAACGATTCGTAGTCGTGGATGTGGCCGAACGTGTCCGGGTATTGCAGGAGGCAGCCGAAGACCCGGTCGTGGAACTGGAACTGGCGGTGGTCGCCGACGACGACCTCGAGGTCCAGCGCCCGGGCGCGGGTTTTGACCACGGCAATGGTTTGCGGATGACACGCGGCGGAAACGAAAAAGACGGGGCGGCCAGGTTTGAGGCCGTGGAACATGGTCATCGCCTCGGCGGCGGCGGTGGCCTCGTCGAGCAATGAAGCGTTGGCGACTTCCAAGCCGGTCAGGTCCATGACCATGGTTTGGAAACTGAGCAACGCCTCGAGGCGGCCCTGGGAAATCTCGGCCTGATAGGGGGTGTATTGGGTGTACCAGCCGGGATTCTCCAAGACGTTTCGCTGGATGACCGGGGGGGTGATGCAATCCGAGTACCCCATGCCGATATAGGAGCGGAAGACCTGGTTCTGCGCGGCCATCGCGCGCAGGGCGGTGAGCGCCTCATGTTCGCTGAGCGCGCCGGGAAGTTGGAGGGGCTGGCGAAGCCGGATGGGCGCGGGGACGGCCTGGTCCACCAGGTCATCGAGGGAGGCCAGGCCGAGCAGTTCGAGCATTTTGGCGGCCTGTTCCGGCCGGGGGCCGATGTGGCGGCGAACGAAACGGTCGGGGTGCTCCAGCCAATCAGGCCGGGCACCCGCCGCAGTGACTGATGTGTCCGGATTTTCCGTCGGTTGCTCTGCGCAAGGCATTCGGGGAAATTAAGGTTGAAGAGGGCCAAAGCAAGCGGATTTGAAGGCGGGGAGCAACGCCGCAAAAAACAAATGCGCGCCCCCACGGCGCCTGCCGGACGCGGGGCCTCTTGGAGGCGGTGGCAAGCCTCAAAACCACCACGCTACCACTCGAGGCGATAGCCGAAGTCGTTCTTCCGGACCGTGAAGGTGAGTTTCCCCGCCTCCTGCTGAAAGGGCACCGGCTCCCCGGTGGCGCCATCCGCCTGGATGACATGCAGTGACTTGGGCGGGCTGGCCGGACTCGGACGGGAGGCGGCGGCCACGAGCCCCACGCTCGGGTCCTGAACGAGGTTGGGGAGGTTCAGGGTGACGGCAAAGTCCTCCTCCGCATCGGGCAAAGGCAACAGCAGCAGGCCCCCCTCGCAGCGCCGGACCTGCAAGGCGCCCAGGGTGGTTACGGCGCCGAAACCGGCTGGCGACCGGTTTTCCTGCAAAGCGCGGGTGGGAAGGCCGGGCGCGGTGGTTTTTTCGAGACGAACCGAGGTGATGTGGGTCCGGCCGTCGGCGACAGAACCTTCGACTTTAAGGACGCCGAGGCGGTAGCGGCGTCCGGCGGTTTCATCGCCCAGGAGGCGGAAACGCCGGCCGTCACCGCGGGCATCATAGAGGCCGACCAATACCTCGTAATCGCCCGGCAGCGCCGCCTCGGGAATGACCACCGTCCAGTCGGTTCCGGTGACCTGGCGCCCGGGCCATTGCGAGGTTGGCGGCTCGGGAAAGCCGCCGCCGACAAACTCGAAATTCGTGTACCGTCCCGGCACCGCCCGGCTGAAATGGTAGAACACCGCCAGGTCCTTGGGCGCGGGCCGCTGCGAATGCCAGACCACGCGGAGGCGGAAGTTGCGCCCGCCGAGGTACTCGACCCCTTCGGCCTCGGGGAGGATGGGCAGCGGGAGGTTGGGATTGAAGCCGCGGGCGTTAACGTAGAGCCGGCCGGGGGCGCGCGATTGCTCGACGACGCGGTCGTCGAGGCGCTCGACGCTGGATTGCACCGGCCCGGCGGAGGCGAAGTAACCAAAGGGCGGGAGGACCCGGCCGGCGACTGCCCAATCCCTGGCGCCGCGGTTGACCCACACCCGCGCGCCCGAGGACCATTCCACGGCAACCCGGTGAATGTCTCCCTCCTCGAACCGGACGGCCGCGAGGTCGTCCCGCGCGATGCGCTCGATGAAGTCCTGCGCCAGCCAATATTTGCGCACCGCCCCGCGCACCAGGCCCGCGCGGTCCATCATGAGCGCGTGTCCGGTCAGCACCTCCGCCGAGAGGTAGTCGTCCGATTCGATGCCGTGGTCGTCGCGCGACCGCCCGCCCTGATAGCGGTCCGAGTAGCCGACCCCGTGGAGACTGAAGCGGGCGTGGTGGACGGCATCGAGCCAGGGCACGCGCTCCCAGTCCCGGCACGGGACGCGGTTGTTGAAGTGGGGGCCGGTGCCGATGGGAATGAGCTGGCAGTCGGCGCCTTCGAGCCAGCCAATCAATTGGTCGCTGCCGGCTTCGCTGGTCGTGGGGGCGTGGCCGAGGGTGTCGCGAATGAGGGCGAAGGCCTCGCCCCAGCAGCGCAGCGTCTCGGTCTTGGAATGGAACGCGCCCTGGCGGTCGTAAAAATCAAACGCGTTGATCGAAGTCCAGACGTCCACAAACGACGCCGTCGGCCGCAGCGCGGGCTGAATGAGGTCGAGGTTCCGCTGGAGGAAGGGCCGGACGCGGTCGGGTCGGAACTGGTAGCTTTGGGCGTTGCGGCCCTCGTTGAGCCAGGCTTTGCGGGGCCGGCCCTGGGCGTCGAACGTCACGTGTTCATAACTGAACCCGGTGGCATCGGGATAAATGTCAATATAATTGTCGTGCAGCCCCCACAGCGCCCCCGCCTGGTCGCAGACGCGCCCCAGCTCGCGCAGGTCCTCCAGCGTGCCCAGCTCGGGCAGCGGGGGGAAAATGTCCGGGAGGCGGTAATCGTACCCCCAGCGCTGCCAGACATGAATCAGGGCCAGGGAATTGGTCAGGCCATAGGCGAAGCAGCGGCGCAGCAGCCGCGTGTTGTCCGCATAGCGTCCGCCCCAAATATCGAAGACGAACCGGCCCGCCTTGCGGGCCAGCGCCGGCGCGGGCCGCTTTTCGGACAGCGGCCTGAACTTGAGCGCGGCGTCGAACGCGCCCCGGGCGCTGGGGACGAAAGTGAAAGTGGTGTCGGGATGCGTATGCAGGGCGTAGGTTCGGGAAGCGGGCTCGACCTCGAAATGGTCGGGGGGCGTGTCACACGCGATCAGCAGGCCGAAGCTGGAGCCGGGAGCGGGGTCAAATTCCAGGCCGATGTGGCTGCTGGCCAGGTTGTGTCCGCCCCCGCCGGCGCGGAAAGCCTGCGGTTCGACCACGCAGTAGCCGTGGCCGTAGTAGAGGCGGGAGGCGGTCCGGCTGGCGTTGCCGGGGGCCAGATCGGTGAGGCGTCCGTCGCTGGCAATCTTCAACCGGAGGCCGGCCTGCTCGGCCCAAACCTCGACCCGCACCTCCCGCTCGCCCGCCAGAGCCGGGACATGATGCCGGACGGTCAACCGCCCGCCCGGATCGCGGACTGCTTGAAATTTCCGGACATAAAGTCCGGCGGGGCCGCTGGCCAGCCGGCGGTCCTCGAGGGAGATGTTGAAGCCGTCAAAGACAACCGACTTGTCGGCGGAGCCCAAAGCCAGGGAGGCATCCGCGACGCCGTTCGGGCCCAGGACCAGCGCCGCCGCCTGGCCGGCCTGCAGCTCGAATCGGAACGTGTCTCCGGGCAGCGTGCCGGACTCTGAAGTCAGGGCCCTGACCGCGCGCGCGGCTTGTTCCCGCCTTTCCTCCGGCGCCAGGGCGCGGGGCGGTGAACCGGCGATGACGGCCGGGTCCCCCCAGAAACCCGAGTCGCAGACCGTGTTGTTCTTTGGTCCCGGATGGCTCTCCAAGCGCAGGCGGATTTCGCGGCCGGCCCAGGGGGAAAGGTCGGCGTGACCGGGGACCCACGTTTTGGAGTCGGTGTGCCGCTCGAAGACGAGGGAGTCTCCCACCCAGACGCGGAAGGTGACGCCGTCGCTGGGCGGCTCGTTCTCCGAGTGGTCGCGGATGGCATTGAAGAAGTCCAGGCTGAGCGGGCGGCTGTCTGGCAGCCTGAGGCGGTATTCAACAAAGAGGGTGCCCGCGCCGCCGCGGTACGGCGGATGCGTCTGGAGCGCGTGACGATTTCCCCCACGGGCAACCCACCCGCGACCGAGCCACGTCCCCGACCCCTCGTCATGGCCCTCCCAGCCGGCGGGCATCTCGTGCGGCGGCTCGCCGAACCGTTGCCAGGTGACCCGGTGGGCTTTGAGCGAAGCCAAGGCCAGGGAGCCCAGGCTGGGAACCTCGAGGGGGGTCTCCGGAACAGGAACGGGGGCGGGCGGGAATTCCGTTTGAAAAATCTGAATCGCGTGGGCGGTCAACGGCCGGCCCTCGTGAGTGAAGGCCGCCCGGACATGGACCGGGTAAAGCGCCGAGTGCGTTCCGGACCCGCATGTGAAGGCGAATTGGACCGCGCCGTGGCCACCCGGCGGCAGTTCGAGGGCCGCGCGGGGCGGGCCCGAGGCGCGGCATTCATCCACCAGCCCCGTCATCTCGAGATTGACCGTCAAGGCGGCGGCGCTGGAATTGGTGAGGAATACCGGGACCGTCTGCGGCTCGTCCAGGGTGCGGACGACAGGAATCTCGCCGATGCGGAGGGCGAGCGGCCCTTCGGCGACGAAATGACCGTTGAAAGCAAAGGAAGGCAACGTCAAGGCAGCCGTGAGGCAGGCGCCGGAAAGAAATCTTGCTAACATGCGTCCAGCATGGCGGC
>Ga0116146_1003785_pt1 | contig 12138 bp, 9 predicted proteins | sample AD_JPNHG2_MetaG_FD_89748 | JGI IMG/M metagenome (GOLD analysis project Ga0116146, IMG submission 89748) | Active sludge microbial communities of municipal wastewater-treating anaerobic digesters from Japan - AD_JPNHG2_MetaG | ecosystem: Engineered > Bioreactor > Anaerobic > Digestate | place...
AATCGGACGGCACACGATCGGTCCGGGGCATCCCTGCTTCATTGTGGCCGAGATGTCCGCCAACCATGGTCAGAATTTTGATCGCGCCATGGCTATTCTCCTCGCGGCAAAGGAAGCCGGTGCCGATGCGGTAAAACTCCAGACGTACACCCCGGACACCATGACCCTTGATTGCGATGCGTCCTACTTTCGGATCCAGGATCACCCTCTGTGGAAGGATCGCACACTCTATCAACTGTACGGAGAGGCATTCACGCCCTGGGAATGGCATGCTAGGCTCAAGGAGGAGGCGGATCGAATCGGACTCACCCTGTTCTCCACCCCGTTTGACGAAACGGCTGTTGATTTTCTTGAAAGCCTAGGCATGGAACTTTACAAGATTGCGTCCTTCGAGCTCGTGGACATCCCGCTCTTGGAAAGAGTGGCTAAGACGGGAAAGCCCGTGATCCTGTCCACCGGTATGGCAACCGCTGAGGAAATCGAGTTGTCCGTCAAGACGCTCCGCAGTCATGGCGCCGGTGAGATCGCCTTGCTGAAATGCGTAAGCGCCTACCCGGCTGACCCTGCGCAGATGAACCTGCGCACCATCCCCGACATGGAGCAGCGGTTCGACGTCATCGCGGGACTCTCCGACCACTCCATGGGACACGCAGTTGCACTGGCAGCCGTCGTCCTCGGCGCCAAGATCATCGAGAAGCACTTTACGGTGTCCCGGGCGGATGCAAGCCCCGACGCGGCATTCTCCATGGAGCCCGCCGAGTTCAGGCAACTCGTGGACGCCATCCGCGAGGTCGAAAAGGCTCTCGGGAAAATAAATTACAACCGAACCGAACAGGAGGAAAAAAGCATTCAGTTCCGGCGCTCCATCTTTGCCGCGAAGGATATTGCAGCAGGAGATCCCTTCACGACAGAAAACATCCGGGTCATTCGCCCCGGTCACGGGATGGCACCCCGGCACTATCGAGCGCTTCTAGGAAGAAAGGCGAAGAAAGCCATCCGACGGGGGACTCCTATCCTGCAGGACTGCATCGAATGACCCGCACCGTCGAGCTCAGAAGGGCAAGGCCCGAAGATTCCGACATCCTACTTCAGTGGGCCAACGATCCCGAAACACGACGGCAGTCGTTTCGCACGGACCCAATCGCGCTCGAGGAGCATCGTCGCTGGTTCGCCGAGAAAATCCGTGAGCCCCACGTTCTTTTTCTCATCGGGATGGATCAGGACACGGCAGTAGGAACCCTGCGATTCGAGCCGGATGGGGATGCAGCACTGGTTAACATCACCATCGATCCGTTCCGCAGGGGGAGAGGCTACGGATCTGATCTTTTACGCGCAGGAGTCCGGTTTGCCGTGGAGCAAGACTATGCCCGCCGATTCAGGGCGCTTGTCAAAGCGACAAACGTACATTCCATGAAATGCTTTTTCAATGCCGGATTCAGCAAGGTCGGAGAGCAGTTTGTCGCCGGGATTCCTGTTGTTGTCTTATCCCACGGTCCGGCTACAGATTGACTGGGCTCGCGCCTCTGGTGGACCCCCAAACTCCCCCCATCGAGGTCTAGGAGGGAATGATGGTAACGTACGATTTGGATTTCCAGTACAAGGCTGACAGGACGTACGTCCATGGCACGGACATTTTCAATTCCGTCGCGGAACTCATCAACGACAGGCTGGGACTCGGAGGGTTCAACGACATCAATATGACCCTGCATCGGATCATCCGGAACAATCTATCGGCTGAGGTTCATTCCGGTCTCACCCAGCCGAGGCCAGCCGATGCGGCCGTGGCGATCAGCTTCTCGGATGGGGCTGGACAGCGTCATCTGCTGTTCCTGAAAGAGGCGAATCGAAAGGTCACCGGTCGATATGAGTATGACGAGGACGGGATAATCGGCCCGGCGAAAATCGACAAGGCCGGCCGGGCCGTCACGCTCGAAACCCGTTCGCCCTACACGGACATCGAGCTGATCGTCGCTCTCAACAAGGGGCTGCTGAAGGCGCTGTTTCCGGATGCCGCCGGCAAGTGGTACTTCACCAGGCTTCAGTTCGACCGATACTCGAGAAAGACAAACTACAAGTGCATCACGATCCGGCTTCTGAACCATGCCGGACTCAAGCTGACGAAAAGCTCGATCCAATTCGATGGCGTGCCCCGGGGGGCCATTTACTTTTCACAGGTCTGAGGCGGACGGCCGAAGTCTGACGGCAAGCAAAGGAATGAGGTGTTGTTGATGCGAGATGTGGGGATTCAAGACATCAAATCCTACATCCCGAAGAGCAAGTTAACAAATGCCGACCTCGTGAAACGGCTGGATGTGGACGAGGCGTTTCTGCGGGACAAGGTGGGCATTTCAAGCCGGGCCATTGCGGATGGAGGGGAGGCGGCATCCGATTTGGCGCTCCACGCAGCGGAACGTATCCTGTCGGCAAACCCGGCCCTGGAAAGAAAAGATGTCGATCTGTTGATCGTGGTGACTCAGAATCCCGACTTCAAGCTCCCTCACACCAGTGCCATCCTGCAGCATAAACTGGGTCTTGGCCCGATAGCCGCATTCGATGTGAACCTTGGCTGTTCGGGATTCGTGTACTCGCTGGCCATCGCAAAAAGCATGATGAACACCCTCGGGTTCAAAAACACGGTTCTTATAACCGTGGATCCCTATTCCAAAATCATTGCGCCCGATGACAAGGACACCGTGACGATTTTCGGTGATGCAGCGACGGCAACCTGGTTGAACCATCAGTCTTCCAACCGCTTGCTGGGCTTCACATTCGGTTCGGATGGGGCAGACTACGAAAGCCTGATTGTTAAGGGGGGGGGAAGCCGATTTCCCCTACAACCCGGCGAAACCGGGAGACCTTCCTCCTCGGAAAATTGCAACCTCTACATGGATGGAAGAAGAATTTTTAATTTCATGCTGAAGAAAGTCCCCCGCGACGTGTTGAGGTGCCTGCAGATAAATCAGCTTCATCTCGCCGACATCGATCACTTTATCTTCCACCAGGCGAGCAAATTCATGATAGAGAATCTTGCCCGAAAAATGAAAATTCCCATGGAAAAAGTGGTCATCTTCCTGGAGGACATCGGCAATACCGTCTCCTCCTCAATCCCGATTGCCCTGGAGAACCTGATGAATTCGGTTGATCTGTCCGGCAAGAAAGTGCTGATTTCCGGGTTTGGCGTGGGGTTATCCTGGAGTTCGACGGTCATCAACTTCGATGGGTGATTCATCCCGCCACGTCGATCTTCTTGGTTCCGTCCTGTCCGTCGCAGATTCCTGTGGCGGATCAGAGCAAGATGGTCCGTAAACATTGACATTCTTCCAGCTGTGAAATCGCTGGTTGCGCATACTTGCAAGAATGATGGGGGTAACCGACTATGACGCATGGATTGAGCAAGGCAGAGGTCATCGAAGTCATTCGCGGTATCATCAAAGAAATTGAGCCTGCGATCGACACCGACAGCATCGACGAAACCACCGATATCCTCGAACTCGAAATGGATTCTCTGGACATCATGCAATATCTCTTTGAGATCGACGAGAAACTCGGCAGGGAAATCCCGGACGATGTGTTCGTGAAAAAAAAGCTGTCCGTTATCGGAAACCTGATCCAGTACCTGGAAAACGAGCAAAAATCCTGAGGTGCCCTATGTCGAGATATGAAGTATTCATTAAAGGAGAAATCATGGATCTTTGCTGCCCGTCTGAAAAGGCAATCCAGGAAGACGGGTGGCACCGGTGGTTCAACGATCAGGAAATCACGAGGTATCTGGCCCAGGGGGTTTTCCCCAACACGGCCCAGGATCAGCAGGAATATCTCGAGTCGGTGCGAAAGAACAGGGACCGCATCCTGTTGCTTATAAGGCCGAAGGGTCTCGACAAAATCGTCGGCGTCGTGTCGCTCTCGAGCATAGACTACAGGCAGAGGAAGGCCGATCTTGCCATGGTCATCGGAGAGCGAAAGTACAATTCCCCCTACAAGCAACTTATCGGGATGGAAGCCAAATGCAGGATGATGGAACATGCCTTTGAGGTTGTCGGAGTCGAGCGCATTTACGGGGGCCAAGTCACGGAGTTGGCCCTGTGGCAAAAATGGCAGGTGCTTTTCGGATATCGCATCGAAGGTGTGCAAAGGAAGGCCTTCCGCAAGGGACACAAAGCCTATGACGTGTATATTACGTCCGTACTCCTGGAAGACTACCTGAGAATCAAAGAGCTTCGAAACGGTTCCCTCTGGCCTGGAGCGGAGCGAATGATGAAGCTTATTCGTCAGCTTCCCAAGAAATCGTTTGAGCAGCGGATCCTGGAAGTTCTCGACGAGGAGTGGGGAAAATATGTCAACGGGATCGTGTACGTGTAAACGGTCGTTGCCCGCAGGCGTGCGCATCGAGGCTCTTGAATTTATTTTGGATGACGCCCCTGACGAATCCCGCCTTACGGCTCGAGGAAAGACTCGTCCATGACGGAAGCCGTCTGAGCGGCAAGACATCCGGTACGATAGAGGAAACAGCAAATCACGCCAAAACCATGAACAGCGAAGGTAACCCATGACGTCATTGAGGATCATCAGTCGTGCGGCCGATACCAGAGACACCCTGTCAACACCCCTTTACCCATCTTTGTATTCGGGTAATGGGTTGTGCGTGGAAGGCGAGGGTCTCTTTCTTCGGTGGCGGAACGACGAGGAGGAACAGTTTTTTCTGCTCGGCGATATCATCGGGTTGCGGGGCGCCGATGGGATGCTTTCCTCTGCGTCCATGCTCCAGCTGAACCCCAAACCTCTTGAGGATCCGAACGGGATCCCGAGGTTGGAGGGGCGCTTCCTGCTGGTCAAGGTCGAAGCGACCGGGGCCTGTGAAGTCTGGACCGATCAATTCGGAAAGATCGATGTCTACTGGCAGGCAATCGACGGGGCTGTCGTTTTAGGGACCAGTCTGGATCTACTCCCGGTCGCCAGGACAGGGGCTCCGCCGGACAGCGTGGGAGTTGCGCATGCATTGACCGTGTATGGCGCCCGGCCCGCGAAAAAACACACACTGTATCAGGGCGTGCAACGGCTGGGAGTCGATCAGGGAATCCGGCTTGCCCATGGGTGCTATGAACTCCGAAACCGGTCGTTCGAAGCAGCCATGGTCGAACCTTACGGAGATCGAGACCTGCACCGCTACGCTGACCTTTTTCTCGAGGCTATTCGCGCCAGGGCATCCAGCGACGGGAATGTCGTGTACCTGTCGTCCGGATGGGACTCGACCTCGATCCTGGCTTGCCTGGTCCATCTTCTCGGCAAGCGGAAGGTGCGGGCCGTGATCGGCAGAATGCAGTACTCGAGCCGTAGTGGTGTGTGCAACCAGTTCGAGATTGATCGTGCACAAGCTATGGCGGATTATTTCGGGGTCCGCCTCGATATCGTTGAACTGGACTACCGATCTGGAGCCGAACATCTCCTGAACAGGGTGAGAGGCCTTTTTCAGGCACAGCAGTTTGCGAGCTTTACCGGGTTAAATCACTGGCTGCTTGCCGAAGGGACCGCCAAGACCGCAAACGGCAAGGAAACGATTTTTACCGGCGAAATAAGCGATGGGGCTCACAATCTTGGTTTCAGCCAATTTGGCACGATCTTTCATCCCGTCTCCATGGCTTTTCGTGAATACAGCGACAAAATGGCATCCTACCTGTTCGGGCCGACCTTCTTGGAGCAGTTGATCCAAGGTTCGCATGAACAGGATCCCATCTGGCAGATTTTCCGGCAGAGAAACGCCGGCACGATCCTGGATCCCGTCGCGAAGGGGAGGCGCGCCGTCGTACGCCAGCTGCTGGCCAGCTTCTATCTGCGGAACGGGCGATTCCCCCTATATTCCCTGGACAACACCCCACTGCTCACTAAGCGTGGCAGGGACCTGTTCGCGGAAGAATCCGAGCGAATATACCTGGACGATATTTGCGATCAGGTTTCGACCGACACCCTGTATGCCTGGTATCTCCACCTCTACAATTCCTTTCACTGGCAGGGTGCCACCGTTGCGACGCTGGATCACACAGCGGAGGCGCACGGGCTGCGATGCGTGTCCCCATTTCACGATAGTGCAATGATCGAATTCCTGTCGGCGATGCCCGAAGGCTGGGGACGCGGGCTTGACTTTCACCCGACGAAGTATCCCTTGAAGTGGATGCTCCGTAACCGGGTGGCGTACCCGAATCATCTCCAGGTCGGTCCACACTCATACATTTACGACGTACGGCCGGACTTCAGCCTCATCGGGGAGTTACTGCACGCCTCATCGTTCAAAGATGCCTTCACCCGGGCCCTTCACGCCCGCCGGTTTGTGGACTGGCTGGACACCAGTATCTTCAATCGCGCATATATAGACGACCTGATCGCTCGATACCTGAATGGCGAGGAGCTTCGCGGCGCGGCGATGAGAGACTGTTGCATGCTGGCCTTGCATTCCGCGATTGGCATCTACGGGCCAAGTCTCAGCCATGGTTGAACCCGGTGTCGTTTATCTGGATGCACTCACCCTATCTGCACTTCGGTCGTTGCTCCGGCAAAAGGCGTTAACCGAGGTTATTCTCCTTGAACCCCCGAGACGGCACCACACGGCATGGCGGTGGCTGCTCAAAAAGAGGGGGGTTCGCATCCGGGTTGCGGAGTTCTTCAGTGGGCATCTCAAGGCCGGGGACGGAGAATCCATCCGCCGGGTATCCCGCAAAACGGCGACCCAGATCGCGTTCGCCGCATCTAGAAACATCGTTCAGTCTGATCACACGCTTCGTCAGATCAACGAATCGTACGGTCGGGAAACGATCCGATTGTATATTGCAAAGCAACTGCTTCCATACATCGAGTACTGGACGGACAGAGCGCTCGCAGCACAGGCCCTCTGTTCTCCGGAGCAGCCGCATGTCTGGATGAAGAGGCCCGACCGGTTCGATGAAGCGTTCCTTTTCAACGCCCTGCCCAATATTCATTTTCATCTCTTTTCAGCAGGTCGAGTCAAAGGCCTGAGACTCCTCTCCCTGTGGCTTCTTGATATCGCACGCAGGTTCAAGCTTGCTTTCGGCTTCAAACGACAAGGCTTTGCTTCTGCTTCGTGGGTTTCTCCTTCCAACAAACCATCCATATTGATGCTCCAGGAGGACGACATCCGGGCTGACCGTACCCTGCGAGGCCAGCCTCATTGGATGGATGCGCAAAAGCCGCGCCCACCTTTTGACACCTACGTGCTCGCCCTGTTTCCGATCCTTTCGATCGCTGACGATGCAGTGCGGCTCTTCGAGACGGGCTTGAGAATTCTCTCCCCATCGACCTTCCGGCCCGCCCTGAAAGAGTGGCGTGGCCATAAAGCACTCAAGAGAGTCCGTCGGGACCGGCACATCGCCATGCGCGCTGTGTTTCTCAAACGGGCATTTGCCGCACAATATTTTCTTTTGCGTATTGCCGCACTACTGGGCCTCGCCGAATGGATGGGGGCATTGGCGCTTTACCTGAACACGAAAGTCTTTCTTGTGAGCGAGACATATCAGCCCTTTGCCGATGCCATGCAGGTCGTCTCTGCCGATCTGGGCGTCACCACTATCGCCTATCAGTATTCCAATATGGGAATCCTGTCGCCCACCATGATGACAACGGCGGATCAATTCCTTGCATTTTCGGATTTATACCGAGCCATCTACCGGGCCGACGGCATCGAGCCGCGGGAGTTTATCCCCATCGGGTACCCCTACGACGGCGTCGCCGAACTGGTGAGGGAAAGGGCAATGAAGCACCGCGAACGCTTGATGCGGTCCGGCGCCCGGTTTGTAGTCTGTTATTTCGATGAGTCGGTTCAGAATGACCGATGGGGACTCGTAAGCCAGGAGGACCACCGCAGGGAACTTCATGCACTGGCTAATCTGGTCTTGGAGGATCCCTCGGTTGGGCTAGTACTGAAATCGCAATTCATCCGAAATTCGCCTAGCAGGCTCTATGCAACGGATGAGATCATCAAGGCGGCAAAGTCGACGGGACGCTATCTGGAGCTTGCCGAAGGGCAGCACCGAAACGACATTTATCCGACGGAAGCAGCCTTGTCGGCCGATCTTTGCATCAGCCACAAACTTGGCGCTACAGCGGCCCTCGAGGCGGCCCTCGCCGGTGTCAGAACGGTCCTGCTCAATCCTTACGGGATCAAGACGATTTGGGACGATCTCTACGCACAGGTTGATATTGAATACGAGACGGCCGAGCAACTCTTGGCCGCGGTCAGCCGCTATCGGGAAGGTCACGATGATCAACAGACCCTTGGGGATTGGACGCCTATTCTTCCCTTTTTTGATCCCTATCGGGACGGGCAATGGTCTTGCAGGCTCAGGACAGTTCTGGAAATGGCCATTCGCCGCACAACAAAAGGCCCATCAAACATTTCTCTGGATGTGATTTCGTGATGTCACACCAGAGACGGGGGACTTCGACACACCGCAGATGAGCAACCCGGAAGACAGCAGACGCATGGATATCGAATCGGGCGCGGGGCAGGATACCCAGCGGCAGGTCCGCGACTCTTTCCTCTACATGCTGCCGCTCGCGGTCAACAACCTGATCCCTTTTCTCACCCTGCCGATCTTCACGCGGATCCTGACAAGAGAGGACTACGGCGTGCTGGCCCTGGCCCAGGTCTACGCGGTTTTCGTGAGCGGACTGGCCAACTTCGGCATGATCCTCTCCTACGAGCGCAACTACTTCCAATACCGGGGAAGCCGCAGGGACACGTCGGCCCTGCTCTTCTCGTCCCTCGCCTTCGTCCTGTTCAACATCGCCGTCGCCGGGCTCGTGACCTTCCTCTGGCGCGATCGGCTTGCAGCGTGGATCATCGGCTCAGCGGAGCATGGGGACATCCTGTTCTGGGCGCTGCTGAACAACTGCGCGATGAACCTGGTCGTCTACTACCAGACGTTTCTGAGAAACGCGCAGCGGGTGTTCCCCTACCTGGGCTTCACCGTGGCGATAAGCCTCCTCAACCTGTGCCTGTCGCTCTTTCTGGTCGCATACCTGAGGATCGGGGTCATCGGGCTCGTCTACGCCCAGCTCGCCGCCAACGGGGCGGTGTTCCTGGCTCTCTCGCACCGTTTCATCTCCTCGCTGTCTCTGTCGCTCAGTTGGCCCATCTTTATCGAATCCCTGAAGATCAGCTACCCGCTCACGCCGAGAATCTTTCTCGGCGCCCTGAGCCAGCAGTTCGACAAGTACCTGATCGGCCTGCTCGCCACCCTCGGAGGGGTCGGGGTGTACCGGATCGGCCAACAGGTTGCATCGCTCGTGTTTTCCTACATGACCCAGCTCGAGCACGTCTTCGTCCCCGGGACGTACCGGCGGATGTTCGAACAGGAGACAGAGGGGAGGGAAGCCGTGGGCCGTTACCTCACACCGTTCTTCTATGTCTCCATCGCCGTGGCCTTCCTCGTCTGCCTCTTCTCGGAGGAGGTCATCTCGATCCTGACGCCCCCCGCGTTCCATGACGCCATCGACATCGTCACGGTGCTGTCGCTGTACTACGGGTTCCTTTTCTTCGGAAAGATCACGGGCACCCAGCTCATCTTTGTGAAGAAGACGCACATCACCTCGCTGCTGTCCCTTGCGGCCATCGCGATCAACATCGCACTGAACATCCCCTTCATTCTCACCTGGGGTGCCGTCGGCGCTGCCTGGGGAACGATGATCTCGGGGGTTTTCTCCTGTGCCGTATCCTTCGCCGTGGCGCAGCGTTACTACGGCGTGCGTTGGGAGTACGGAAAGATCGTCCCGGTGCTGGCCCTCTTCTTCCTGTCGGCCCTGACGGTTGTCACCCTGCGCGGCCACGCGGACTACCCGCTGCGGCTGATGGTCAAGCTCCTCTTCGCGGGATCGTTCATCTGGCTGGGCGTCCGGATTCGGGTCATCACGGCGCAGAGCATCGGGTACGTGAGGAATCTCATGAATCTCAAGAACGGCATCCTCATCCAGAGGAACTGAATTCCAGAACCGCATGGAATACAGGAAACGTCCCATTTGCTTATGAATGTTACGATATACACGAAAGCCCGGGCAGTGAAAGATCTTGCCGGAACCGTAACAGACCGGGACATCTGCTATTTTCTCAGCGATGATTATCTGTCCTACGACCGGCTGCGGAACGACCTGAAGGGCAAAAGCCCCCTCCATCTTGCCGGACAGGCGTTTCACGAGGCGATCCGCAAGGTCGAAACGGACTTCCTCCGATTCTGTCACCGAATCGCGGAACAGAATGGGTCGGAGTACTACTGGGGGACGAACCTTGCCTCGAGAAACTCGGCCAATATCCCTCTCTTGAAATATATCGTATTTTTCCATTGTGCGCGTATGATCCTGAAGGAGAAGCCTAAGGAGAAGTCCCTGGTCTTCATCTGTGACACTCGTGAGCTCGCTGCCGTCATCGGCGAGGAAGCCCGCTCCAACGGATGCCGGGTGACTGTCCGGACGGCATTCGCCGACGCAGCCGGAAATGTTCGCCTCTACTACCGCCTGTTTCTGAGATCAGCCTATTTTCTGACCGTTGGAGTATTGAAGTGGGTTTACGCGCGATCGCTGAAGAACCGCCGGGCAACCGCGGACGACGGCAAGAGGCGCTACCTCCTGAGAAGCTGGGTCACGGCCGGATGTTTCGACGAGAAGGGAACCTACAAGGACCGTAATTTCGGGAGGTTGCCCGGATACCTCGAGGAGCATGGCGGCGAGGTCTGGACCGTCCCCATGTATTTCAATCTTGATCGGAGCATCTTTGCCCAGATGCGCCTGATGGCCGATAGTGGCTATTCCTTTCTTTTCCCCGAGCAGTACATGTCGCTCCCGGACGTATTCAGGACGTGGTTTGACGGCATCAAAGGGATTCCCCTGAATCTGAAGAACGCGGAATTCGGGGGACGGGACTTCAGCGGCGTCGTCCGGGACGTTCACCTGTGGTCGTCTCTTTCGACAGGGCTGCTCGCCTGCAACGCTGTTACGTATCTGCTCAAAAGGCTCAAAGAACGGGGGATGCGCATTGATCAGTTCATCTATCCGATAGAAAACAATGCGCCCGAGAAGATGTATATCCAAGCTGTGCGGAGGTACTACCCGGAGGCCAAGCTGATCGGGTTTCAGCACACGGTATGGTTCAAGGAGCAACTCGGCGTGTATCTGCATCCGGATGAAACGAAGAGCCACCCCCTGCCGGACCAAGTCATCTGCAGCGGGCGAGCATATCTGGACATTATTCGCAAAACAGGGTTCCCCTCTGCGCTCCTGCAGGCTGGCCCCAATTTGAGGTATACCACCGCAAACCAAGGTTCCCCACGCAAACCGGGCGGCCCGAAAAGCGGCGCTGAGAAGCGCGTTCTGCTCATCCTCAATTTTGATCGAGATCAGATGCTCGAGTTTCTTGACAAGACCGGGGAGGCTCTTCGGTCTTTGAGCGGCATCAGGATACGAATCAAATCACACCCGCTCTATCCCGTGGAGCTGTTGAAGCAGTTCTTGGGCCACATTGGGTTTCCTGAGTTCGAGTGGGCAACGGGAAGCGTGCCGGATGAAGTCGTGCAATCCGATGCGGTTCTCATGACCGGAGGATCCGTATCCAATCTCGAAACAATGATCACGGGAGTGCCCCTTCTGCGGGTCTCGCTGGGGAGCAATTTCGACTTCGACTGTCTCTGGGAAGAGTACCCGTTTGCTCCGTTCCTGTCCTCCGCGGACGAGATTCGCCACTATCTGTTAAAGGCGTTTTCTTTGACCGAGGAGGAGAAAGGCAACCTCGAGGCATTTGGCAAAAAGCTCGCTGCAGACTATTTTGAGCCACCGACCCCTGACAACATGAAAGTATTTCTATAGCCTTGGCCCAACTTGCACGGAAAATAGTGGATGCCACCCGAGGAATTTATTTCCACGCCATGCTTCGAGGTTATGGCTGGCTGGGCCTTCCCGCCCAGACGCCGCGGGAGCGGCAGATCTTCAAGACCCTTTTCGGCCACATGGCCGGCAATGGGCGGCTCAGGGTCTTCGAGTGGGGCTGTGGCCTGAGCACGACCTATTATGCCGGCTTCCTCGCCGACCGGAGGGTCGACTTCGAGTGGCACGCCCTGGACAACAACCGGGCCTGGTACGAGAGAG
>Ga0116146_1003786_pt1 | contig 12137 bp, 9 predicted proteins | sample AD_JPNHG2_MetaG_FD_89748 | JGI IMG/M metagenome (GOLD analysis project Ga0116146, IMG submission 89748) | Active sludge microbial communities of municipal wastewater-treating anaerobic digesters from Japan - AD_JPNHG2_MetaG | ecosystem: Engineered > Bioreactor > Anaerobic > Digestate | place...
ACCTTGGCCACCCGCCACAACGAAACCTGCGACCTTGCCGTCGGCTATGAGCTGGCGCCCGCAACGAACGGCCTCATGATACTTGTGTTTCAGATCGGCAGTGGGACGGGCCGGATAGTAGGGGGCAGGGTCAAGCCGCTCAGGAATCGGCAATACTTTGTACGCTTTAACATGGTTCTTGATCCACCCGGGGATCGCAGAGAAGTCGAGGTCATTGATCTGTTCGATCAGCTGAGACTTCTTTCCGTAGTTCAATTCATCGTAGAAAGCAAGCAGATGCTGCTGGTTGCATTCCAGCAACTGTTCCATGATTTTCCGGCCAGCCACCGTTTCAGACATTGTGAGAGACTCCTTTGGCACTCCGTTACGCTCTGTCGGCGAATCTACTCGGCAACGTGAGAGCTTACAGCATTGAAAGGCGCTATCTTACGAACGCAGCAGGACTTTTCAAGGTCGCGCACCACAAAATGATGCCTGTATTCTTGCCACACAGCTTCGCCCACTCCGCCTGTTTTTTATGTGACAAATATATAACAAAGTTTCGACGTGTGCATCTTGCGGCAGCACCAGACATTGAGGCAGATGTGGACCTGGTTTCTTGGCCATGACCAACCAGATGCGATTCACTTCTAAAGCCGCGCCATAAGTTGTACGCACACGAGCCCGAATTGTATCAAATTGAATCCACATTTTTAACCAAATTAATTTGAATTTTGCCTTGACTGGGGTCACGGATTGTGATAAATTCAGATTGAAGTGGCTGAGTAGCTGAGGCAGGGTAGCAGAGTTATAGAATTGAACAGCCATCATAAAATAAGAATGTCATATTTTTCTTGCCCGCCTTGTCTCGTTTCACTTCACGAAGTGGCTCTGCACATGAGCCCCTTTTGAGCATCAGCAGATTGTTATTGCGTGATGAGAATTCAAGAGGACGTGAGCCGGCCGACGGCATGAAACGAACGTTGAACTGGAGTGATTTGCTCAATTCTCGCTGCGCCCTGCGTTGGGGCACACAAGCACTCATGTAATCCGAATCGAGTTGCCGTCGCTGGAGGCGGTAATTGCAGCAAATCCTCAAAAGTGTAAAGGAGACAAGCATGAAAAGAAAAGGGTTCACACTAATTGAGCTATTGGTCGTGATCGCGATCATAGCCATGCTGTTGGCGATCCTCATGCCGGCCTTGAGCAAGGTCAAGAAGATCGCCCAGCGTGTAGTCTGCGGCACCAATCTCAAGGGCCTCGGTACGGCCCAGACGGTGTACGCCAACGACTACGAGGACCAGTATGCAGTACAAAATGTCACTGAGTGGAACATCCGGACCGGCAACTTCGATGAGCGGCAGGGGACTAAGACTTGGCCGTCACCGATCGGGACTGTTGGAGCCAGTCTGTACCTCCTGGTTCGAGAGGCAGATGTGAGCCCCAAGAGCTTTGTCTGCGGCGCAGGCGGCCAGACCGCCTATGAAGGGCAAAACTCCACCGGCAGAGACATCGTCGACCTATGGGACTTTGGTATGTGGATGAATACTGAAACCCCAAGCGCTGACGATGGCACTGGAACTTCTCATGGTCCCAAGAACCATGTCAGTTACTCCTATCAGATGCCGTACGGCCCAAACGGTGGCAGGTGCCGGTATGCGGCAGATACTACCCGCGGCGCCTCTTTCGCAGTAATGGCCGACAAGAACCCTTGGTTTGATCCGAAACTGACACTTCCGCCTCCAGCTGCCACAGCTGACGATTATATGGACAAAGTAGGACTTTTGGGCCCCTATTACAGAGATAACGCTGTCCAGCGATGGATGATCGACAGGGCTAATGCCTACCCGCATGGTCGTGAGGGGCAGAATGTCCTGTTTGCGGATGGCCATGCGTCTTATGAAAAGACCCCCGATGTCGGAGTCAAACACGACAACATCTACACGGTCCGGAACACAAGCGGTTCCGGTGAGGATGCCCAGCGACAGGGTATGGGTGTCTATGCCATTTCTAACGCAAGCCAGCCGCAGGGCAGTGACGATTCGTATCTTGTCAACGACGACGATAGAGGCGAACTTTATAAATAATCAGTCACCCGTGTGAGCACTTGCCGGCCTTTCGTTAACACCGAAAGGCCGCTTTTTTGTGTGTGCGCGTGAAAGTCATCCATAACCTGACAGCCATTAGCCGGATGGCAAGGTGTTCAGTCGAAAGGCGAATCTGAAGGGGCCCACAGACATAACGCTGGGCCCGGTAACGTGTACAAGGTGTGCTGTCGGATGAAAAGACGCACATCTTTAACGTACAGCAGCCTCCTACGGAACTAATAAGCCAAGGCTCGATTGGCGTCCCGGTAAAGGAGTTGCTGTTATCCAATGGGACGGGTTGTCTGCCTTGCAGGCTGCACGCTGTCCGTTCAGTCTGATGCGCACAGTGCGGCATAAACATCTTCCAGTTTCTGATTCAGCCGCTTGATATCGTACATCTGTTCAACCGTTGTCCGTCCGTGACGTCCCAAAGACGGCCAAAGGTGCGGGTTATCGTGCAGAACTCGCAGCTTGGCGGCCAAAGCGTCTACATCTCTTTCGGGGACGAGAAAACCGCTCTTGCCATCGATTACGATCTCAGGGATGCCGCTGTGGGTGGACGCCAGTACCGGCATTCCCATCGCCGACGCTTCCATGAGCACAACCGGGATTCCTTCCGTATCGCCATCCGATGCCGTGACGCTCGGCAGCAGGAAGACATGCGAAGCCTGATACAGCTTGATCACTTCATCACGGGCCAGCGCACCTGCAAACTGCACCTTGTCCCGTATACCGAACTGAACGCACAAGCCTTCCAAAGACGCACGCTCCGGCCCGTCTCCTGCGATCACATACATGATGTCGCGTCCCTCATGCACCAGTTTCGCTACGGCTCGCAGCGCATACGCGTGCCCCTTTTTCTCGACGAGCCGCCCAACGGTCAAGAGCCTCAGCGGCTCACCCGCTTCAAGCCGTCGTTCGACAAAAGGAAACTTCCGCGGATCAATACCCATGTGGTGGACGACGATCTTATCTGCCGGGCAATGTAGTTCGATCAGTCGATCCCTCCAGTATTCCGACACCGGCATGAAAAGGTCGCCTTTGCTGAATAACGGCCTGTACACATCCGGGCCGTTCTTCAGCAGGTAACGCGAAACATCAAAACCGTGGAAGGACGTGCAAACCTTGCCTGGTATGCCAGCTTCCTTCAGGAATGCGCCGACAAGTCCGTTTAGGCCGTAGTGGCAATGGATGACGTCGAAGTTGTTCTCCATAAAGTAAAGGAGGAAATAAAGATAAGCAAGCGAGAGACCTTTTCTGCGGTGCAGGAACATACCCGTGAATTTCAGCAGCGGCCGCGGTCCTTTATGAAAATTGGCCACGATTAAGGCGGCCGCTTTCAAAAGGCGCCACATCTTATGGCGCGGCATCGTGGGAATGTAACACGTTCGGTCCCGGAGACGACGGGCGGCAACTTCTCTCTGCTCGACGGATTCGCCCGGGTCGCGCCAGGCAAATATGCGCACGTCGTGGCCCAGATCAAGCAATCCGGTGATCTGATCGAGAACGAACGTCTCGGACAGGCTCGGAAACGAGGTAGTGATGATGGCGATTTTCATGACGTTCGCCCGCTGGAACGGAGTTTCTGCTTGGCAAAGAAGTAGCACTTCAATATTGCAGGGGCCCAGCGAGGATACCGCATGCGCAGCCTTGTTTCGCGGATGAACTCCTCGGGCAGCAGATGGCCGAAACGCTCCAGTATTTCGGTGACATTGGCCCGTCTGTTCTCGCGCAGCATACTTTTGATCCAGCCGATTGCCAGCCGCCTGGCACAAGGTTCAAACGCCGTTAGCCGTCCCTGCTCCGCAGCCATTTGCAGGTGCCGTTGCAGGAACTCACAGCGCTGGCCGACTCGATGTTTGTTCTTGAGCGTAATGCAATCAGGCATATCGGCATAATAGACCGCCAAAGGCTCGGCGATGTACCCAATTACGGGGTGCGTATATGCTATTCGCAGAAACAGGTCCGTGTCCTGCGCCCACAGTTGTCCGATGCGAAACAGCCCCGTCTCCTTCAGCACCTCCTTCTTAATGAGGGCAGTACTTGTGCGAATGCACACGTCGGGATGCACGTCCAGATAGTCGGCGAAGTAGCCCCCGTCACGCAGGGCGCCGGTATACTTGCGCGGCGCAAACGCAATGCTTTGCCCGCCGCCGCCATACGGTTTGATGTAATAGTTGCCATAGGTCCAGACAAGATCAGGGTTCAGACGAAGGTGCTCTGTCTGCCGCCGAAGTTTATGCGGCAGCCATTCGTCATCGGCGTCCAGAAAGGCGATCCACTCACCTGTTGCGGCATTTATCGCCGTATTCCTGGCGACGCTTGCCCCGCCATTCACCTGCTGAATGAACCGCACCTTGTTGCCAAAGGACCTAACAATGTCCGCAGTGTTATCCGTCGATCCATCATCCACAACAATAATCTCATCAGCCGGCAGGGTTTGCGCCAGAACGCTCTCAACCGCCCTGCCAACGCACGTGCCGGCGTTGAACGCAGGAATAACCGCGGTCACAGTCGGATTTCTGCCATTCGGCATCGGTGTCGCCATGATGAACGCTCGCTAAAGCACGCAGTCAATCTGTTTAGGTGCAATGTTCTTACCGCTGCTCTGTCGTCAGGTCATACAAATACAGTGAAACAGTCTCTTGCTCGTACGCATCGAGTTGCCGCCCCAAGCCGTCGAGGTAATATAACACCAATGTTCTCTCGTTAACCATCTCGGTATTAGCCATGTTGTAGAACAACAGCCATACACGTTGATATCCTCTAAGCTTTTCAATTTCATCTCTGAGATCCGCCAGATCTTTCGGTTTGCGGGGCATCGTCACAAGCTGCATGTCCGGCATATCGTAGGACATACCGAAACGGGGGGCGTAGTACTTGAAATAACGATCGAAACCTCGATACAAAAAAACTGTGTCGTTGGCTTGTCTGTGTTGGCTGATATATTCGACAATCTGTTTGACACCCTCAGCGGAAAAAGGCTTGAAAGGGTACTTGCGCACGTCGAGAGCAGGTGGCAGAGCGACTATAAGTACGAGAACGACCGCAGCGCAGGGGGCGGGTTTGTATAACTTGTGAGTCAGAAACGTCGTGCCTTCGGCCACACCTAAAATCAGTATCGGCACTGTAAAGAGTATGATACGATGCTGGAGAGGGAAAAGCCTGAGCCCGGAAGCCAGAAGTGCAAGAGGGACAAACGACAGCAGGAAAAAAAAAGCATGCCGCTGACGATGGTACAACACGCCAAACCCGGCCACCAACAAAAAGCAAATGACCACAGCGACCTGAGGTCGAAATCCGCCCGGGACTTCGACCGCTGTTATAAGAATATTCGGAAACCAGCAAAGGTCACTATAGCTGGCTGGAGGCCAAGGCATAAACGATTTCGCAAAATACTTCAGGTAATTATCGTTACAAACGTATTTGGATCCCACAAAGACATAGTAAGCAACAAAATTCGCAGCCCAGAACAGGAATACGGGCAGGACAGATACAAACTCTTTGATGCGGCGTCCTATCAGTGTTTGTACTGACCAGTATAATCCAATACCCGTCAGGATGAACACTGCAGGCTGTGAAAACCATATACCCAAAGCCCCAATTACAGCGTACAGCAGGAGCATGCCAACCGACCGCTTTCGCGAATATACCAACATCGAGATCAAGAGCAGGAATACCGCGACCGTAGCATCGCCCTCATACTGCTTAACTTCCGATGAATAACCGACAAGGTACTTGCTGACCGCGAAAAGGAATACGGCCAAAGGAACTGCGCCGACACTTAGGACCCTGCTGGCGAGCAGCCAGAAGAGCGGCACGGAGGCAATGGCAGTCAGCAAGGCATAGAGACGCAAGGAATGTTCGGGTGCGGTATTTGCGAACATGTGCGTGAAAAATTTGGCAGCGATAAGGAAGCCAATCGGGGCGTTCTGGTAATAATCCAAAGGCTTCCACAGCTCCCGATACGTTCGCGGAAGAATGCTGCTTGCCACCGAGATTTCATCCAAAAACATATCAAAATCCGTCAGATAGTTCTGAAGCCTGAGACCGATCCCCAGAACTATAAGACCAAGTATGAACCATTTCGAGCCATAGATACACTGCACTATCGCAACCATCCGCCAGAGCTTGCCGCTTGGCTTTGCAGTGGCCTCATGGCGGATACTCGAACGATCAAAGCTTTCCATATGCCATCCCAGAAGCAGGCCGATTATAGAACCGCCTTCGTCATTGCACTGATGCTTGCATTTCAATTATTGCTGACTTTTTATAAATGGTTTTCCAGAAGAAACACACCGGTTGCATGCGCTATCAGCCGGCACATGGAACCCGTGTAGTGAACTATATCAATGTAAAGTGGTTCGTGTCTGTCGCGTTGCATGTCTGCAAGCCAAAGAAAATCGTCGCCAAATGTGAATTTGTCCCAGTGCTTGGCTATGTATGCGTACCCACGTCCCGAGAGACCATGTCGGGAAGAGCTTAGGTGTTTGAGGCACCATTCTGAGAAGAGGTGGCAATTGAGATCGTATTCGTAAGCTGGGACGGGTTGCCATACAAAGACTGTAACGACACCATATTCTGCAGCAACTGTTTCAGCTAATCTCTTATTCTCCAAATACCGGCTCATTATAGCACTAATTGTCGCATCTTCGTTTCCATCCAAACCACTGCTTGCTTGCACTTCACGAGGGGCTGCATCTTTATCTTTGCGAACGCGAACTATCCTGCTTCGCAGGTCCTTAGCCAGACGGCAGACGGGTAAACGGCTTTCCAGGGCCAGCTCAGCCAACTTGCTGCCGGTTGGCGGTTTATGCCCGGCACTCATACTCTCCACGAGGCGCGATGTCATTGCAGGTTGATCTTCCACGAAGTAAAAATCGTTCAACCCGTCGACAAAGATTGCCATATCTGGTCTAAAGCCAGCGCGCAGAAGTTCTTCGAATAATATGCGCTCCTGTGTAGAGTAGTAGAATCCCCTGCCGAAATTGTACACCCGCACCTGGCTTTGGCCGTGATCCCACAGAAAATCCTGCAAGTGAGATGGGATCGTCTGATCGTCCGCCACACAGTAGCCAAACAACGTGGAGCCTCCAAACATAAAGATGTTGTAGTTATTGGGATCAGGGGGCCACTCCCCCTGGTCCTTGGAGGCCCTAAATCCGGCCTGATTCACATTGACATAGCGCCCCTGATAAGGTCGTTCCTTGAATTGCGTGAACGGCTCGTACACAAAGGGCCTGCCCCATGTCTCCCTGAGGATTTCCTCTATCTCATACCTACTCAGGCCCGGGTAGACTGCTTCAATATTGATGCCCTCAAATCGCCGCAATACAGGATCTTGTGACCCTATAAAGCTATCCTTCACCCTAAAGGCAACCCAGAGCGCGGCATTCAGGCAGACAAACAGGACGATTGTATTGAGCAATACTGATGCCAGTGTCCTGTAGAAGTCTGCCAGTTTTCTGATGTGCTTCATGTTCGCGTAACCCTGTCAGAAATACAGTTGGCCGCCTGCTTACGCACACCGCCGCATGGCTTTCTGTTCCGGCTGTTTGCTTGGCGAAACACCCGCGTTCACAACCCGCTCAAGGGCCAGGCTTATTGCAACTGAGCTTTCTTACTTTCGATAATACTGGTAAGTATCTCATCGAGTGCCACGCGCGGCTCATATCCCACAGTTTGCTTGATGCGCTCGAGGCTGGGCACACGGCGGGCCATATCGTCGAAGGGCTTGCCATAGGCCTCTTCGTATGACAGATACCGCAGAGTGCTGCTGCTGCCCGTCATGGCGATAATCTTCTTGGCAAGGTCTTCAATGGTAATCTCTTCCGTGGACCCGATGTTGTACACGCGCCCGGCCGCACTTGGGCAATCCATCAAGGCCGTCAGCCCCCTGACAACGTCTTCGACCGAGGCGAAGCAGCGCGTCTGTTTGCCCGTGCCGTAGATGAGCAGAGGCTCGCCTTTCAAAGCCCGCTCGACAAACCTCGGGATGACCATGCCATATCGCCCGGTCTGCCTCGGCCCCACAGTGTTGAACAACCGCGCGACGACGACAGGCAGGCCGAACTGGTCGTAATAGGCCAGAGCCAGAAACTCATCGATGGCCTTGCTGCACGCGTATGACCATCGCGAAAACCGCGTGCTTCCCAGAACGGTGTCATCGTCCTCGTTGAACGGCACGGCATCGCTCTTGCCGTAGACTTCGCTGGTTGATGCAATCAAAACCTTCTTGCGGAACTTGTTCGCCACTGCCAGGACAACTTCCGTACCGTGAATGTTCGTCTCGATCGTGTGCACGGGACGGTCGACGATCAGTTGCACCCCGACGGCCGCGGCCAGATGAAACACCGCATCGCACTGCTCGATCAGAATGTGCATGGTCTCTTCGTTGCGCACGTTGTTCAGGACGAAACTGAACCGCGGATTCGACTGAACGGCAGCAAGGTTGGCCAAATTACCGGTACTGAGATCGTCAATCACAGTGACCTCGTGCCCTTCGGCAAGCAACCTTTCGACCAGGTGCGAACCAATAAAACCGGCACCGCCGGTGATTAATATCTTCATTCAGCAACCAGAATTCACAGGGCTACTTTCGTCTTGTTCACTGCGGCAACCGCCTCTGTTAAAGCGGCCGATATATCTTCGACATTTACGTCCCAATCCTTTGAGATGAAGCGCACCCAAGTCCCGTTCAGGTTCCACGTTCGGTTGTATCGAAGCACCACCTTGTCGTTGGAATACGTCGAGCCCCAGGTTATGTGCGGTACCCCGCAGGCGGCCGCAAGGTGGATGATGCCGGTTGAGGAACCTACAACAGCGCGCGACAGCCTGTATATGGCAACCAAATCACTCAACGACGTTTTATTTATCAGATTAATTCCCGGCAGTTCAGGCACAGAGTATCCAGCGTCCACTTTTCCCACTATAATGGGCGTCCAGCCCTTCTGAACAACGAATTCCGCCGCGCGACGCACCGTCTCCACATTAGAGTTCCGCTCGTATCCTCGGGCAGAGGCCCGCAATGTCAAGATGATCTTTGTGCCGGACGGCAAAGCGCTCTTCCACTGTTCCGTCAGCGGGTCGGGCGCCTTCAGAAGCAGCGGCACTTTGTGACGAAACACTTTGTACCTTCGCGCCTTATCAGGCACTTCGGTAATTTTGTACAGTCCGCGAAACTGAGGCTGACTTGCATATTCTCGGACCTTGGTTTCGAGTTCCAACCACAGCGCAATCTCCTCATCCGGAGGATTCAGCAGCCAGTTACAGTGTGTGCAGTCCGTCGGAAAGTCGAAACTGTGGATCTCTGCTGCAAATGGATACAGCACCTCGTGCCCTCTTCTCGTGAAGACGTGTGCCCGGCACTTGAACAGATCCGCCATGCCCTTGATGTGCGGAATCCATTCGCCTATTTCAAAACCCAGTTCACCTACAAATGGGCCGGCTACAATAACGCCCGGCTTAACCCATCGCTTGCCCGACAGAAGCTTGAATCGTCGCCAGATACGCGGACCATGGAAGGCGATGTTTACACTCGTGTTTGCACAGAACTCTTTTACATGGAAGTTCATAGTCAGGCGTGATCGTAAGAATGGAGAAGAATTTGTCAAGTGTACCTTGCGATAAGCGAAAGAAACTGTAATGTTGTCAAAGTCTGAAGTCAAACGCCCTTGGTGTCGGAGGTAGCTCAACACACATGCGAAAAAGACGGGTATTAGCGATATGTCTGGACGGATTCACGTGGCGGCTTGGCCGGCAATTCATGGCTGAAGGGATAATGCCGTGTCTCGCTCAGCTTGTTGAAAACGGCTGCCATGGTGACCTCCAAAGCGTCATACCCGCCGAAACTGCCCCCGCCTGGTCGTCGTTCCAGACTGGTTGCCTGCCGGCCAAGACCAATGTCTTCGCGTTTCACGCCTACGATCGGTCGGCTAAACGCATTCGCCTGAACAGTTATTCGGATATTGCGGTTGCCACTCTGTGGGAAGTCGCCGGCCATGCCAAAAAGAAAGTCGTAAGTCTCAACCTGCCGCTGACCTCACCGCCGCCCGCCGTAGATGGGGTGATAATTCCGGGCCTGTTGTGTCCTAACCTGTCCAAGACCACTGTGCACCCAGAGTGGGCTTACGCCAAATATATCAAGTCGCATCCGGATTATGCCATCGTCAATGATACGATATGCGAAAACGCTTATGAATTCGCCGAGCAGTGCGCTGCGACGGAGCGGACACGATCCGAGGTCGCCTTGGAACTAATGCAGGATATCGACTGGGACCTCTTTTGCTTCCAGATCCAGAGCGGTGACCTCCTGCAGCACCGGTTGTGGTGGGCGCTGGATCCGACGGCCGACGGTTTTGCCGAAGCCGAGCACAGCAAAGTATGTACCTTCTACAGGTCGTGCGACGACATAATCGCGCAACTTACCGCCGCGGCAGGCGAAGACACATTGATAATTATTCTTTCCGACCACGGTTTCTGCAAGTGTACCGGCTGCGTTCATGTCAACACATGGCTGCGCAAGAACGGCTACCTGTGCCTGCCGGAAAGACGGAAAACCCGTTGGGATGAGGTCAAGGACAACGTTGGCCCACTCAAGACCGCCGCCCGTACGGCAGGTAATTGCGTGCGATCTTCACGCAATCTCGTCAGGAGAAGCATGGCCGCTCTTGGAATCCGAAAGAAGCAGCGACCCTTCAGCGAAATCGAATTGCGTCACCTCCGGCAACTTGTGGATATTGAAGCGACCACCGCTTTTTGTCTGGGCGGTGCGGCGGGAATGCTCTATGTGAATGCCGCGGGCGACCGCAGAGCGGATCTCTGCCGATCGCTCGCCGACGAACTCCTCCGTGACTTCGGCCCGCAGAGCAGCCATCCTGCAATTTTCAGAATCGTGCCCGCCGCAGATGTATATGGCCCGGCAGACGCCTCCGCAATGCCGGACCTCGTACTTGAGTGGTGTGCCGGCTACACGCAAGTAATTAGCCCGCAGGGTAACGAAATTGTGACGCCGCATGAACCGAACGTCAGGCAGACAGGCACCCATGAGAAGGACGGAATCGTAGTCCTTCATGGTCCCGGCGTCAAGAAAGGATCGCGACTGAACGCTGCAATAATAGACGCGGCGCCGACAATTTTGGCATACCTTGACATTGCCGTACCGCGGCACATGGACGGAAAAGTCTTGCAGGACGCCTTTGTAGAGCCGCTGAAAACTGATTACGCTGACATCAGTCGCACGGGAGGCAGCACAACGGCCTACACCAATGAAGAACAGGAGGCGGTGGAACGCAATCTCAAGGATCTGGGCTACCTATAATCTGATTGCACGTTCAGGTCTAATCCGTTCGCCGGACCGGCTTCCCACCGTAGCGTTGTGAGCCCAGTAGAGTTATGGCCATGCACGCCGTGTCACGGGGCGCTTCAAAACCGGCCAGGGATGGGCGCTTCAAAACCAGCCAGTAATTGTTGTCTATTTACACTGTTTCCCTTCGTATAGCAAGGCCGTTTTGGCTCTTTGCCGCACTTCATCCGGTTGTAGCCACCAGGGTTTAATGCGGGATTTTCGCCGCGGGCGGTCTGCGCAGTGGACGCCGCCGGCTTTCCGTGGTAAGCTGCGGGGCGCTTTGGACAGGATAGGGCTCCGCAGGAGTGCGACCCGAGCGGTCCGGAGCAGGACGTACAGCACGGGGTTGTTTCGGTTTTCCGGGGCAACCCCGCTGATGTGCCATCTTTTGGCTTCTCCTTTTTGCGGTCGTCCCTGCCGGCCCTATCTTTGAGCCTGTAACTCCGGCCGGTGATGGTGATGATCTCTGCGTGATGCAGGAACCGGTCCAAGATCGCCGTCGCCGACGGCACATCGCCCAGGAGCTTACCCCAATCCTCCAGCGGCCGGTTGGAGGTCATGATCGTGGCCTTCGTTTCGTACCGCCGCATGATGATCTCAAAGGAGGGTGTGAAAAGAACTGTGTAAACGGTCATGGAATTGTTAAGCTTTCTGACAGGAAAGGAATTCTATGGACCGGAAGACACAGGAACAATTGATTGATGAGTTATTGAAAGACTACAGCG
>Ga0116146_1003794_pt1 | contig 12131 bp, 10 predicted proteins | sample AD_JPNHG2_MetaG_FD_89748 | JGI IMG/M metagenome (GOLD analysis project Ga0116146, IMG submission 89748) | Active sludge microbial communities of municipal wastewater-treating anaerobic digesters from Japan - AD_JPNHG2_MetaG | ecosystem: Engineered > Bioreactor > Anaerobic > Digestate | place...
AACCGGATATCTTTACTGCAAAGATCGTCTCGGACTGGGACATTATCAGATGAGAAAAATGAAGGCCATAGAAAAGTACTGCGCATTGATATTTTCCGCATTTTGTTATCTTGAAGCTTTACGACTTCAGAATGACCAAGCGAGTATTGGTCAGTCGAGGCGATGTTTCAAATTGCGGCGCAGAAGGGAATTCGCGGATAAAGTCGCCAGCCTTGTGAGGAGAGGTATGCCTTTGAAAAAAATCTATAAGGAATTGAATATTGCGGCCTAAAAATCGCCTAACTCAAGTTAGTAAGATAGCACAGGTTTCAATCCACGCGCCCGCATGGGGCGCGACGGTAAAGGAATCCCGGAGACTCTATACTGATTATGTTTCAATCCACGCGCCCGCATGGGGCGCGACTGAAAATGCCTGTGCATTAACACGAAACCTTGAAATGTTTCAATCCACGCGCCCGCATGGGGCGCGACAGTAGATGCAGGATTTGATACATCGCTTAACGCAGGGTTTCAATCCACGCGCCCGCATGGGGCGCGACAAGATTGGACGCTACTCGGCAGGGTGTCAAGTAATGTTTCAATCCACGCGCCCGCATGGGGCGCGACATGAAATCGGGGTCGAAATCGGGAGAGTCAACAAGTTTCAATCCACGCGCCCGCATGGGGCGCGACTCAGGGAATCATCGAAATAGTAATTATGAGGATGTTTCAATCCACGCGCCCGCATGGGGCGCGACTCTTCCGATATCATCCCAAGCAATAACTTCGGCTGTTTCAATCCACGCGCCCGCATGGGGCGCGACCATATTGTATATAATGATGAGGATTATATAGCGTGTTTCAATCCACGCGCCCGCATGGGGCGCGACGTTACTTGATTACATTCTGGCGACCTGGTACACGGTTTCAATCCACGCGCCCGCATGGGGCGCGACATAAGCATTTGCCTTTTAAGTCTATCACTAATTTCTGTTTCAATCCACGCGCCCGCATGGGGCGCGACCTCGCCAAATTGTGCTTATGTGCCACGTACTCGGCGTTTCAATCCACGCGCCCGCATGGGGCGCGACTTCCAACTTATCACTTTGCCATATCGTACAATCAGTTTCAATCCACGCGCCCGCATGGGGCGCGACTTAAAAAACCGCAATATTGTAATTAATGTGTAATGTTTCAATCCACGCGCCCGCATGGGGCGCGACTCAGGAGGCCGTTTAGATCATTCAGACAAATGAGAGTTTCAATCCACGCGCCCGCATGGGGCGCGACTCTATCGACGGATCAAACGGCACTCCGCCGATATGTTTCAATCCACGCGCCCGCATGGGGCGCGACTGTCATATTTGGTTGTTGCAGGTATTAAGGATGTCGTTTCAATCCACGCGCCCGCATGGGGCGCGACCCTTCCGGCCAGGACTTCGATTATGGCTTTTGTGTTTCAATCCACGCGCCCGCATGGGGCGCGACGCATTATTTAACTGTAAACAAGATACCATTACCGGTTTCAATCCACGCGCCCGCATGGGGCGCGACAGTGATACGAGCGTCAATTCACTATCACCGACTAGTTTCAATCCACGCGCCCGCATGGGGCGCGACAACGCGGTCATGTTCAAAAGGCCGATACCAGGTGTGTTTCAATCCACGCGCCCGCATGGGGCGCGACTATATCACCGCTCCTGTCCCGTACCCGGGTCCTTGGTGTGTTTCAATCCACGCGCCCGCATGGGGCGCGACATAGACTTTAAATTTAAGGGAGGCTTTTTATGATGTTTCAATCCACGCGCCCGCATGGGGCGCGACAAAGGAGGCTCACAATGAAAAAATCATCTACCAAGTTTCAATCCACGCGCCCGCATGGGGCGCGACTATTATTATTGACTGGAAGGACGATCTTGTTATAAAGTTTCAATCCACGCGCCCGCATGGGGCGCGACAGTACACCGGCGAGTAGAAAAGCAGAGGGAAAAGGTTTCAATCCACGCGCCCGCATGGGGCGCGACTAGTACACCGGCGAGTAGAAAAGCAGAGGGAAAAGGTTTCAATCCACGCGCCCGCATGGGGCGCGACATAATATATCAACCCCCTATTTTTCTTTCAAGAAGTTTCAATCCACGCGCCCGCATGGGGCGCGACCAGCTACCGGTATACCTACCAGCCTAAGTTGAAAGTTTCAATCCACGCGCCCGCATGGGGCGCGACTAGATGTGGAGCAACGCATTTTCGCTTGTCGTTTGTTTCAATCCACGCGCCCGCATGGGGCGCGACCTATACGGAATATTTGTCAGTACCGACGCTTTCTGTTTCAATCCACGCGCCCGCATGGGGCGCGACTGTGATTGATGGTGACGGCGATCATGCGGATAGTGTTTCAATCCACGCGCCCGCATGGGGCGCGACGTTACCGACACGCGCTTGAACGCCACTACGCTGCGTTTCAATCCACGCGCCCGCATGGGGCGCGACAGCATATGCACTAACTGCTGAAAGAATCAGCAGTTAGCTATCTAAATGCGCTAAACTATCTCATATTCATACTTTGTTTTCAAAGAGCTATTGATCAGTTATCCGTTCTATTGAAGGATCTATTCCGCTAAACCCTAGGGAAATTACGACATCTTGATGTTAGCGCTAAACAATAAGCGGCTCATCAAGCTCCACTGGCGCATTAACTCCATGGTGCTCAACGCGATGTTTCCAATTGCTTCCTAAAAAATAAAAACGCAAACTATCCTCTCCCGGATTATATATTTTCAATAATTTCGCTTTGAATAGCTCCCATTTTGCCGGATCGACCTTGCATTCAAAGACTGATTTCTGTACTCTTATTCCATGATTAACGCATTCTTTCGCCACAAGACGAAGCCGACGTCTCCCTAGACCGTCTATCGTCGAAACATCGTAAGATACGAGCACCATCATTGTAACAGCCCTCACTTAATGTAAAAGGGTGGATATTCCTCAATGTCACCCCGTATATAACGAGCCAATAACATGGCTTGAATATGAGGAAGAAGACCGATGGTAGTTTTTTCCTCAAGAAGCGGATGGGTTATTACTTCATCTTTTCTTTTCTGGTAAGCAATGATAGCCTCCTTCCTCGCCTTATCGCTCAGTCTGATTTCACCGGTTTCTTTTTTTTCAAAATCTCCCCTGGAAACCTGGTTGAGATTTATCAAATTCAGCACTACCCGGTCGGCAATATAGGCCCTGTATTCTTCCATGATATCGAGAGCCAGGCTTGGACGTCCCGGACGGATCCGGTGAAAAAAGCCGACCTGCGGATCAAGACCGGTCGTTTCAAGGGCCGACCTGATATCGTTGACTAGGACCATATACACAAAAGACAGCAGGGCGTTGACATTATCCAGAGGCGGCCGTTTTGATCTGTGGTTAAACACAAAGTCTTCTTTCTGTGATGTTATCATGGAATTAAAACAACCGAAATACAGACTTGCACATTCCCCCTCATATCCTCTCAATTCATCCGAACTGGAAGCATGCTCGACTTTTGAGATATTCACTGCCAATGTCCTGACACACGATTCAACGGCTGAACAATCGGATTCGGCGCCATGGTTGCGAATATGCCGCTGTAGGAGGTTTCTGCTATTGGCGATCTTTGCCGCTACGATGTTCCTCGAAATCTTCATGGACCGTTCATCGGAATCGGAAATAGCGTATTGCTCTTTCCTGAGAAGAACATTGCCCTTCTGTTCACCGTATACCCGCGCCAGGAATCGTCCTGTCCTTGAAAGATAGCTAATGCCGATATTATTTTCAGCGCAAAATGCCATGAGTGCCGGCGTAACCGGCTTGAAGCCGAAGCATACGATATTCTCGATTGTCGCCGCCGGGGCCTGTAGCGCCTTCTTCCCGTCCAGTTCAACGACAAAAGTCTCGCCTTCTTTATGGATAAAAGCATCCGGAGAAGTAATGTAAAGGGTGTTAAGATGTCGTTTCATCGGCAATGAACAATCCTTCAATAAAACGCTGTATTTTTCGTTGTCCGAGTTTGGGCATACATTCGTCATTGAGCGAGCAAGTATCACATTTTTTTTGATATTCACCAGTAGTTACTGATCTGCTTCTTATCATTTCATGAACTGCATCGATGGCATTTATTGTTTTCTTTCGTAACTCTTCGGTCATCAATGTCCTGACCCTGTGCCGTGTTTTCCCGTAATACAACGCACCTTCAGGGATATGGATTCCTGTCATTTCCTCAAGGCAGAGAGCCTGGGCGCAAAGCTGTACTAGGTCGATATCATCGTGTTTCGGTTTTCCCGATTTATACTCAACCGGAAACGGCCTCATCCGGCCCTTCTCGTCCTTGAATTCGACCACATCGGCCCTGCCGGCAAGACCGTATTCCCTGCTGTATATATTCAGGCTCCGGACGATATGATCCGTTCCGCGGGTTTCCTCCTCACCCGAATCGACCCGTTCATGGAGCACCCTGCCTCGCGCCGTAAAGCGATTTTCCAACCAGAGTCCATGCACATGAATAAGACCGCACTGCCGCGGACAGAACATATAATGCTGCAATGAAGACAGCTGGATGAAGTCATCGTCGGCGTACATTATGCAGTCCGCGTTTTCCAGTATCCGGGCCGGCGTTTCATGTGCATGACGGCAACTATTATTATTTTGGTATTTTCGATTAAGTATAATATGCAAAATGGAAATCTTGAAATAACGCATTTCCTTGTGTTCCCGGACAAAATCGGCCATGCATCGGGAAAATTTATAATATGACGAACTGCAATATCTATCTGAACAGCGAATTCGTAACCCAGGCCTGGTCGTTCTTGGTTATAAAATTTGATGGCCTCATAAAATTCCGTTTCCGCGTTCTTTAAGAAAAGTACGGATTTCATAATTCCTCTTTTTTAATGCGCTCAAACACTTCTTCGGCTGATACGGTTTTGATGGCACCTTTCTTGTATTCTGAAATCCGTCGTTCAGATTCTTCGATCCAGGCACTTTCCACTTCTCGGTCGATTTCCGGGTCGAAGGTTTGATAAATTTTATCTATCAATTCTACCCGTTCGATCGGAGAAAGTGATTTGATTTCTTCCAATATTTTCTGCGCGGATTGTGTCATGAGTGGCCTCACATATTAACTTTAAATAGCATTAAATGATTCTTACTACAAACATATTATATCATAATTTTTCAATAAAATCAACACCTGAAGGCATTGATGTATCAATTTTCACCTCATAATCTTCGAAACAACGAGGCAAATCATTCTTTCTTATTATAGATACTTTTGAAAATAATTCACCGGAACGCGCACTACCTAAATGATTAGAATGCTTGAATATAATAAGTTTTCGAGGATTCATTTCGCCACGCGCGGCGGAACGGTCATGCTCGAATGCGTTGAGAAGCGATTCCCATAACAAGTCAAGATCGGTCTCCGAAAAACCGGTCTTTGCAGCGTCCACCGCGGAAACAAATCCATGCATGCGGTAGAGGGCGTATGGAACTGTGGATTTTCGTCCGAATGTCGAGGCATGTTCGCGTGATTCTTGTGCTTTCGCCTCTTTTTCTGTGGTTACCGCGCAACGGGTAATTGAATGTTCAGCTTGATAGATACGATCCTCCGAACGCGAAAAGGTAAACTGAATAGGTCCCCGAACGGTTCCAGCTCCTTTATCCCCCGTACTCAATACAGCGCCAAATGTCCTCACATCATAATAATGCTTGCAAATATCTTTTTGTCTATCTTGAGGTTTATCACCTTTTGCACTATCAATTATCGCATTAAGGATATTATCCTGCCTGATAAAAATATCATAAGGACTTTTTAATTCGTGTTTCAGCATTACATAGTTTCTCACCTTCCGTTTTAGGCACACGTCGGTAACCAATCCCTCCTGATTTTCCGCATCGGCCCGGGGAAGATTTGCCTGGTCGGGATCGCCATTGGGATTGCCATCCTTGACGTCGAAAAGAAATACGAAATCGTAACGGTTCTTAATTGGCGTGCTCATGATTCTTCTCCTGTTTTATTATAATTATCATTAAAGTAATCTTAGTCGTCAGTCTCTTTGTCGCTTTCTTCGGTTGCGGCTTTCAACTCGGCGTTGCTCTTTGCTTTCTTGAACGTATCCTGCTTCTGATGGTAATAGCCAATGGCAAATTGTCCCTGTTCTTCCAGCGTGAATATTGCGGGAAATTCCTGAATTTTAGAAAACAATTCCTGAAGCTCCCTGTCGAGAATCACGGCAAGTCCCGCCTTCTCGTTCTTGAGCTTTGAAAGATGATTTTGCGATAATTTCATGAGTCTGCCAAATGCCGATGACGGATTAGTCGAGGCAAACGAGAAAAACCTCTCGCGGATTCCGGCATTGATATTTTTCCCCAATGCCGCCCGCTGAATACCCTCAAGTACCGCGAAAATCCTCCCACAGATATAGGGCGGAGAACAATTTTCAATGTCCAATTTCTCAGTTACCATATAGCCTCCTTTGTTGTTGCGATTTAAAATTAAACGTATAAGGGCTGCCCTTTCCGGTGTTACGCTTTCCTTATTACCGCCGTCCTCAGCATTTTCAATAATTCTAACGCGCTTTAAAACCGCAGATAATATCCACAAGGGAGGTGCGATTCCCTTGAGTGATGATTTCCACAGGTGCATTGCAATTCGAGAGGTCGTTGTCTTGTTATCGCTTTTTTCGTTTTGTGCACAGTTTGCCAGGCGGTACAAAGGCGGAAAATAAGATTCACCCCATGCCTCGATCTTTATATCTTCGAACCATCGGGCTATTGCCTTTTTCAGGTCAACAATGCTTATTTCAATCCAATCGCGAACAGCGATTCGCGCTGCCGCCCCCGAAAGGGTACATGAGTAAAACCGATCAGTATCGATATATTTTGATTTGTTAATATCTCCGCTTGCAACTGATTCCATAAGATGTGCCACGGTGCCAGGATCAGGATTATCGAAAAGGTCAAGCTCAGAAACTTGTTGATCGTTCTTTGTCCAAAAGACTATTGCCGTGTCGGAGCCAAAATTTTTTCTGTTACTGTGTTTGAAAATTTCTTTCTCTTTCCCATTCTTGTTTTGGATTACTTGGGTATTGCCGTTATTCATCAACCAATTTAGACCTTCAACATACGTTCTGGTACAAGCAGTACATATCTGTGAATTCAGATTACCAATAAGATTGTATGATTCATAGGCAGAGTCGTTATATGAAACTAATGCACACCCACTTGTCTGGCCATCAGGAACGCGTTTAATCATGCCATGCGGCACATCTTGAACTGGATTATTATTTTTACCGCAAATTGAACACTTTTGAGATCCCGACAAGAGCTTTTCTTTTTTCTGTTTATCATACTTATCGATTATAGCTTTATAAACTTCCTGTTTTTCATGAAGCCGACTATCGTCATTTTCAATTCTAAACGCAATATTTCCAGACCGTTCTTTTTCATTTACTTGTTCTTCAAATGCCGATAAAGCTTTTTCGATACCATCAACTTTCTTTGTAGTGTAAAAAGCAATAACCGGCCTCAAGATATTTAAGTGTTCATATTCTTTAAGTTTATCTATAAACAACTTGTGCTTCTTTTCTTCGCCTAAATACCCAAGTACTTCCTCGGCCTTATCCAACAATAATCTCGCCTTACCTTTTTTAGCTGTTATTGCTTCAGCAGGACGAACAATTTTTTCGATTGGCTCAAACTTAATAAATGACCCGTCCTTTTTTATCACGAGATCGATTGAAATGGGTTCGTCCTTAATAGCATCGTGAACTATTTTTTCCCCTGCACTCTCTTCCCTTAATTTCTTCCCAAGTTCACTCAGTTCCTTTATCATGAGGAGACCTCCTTGCTGAATTCCTCATCCTCATGCCTTTTGAACTCATAAAGATAGGCGCTTACTTCCGAATCCGCGGGCGGTCTCACATGGCTCGATTCCATCATTTTATCGTTTTCAGGCACCTCACAATTAAGAATGCCATTTTCAACCGAAACATCATAAAAGAAAAGCGGCGATGGCCTGCCATTTTCATCATAAAAAACATCAAATAGCATACTTCCTATTGGGATTGATTCCAATAATGGTTTTTCAGTTCCATCTGGCTCAGAGAATTCCGCCGGGAATTCCCTAGTTCCGAGAAAAGGCCTCCTGTAACATTGTCCTTTCCGAACCCTGCGGCGGAACATTTCGATATACTTCTTAGGAGGGTTCTTGTCATCCCTTCCTTTTTGATAAATAGACGCTTCGATAATATATGCAACATCCCTTAAAACAATGCTGTTCCGTTGCGCGCGCCTTTCTTCAACAATTATTGGATTTCTACCTTGCTTTGAATTGATCTCATTCCTTTTTACGGAGAAGAATCTCACCGGATTGAGCATAACTATACGCCTCACATACCATTGAAATTCAGGTTTCCATAATATCGAGTCAAGAATGCCTCTCGCCGCTGAAGGCGTCATGCAGGGATATGTCATTCTCTCAACCTTTAAATCAGGCCTGGTAAAGCAGGCGAAATCACCTTGAACTTTCACACGCACTATTTCGTTATCTACCATTGAATCCTCCTCATACAACATAATCATCGGAGCAGAGTGCATCCACTGTTATTCCCCGCTTCTCATCGTAACCGCCATACCATATCAATACTCCATGCGATGTTTCAACAATAGAGTCTTTATTTTTGAAAATAAAATTTTCATAAACTTGAACAGTGTATCCCTGCATTTTCCGAAAATCATCCCGTGACAAATATTTCATTCGCTTTATGTCATCAACAAGCTGCTTACTATCATCATTGTAATTATACACAAACAATCCCCTGGTAGCTTTATCAATTATTTTATATGCTTCTCCAACAGTTTTGAAATCAAAGTTCTCCCTTGATTTATTTATTCTTCTGGCATCACCATCGATAAACAAACTTACAAATTTTTTATAATATTCATGATAAAACGAGTGGTCATACAGACTGTCCGGGTTTTCTCTTATCATATCCAGAGCAAATCCTGCAGCCGTCCTATATTGTCGATCCGGCATAGCCGCGTTTAATAGCCGGAAAAGAAATACCTTGCCGTATCCAGACAGCAACCCCTCTCTATTGCATCTTCCCGCTGATTGAATAATTGATTCAAGGGGCGCAATTTCACGGAAAACACAGGGGAAATCGAAATCAACACCTGCCTCTATTAGCTGGGTTGAAGAAACAAGTATCTTTGTGTTATTCTTCAAATCGTTACGTATATCTTGTATTACCTGCTTGCGATGAAAAGGGCACATGCCAGTGGAAAGATGATATTGTTTTTCCCATGATTGGTTTTCTGCAGTGGTATTATAAAATTCTAAAGCAGCTTTCTTTGTATTGAATACTGACAGAACCGAATGCTCTTGATTCACGGCAAGATCAATAAGCTCATTAAAATCAACTGGTTCATACTCATTTACAGGAATATATTCTACACGGCGCGTTTTATGAAACAATATCTCTGGATTTTCCACGAGTGGGATTATTGACTCAATACCATTAAAGAATTCTCTTTTCTCAAATGCTGGAAGTGTTGCCGTACAAAAAAGGAAAGAGGTATTCATTACGGAAAGCATATTCCCAAGTATCGTTAAGGTCGGTATGATGATTTCTTTGGGTAATGACTGCACTTCGTCAAAAATTACAACTGATTCAGCAATGTTGTGGATCTTCCTGCATTTCCCTGGCTTGTTACTGAAAATCGATTCAAAAAACTGAACGGTAGTGGTTATGATTATCGGGTAATCCCAATTTTCACACGCCAGCCTTTTCCAAGAGTCGTGGTCGTGTATGTCTTCATTGATTGTGATTTCGTCATTATTTCCCGAATGATGTTCAAGAATATATTCTTCACCAAATATATCTTTCAGGATACTTGCTGTTTGGTCTATAATATTGATAAAAGGTAGGACGATAATAATTCTTTTCAATTTATTATGTTTTGAGTGTTCCAATGCCCATGATAAAGATGTCAATGTTTTTCCCATCCCGGTCGGCAGGTTCATTGAAAAAAATCCAATAGGCATATGCGTCCTGGACAATGCAAAATCACGGGCTTTAGATCTTAATTCATTAAGTTCACCTTCCCTGGACTTATTTTCAAGGTACGCTGCAATAGCAGCAATACATTCATCATAATCGAGACGTTTATGCTCCCGTCTGGATGATAGCATCGGATTGCATGCTTTTTCAGTATTCAGCCAGTCCGCATCCGTCAATGAACTGAACATATATCTGATCAACATTTCCCGATTAAAATTAGTCAAAACAGGCATCACAACTTGGAGTTGTTTATCTTGCATGAGAGTATCATTATGAAAAGCTTCAACAACTTCATTGAAACAAGGTACATCTCCCTTCCTAAAAGGCTCCAAAACCGTTTTCACATCGGACCTGTCGGGCAACCCTTTGTGATGTCCATCAATTACAAAAGCAATTTCCTGTATCTTTAGAAAAAGTGAATAGGCGGCACCCCATGAGGCATGAGGAACGCTCCCCCGCCTGCCGCCCTCTTTCAGGTATTTCTGGAAAGCCGGTTGATACTTCCCCAGATCATGTAGATATCCTGCGAGGCGAAATATATCTGCGTAACTGGCCGAATGAGCAAACGATGCAGCCAAGTCCGCTGTCTCTTTCAAATGTATAGCAAGCCTATGCCATTCGTTTTCAGGTTTATTCTCGATAGTATGTGCGTAGTAAATCATATTAGGTACAATTAATAATTCACACAGTATTGTTTAATAAAATGTCTATCGCAATAGGATAATTAAGCGTCGGGAAAAGGAACTGAGCGGACGAGGACTGTCTGAGTCTTCATTTCTTTGTCCGAGTTCCGCAGACCGCGAGGCTTTTTCCCGACGCGTGTCAAACTATTAAGAAACACTCTTTATAAGTTCTGTAATAAATCCTCAAGTTATATACTTGATCATTATAAGTCAACCAATACGGTTTTCGACCATATAATATGATTTGAGTATTATCCCATTTCTTCTCTTATCACATTTTGAGAAGATTTATTACTATTATACATTATCATCAATGACAAATACTGACATCAACATATGTTTAGCATAAATATGAACGTTTTACCCAACAAATATTGTAATAAACATTACTAAAAAAAGTAAAGAGATATTTTCCCAATTACCACACAACACTGTGTATAATTGGCCTATGGTAAGAAATCAATTTTCTGCAGAAAACTGACATAAAGATAATAATGTGTTTGTTTATATGATGGTCAGATTTGTCATGCCCCCTCAGGGGGACGGGGTGGGGTACTACTTTTTCTTGCCTTTAAATTTATCCTTCTTATTCTTTTTCACATCCATTTTCATAATTTCGCGTTTTTCATCCGGATAACGCGCCTCAATGTTCAGCGGCATAAGAAGATCGATATGCTTTTTCCAGTCATCGGACCACGCGTCGTCCTGCCCGGCCATCTTCCATCAAAAGAACCAGTTATATAGCAAGGTCCCACCAGAAGGCCGATCCTGCGTTCGTCACCGAAGCGCGCGGGGTGGCAATATTAGAATTAAGCCTGTTTTCTATTAATCATGCTTGAGCAAACCAGGCGCAACATTCCATTGCTCTCCGCCGGTAGTGACGAGCGACACGGTTTTTTTATTAAGCCGGATTATCGTGGCTGTTCTCACCGTTCCGTCCGGATCGGTGAAGCGGACCTTTTCGCCTACATTGAAACGCTGCATCTGTGTGGTGCTCCGATGCTGATAGAGGAGCTTCAACCGTTCGATGATCAGGCGATTCATGTAGCGGAGGTCATCCTCGCCCAGGGACTTGATGAACTCCTCTATTTTACGCGTGTCTTCGCGCTTCATGGGTTTTTGATTATCCATTCTGTTCAAACCATCTCAACATGAATTTACCTAGCCTTAAATTAAAAGCTGGAGTTTGCAAGAAGAATTTGTAAAGATATGATTAATTCAGCAGGAAGACATCTACTCTATATTATACAACAAAATCCTTTTCCTTTTTTCATCCAATCAATTTTTTTTCATGGATAGTGGAGCTAATTATTATTTCGGGTTTTCGCTATAATATTACAGAAAAATAAAATCCATCACGCCCCCTCAGGGGGACGGGGGG
>Ga0116146_1003807_pt1 | contig 12104 bp, 7 predicted proteins | sample AD_JPNHG2_MetaG_FD_89748 | JGI IMG/M metagenome (GOLD analysis project Ga0116146, IMG submission 89748) | Active sludge microbial communities of municipal wastewater-treating anaerobic digesters from Japan - AD_JPNHG2_MetaG | ecosystem: Engineered > Bioreactor > Anaerobic > Digestate | place...
GAAACAACCGGATTCGAAGCAGGACAAACCGGAAATAAAGTATTCTACGGATTGTTGAAAACTTTTGAAGAAGACAGAAAAACTTTGACCGATAAATATGACGATATTTTAACCGGTGAAGTTACTGATCTTCCTGCATTAGATTTGGTACTGCCAAACGGTACGAAAGTTGAATGGCAATCAAGTTCAACTGCATTTTTGGTAAACAAAACAACTGGTGAAGTAACAATCACCAGACCAACCGATGTAGATGCGATAGTCACCTTAACTGCAACCCTAACATTAGGAAATTGGTATGAAACCGTTGAATTTGAATTTGTCGTTCCAGTCGTTTCAATGTTTGAAGAAAAAGAAGTGTTCTATACGGATTTTGAAGATGTTACAAAAGGAAGTTATGCTGCCGCAGAAGTTACAATTAACGGCTTTCGGTGGAACTTTGATAATGCATTAGTTGGAGACATTGCTGGTGACCAAAAAGTAGGCGAAAAATCTGTAAGAATCCAAAAAAATGGAAGAGTTGAACTATTGACTGGAATAACTAATTTATCAAAAATTACATTTAAAGCCGGGAAATATGGTACAGACGCCGCAGCAACTTTAAAAATTAACATAAGCAAAGACTCAAACAACTGGGTTGAAATTTCTGCAATATATTTAACAGAATTTACTGATGTCGAAGTTATAATTAATTATAACCTAGAACAATTGGTTAATGCGGGAATAACAAGAAACGGTCAAAATTACATTCAATTTTTACTTGACAACGGAAATCGGATTAATATTGATGAATTACGCCTATTTATATTAGAAGAAGAAAAATCCGATGCCAATAAGATTGCGGAAGATAAAGCAACTGTCGAAGCATTAAGCGGAGAAATAAACGCAGGCGAAACATTTGATTTAATTACTTCTGGTGCAAACGGTTCATCGATTTCTTGGACAGCCAATCCTACAGGATTGATTGATTTAAGTAGCGGTAGAATTAATTTAAATGTTACGGAACAAACAACCTTAACATTAACTGCAACCCTAACTCTTGGTGAATTAACTGAAACCGCTATCGTAACTTTAACGGTAAACCCACTACAAACTAATACTATAGCAGAAATATTATCCATGAGTTTAGATTCAGATGTTGTTGTTATTGGAAAAGTTACAGGAATTGGCTCTAACTTCTATTATATTACTGATGAAAATAACGATATAATTCTAGTTTACGGAAGCAATTCCGGAGTCTCTTTAGGTGACACATTAATTATTAAAGGAAAACGCAGCGAATATCAAAACTGTCCTCAAATAAGCAATTGGGAAATTCTTTCTAAAATACCTGGAACTCCAGAACTTCCAGAAGTCGACGGAACAATTACTGTTGCCGAGCTTGCTGCAATAACCAACACACCAAGTGCACCGTTCAACCAATATTTACAAGTATTCGCAAAACGTTTAGGCAACTATTTGACAGATGTTAACGATTCTTCTATTAAAATTTTGGTTTATGCAGATACTTCAAAACTTCCTGAAGAAGGAACAATCGGAATATATAACATTTATTTCTACGGTTTCTCTTCTTCGGGTGAACCAAGAATTGCATATTTTGGATTGGAAGGAGAATTTAACGTTCCAGAATTAAGCGATGAAGATAAAATTGATTTAGCGATTGCAGAGATTGAAATAACTGACGGTCAAACAGTTACAGGCAATCTAGTGTTACCTACAACTGGTTTGTACGGAGTAACAATTACTTGGGAATCCGATAATCCGGCAATTAATACAGAAAACGGTGAAGTAATACGTCCTGCAGCAGGGGAATCCGATGTGGAAGTAACCCTAACCGCAACCTTCTCACTAAACGGAGAAGAAAAAGTTGTTGAATACATAGTAACTGTTTTAGCCGAAGAAGAAACCGGTGGCGGAAGTGGTTTTGCAGAAGACTTGTTTATCTCTGAGTATATAGAAGGTAGCAGCAATAATAAAGCAATTGAAATCTTTAATGGTACTGGTCAGACAGTAGATTTATCGCAATATACTGTAGAATTATATACGAATGGTAGTCCTAATCCTACTAATACCCTAACATTAACTGGAACACTTGGTCATGGAGAAGTATATATAATCTTTAATAGCGAAGCTGCAGAAGGAATAAAAAATAAAGGTAACATTAGTAGTAGTATCGCTAATTTCAATGGTGATGATGCACTATTATTAAAGAAAAATGGAGTTGTTATTGACAGTTTTGGACAAGTTGGTTTTGATCCTGGAACTGCCTGGTCAAATAATGGTATAAGCACTGTAGATAAAACTTTGGTTCGTAAACCAAATGTTTCATCAGGTAGAACCGATTATGATTCCCCATTTGATCCAAGTATAGAATGGATAGCACATCCTGTTGATACATTTACTTTCTTGGGTTCTCATGAGTTTAATGGTCCTGTAGTTGAAAAAACACCTCAAGAAAAGCTTGCAGCTGCAAAAGCTGAAATCGAATTAACAGATGGTATGGAAGTAACAACTAATTTAGTTTTACCGACAATCGGTGCATATGATGTTACTATTACTTGGGAATCTAATAATGCGGCAATTAATGCAGAAACCGGTGAAGTAACTCGTCCATCAGCAGGCGAAGATGACGTAGAAGTTACCCTAACTGCAATCTTCTCAGTTGATGGTGTTGAAGAAGTAGTTACATACACCGTGATAGTCAAAGCTGAACAAGAATCTAGTGGTGAATCAAGTACTCTTGATGTAAATTTTGTTGGAACAACAGAGAATCCTGTGACAGGATGGGTGTATAATGTTGGTTCTGCATATAATGATGGATCATTAAGACTTGATGCTACTGGAAAGTATGTTTTGAGCCCAGAAGTTACCATTGTTGAACCTATTGATTTTGTAGTTCATCTTAAAGGAAATGGCCCTGCCACAGGAACTGTTTCTGTATTAGGGTTAGATTCAGAAGGTAATGTGGTAGAAACTGTAAATTATGAATTTAGTGCATCAAATGTCGAATTTGATTTCACGGGTGAATTGACTAATACCTCAATCAAAAAAATAAAAATCATTTATACAAATAAAGAATCAGGAAACTTAGGATTATATACTTTCAAACTTGGTAATTGAAGGGCTGACCAAATCATTGATGCAGATAAGGAGAGTCTAGTATTACCTACATCAACCATAACTAATCTTACACTTCCTACCCAAGGCGAAAATGGTTCAACAATCAGTTGGTCTTCAAGCCATCCTAGTGTAATAAGCGAAGCAGGTATAGTCAGTCAAGGAGAAAGTGACGTAACCGTCACTCTCCTTGCAACACTATCCTATGGTGGTGTGACAAGTACAAAAACATTTGATGTTTTTGTTCCGAAAAGAAACAATCATGCGCCGGGTGTGCAAAATGTAAGAGTTGAAAATAACATTTTAATTTGGGATGAAATCATTGACGCAACCTTCAATATATATGTTGACGGAGCATTGATAATCACGGTAAGTACCAACAGTGTTGATTTAAATATGTTGATTAGTACATATGGTATATATACCCTTGAAATAGAAACTCTGCCGTTTGGTTTATATGAGCTTCCGTCCGTGAGGGTTGAATATATATATGATTTTAATTTTGACTATTACGGTAATATTAGCGATGATTTGGTTGGCGAAGCGTTAAAACTTGAATTGAGAAAATTGTTAACAGAAACCCATACCAATATCAGATCGTATGAAAACTTAAAAGAAGATCTCCTTTATACCGATGCCAGTTTATATGACGAGGATAAGGTAGTGCTATTTTATAGCCGGCTTGAGATTGATGCGATGTGGGATGCCGATTATTGGAACCGCGAACATGTTTGGCCGAAATCGCTTGGTTGGTTTGGCGAAAGCGAAGCCGGTTCCGATTTGCATCACATTCGCCCGGCTGATCCATCCGTAAACGGTTCGAAAGGAAACAAAAAACTTGGGGAAGTCGAGAACGGCAATATAGTCTACATTAGCCTTATCAATGGCGGAGGAAACAGCGGTTGCGAGTACAATACAACCTACTTTGAACCAAATGATGAAGTAAAAGGCGATGTCGCAAGGATTATCTTCTATCTTTTTACCAGGTATCCACAAAGCAACACTTACGATTTCGAAAACGTAGCACAAAGTTTGGAAGTTTTGTTAACTTGGCACGAACAAGACCCGGTGGACGAATGGGAAATGCGCCGAAACAACCGCACTTATGAGATTCAAGGAAATAGAAATCCATTCATTGATCATCCTGAATATGCATTATTGATTTGGGGATAAAACCCACGAGGCAAACAAAAATGGTCGCTTTTAAAAGCGGCCATTTTCATTTGCCTGATATTTTTTAAAACGGAAACGGTGGATATATCGGAATAGGATATACTGGGAATGGTGGTATTGGTGGAACCGGTGTAACAACCGGCGGTCTTAGCAATGTTCCTGCTATCAACCCTCCCAGAAACGGCAAAGCACCGAATGTCGGGCCAAACGGTCTGCCAAACCCTGGGCGACCGAATGGGGGTCTACCGAAACCAGGTCTACCAAATCCGGGTCTACCAAATCCTGGTCCGACAAACCGATTTTGGTTATTTTGATATGAGTTAAATGTCATTATACTCCTCCTTTATTCTTTATCAATAGTATATGAAGAAGTTTTGTTTTAGCATAGATAAAGATATATATTTTCTTTTGTTTTTTTAAAAAATATATATTTCTATCCCGATAAAAACAAAACCCTCTATCGCTAGAGGGTTGGTACTTGGCAAAAGGTTGTTATGCTTCTGTTACTTGCGAACTTAAAACATCGAATCCAAGGTTGGAAATAGCATCGATGATTTTTTCTACCGAAGTAACGGAATCATCGAAAGTAACCTTTAATTTGCTTGAATTGAACATAACATTGACGCTGTCTTTATCGATGCCGTCAAGGGTTCTTACGGTTTTATCGATTTTTTGCATGCATGACGGGCATGTCAATGTTTCGAGTTGCAAAGTTGCTTTTTTCATTATATATATCTCCTTTCTAGAATATAGTTTTTTTAATTATTGACAAGGTTTGCTTTTTTTCTTTAATTTATACTTAAGGAGTCTCATTCCGTTTAGAATAACAAGCAAGATGCTTGCTTCGTGAACAAACATTCCGATTGACATATTCATCCATTCACTGAAGAAAACACTTAACAAAAGAACGATTACAACCCCGATAGCAAGCACAATATTTTGAACCATATTGTTTTTGGTTGCTTTGGCAAGTCCCAAAGCAAAAGGCAAGGATGACAGTTCCGAATTCATCAGGACAATATCCGATGTTTCGATGGCAACATCGGTTCCGCTTCCCATCGCAATACCGATATCGGCTTGGGCAAGCGAAGGACTGTCGTTGACTCCGTCACCGACAAAAGCAACTCGTTCGCCTTGTTTTTGCAATTTTTTAATATATGTGGCTTTATCTTGGGGCAGCATATTTCCGATGGCAATTTCGATACCCAATTCATTGGCAATTTTATCAACGGTACCTTGGTTGTCGCCGGATAAAAGAATCATTTTTTTAATTCCTTGTTTCTTTAGGCTATTTAAGTTTTCCAAAGTATTTGGACGAATGGCATCTCTGATTCCCAATAGTACTTCTATTTTACCATTAATCGCCATAATTACAAGCGAATTGCCCATTTCTTCAAAACGAGAGATATCTTTTTTGATTGATTCGTCAATTATGATATTTTCCTTTTCGATTAACTTAGTATTACCCAGTACAATTTTATCATCATTGATATTGGCTACGATTCCTTGTCCTTTAATGACGGCAGTGTTGTTAATAGGCAAAGTTTCCATTGGCCCGATATATGTGGTAATGGCTTTGGCAAGGGGATGATCCGATTCTTTTTCGATGCTCGAAAGGTATTGCAAAGCTTTTTCTTTATTGTCTATATAATACTTTACATTCACAACCTGCGGTTTTCCGGAAGTCAGTGTTCCTGTTTTGTCAAAAACAATTGTTTTTGTTTTGCTGAAGAGTTGAATAACTTCGCTTCCTTTGAATAACACCCCGTGCTTTGCGCCGTTTCCTATCCCCGCAACATTCGATACCGGTACGCCTATTACGAGTGCTCCCGGGCAACCGAGGACCAGGATGGTTATGGCCTTGGGAATATCAAAAGTAAGCAAATAAACGATCAGGGCAAAAAGCAATACTCCCGGAGTATAGTATTTGGAAAAGCGGTCGATAAACCTTTCGGTTTTGGATTTGGCATCCTGTGCTTCTTCGACCAAAGCAATGATTTTGTTGAAAGTGGTATCTTCTCCGACTTTGCTTGCTTTTATTTGAATTGTCCCATTTTCGAGGATTGTCCCCGCAAATACTTCATCCCCAACCGTTTTGTGGGCCTGTTTTGATTCGCCGGTAATGGTTGCTTCATCCAAATAACCTTCACCGCTGATGATAATTCCGTCCACCGGAATTTTGGCGCCGGTTTTTACAAGTAAAATATCGTTTACTTTAACTTCCTCAACCGGTATTTCGACAAAGTCTTTCGATTCGGTCAGTTTAAGAGCGCTTTGTGGAGCCATTTGGGTTAGGGATTGGATGGCGGAGCGGGTTTTGTTTAAGGTTCTTTGTTCCAAAAAAGCACCGAACAAAAACAAGAAAGTGACGATGGCGGATTCGGCGTATTCTTGGATAATGAATGCACCGATGACTGCTACTGTAACCAGCACATCAATACTGATCAATTTGATTCTTAAGGATTGATATGCTTGGATGGCAATCGGCAATACACCGACAATTGAGGCAACAATCAAAGATGAGGTAAACAAAACTTCGCTTTGAAGCACCCATTTGGTAAAATAGGCAAAAACAATAAAACTAAACGAAACAAGCAGTAGTTGGTTTTTCTTTCGTAATATATATCTTATGCGGATCAACTCCTTTTATTATTCTGCGTTTACATTATACCATAACAAAACCAAAATATAATTGACCTGGGTCAAAAAATAAAAAAAACTTTGAGTATGGTTTTTCTCCATGCATCAAAGTATTTGCTTACTTATTATGGCGTCCCGGAAGGGATTCGAACCCCCGACCGACGGTTTAGGAAACCGCTACTCTATCCAGCTGAGCTACCGGGACAATTCGCTAATTTTTTTAGGGGTAAATATATTATATCACATTTTTTTTGAATTGTGAACGTTTTTATGAAAATAATAGGAAATGCGTTTTTTTGATAAAATAAAAGAAATGTGGACAAAATATAGCGAAAAAAAGTTTTATTATATAATTGTAAAATTATGCTATTTATAGTATAATGTTGATGTTCAAGAGAACAAATATTAGGAGGGAAAGAAATGAAAAAAACTTTAATGTTTTTCTTAGTTGTGGTAATCTCTGCGCTAGCTCTTATCGGTTGCCAAACTAAAACTTATGAGATTGCGCTAATTACCGACAAAGGTGACATCGATGACAAATCGTTTAACCAAGGTTCATGGGAAGGCGTAAAAGCTTTTGCCGAAGAAAGAGGTATCTCCCACAAGTACTATCGTCCGGCTGAAGTCACCGATGACGCATACCTGGCTGCAATTGACCTTGCCGTTAAAGGTGGCGCAAAAGTTATCGTAACTCCGGGTTACTTATTTACAAACGCAGTTAACCAAGCTCAAAAGAAACATCCAACTGTCAAGTTCATTATTCTTGACGCAAGCCCAGCTGATGCAGAAGGCGGAACAATCGAAAGCAACGTTTATTCGATTTTCTATAAAGAAGAACAAGCTGGTTTCTTAGCTGGATATGCAGCTGTTCACGAAGGTTTCCGTAAACTTGCATTCCTTGGCGGTATGGCAGTTCCGGCCGTTAAGAGATTCGGTTTAGGCTTTGTTGTCGGTGCTGGTTTTGCTGCTGAAGAATTAGATATTGATAAGATTCAGATGGAATACTTCCATTCTGACGGTTTCGCAGCTACTCCTGATATCCAAGCTAAAGCTGCCGGTTGGTATGCAGCAGGCACAGAAGTTATCTTTGCATGCGGCGGCTCGATCGGACAATCTGCCATGGCAGCAGCTGAAGCAACCGAAGGCAAGAAAGTTATCGGTGTTGACGTAAACCAAAAAGGCGATTCTCCGACAGTTATTACTTCTGCTATGAAAGGTCTCGGCGCTTCCGTTCAATATGCCTTAGGTAAATACTACGACGGCAAATGGGACGAAATCGGCGGTACATCGGTAAGCCTCGGTATCGACCAAGGTGGTGTCGGATTACCGGATGACTTTGAACGTTTCGAAAACTTCACCCAAGCTCAATACAACGAAATCGTTGCCAAATTAATCAGCGGCGAAGTAACAATCGATGTTGTATCCACTCAAGAAACAGTTGAAGAATACATCGAATACGTTGAAAATCTACACGCAAAAGTTAATGTAATTTATCACGAATAATCATCAGCATTTAATTATTAAGAATCAAAAAAAGAATAAGAAAGGAGTTCTTCCTTTCTTATTCTTCTATTAGTTGAAAGTAGGTGAGTCGCTTTGACTTATGTCATAGAAATGGAAAACATCACAAAAATTTTTCCGGGCATTATTGCCAACGATAAAATCACCTTGCAATTGAAAAAAGGCGAAATCCATGCTTTGCTTGGCGAAAACGGTGCCGGTAAATCGACTTTGATGAGCGTTTTGTTCGGTCTTTATACCCCGGAAGAAGGCGTCATCAAGAAAAACGGTCAGGTAGTGACAATCCACAACCCCAATGACGCCAACGCCTTGGGGATCGGGATGGTGCACCAACATTTCAAATTGGTGGAAAACTTTACGGTTTTGGACAATATCATCTTGGGTGCGGAACCCCAAAAAGGTTTATTCATCAACCGCGAAGAAGCGCGCAAAAAAATAAAGGCGCTAAGCGAGCAGTACAAGTTGGCGATTGACCCCGATGTTACGGTGGAAAATATCTCTGTCGGTATGCAACAAAGAGTCGAAATATTGAAAATGCTTTTCCGGGAAAACGAGATCCTGATTTTCGATGAACCGACGGCGGTTCTTACCCCGCAGGAAATCGACGAACTGATGCAAATTATGCGCAACCTTGTCAAAGAAGGCAAATCGATTCTCTTCATTACTCATAAACTGAACGAAATCATGGCGGTAGCCGATACCTGCACGGTTTTAAGGAAAGGCAAAAAAGTCGGTTCCGTCAAAATCAGCGAAACAACCAAAGAAGAATTGTCGCGCATGATGGTCGGTCGGGTTGTCGAATTTACCTACGACAAAAAACCGGTCAATCCCGGAAAGGTCGTATTCGAAACAGAAGGTTTGACCGTTGTCTCGGAATTAAGCAAAAAGAAACTGGTGGATGATGTGTCTTTCCAGATTCGGGAAGGCGAAATCGTCTGTATCGCCGGTATCGAAGGAAACGGCCAATCGGAACTCGTTTACGCGATATCCGGTTTGATTAAACCCCAAAGCGGAACCATCAGGCTGAAGGGTGAGGATATTACCCACAAATCAATCCGTTACCGAAACGATTTGGGCATCAGCCATATTCCGGAAGACCGCCATAAACACGGTTTGATTCTGGACTATAATCTGGCCTACAATCTGATTTTGAAAAAATACCATACTTCCCAATTTAATAAATGGGGTTTCCTGAAAAAAGACGATATCACAAACTATGCCAACGACTTGATCGGTTTATTCGATATCCGAAGCGGCCAGGGAGCCGCAACCAAAGTCCGCAGTATGTCCGGCGGCAACCAACAAAAAGCGATTGTGGCAAGAGAACTAAGCCTCGACAGTCCGCTGCTTCTTGCGGTGCAGCCGACCCGCGGTTTGGACGTCGGCGCAATCGAATACATTCATAAAGCGATGCTCAGGGAACGCGACAAAGGCCGTGCGGTTTTACTGGTCTCGTTGGAACTCGACGAAGTCTTTGCCATCAGCGACAGAATCCTGGTAATCTACGAAGGAAAAATTGTCAAAGAGCTGGATCCGAAAACCACAACCCACGAAGAAATCGGCTTATACATGGCCGGAGTTCATAAGGGGGATCATCATGAGCAGTAATCAAACCAATGTATTCAAATCCTGGTGGGGCAAAATCCGCAAATCCCAGGCTTACAATGATGTTGTCTCTTTAATGATTGCGGTCGGAGCGGGGCTTGTTTTCGGTTTTATCATTTTGCTTGTCTCCAATCCGTCCGATGCCATCGGGGGATTCCTGACGGTGCTTGCGGGGGGATTCTCGGGAGGAAGCCAGGGAATCGGCGATATCTTCTATTATGCAACACCGATTCTTTTGACGGGTCTGTCTGTCGGGTTCGCTTTCAAAACCGGTCTGTTCAATATCGGTGCTGCCGGTCAATATATGATTGCCCAATATGCCACCATTTATGTAATCTTTGCCTGGACTTGGATTCCTTCGGGCATGCAGTGGATGGTGGGCCTGTTGGTCGCCCTTATCGTGGGCGGAATTTGGGGAGCCATCCCGGGCTTGTTTAAAGCCTACTTAAATGTCAACGAGGTTATCACTTCGATAATGTTTAACTATATCGGTTTGTATTTGGTCAATATTATGATTAAGTCGGGTCCGGCTTTCGACTTATACAAGTCAGAAACCAAACCGTTGCCCGCTTCGTCCAACATTCCGAAACTCGGGTTAAACCAAATATTCTCCGGTTCCAGCGTTAACGGCGGTATTGTGATAGCCATTATTGCGGCGATTGTCATATATATAATTCTCAACAAAACAACTTTCGGTTACGAACTGAAAGCCTGCGGTTTCAACCGTCACGCCAGCAAATACGCCGGCATCAACGACAAACGCAATATTTTGTTGTCGATGGCGATTGCGGGGGCCTTGGCGGGACTCGGAGGCGGACTTGCCATTTTGGCCGGTTCCGGAAACAAAATGGCCACCGGGGAAACTTTGGACCCGAACGGTTTCAAAGGAATTCCGGTTGCGCTTTTAGGACTATCCAATCCGATCGGAATCATTTTCTCGGCACTGTTCATTTCGTATATCGAACGGGGCGGATATTACATGCAGATGTATGAATTCGTTCCGGAAGTTATCGATATCATGGTTGCCATGATTATCTACCTGAGTGCATTCTCGCTCATGTTCAGATTGATGATTGAGCGGTGGAATACCAAAAAACGCGCTCGCCTGGTTGAGGAAGCCCAGGAGGAGGTGGAAGCATGAGTTCAATCTATTTGCTCGTTCAACAAACGATGTTCTTTTCCATTCCGCTATTGATTGTGGCTCTCGGCGCCATGTTCGCCGAAAAGAGCGGTGTCATCAATATTGCGCTGGAAGGTATCATGGTTATCGGTGCTTTCTTCGGCGCACTTTTCTTAAATCTTGTGGGCCAGAAAATGAACATCAATCCGCAGCTTTTGCTTTTGATTACCATTTTGGTGTCCGTCGCAAGCGGTATGTTGATTGCTTCGCTTCTCGCCTTTGCTTCCATCAACATGAAAGCCGACCAAACCATTGGCGGTACGGCCTTAAACCTTTTGGCGCCGGCCTTGGTTGTCTATATTGCCCGGATGATTTACAATGTCAAACAGGTTCCGGTTCTCAATAAGTTTAGAATAGCCAAAGTACCGCTTTTGGGCGACATACCGGTGATTGGCAACCTATTCTTCCAAAATACCTATATTACGACATATCTCGGTATTTTGATTTTGATCGCCTCGATTATCGTCTTATACAAAACCCGTTTCGGGTTAAGACTATCGGCCTGCGGCGAACACCCTCAGGCAGCCGAATCCGTCGGTGTCAACGTCTACAAAATGCGTTGGGCGGGCGTCTTGATTTCCGGAGCTTTGGGAGGACTGGGAGGATTGATTTACGTCATTCCGACCATGGTAAGTTTCAGCGGAACGGTTGAAGGTTACGGATTCTTGGCCTTGGCGGTTATGATTTTCGGTCAATGGAAACCAAAGCGAATTCTGTTTGCGGCGTTTTTCTTTGGCTTCTTCAAAACCATCTCCGCAATGTACTCCAGCATTCCGCTCATCAAGGATATCAATATCCCGCATGCCTCATATATATATAAGATGCTGCCTTACATCGCAACCATGTTTGTGCTTGCCTTTACCTCGAGGAA
>Ga0116146_1003811_pt1 | contig 12100 bp, 9 predicted proteins | sample AD_JPNHG2_MetaG_FD_89748 | JGI IMG/M metagenome (GOLD analysis project Ga0116146, IMG submission 89748) | Active sludge microbial communities of municipal wastewater-treating anaerobic digesters from Japan - AD_JPNHG2_MetaG | ecosystem: Engineered > Bioreactor > Anaerobic > Digestate | place...
CGTTTTCTGTCGGGAACAACGTTGCCAACCACAGGTCATGAAAACGAGCTGTTTGCGATCCACCTGTCCAGGGGCGGAAGTCCGGATTCGTCGGGGAGGAAAGCGCCTCGGGGAAGCCGCGGGATTCACACTGATTGAGCTGCTGGTCGTCATTGCGATCATCGCCATTTTGGCGGCGATGTTGCTGCCGGCCCTTGCGCGGGCCAAGGAACGGGCGCACCGGGCCCAGTGCATGAACAACCAGAAGCAAATCCTGCTGGCGCATGTCATGTATCTGGGGGATCAAAACGACCGCATCGCGCCGCCGAATTGCGGCGGCACCACCGCCGCCATGAATCCCTCGCTGCCGGCCGGGTGGCTCTACAAGCCGGGGGAAGCCCTGCCCGGGGGCGCCAATGGAACCAACTACTACGGCCCGGAGCGCGGGCTGTTTTATCCCACCTTGAAAAGCTGGAAGCTGTACATGTGCCCCGCCCACAACACCAACACCCTGGCGTGGCGATTCAGCGGCATCCGCTTCACCAGCTATGTGATTAACGGCGCGATCATCAACGGGGACAAGGCTTACGACTGGACGGCCGGCGCGCTGGGCAAAACCTACCGGAGCATCGCTTTTCGAGGCAGCGACATGATCTTCTGGGAACCGGACGAAACCGAATCGGACTATTTCAACGACGCCAGCAGCCGCCCGAGCGAAGGCCTCACCCGGCGCCACGGCATTGGCGCCATTCTCGGCATCATGGACGGCCATGTGGAATTCATCAAATGGGACCGATACTTCCAACTGGTGGCCGACCCCAACCGGAACAGCCTGTGGTGCTACCCCGGCTCACCCAACGGGCGCTGATGAATGCCAGGGGATTGTTCGCGCTGGCCGGCCTGGTCCTCCTGCTCGACCTCGGCTGTGGCAGGAAGGTGGACGTTCAGGGAAAGACTGCCGAACTCGAAACCGCGTTTCCCGGCGTCGCCGCGGTGACGCCCGCCTCCCTGAGCGCCGCGCGGCGACCGGGCAGCGGGGACCCGCGGGCGTTTGTGAGCGCCGCGCTGGCGGCCAGCCGGACCAATGACTGGGTCACCGCCGTCATCATGGTGGATGCGGCGCTGCAGGCGCCGGGCGTGACCCCCCAACAGGTGATGTCCCTGCAGGCGACGCGAAAAACCTGGATGACCGATCTAATGATCCGGTCGGACAAGGGGGATGTGCGAGCCAAGGCAGCCCTGGTGGCAATCGAGCGCTCGCATTGAAAAAGCCGGGGCCGAAGCACGCTCGCCACCCACACCAGCCCTTCCCGCACAATCCCCTGGGGGCACCAGACGCTCGTCGAATCCTTTGACGCAACGCCGGGGACCGGGAGTCAGGCCTCCCGGGCCCTGACACGACCACACGGCCATTCCCAGCCGGCCGGCTCGAAGCGGGACACCGCTGCGCGCAGAATCCGGCGCGAACGGTCCCCCGCCGTTACCGGCCCTCAGGCGGCGTTGCCGAAGTAAGGAGCAAGCACCTGGCGGGAAACCACCAACGCGTTTTTGCGTCCCGCGAGGGTTTTCCCAAAGGTGTCGTCCTCGACTTCGACACAGACCGGGCCGTCGTAGCCGACGGCCTGAACCTCGGCCATGAACCGCGCCCAGTTGATGTCGCCGAATCCCGGGATGCGCGGCGTGTGCCACTGCTTGGGGAAAGCGAAGATGCCGACCTCATTGAGGCGGTCGGGATGGACGATCATGTCCTTGGCGTGGAGGTGGAAGAGCTTGTCGCGGAACTCGCGCAGGGGGCTGACAGGGTCCATCTGCTGCAGGACGAAGTGCGAGGGATCGTAGTTCAATCCGAAGTTCTTGGAGTCAATGTCCGAGAACATGCGGCGCCAGATGGCGGGCGTGGTGGCGAGGTTTTTGCCGCCGGGCCACTCGTCACGGCTGAAGAGCATGGGACAGTTTTCGATGCCGACCTTGATGCCGTGGTCTTCGGCGAAGGCAATGAGCGGTTTCCAAATCTTGAGGAAGCGCGGCCAGTTTTCGTCCACGGTTTTGGTCCAATCCCGGCCGACGAAGGTATTGGCGTTTTTGAGGCCCAGCTTTTCCGCGGCGAGGATGACGCGGCGGAAATGCTGGACCGCTTTGCGGGAAACCTCGGGGTCCGGGTCGAGCGGATTGGGATAGTAACCCAGGCCTGACATGCCGACCTTGTAGCGCGCGCAAAGTTCGTTGAGGTCATCGGCCCGCGTTTGGGTCAGCCCGACGACGTCAATGTGGGTGACCCCGGCGAACTTGCGCTCGGCCTTGCCGACCGGCCAGCAGCAGACCTCGACGCAGGCAAAGCCGCTGCGCGAGGCAAAGTCCAGCACTTGTTCAAAGGAAAGATCAGGAAGAATGGCAGTCACGAATCCAAGTTTCATAAGCGTATCGTAGTCGTCGGTTGTCGCCGTTGCGGCGTCCACGGCGCGGTGTTGCATGACATCCTCAGTCCGGGCTCCGCGCCGGGCGCTGAGGGGAGCCTGCCGGATGGGGGAGGAGAATGTCAAGGGAACAGCGAATCCCGGCCGAGCTGGGAGGCCGGAACAGCGGCCGTCGAGCCGCGGAATTCCAACTGCGAGCTTGTGAAGGGGGTGGGAGGGAGGCAGGATGACCGTCGGATTCAGTTATGTGGAAATGCGAGCCGCAGATGCTCCCCTGGCGGGGTGGGGAATGAACTCGACGCTGAAATCATTCCGGGCCCTGTCGGATCCCACCCGGCTGCGGATTGTGGCGCTGCTGGAGAAGGAGGAGCTGTCGGTCAACGAGCTGCGGGAGATCACGCGGCTGGGCCAGTCGCGGATTTCGACCCACCTGGGGTTGTTGCAGGAGGCGGGGCTGGTGCAGTCGCGCCGCGAGGGCAAGCGGACCTTTTACCGGCTCAACCCGCCGGCCAGGGGGCCGGTCCGCGAGCTGGCCCATCTGGCGGTGCAGGGGGCGGGCGAGCTGCCGGAACACGCCGGCGACCTGATCAATCTCAAGCGCATTCTCCACCGCCGCCGCGAGCAGGCCCAGGTCTATTTCAACCAGGTGGCCGGCCGGTTTGACCGCGTGTACGGCCCGGGACGCTCCTGGCAGGCTTTCGGCCAATTGCTTCTCCGGTTGCTGCCCCCGCTGACCGTTGCGGACCTCGGGTCCGGGGAAGGGCTGTTGAGCGAGTTGCTGGCGCGCCGCTGCAAGAAAGTGATTGCGGTGGACAACTCCGAGAAGATCGTCGCGTTCGGCGCGGCCAAGGCGAAAAAGAACAACCTGAAAAACCTCGAGTTCCGGCTCGGCGACCTGGAGAATCCGCCGCTGGAATCCGAAAGCGTGGATTTGGTCATTCTGAGCCAGGCGTTGCATCATGCCGAGCACCCGCCGCGCGCGCTGGCGGGCGCTTATCGCATTCTCAAGCCGGGCGGCCAGGTTTGGATTCTGGACCTGGCGCAGCACCGGTTTGAAAACGCCCACGAGTTGTACGGCGACCGGTGGCTGGGGTTTGCCGAGTGCGACCTTCACCGCTGGCTCGAGGAGGCGGGTTTCAAGAAGATTGAAATCAGCATTGTGGCGCGGGAGGAACAGCCGCCTCATTTCGAGACCCTCCTGGCCGGCGGACAGAAGTAGGCCGGGCGGCCCGCCTGTCCCTTCCGCCGCGGCCGGCTTTAGCGCTTCACTTCCACGCCGCACTCGAGCATTTCCTCGCCATAATAGGGATTGCGCAACGGCCCCTGGAGCTGCATCCACAGCCCGGGCTTGGGCGCCATGGGACAGCGATAGATTTTCACGCCGGCGGACCCGGTGTCCTGCCGGCGCACCACCTCGACGAACGAAACCAACGCCGCGCTGAAGGGCAGGAACTGTTGCCGGGCCCCGGCCAAATCCCCCGCCGTCTGGAGGGCGGCGTTTGCCTGCACTGTGTCCAACAGCGGCCTCCAGGGATGATCCCCCGGCAAAGCGTCTCGAAGCCTGGCCACGGCCGGCCCCAATTGCGGCGCGACCTGGTTGAAACCCTGCAGATTGTCGTCCGCCAGGCTGGCGCCCAGTTTATCGGCCAGGACAAACAACTCGCCCAGCGCGGCCCGCTGCCCGGCCGAAAGCTCCAAAACCGGCAAATCGGGCGCAGGCGCGGTGGCGGTCTCGTGAGCGGCCGGCTCAGCGGGCGCCGGGGCGGCTTCCGGCCGCTGGTGCTTGAGCATGAACGCCAGCACGGCGGCGGCAACCAGCAGGGCTGCGGCCAGCACATACCAACGCCACCGCCTCCTCCCGCCGGCCCGCGATTCGGTCGCTCCCGCCGCGGCGGGCGGAAGCGGCGCCGGCAACCCCCCAGCCCCGTGTTCCTGCCGCTCCATCTCGGTGAATTGGCGGCTCAGCTCCTCCCAGCTTTTGCGCCGCGGCCGCGGGCCCTTGACCCACTCGACCTGCCGCCCGCGCCACAGCGAGTAGATGGCGGGCACGATTTCCAGGGTCAGGATGGTGGAGGTGATCAGGCCGCCGACCATCGGGGCGGCGATGCGCTGGATGGCCTCCGCGCCGGCGCCGTGCGCCCAGAGGGCCGGCACCAGCCCGAGCGTGATCATGCTGACGGTCATGAGCTTGGGCCGAACGCGCTGGACGGCGCCGTAAGTAATGGCCTCGAACAGATCGTGCTGGGTGTTCATGCGGCCCGCGCGCTGGTAGGCGTGAAACGCCTCGTCCAGGTAGAGGATCATCACCGTGCCGGTCTGCGCGGCCAGCCCCGCCAGCGCAATGATCCCCACCCACACCGCAATGCTGAGGTGGTAATCCAGCAGCCAGAGCAGCCAGATGCTGCCCGTCAGGGCGAACGGAATCGAAAGCAGAATGATGCACGTCTCGGCCACACTTTTGAAATTCAGGTACAGCAGCACAAAAATCAGCACCAGCGTCAGCGGCACCACCACCCACAGGCGTTCGCGCACCCGCAGCATGTGCTCGTATTGCCCGGTCCACTCCAGCCGGTAACCCGCGGGCAGCAAGCCGGCCTGCTCGATTTCGCGCGCCACCGCCGCCTTGGCCTCCGCCACGTAGCCGCCAAGGTCCCGGCCCGCAATGTCCACATAAACCCAGCCCGTCAGCGCCCCGTCCTCGTTCTTGATCAAGGGAGGACCGCTGACGGTGTGGAAATCCGCCAACTGCCCCAGTGGAATTTGTTTGATATTTCGCCCGCGGCCGGGCTCGCCGTCCATCGCCGGCTCGTCCGGCAAGGCCGGCACCGGCACCAGCACCCGTTTGAGTTTTTCCGGGTCGTCCCGCAGTTCGCGGGCATAGCGCACGTTGATGGTGTAGCGTTCGCGCCCCTCGACGGTCCGGTCAATCGGCATGCCGCCGATGGCGGTTTCGACCAGCATCAACACGTCCTCGACGTTCAAGCCGTAGCGGGCGATTTCGGCCCGATGGGGCACAATGTCCAGGTAAAGCCCCCCGACGGTGCGCTCGGCGTAGGCGCTGCGGGTTCCCGGCACTTCGCGCAAGACCGCTTCGAGATGCTCCCCCAGCTTGCTGATCTGTCCGAGGTCGCTGCCGAAAATCTTGATGCCCACCGGAGTGCGCACGCCGGTCGAAAGCATGTCAATCCGGGCCTTGATGGGCATGGTCCAGGCGTTGACCAGCCCCGGCAGCGTCAGGGCCTGGTCCATTTCCGCGATCAGCTCCTCCCAGGTGATCGGCCGGGAATCGGGCCAGACCTTCCGCAACACCCGCTGCAACGCTTCGGGCGCCCAGCTCGAATACCAACGCCGCGTTTCCACCCGCCGCCACTGCTCCTCCGGTTTGAGCTGCACGACCGTCTCGAACATTTCCAGCGGCGCGGGATCGGTGGCCGTCTCGGACCTCCCGGCTTTGCCGTGGACGGTGGCCACCTCGGGGAACTGCTTGAGGAGGCGGTCCTGGATTTGCATCAGGCGGGTGGCCTCGGTGATGGAGACCGTCGGCAGGGTGGTGGGCATGTAGAGAATCGTGCCCTCGTTCAGGGGCGGCATGAACTCGGAGCCGAGCCTCAAGTAGATCGGGATCGCCGAGGCCACCGCCAGGAGCGCGATCGTGATCGAGAGAAGGCGGCGCCGCATCAACGCGCTGACCCACGGATAATACAGCCGGTGCAGAAGGCGGCTGACCGGATGCCGATGCTCGGGAATCACCCGCCGGCCGGTCATCAACACAATCAGCGCCGGCCCGAGGGTGAGGGAGAGGAACGCCGCCCAGGCCATGGTGAAGGTCTTGGTGTAGGCCAGCGGCTTGAACAAGCGTCCTTCCTGCGCCTCGAGGGTGAACACTGGCAGAAAACTCACCGTGATCACCAGCAAGGCAAAGAACAGGGGTTTGCCCAGTTGCTTGCAGGCCGAGATGATGATCTCGCGCCGTTGCGCGCCCGACAGCCCCGGCGGGGCGTGCTCGAGGCGCTTGTGGACGTTTTCCACCATCACCACCGCCTCGTCGGTGATCGCCCCAATCGAGATGGCAATGCCCGCCAGGGACATGATATTGGCCGTCAGCCCCATCAGGTACATCGGGATAAAGGCCAGCGCCACCGCGATGGGCAGCGTCACAATCGCCCGCGCGGCGCCGCCGAAATCCAGCAGGAAAATGATCACCACGACCGCCACAATGAGGGATTCCTCGAGGATCGTGCGGGTCAGCGTGTCAATGGACCGGCGGATCAGGTCCGAGCGGTCGTAGGTCGTAACCACCTCGACGCCCTCGGGAAGGGAGGGGCGGACCTCCTCGAGCTTCGCCTTCAACCGATCAATCACCTGCAGCACGTTCTGCCCATACCGAACCACGACAATTCCCCCCACCGTTTCGCCCTCGCCGTTGAAATCGCCGGCGCCCCGGCGCATTTCCGGCCCCAAGGTGATGTTCGAGGCGACGTCCCGGAGCAGCACCGGCGTGCCCTTCGAGTCCGCCCCCACGACCACCAGACGCAGGTCCTCCAGCGACTGGATGTAGCCTTTGCCCCGAACCAGGTAAGTCGTGCCGAACCGCTCCAGCTCGCGCCCGCCCACGTCGTTGTTGGCGGCGCGGATGGCGCTGACCACCCGTGAAATCGGGACGTTGAAGGCCAGCAACTGGTTGGGGTCCAGCTCGACCTGGTACTGTTTTTCGAACCCGCCGAAGGTTGCAACCTCCGCCACCCCTTCGACACTCTGGAGCCAGTAACGCAGGTGCCAGTCCTGGAAGGACCGCAACTGCGCCAGGTCCTGCTTCCCGCTCCGATCCACCAGCGCGTACTGGAATCCCCAGCCGACTCCGGTCGCATCGGGCCCCAGCGTCGGGGTCACCCCCGGCGGGAGATTTCCCGCCAGTCCCTGCAGATACTCCAGCACCCGCGACCGGGCCCAGTAAATGTCGGTCCCGTCCTCGAAGATGACGTACACGAACGAGTAGCCGAAAAAGGAGTAACCGCGGGCCACGCGCACCTTGGGCGCGCTGACCAGCCGGGTGATGATCGGGTAGGTGATCTGGTCCTCGACCAGGTTCGGGCTCCGCCCTTCCCACGCGGTGAACACGATGACCTGAGCGTCCGACAGGTCCGGCAATGCATCCAGCGGCGTGTGCCGCATCGAGTAAATGCCCCCCACAAAGAGGGCCCCCACCAGGAGGAACACCATGAACCGATTGCGCGCGCTCCATTCAATGATCCGTTCAATGAGCGATTCCCGGCCGGGCGGGCCGGACGAAGCCTGAGGCGGTTGAATTCCGGTCATACGCGCTGGTCCTCAGTGGGAGTGTTCGCCCGCGGCGCCCAGGCCGGCGAGCGCCGCCTTGAGCTGGCTTTCGGAGTCAATCAGGAAAAGCGCCCGCGTCACCACGCGCTCCCCGGCTTTCAGCCCCTCGAGCACCTGGACGAGGTCCTCGGTTCGCGCCCCCACCTTGACTTCGCGCGGCTCCAGGTGGCCGTCCGCCCGGTCCACAAACGCCACGTGGCGGGTGCCGGTGTCAATCAGCGCGCTGGCGGGCACCGCCAGGAGTGGCCCCGGGTCTATCCCGATTTCAACCTGCGCCCACATGTCCGGCCGCAACACCTGACCGGGATTTTCCAGCTCGAGGCGCACTGCCCCCCGCCGGCTTGCCGGGTCAATGTGTGGATAGATGAAACTGACGCGGCTTGCCACGGTTTTTCCGCCCAACTGGGGAAAGACCAACGCGGCGTCCTGCCCAACCTTCACTTCCGGCATCTCCGACTCCGACAGCGTGGCCCGCACCCACAGGTGATCCAGGTCCGCGATCTCATACAAGGTTTCCCCCGCCGCAAAGGCCTGCCCGGCCGCCGCATTGCGCGTCACGACATGGCCGGAGAACGGCGCGCGAATCAGCACCTCGTCCGCCGGAGCCTCCCGCTGCTCAAGCGCTTTGATCTCCGCCTCGTCCAGTTCCAGCAATTCCAGCCGCCGGCGCGCGGATTGGACCAGGCCCCAGGCCGCCTGCCGCTCGGCGGGCGGACTGCCGGCCAGCCGCTGGTGATTCTTCCAGGCCAGCAGATACTCCGTCTGCGCCTGGAACAGCTCGGGACTGTACACGCTGAACATCGGCTCGCCCTGGCGGACCGGCTGGCCGGTGGCATTCACGTAGAGAGTGCGCACCCACCCGCCAAACCGCGGCGCGACTTTGGCCCAGCGCGTTTCGTCATGTTCGATGGCGCCGGTGGTGCGCAGGGTTCGCCGGAAGGGACGCTCTTCCACCACCGAAGTGGTCAGGCCAATGAGCTGCCGCTTGTCCGCCGGCACCATGATGGCAGTCCGGCCGGGCACTTCCGGGCCCGCGTCACCGCGGGCCGCAGTGTCGCGGGCGGTCTCGCCCCCCTGTTTGATCGGCACCAGGCGCATCCCGCAGATGGGGCAATCGCCCAAGCGGTCACTCACGTAGGTGGGATGCATCGGACAATGGTATTTCGCGCCCGGCCCCGCGGCACTCGCCCCCGCTCCGCCCCCCGGACTGCACCCTGCCGCCAGCCACACCAGCAGGCCCGCCAATAGTAAGAGTGAAATTCTTTGAATCATGGTTTTGTCGAAGTTGAAGTTTGAGAGGAAAGGTCCGAGGGCAGCACCCGAAGCATGTCGAGCGCCTCCAGGTCGCCCAGCCCGCAACACAGCACCAAATCGGTCAACCGCTGGTATTGTTCCGCCCGCGCCCGGCTCTCCCCCAGCCGCGCGTCCAGCAGCATCCGCCGCGCGTCCAGCAAATCCCGCAAGGGGTTGCGGCCGGATTCCCAGCCCGCCCGCGCGCTGGCCAGCGCCGTTTGACTGCGGGGAAGGATCTCACTCTGGTACGACAAGGCCTCCCGCCGGGCCGCGTCAATCCGCACGGTCAAGCCCCGCAGTTCCTCCCGCAGCGCCAGCTCATAGTCCTCCCGTTCATGCCGCGTCGCGGCCACCCGCGCCTCCTCCCGCTGGATGTCGCTGCGATACTTCCCCCGGTTGAACCAGGGGAGGTTGACACTCAGGACAACCATGCCCTGCCGAAAACTGCCATCGCCGGTGGAGTTCCGGGCTTCGAGCCCGGCGCTGACCTCCGGCAATCGCTGCCGCCGCGTCAGCTCCAGCGCGGCTTCCGCCTCCCCCGTTTCGCGCTGAAGCACCCGCAGCCGCGGCTCGAATTTCAGGGCAAAATCCACCAGCTTCTGACTGTACGGAACCGGCCCGGCCACGGGCGGAAGCTCCAAGGTTGGCCACGGCGAATCCAGCGCCCGGTTCACCAGCCGGTTCAACGCAACCCGCTCCTGCGCCAGCAGCTCCCGGTCCGTCTCCAACTGCGTGGCGCGCCGGGACCGCTCGTTTTGAAGCTGCAACACGTCCACCAAAGTGGCCTGGCCTGACCGATACCTGGCTTCGACAGCCGCCACCATCACCTCCAACCAGCCCAGGTCTTCCCGGCCAATGCGCAAAACTTCGTCCGCCAGCGCGGTTCGGAAAGCCTGTTTCGCCAGCTCGCTGCGCAGGACCTGCTCGCGATATTGCAACTCGGCGCTCGCCGTGGCCAGTCCGGCTTGGGCCGCCTGCCGGGCCAGCCGCGGTTTGCCGAACAGCGGCAGTTTCTGCTCAATCCCGTATATCAAATCCCCTTCCTCGGCCCTCATCCGCTCGCTGGCTGCCATGCCCCCGATCCGCGCCAGGGGATCCTCCCAGGTCCGCACCGCTCCCACGGCCGCCGCGGCCGCGTTGGTTCGCTGGCGAGCCGCTGCCAAGGCCGGGTGGTTCTGCCGCAGCTCTTCGGCGAGTTCATTCAGATACGCAGGCGTCAATTGCCGGCGATCCGACCCCGCGTCGGGCGGCGGGGAGCCCGGGCCGCCGGGCGCCGCCCCCACCAGACCTTCTGAAATGATCAAAATCCACAATGCGTATGCTTTCATAACCGCAAAATTCCGCTTTCTCGTGCGCAGTACAAGCCAAGGCGCCCCAAGTGCGTCCGCGCGGTACACACTTCGGGTGTCGAGAGTGGAAAGCGGTCAGATCAGCCAGGCGCAGTCGCGCTTGAACAGCGCCACCGGCCCGGGTAGTGGAAGGAACGAGTCAGGGGCGGGCAGCCATGCCTCCAGACGCTTGGGCAGGGAGAGCACGCTGCCGCCGGCGGAAACAAATTCAAAGGGATGAAAAACGGAGGGAGAACCAGCCGGCAAAGCCTCGAGGGGATGCGGGACGTCGGCGGGAGGCGATTCGATGCAGCAGCAACTGGCCGGGTTGCAACCGGCGCAGCCGCAGACCTGCTCGACGCCGGGTTTTGCCCCCGGCAACGGCGGGCCCGCGGCAGCCACCCCGGCCCACACCACCAGCCCGGCGAGCAGAATGGAAAACAAACGGCGCATCGAACCCCCCGCTCCCAAGCCGGCTTACTTCTTCGCTTTGCCCTGCCGGGCCTGAGCGGCTTCGAGTTTCTTCAGGTACTTCTTCGGATTCTTGTTGAAGTCCTTCAAACAGGACTTGCAGCACAGCTTGATCTCCTGGCCCTCGTGCACAAAGGTGTAGGGATCGCCCATTTCCCCCAAAGCCTCATCCGAAACGAGGCATGTTTTCAATGGGTAGGCTTTGGCTTTTTCCTTGGTCTTCGCCTCGGCCGCCAGCCCCGCCGCGGGTCCGGCCAGAAACGCCAGGGTCAGAATCGTCGAAACCACCAGCTTCATTTTTTTCATACAAGCAGCCTCAATTTCAGACTACTATATAACACATTAGTCAATTTGGCTCAAGGTTTGTTCAAGGTTTGTTTCCGGGCCGCGGCGGGCCGGCGGCGGACTTGAAGTTTTGCCTCCTTGACAGGGTCGTCCCGGTGCCGATTGCCTGTGAGCCGGGAGTGGCTGGACTGTCAGGTGATATGTGCTGCGTCTGAATCCGGCACCGCCTGCTTGGGGGGGCTTGACAGCGCCGCGCCGCGTCGGGATACTAACTTTAGAAACCTGAGCCGCTGTTATGAATGCCATTCTAACCAATGGTCAGCGGAAGGCGCGGGCCTTCACGCTGATTGAACTGCTGGTCGTCATCGCGATCATTGCCATCCTGGCCGCAATGTTGCTGCCCGCCTTGGCCCGGGCCAAAGACAAGGCGGCGCGCACCACCTGCGTGAATAACAATAAACAGTTGGTGCTGGCGCTGAACATGTATGCCTCGGACAACCGTGAATACATGCCTTTCCCCAACTGGGGCAACACCTACCGGGGCTGGCTCTACAACCCCGTCAATGGCGCGCCGCCGAACCTGGACCAGGCGCCCTACAAGGACAACCCCCTGCTGGCCTACAAAGAGGGCCTTTACTTCCAGTACATGCCCAACCCGAAAGCCTATAAATGCCCGTTGGACACGCGTTCCAAATACTATGCCGCCCGCGCCAACAAGCTCTCCAGCTACATCATGAACGGCGCGGTCTGCGGCTATAATAACATCAATCGCAGCCCCAAGATTTCCCGCGTCCGCTCGCCCATGTGCTACGTCCAGTGGGAGCCGGACGAGACCTTGGGCAATCCGCCCATCGGCGCCTTTGCCTACAATGATGCCAGCAGTTTTCCCGACCGGAATGAAGGCGTCGGGCGGTTGCACACCTCCGGCGCCATCATCCAGGCGGTGGGGGGGCACGTGCAGTTCATCAGCTTCAAGCTGTTCGAGCAGGAAAA
>Ga0116146_1003814_pt1 | contig 12093 bp, 17 predicted proteins | sample AD_JPNHG2_MetaG_FD_89748 | JGI IMG/M metagenome (GOLD analysis project Ga0116146, IMG submission 89748) | Active sludge microbial communities of municipal wastewater-treating anaerobic digesters from Japan - AD_JPNHG2_MetaG | ecosystem: Engineered > Bioreactor > Anaerobic > Digestate | place...
GGTGTTGACTTAGGGAAGTTTCACGACTTTACAGTTATCAGTGTTATTGATACAATTAACAATCATTTAGTATATTTTGAGAGGTTTAATAAGATTGACTGGAAGTTTCAAAGGGAGAGGATAAAGAATATTGCCAGGAGGTATAATATGGCAAGGGTTGTTATAGACAGCACTGGTAAAGGAGACCCAGTTGTTGATGAGCTAATGAGTGAGGGATTTTTAGTTGAAGCATACAATATCAGTTCAAATAGAGCCAAGAGAAACTTGGTTGAAAAGTTAAGCATATTTCTAGACAGGGGTCAGATTTCTTATCCAGCTATATCTGTATTGATAGACGAACTTGAAAGTTATACCTATCAAATGACTGACAGCGGTAATGTAAAGTATTCCTCTCCAGAAGGGCTTCACGATGATTGTGTTATGAGCTTGGCGTTAGCTGTATGGCAATTGTCTGATGTTAAAACCTTATCCCCTATTCAGCAAAAATTATTAGAAGAACAAAGGTCGGATGTTAAAATTAAAAATTATTATATGTAAAAAATAATTTTATGCCAGTCCCCAAACCAAAAAAAAGAGAAAACCAAGCAGATTTTATATCACGTTGCATTAAAGATTTATCAAAAAAAGACCCAGAAAGACCACAAAAGCAAATAATTGCTATGTGCTATTCTCAATGGCGTAATAAAAATAAATAAATATATGGACATAGAAGCAAAAAAACAAGAACTTATAAAAAGAAGTCAATATCAAAAAGACCAGTTTATCAACAAGCTGGTAAATGAGTTATCAATTTTTCTGCAGCAGCAAAAAGAGTTGCAGGAAGATTTAAATGACTTGGAAAATTTAAAAAAGCCAGATAAAAAATAATTTATGGAGGAAACAATTTTTGAACAAATAGTTAACGAGATAGACGAGTTTGAAAATAGGGAAATTAAATTATCTCCTACCTGCACCTTCAATCAGAAAGATACAATAGACAGAATTATCAACTACAATAATTCCAAGTTTTTAGATGGAAGTGATATTGACCACGATGGGCTTAAAAGATATTTCTTCAATATTACCTATAGCAGGAGAAAGAATGCCACAAAGGCAATAGATTTGGATACCAAAGATTTTATGTTTGTTGGAGAAGATGGTGAGGATTATTATCCAGTTTGGTTTTTTGAGAAAGAGTTTAAGCAATGGGTTAAGGAAAAGGGATATGGAAAGTTCCTTAATAAAATAGTTGATGACTTGCCAACTTATGGTTCTGTGGTTGTTAAAAAACTCACAAAGTATTCAAACGATGCCCGTGATATGATAGTTGATCTAAGGAACCTTTACAACGAGCAGTCAGCACCAACCTTAAAGAAAGCAACCTATGTTATTGAGAAACACAACTATACTCCGTCAGAATTTAAAAAGAATAAATGGGATAATATGGACGAAGTATTAAATGACTTCTATTCCAGAAAAGAAGGAAAGTATATTGAAGTTTATGAAAGATACGGAGAAGTTCCTGAAAACTGGATTTATGAAAATGGAGACCCAAATAATTATGTTCTATCAGTTTTTATTGTCTATTTCTACGAAGGAAGTAAAGACGGAATAATCTTGTTTTATGACGCTATTGATGAGATTCCTTATGAGGAATGCCACTTTGACAAGATTGATGGTAGGTGGCTTGGCAGGGGAATAATTGAATCATTGTTTGATGTTCAAGTTAAAAAGAATGAAATCACTAATCTTTACGGAAAGGGATTGTGGTGGAATTCTTTGAAAATTTACCAAACACAGGACGAGACAATTAAAAGAAACTTGCTTCAGGAAGTATCTAATGGAGATGTGATAAGCACCCGTTCACCAATAGCTCCAATAGCTAACGAGGAAAGAAACTTAAGTTCCTATATTCAGGAAGATGCAAAATGGGAAAGATTAGCAGACCAAATAACATTCTCTTATGCTCCTATAACTGGAGAAAGGTTGCCGTCAGGAACACCATTAGGTTCTGCAGTATTGCAATCTCAAGCCGCTCAAAGTTTCTTTGACTACATAAGAGAAAACATAGGTTTGTTCTTAAAAGATATTATCTGGAATTTAATTATACCCCAGTTTAAACAAGAGAAATACGAAAATCATATTATAAACTTAAAAGTATTATCGCCAGAGGAGATAGCTAAAATAGATAAGATAGTTGAAAATTACGAGTATAATAAAAGATTATTAAGCATTATTGGACAAGGAAAGTTGCCAACCTATAAAGATGCAGAAACAGTAAAAGCAGTAGTCAGGTCAGCTCTCCAGCAAAATAAAAACAGATATGTTGAAATACCCGAAGGGTTTTATGACAGCTTAAAAATGAAAATGGACATTGTTATAACTGGAGAAAATATTGACACTGCTGCTAAAATGACAACTTTACAAGTTGCATTACAAATGTTATCTTCTAACCCAATGATAGTTAAAGATGCCCAGACAAAGAAAGTATTCTACAAGCTGTTAGAACTTGCAGGACTTAACCCAGCAGACATTGAAGTATTGCCAGACGAAGCCCCGCCAGAAGAAGAGTTAATGAGAACATTGCCGCAAGGAGGAAGTATAGCTTTGCCACCAACACCTCAAACAGTGCCACCAGTGGTTGAACAAAATCAACAAATATGAAAGAAAAAACAATTGAGTTTATAAAAAATAACCGTGAAATGTTAGAAGAAATGTTTAATGAAAGGATTGAACAGCTAAAAGATAGCATATTTAATATTGAGGACAATGAAAAAAGAGATTTGGAGATTAGGTTTGTGCAGGAGTATAAAGAATGGTTAAGAAGTATAGGAATAATTTGTAAGCAAAATAATAAACATACAAATAAAATTTACGAATAACAAAGGTCGTTTAGTTAGATTAGTTAAATAGAGGACAAAACCTCTTTAAAAAATGAAAACTTATGGAAGACAAAACTTCTTTAAATGAAACCGATAAAGAACTTTTAGAAGAAAGTTCTTTGGAGGAAGAAGTTGGAGAAACTTCGCAAACAACTCCAGAGGAAGACACCTCTAAAAAAACAGAAGAGACAGGCGATAAGAAATTTAAAAGCCTGGCTGCTCAAAAAGAGCATTATCGCTCAAAGGTCAAGAAACAGGAGGAAAGGATACAGGAGCTGGAAAAACAACTTCAACAGTTAAATAAAGAAAAAAAAGCTCCTTTATCAGACGATGAATGGAAACAAAAAATTGAATTTGTTGTCAAACATCGTGATGTTCCTCCAGAGTTTATTGACGAGATTGAAGCGTATGCTCGAGGTCGGAGTATCTCTTTGGAAGATGCTTATAAGTCAGAGGTAATACAATCTGCTTATAAAGCACTTCAGGAAAAGGGTCGCAAAGAGGAAAAAATACCCGCACCCTCGTCTCGTTCTACTATCGTAGAAGGAAAAGACATCTCACAGATGTCCAAAGAAGAAATCAAAAAAAACTACGATAAAATCGTTAGTAAGTTTATGAAATCTTCTCACCCCAAATACGAATAGAAAGAGATTTTTTGAGCAAAGTTAAGTAATATTTTTAAAATATGCCTTATACGGGAGATAGATTTGATACTACTGACCTTGCTGCATTGATTAATGAAGTATGGTCTCCACGAATTGAAAGAGAACTTACTCCAAAATTGGTTGCTGCTGATTTCTTCAAGAATGTTTCTGACCTTTATGTTGGTGGCGGTGATGTTGCTCACATTCCTGGCATTTATGGTAGTAGTGCTGAATTATCAGTCAAAACAAAGACTGGTGGCAGTGAATATACATTGCAAAATGCAGAAGTTGAAGACAATACTCTTACTATCGATACTTGGAAGGAAATTACTTTCATTATTGAAAAGTGGGAACAACAGTTAATGCTTCAAAGTGCTAATATTGCAATGGAATATTCTGACCAAGCAGTAAAGAAATTAGCTGCAGATTTAGATTCTGCTATTTTTACTGCTTTGAATACTGGAACAACCAATAGCGTTGGTGATGCATCAAGCAATTTAACAGATGGAACTATCAGAGAAGCAATAGCAATGCTTGCTTCAAAAGATGTTCCTACTGATGAGTTAGCATTTTTCATTAACTCTGATGCTTATTGGCACGATATGATGGGAGAGAACAAGTATGTGCAATCTTATGTTGCAGGTTGGCCAGTAGGAAGAACACCAGTTATAACAGGAAACTTTGGAAATGCCGCAGGAAGTATTCAGGGAATTCTTTACGGAATACCAGTTTATGTTTCAACTCAAGTTCCTAAAACATCATCTATCACTAATTTCTTGGCTCATCCTTCAGCAGTAATGTATGCTGTAAGAACTCCAGGTGGTAATATAGTGAATAGTGAGGCTTGGGAAGAGAAACTTAAAGGTGGAACAGTGTGGAGGAGTGAAACTATGTATGGTGTTGATGCACTGAGAACAGACTTAGCTTGCAAAATTGTAAGCAATGTTGGCGGAATAGTATCATAACTTTATAGGGTTTTTGGGGGTTTGCCTAATAATTAAACCCCCAATAAACTAACTAAATATATGGAAAAATATTTTAGATACAGACAAAAAAAAGGAGGAGGAATAGTTGAGCTTACAGAAGAAGAGGCTGCAAAAGTCCATCATAATAAATCTTTGGAGTTTTTAGGTGATACTAAAGGCGGAAAAGAACCACCAAAAGGTAGGCAAACAGAAGTTATAAAAGGTGGAAAATCTACATTTTATAACCATAGGTTTGCTGGCGGAAGATAATATGGTTTATTTAATAAAAACACAAAAACAAAGAGTAGAGAAAATGGCAGAGAACTTAACAAGGCATAGAATGAAAAAGCTGCCTAAATCTTATTATCGTAAAGGTCAAGACGGGAAACCGCATTTATATTATAAAGACATTTCAAAATAATATGTTTGTAAGAATTTTAAAACCAAATGGAGAAATTGTTGAAGTAGATGAAAAATATGTTCAAATTGCTTTAAAAGTAAGCAAGGGAAAAGTTATGACAGAAGAAGATATAATAAATAATTCTGTTATTAAACCACCAAAACCAGAAGACACAAGTTTAATTTGTCCTATTTGCGGATACAAAGCAAAGAATGAAAAAGCATTAAGAATGCATAAGTTTTCTAAACATGAAAGAAAAGCAAAAAAATAAGATTGTTTATATTGGTAATTTTAAACGTTGGTGGTCTACAGAAACATATATTGCAAAATCATTTGAGGATTTGGGTTGGAAAGTAAAAAGAATACAAGAAGATGAATTTAAACCAGAAGATGCTATTAAGGAATGTGAGGATGCTAAATTTCTTTTATGGACAAGAACTTGGGTAGAAAAAATACATTTAGTAGAGGAAGTTCTTTCAAAAATAAAAATACCGTCTGTTAGTTGGCATTTAGATTTATATTTTGGACTTGATAGGGAAAAAGAATTAAAATTACCATTTTGGAAATGTGATTATGTTTTTACTGCTGATGGCGGGCATCAAGAAGAATTTAAAAAGTTAGGAATTAACCATTATTTTTTATCACCAGGAGTTTATAAAAAGGACTGTTATTTTGGAGAAAAAGATAAAAAATGGAAAGGAAAAGATATAGTGTTCTTGGGAAGTTATTACTATCACCCAGAATGGCAATATAGAAAAATTTTAATAGAGTGGCTTCATAAAACTTATAAAGATAGATTTGTATTAGTTGGGGCAGACCAGGTTTATTTTATCAAAGGAAGTTGTTGGGGCAAGGACAAAAACAATCTCTTTGCCTCTATTCCAGTAATAATGGGAGACAGTTTATATTCACCAAACTATTGGTCAGATAGAGTTCCAGAAACAATAGGGCGAGGAGGATTTTTGATACACCCGAGAGTTCCAGGATTGGAAAAAGAGTATAGATATTACAAAGATTTAATTCCCTATAATTATGGAGATTTTAAAACATTAAAAGAAATTATAGATTATTATATTGAAGCAGACGATGAAAGGAATAAAATTAGAAAACAAGGAATGGAATGGGTTAAAACTCACCATACTTGGGAACATAAAATAAATTATATTTTAAAAATATTAGAAGTAGAAATGTTATATGTCTAACAATCCAAAAATAGGAATTATATGTAGAGATGATAACAGGGGTCTTGGAATACAAAGTTGGGAGTTTTATAAACATTTAAACCCATACAAAACATTAGTAATAGAATTTGATGGTGAGCAATGTTTTAGGGAAAGATACAAAAATGCAAGATTTTGTATAAATAGAATAAACGATGATGATATAGATTGGCTTTTAGATGGAACTGATATCGTTTTAAGTTTTGAACATTTTTATGGTGATAATATACTTGATAAAGCAAAAGAAAAAGGAGTTAAAACAATATTACAAATAAATTATGAATATTATTTTGGAGATAAACCAGACCTAATAATAGCACCGAGTTTATGGCAGTATGATTATTTACCAAATCCAAAAGTATATTTACCAGTTCCTATAAATAGAGAATTATTGCCATTTAAATTAAGAAAGAAAGCAAAGATATTTTTACACAATACAGGGAATTTAAAGGCGGGATATGATAGAAACGGAACAAATATTCTTTTGAAAGCCATTCCGTTAGTAAAAAGCGATGTTAAGTTTATTATAAAGAGCCAAGTAGAGACAGAAAGAATTAAAGACAAAAGAGTGGAATATATTGTAAAAGATGAAAAGAATTACTGGGATTGCTGGAAGATTGATGCTGATATATTTATTATGCCAAGAAGATATGGAGGATTGTGTTTGCCACTAAATGAAGCAATGAGTGTAGGAATGCCAATAATGATGACAGATATGAAACCACAGAATGAATTCCTGCCAAAAGAACTACTTATTAAGCCAGATAGTTTTAAGCCGTTTAATATAGCAAGTAATTACTTTGAAATAGCAAATATAAAACCAGAAGACATAGCAAATAAGATAGATGAAGTTGCCAATATGCCATCAAAGCATATACAGGAATTATCAAAATATTCAAATTATATTGCAGAAGAGTGGTCGTGGGAAAAACTTCTGCCAAAATATTTAAAAATATTTAAAAACTTATGACATTAGAGGAAATATACGATGATATAGATTTCATTTGCCAAACTAAAAGTGACCCATTATCCTATCCAGAAACAGATAAGTTAAGAAATGTTAACAGGTGGTATCACAAGGCACAGGAACTTATAATAGACAATATGAATGATTGGTATTTTCAGGGCGAGTATGCTGTTTGTGATTTAGTAAAAGACCAAGAAGAATATATTTTTCCTTCTGATATTTTAAAATTAGACAGGGTGGAGATAAATTATACTGGAGGTGAGAGTGACTGGACAGTAGCAAAACCAGTTCCAGTAGAAAGAATAAAATATCCTTTATCTAATAAGGACGAGGTTTACACAAAAACATCACCAATATTTTTCTTGCCAGATACATTATCAATAGCAATAAGACCGAAGCCAGATAATAATATTGCAAAGGGACTTAAGATTTATTATCAAAAAGATATAAAAGAATTAAGCGAGAAAACTGATAAACCATCATTAGCCGAGCCATTTCACAGAATATTAAGTTTGGGGGCAAGTTTAGATTATGTGATAGCCAACCAAATATTAGAAAAAAGAAATACTATCAAGTCAGAATTAAACGAGCTGTTAGACAGATTGGTGGTTTATTACAGCCACAGAAATATTACATCAAAAGCAAGAATAATACCAAGATTTAGCGATTATAAATAGAAACTTGAAAAGTAAAGGTCGCAAGTTTCAACATTTAAGTTTTAATTTAAAAGATTATGGCATCTACATTTAAATGGGCGCAGACAAATGGTGCAGATTCTGGAACAACTACAGATTTGACTGGTGGAGATAACAATCTATTCAACTACAAGAATACAGATAGTGCTGGAACGACTGGTTATGATACGTATCCGATTGTGGCAGGAACTAATTCGTATGAAGTTTGGTTACGAGGACACTGGACTGGAAGTTTTAATAAGATTGACAATTTGAAGTTTTGGATGTCTCAAGACTTCTCTCCTAATACTGGTTTAACTATTAAATGGAAAGGGAATGGTGTTACAACTTATTCTCAACCAACTAATGAAACTTCAACAATAGCAACATCTGCAATTCCTACTTCTGCTCCTGACACAGCAAATGTTAGCATTGGGGGTTCTCTGACTGGTGCTTTGACTACTGAAGGATACAGCGATTACATAGTGAGCCAGTTGCAGACTACAGTCCAAGCCCAGCCTGGCGACACAAGTCTTGCCGAGTTCACACTCTCATACGACGAGAGCTAAACTAATTATAGATTAAACTTAATATCATAAGTTGAAATAGGTGTAAGATGAATCCCATCATCTTTTAAAATAAAAGACAAATTATGGAAGAAGGCAAAAAAGTAGACGAGTTAATAAAAGAAAGAAACAGAGGTTATAATTTAATAATGAAGTCAACCAAAGAACTGATTGATATGGGTGTTAAACTTGGACAGATGACAGAAGAGGGAGAATCTTTTAATATTCCTGATAACTACTTACCAAACTTTGCTTTTAATCTTGAAGAATATGAATGGGAGGCAGAATATGAGGACGGAAGCAAAATAAGGCAATATGATATAGACAAGGAGCATCATTTTGGAGATATAGACCAAAGCAAACTTAAAAGAATTACTTATTACTCTAATTTTGAATATCCAACAGACAATCTAGAAAAGAGAGTTATAGTGAGCTTGGATTGGAAGACAGGGGTATTTACTTTTATGAATGGCTTGGTAGATATGAAAGAAAGAGGCGAATTATCAAAAGAAAGAAAGCCAAGAAAACTTATATTATATAAAAGAGTCCAGCAGGGGCAAACTTCAGAACTATCTTCTGGAGGTAGCAAACCTACTGGAGATATATATTTTTACAAAAGGTATTATTTAGGATACGAGACAGAAGATAATCAAAAGATAATTATCTGCCTTTATCCAAATATGCAAATTAAAATAGTTTAAATTTTATGGCAGGAACAATAAAATATTGTGATTTTGTAAATGGTGATGATGATAATGGAGATGGAACTTACAGCAATCCTTACAAAACAATAACAAAAGCATCAACAGGTTTAGGTAGTGGTGATGAAGTTAGAGTGGCAAAAAGTCCAGCACCAGTAGATTTAACTGTTACCTTTTCTTTTACTAATAACTCAAAAACAGTAACTGCTTCTGATTCAGTATTTATAAATGAAGTTACAGCTGGGCAAGATGACACTTCCGTAAGAAGAGGAGATTTTATAAAAGGTGGAGATGGAAATTGGTGGGAAGTTGTTACGATAAATAGTGCAACTTCTGCTGATTTATATCAAAAATATTCTGGTTCTACACAATCAGGAGTTAGTTCCCAAAAATTAATGGTAACAAGCACTGGAGAGGCTTCAGGTTCAACTACTGCAGTTCAAACAGTTTCTTCTTCAGGAACATCTGCTTCAACTTTGAAGATATCTGGTGGTTGGAATTTATCTAATCAAACGCAAGATGGTCAAACATATTTTAGGCAATTACATAGCACTTTTAATAATAGGTATGGATATGGTTTGTATGCAAGCGGTAAATCTTATGTGGAAATTTCAAGATTACATTTTTTAAGATATAATTATGGTATTTATCTTTCTTCCAGTTCTAATAATACTATAACTTCTCCTACTTGTAATAGTAGTAATAATTCTGGTATTTATCTTTCTTCCAGTTCTAATAATACTATAACAACTCCTACTTGTAATAGTAATAATTATGGTATTAGATCTGGCAATTCGTCTAATAATATAGTTAATAATTATTCTGGAACAAGTAATACAAGTGGCGATATTTATGTAGTCCAAGCACAACATTATGGTGAATATCCTTGCCTTCTAATGCAGCATTTCAAAGAAGCAGGAGATAATAGATGTTATTATGAGTATGGTGTAACTTATAGAGACACAACAAATCCAAGAGGGGGAACTGGAGAATGTTTAAAATTCAGCCCAACCTCAACCACATATTACATTAGTCAGAGTTTTTATTTTGCAGCAGACAGTGGAGTAAGCAAAACTATTTCTGCTTATATTAGAAAAGATGCTTCTTTGGGCGGTGATGTTCAGGGAGCAATATTCTTTATGGGAGAAAAAATTACTGGCTGGACTGATATTACTCCTACTGAAGATAATACTTATGAGCAAAAGAGTTTAGTTGCTAACGCTGCTGATATAACAGAAGATGGAGTTTTAGAGTTAAGAATTAAAGTCAGAGGAAGTTCTGGAAAGAATGTATATGTAGATGATATTTCTATAGAATAATATGGCAACACATACTTTAAAATACTGGAAAGATGGACAGCCAGTAATTATAGAGGAAAGTGAAAGTATTAAATCTTTAAAATACTGGAAAGATGGAACTCCTTTTGTATGGTTCAATCCAACAGGCAAGACCTCTTATTCCAAGAAAATAACATTTCAGTCAAGGATTAAAATGGAAGATATATTGAAAACTCTGGCAAGCCAAGCGAGGATTAAAAACCAGTTTAGTAAGTTATCTACAAGCAGAGCGAAGATTAAGAAGGAAAATCTAATAACTATTACTAATAAATCAAGGATTAAGAAAGAGGATATATTAAAGAATATTACAAGCAAATCAAGGATTGAAAATCAAATCAACAAGGTTGTTTCTGCTAAAGGTAGGATAAAGAAAGAAAACATATCAGTAATTGCCGCCAAATCTAAAATAGAGAAAGAAGGAATAGAAAATAAGATTACCGCTAAAGCTGATATAAAAAATCAAGTTGATAAGATGGTTCAAAGTAGAGCAAGAATTAAGACAACTAATATTAAAACAACTACCAGCAAGTCAAGGATAAAGAAAGAGAATATATTAAGAACCATTTCTAATAAGGCAAGGATTAAATATCAATTTAGTAAAATAGCTCAAAGCAGGGCAAAGATTAAGAGAGTGGTATTAAATCCAGTAAGTTTTAGGGGAACAATTTATAAAAAGGGAATATTGAAAACCATTACCCCCAAAGCCAGAATTAAATTTAATATCAGTAAAACAGTTTCCAGTCTGGCAAGGATTATAATGGCAACACCATTGACCACAGACTGGACACTAAGAACAAGTCCAACAACAATTTTTACATCAAGAGTAAAACCAACCACAGTTTCAACATTAAGGTCAAAGCCAAAAACAGTTTGGTATCACGGTAAAGACAAACTACGACATAGCTTTTAAAATAATATGCAATACAATTTAAACAACGATAATAAATTACCATCAGAAAAAGGTCTACAACCTATAAATGTTAATATTTTTAGGTCGGCTTTGGGACAAAAAAAGATACAATTACCAACAGATGTCCCAGAAGTAAATGTCTCTCCAATGCTGTATTCTTATGTTAGGGGATATCAAAGATTGTTTACCAGCCTTTCTCAAAGACAAAAAGAGCAGGCACAGCAAACAAAAGAACAAAAGCCAGTGCAATACCAGAAACTAGTTCAGCCAATAGTAACTCCACAGAACATACCTGCTCCCCAAAATGAGTTTATGCCAGCACCAGTTAAAACTCCAGCTGTAGAAGAAAAATTAGAAGAACCAAAATTAGAAACTGAAAAGCTAAAAGAAGAACAAAAGGCAACCGAAGAACAAAATCAAACAGTCGAAGAGACAAATTTAAATAAACAATATTAAATATGGCAGAATATACAGGTAGTTCAATAGTAGATTATTTAAAATCAGTTGGGGCTGATAGTAGTTATGCAGCAAGGGCAAAGTATGCTGCAAACTATGGTATTAGCAATTATCAAGGGACAGCAGAACAAAACTTGCAGTTATTAAATTTAATGAGAAGTAGTGGTGGAGCAACAGCTCCTGCTCCTGCACAGGCACCTGCTACTTCTACATCATCAGCACTTCAACAAGCAGAAAGTCAAGTTTCTCTTTTGCAACAATCATTAGCACAACAACAAGAGGCTTCCCAGCAAATGTATGCTACTTTGCAAAAGCAAATGGCAGACCAGCAACAACAGGCAAACTCTCAATATCAAGCCCAACAGCAAGCACTTCAAGAGCAATTAAAGAGA
>Ga0116146_1003819_pt1 | contig 12082 bp, 10 predicted proteins | sample AD_JPNHG2_MetaG_FD_89748 | JGI IMG/M metagenome (GOLD analysis project Ga0116146, IMG submission 89748) | Active sludge microbial communities of municipal wastewater-treating anaerobic digesters from Japan - AD_JPNHG2_MetaG | ecosystem: Engineered > Bioreactor > Anaerobic > Digestate | place...
GATTACTCATTTTGGATTATTCCTTTTTGAATCTATTAAACTTAAAAAAAAGTGCATCATAGTCTCTCCAACTAAATATCATGAAAAACTAGCAAATAAATATTTTAATAATTATCATATCACCAAATATAAAAAAATAAATTCTAAAAAATTTATTTCTTTATTATCAAATCTAGTCAATCAAAATAATATTAATATAAATGAAGTTGAAAGTTCGAAATTTTCTAATGATAATATTAAGAATGAAAAGAATAATAAATTTCTTTCAAATCAATTTGAAATATCAAATAAAAACTTAATTTCTAATTTAATTGATGAATTATTGAAATTCAATAAAGAAAATTTTGAAAAAAAAGATATTATCTGTCCTGTTTGTAAAAACACAAAAACGAAGATTATCGGGATGGCAGAAAAATATCACCTTCTTATCTGTCAAAATTGCAAAACCATAATTAAAGAAAGTATAAATTATGAAAAAATGAATGAAGATTTAAAAGAAAGCTATTATATAGATGAATATTTAAATACTTATGGGAAAACATATTTTGAAGATAGAGAAAATATTAAGAAATTAAATCAAAAAAGATTAAAGAATATTTTACCTATTTTAATAAATTTAAATAATAATAAGATTAAAGCCATTGACTTTGGTGGCGCATTGGGATTTTTTTTGGATGATTTAAAAGAAGAATTAAATTTAAATAATAAAGATATTGAAGGATATATTATTGAAAATAATTCTTATGCCTTAGATTTTTGTAACAAAAAAGGTTATAATTCTTATAATTCTATTGATAAATTAGAAGAAAACTTAAAAAATTCTTTTAACCTTATTTCTTTTTGGTTTTGTATAGAACATATAAAAGATTTTGATAAAATAATCAAAAAAGCTCATGATTTGCTCTGTCCTTATGGAATATTATCTTTAAGTTTTCCTTCACAATTTGGACCAATGTTTTATTTTAAGAAAAATCGAGATATTTACTTTAAAACAAGGCCTGAGGATCATTTTTATGATTTTAATCCATATAGTTTTAGACGATTTTTAGAAAAAAATGGATTTAAAGTTTATAAAATATCTATCCCAAATATCCATTTTGAAAGATTTAAAAATGCTTCTACTTTTTTATCTAAAATAATTGGGAAAAAAATATATGAAAAAATATCTAAACTAATCTTTTTCGGAGATATATGTGAAATATATGCATATAAGAAATAAATTTAAATATAATTTATTTTTTGCTATATTTTTAACTATAATAATTACCTTGTTTTTTTCAAATAATTTATTTGGTTCGACTGAATTAACTTTTTTTCAAAATATACTTTATGAGGATTTTGGGATTATTATTTCATACGATTATATATTGGATAATTATATCTTTAGTAAATTAAATATAAATGATAAGCTTATTTTTGATAGTTCTGGAATATGTCTTTATAAATATAATATTGTAAATGTTTCAAAAAAAATAGCATCAATTAATGGAAAACTAATTATTCCAGAACAATTAGTATTTTATTTTTATAATATATTTTTTATTCCAATAAAAAATAAAGAAATTTACGATAACTGGTATCAACAATATAAAAAAAACTTAGAAAATTTAGATGAAAGTAATAAACAGAAAGAAGAAAAAAAGGATAACGAAGAAAAAATAAATAAAGATGAAGATCAAAAAGATAATAAGGAAAATAAAGATAGTAAAAAAGAAGACAAAAATACTACAGACGATAATTCAACTCCAATTGCAAAAGAAAAAGAGACTTTTTACTCATATGCACAAGCAAAAATGGTTGATTTTAAAGTCATATCTTTTATAGTAATAGATGCAGGGCATGGTGGGGAAGATCCAGGAGCAGTTAGTAATAATATTTATGAGAAAGATATTAACTTAAAAATGGCTTTAAAATTAAAAAATATTTTAAGTTCAAAATTTCCATATCTTTCAATTTACCTTACAAGAGATAAAGATGTAAAACTTACTTTAGAAGATAGGGTAAAATTTGCAAACAAATACTTATCAGAAACTAAAACAGGTATTTTTATCTCATTACACGCTAATGCAAATCCATATTCAAGCAAAAAGAGTGGAATAGAAGTATATTATTTAGATTATGATGTAATTGATGAAAAGATAAAAGATTTAGTAAAATATGAAAATAAAGAGTCAGAAACTAATTTATTAAATAATATAATTAATAGATTATTAAATGAACAATTGATATTCGAATCTTCTAAATTGGCAAATTTCTGTTTCAATCAAATAAAGAATAATGTTAAAGATATTAATGCATCTTTTGTAAAAGGAGCTCCATTTTATGTATTAGCATATTCTGAAATGCCCTCAGTACTTATTGAAATGGGATATATTACTAATCCAAATGACTTAAAATTAATGCTTTCAGATAATTACTTAAACTTACTTGGTTTTTCGATAAGTTTAGGAATAGAACAATTTATAAAGGAGTATACTACAAGTGAAGGATTTAAAAAATTACAATAAATTATTGAAAATATTTTTTGTTTTAATAGTATTTTTCTTCTTAACAACACTTTTTTTTAATTATTTTGGTAAAGAAAAAACAAAATTTTACTATCTAACATCATATTTATCAATAGAAGGTGAGACTCAAATTTTACCATCAAAATATAATATGCTTCAATTGGTCAAATTCTATTTTTCAGGTCCTATAGATGTTAAAAAATTTAAAAAAGATTATTTTCAACAAATAGAAATTGATAATGTTTATTTTATAGATAAAAAAATTAAAATAATTCTTTCTAATGATTCCAGTTCACTATTTCTTTCTTATCCAGAAATTATTAAGGAAAAAATTTCAGAAGCGACTATTTTATCATTAAGAAAAAATAAATTATTTAAAAATGCAAACGGGATAGAGATTTTTATTTTTAATAGAATATTGGCGTATTCTTATGAATATAAAAAATAAATTTTCAATTATTAAATTAAATATTTGAAAAAAAATAAATATATTTTATAAATAATACATGCAAAAAGAATTAATTTTTAGGAAGGGGATTTCCGATATTATGATTAAACAAAAAGGAGCTGAAAAATGAAACGATGGAATTTAATTTTTTCAATATTCCTAATTTTTCTCTTTGCAACTCCTGTTCTTGCAGAAAGAAATATTCTTATTGACTTTAACAACCTAGCCAACACAGAATTAGATATTGTTAAGATTGCTGGTCCAAATGTTTTTCAATCTGTAAAAACAGAAGAGGAGAGGAAGAATTTACTTATCAGTCTTGAACCAAAAAACTGGGAAGTAGTTTTGTCCCCTTCATCCAGAACCATAGAAAACATTTCTCTTTCTATTGTTAAAACCGTAAAAGTTGACAGAGGTCAATATGCGGGTCAAACAGTATTAGGAGCAAGAATTCATTTCCCAACAGAAAAGTATAATTCATGGGCAAAAATAATTCCTCCATACGAAATTCCTTCATATGAACCAGCTGATGCTAATGACACAATAGGGAATAAATATGTGGGAAAAGGTGTTTTAAGAAATGTTGGAGCAATTAAGAACATTATGGTAACCGTTAGAGGTCTTAATTTCCCTCATTCTTTGACTATTAGACTTAAAAACCAGAATGATGAAATTATCGACTTTTTTGTTGGTTATCTTGATTTTACTGGATTTATTACAATCACAGTAGATAATCCAAGCTATATATCTGATGTTAGAAAGAGAATGTTAAAAAAATATCCTTTATATCCAGTTGAAGAGCCATATATTAAACTCGACTCTTTCATCATTTATAGACATGGTGACCAAATTGGTGGCGATTTTGTAATATATATCAAATCAATAGAAATGATTTATGACCTCGCTATTCTTAAAATGGAACAGGAAATTGATGATGAAGCTGTATGGCATATCCTCTCCGACAGAAGAGAAGCTAAAAAAAGAGCAGAAGCTGCAAGAGTTGGAATCATCCAGTTATTAAGATGGGAAGAGCAACAGAAGATGGTTACAGAGTCAACTACTGATCAACCCAAAAAATAACTATAATTTTTAAAATTCAAAACGAGGCTGTCTCATTTTAGAGACAGCCTTTTTTTATATTGAAAAATTAAATAATTTGTTTAATTTAATTGAGAAAGAATTAAAAATAGAATTGAGGAAAAATGAACTTATTTTCAAGATTAAAAGAACTATTCTCAAAAAATGATGATTTAAATTTATTTGAAAAAAACCTTTTGCTATCTGATTTTGATTACAGCCTGACAAAAGAAATAATTGAAAATCTTAAAAGATTAAGCAAAGAAGAAAGACCTAATAAAATAAAGGAAATATTAAAACAATATCTTTTAATTCAACCTTTTGTTTTTGATAAAACTAAATTAAATATAGTGAATATAGTGGGTGTGAATGGTGTTGGGAAAACAACTGCTATTTCAAAAGTTGTGAATTATTACAAAAACAAAGGATTTTCACCAATAATTGCAGCTGCTGATACTTTTAGAGCAGCTGCCATAGAACAATTAAGTCATTGGGCTGAAAAATTAAATGTTCCTATTATTAGACAAAACCAGGGAGCTGATCCAGCAGCAGTTGTCTTTGATACAATAGATAAGGCATTAAATGTGGAAAATAAATATAATTTATTGATTATTGACACAGCTGGAAGACTTCAAAATAAAGAAGAATTAATGCAACAATTAAATAAGATTGTAAAAGTAATTGATAAGAAAAAAAATCAATATATTGATAAGATTACCTATCAGTCATGTCTTATAATTGATGCAAATTTAGGAAAAAACTCCTTTAATCAAGCTGAGATTTTTAACAAGATAATTAATATAAATTGTATTGGAATTACTAAACTTGATTCTACAGCAAAAGGAGGTGTGATTTTCAGTATTTGTAATAACTTGAAATTACCAATCTCTTTTGCATCTTTTGGAGAAAAAATAGAAGATTATCTTGATTCTTCTGAAAGTTCATTTATTGATATCTTATTAAATAAAATATGAAGATATAAAATTGATTTAATTTTAGAATTTTTATTGTTAAAAAAAATAATTAAATAAATAATTAAAAATAAATAATTAAAAAAGAGAAGAAAATGAACTATTTTGATTGGTTTTTAATAATAGTTATAATTGTTTTTGGCATAAAATCATTGTTGAAAGGATTTATTCAGGAAATTATAGGAATTCTTACATTAATACTCTCAATACTTCTGACTATAGTGCTTTCTCCATATGTTAACCAATTTTTAATAGAAAAAGGTATCGGAATATCTTTTGCCAAAATACTATCAATTGTGACAACTTTTATAGCTTTCTACCTTATATTACTTTTATTGACTAGCCCAATAAAAAGACTGCTTGATAATGAACTTGATAAATCTAATTTTGAATCTGTTGATAAATTTTTAGGATTTGTTTTGGGTTTAATTTTAGGTTTTATATTTGTAATTATTATTATATTGATATATGACTTATTTATTAAAAATATAGATTTCAAATCCTTAAATAACCTAGTCGAATCATCTTTTAGCTATAAAATCTATTCTAAATATTTAAGTGATTTAAAAATCATTGGAAACTTTTTAAATAAAAAGACAAAATAGAATAATAAAGATTAAAAATAAAATAAATTATAAAATGATTAATAATAAATCAAAAGAAAAACTTGAATTTAATATAATTATTTCCCAATATATAAAGTATTGCAAAACAATCTATGGTAAAGATAAATTCAATAAACTGGATTTTTTTTATGATAAGGAAAGTCTTCAGGTTGAACTGGATATTTTAGAAGAGGTATTAATTCATATAAGAGAAGGAAATAGTTTTCCTTTATATGGATTCGAAGATATTCAAAAGGAAATTGAAAACTTAAAAAGTGGTTATATTTTAGATAAAGAATCTTCATTTAAGATTTTTAAATTTATTAAAAATGCAGATATCTTAATTAACTCGATTAAAAAACTAGATAACCCAAAATTTTCTAAAAGATTTCATATTGAGTATAATTTTTCCCAGCAGGTAAATGCAATTAACCCAATTTTTACTGATGATGGTGAAATATCTGATAATGCAACTGTTAATCTTTATACAATAAGAAAAAAAATTAAAAAAACAGAGCAAGAATTTTTAGAGATTACATCAAATATTGCAAATAAATATAAAGAATATCTTGTTTCTGAAAATTATATATTAAAAGAAGATAGATATCTTTTGCCGGTAAAATTAAATAAAAAAAATAATGTAAATGGAATTGCTTTTGGTTTTTCTGATTCTGGTAAGACTATTTTGATTGAACCTTTAGAGATAATAGAAATAAATAATTTACTTTATCAACTAAAGGCAGAAGAAGAACAAGAAATTGCGAGAATATTATACAAAATAAATGAAATATATCATGGAATTTTAGAAAATATAATTAACTTTATTGAAATACTGAAAGACCTTGATTTTATTAATGCTAAAGCCACTTTAGCATTTGAAAAAAGCTATTGTAAATTAGAAATAAATGATGAAAAATATTTTAATTTAAATCAGTTTTACCATCCACTTCTTGAGAATCCTATTAAAAACAGTATCGAATTTGGGAATGAAAAACAATTTGTAGTTATAACTGGTCCAAATGCAGGAGGCAAATCTGTAACCTTAAAAGCAATTGGATTAATTCAAATGCTTTTTCAATCGGGTTTATTTGTTCCCGCATCAGCTGGATCATCTTTACCTATAGTAGAAGATATATTAATCGATATTGGTGATATGCAATCAATTGAGCAATCTTTATCTACCTTTTCATCTCATATTATTGAAATAAAGCAGATTATCGAAAAAGCATCTGAAAACACATTGATTTTAATAGATGAACTTGGAACCGCAACCTCTCCGATTGAAGGTGAAGCTTTAGCTGTCTCGATATTAGATTATCTTATTAATAAAGGATCTTATGGTATTATCACATCTCATTTTGACCTGGTAAAAAAATATGCAATTGAAAATAATTCGGTAATAATTTCATCTATGCTATTTGATGAAAATTTAATGACTCCAAAGTATATTTTAATGGTTGATGTTCCAGGTTATTCTTATGCTTTTGAAATTGCATCAAGACTTGGTATCCCAGACTTTATTATAGATAAAGCAAAAAATATTGCTAAAATAGATGAAGAAAATTTATCTATCTCAAAACAATTGTCAGATATTATTATTAAATATAAAGAAAAGATGGAAATATTAGAAAAACTGGAAATTCAACTTATAAATAAAGAAAATGAAATTGAGATATTGAGGGAGAAATACAATAAAAATGCTAGAGAAATAGAAAAAGAAATACTTAACAAAACAAAAGAAGAAATTTTACGACTTAAAAAAGAGGTTGAACTTCAAATTTCTAATTTAAAAAAAGAAGGATATTCAAAAGAAAAATCAAAAGAATTAGTTCAGAATTTTTTTGAAAAAGAAAAACTAATTATAGAAAATTTGAAAGAATATGAAAAAAATGAAAAAGATGAAAAAAAGATAAATCAAAATGAGATAGAAAAATTTAGGGTAGGTGATATAGTAGATGTAGGTATATTTGGTAAAAAAGGTAAAATAATTAATATTAATAAAGATAAAGCACAAATTCAAACTGATTCATTTATTTTTGAAGCAAAGCTCTCTCATTTAAAAAAATCTAAAGAGAAAGAAGACAAAAACTACTGCACTTACACTTACATACCTTCCAAAAAATTACCTTCAACATTAGATTTAAGAGGAAAAACTATTGATGAAGCTAAAATAGACCTTGATTTTTATTTTAATGAGATAATTAATTTCGAATACGAAAAAGTATATATTATACATGGAAAAGGTACTGGGAAATTGGCAAATTTTGTTCATGAATATCTTGCGAGTAAAAAAAAGATTGTTGAATCCTATCACTATGGAAGTTTAGCAGAAGGAGGTGCAGGATGCACCATTGTAAATTTGAAAAAATAGAAGAAATTCAGAAAATAATTGATAATCAAATACCATATGAGGATATTTTCAATTTTGTAAATGATTTGATTAATAGACCATGGTGTGAATCTATAAAGCTTGGTTCTGAAGTTGAAGATAATTCTTTTGAAGAGTTGCAATATGTTAAAACCAATTTTGCAAAAAAATTAAGATTTAAAATTGGCGGAAGTGGTGCTAAAAATGATATCAGGCAGGCATTAAAAACAAAGGTAGATGTTATCACTTTACCTATGGCTGAATCAAGATATGCAATTGAAAATTTTCTTGAAATTGTGGAAAAAAATATCTACAAAGATTATAATCCTCTTTATGCTATGAATATTGAAACAAAAACAATTGTAAATAATTTACCTTTGGTAAAAGATCTTCTTGGCAAATTCTCTTCTTTTACAATAGGAAGATCAGATCTATCTGGTTCAATGGGTGTTAATGTTAATTCTATTGAAGTTGACAACATTATTGAAGATATTATTAGTTTTATTAAACTTAATTTCCCAAATGCTAAGATATCTATAGGTGGAAAAATAACTCCTCAATCATCACATCATTTAATAGAAAAGTTTGGTAAAAAAGTTGAATTTATTAATACAAAATTCTTTTATATGGATATTTTAAAAATTGATAATATTAAAGAAGTTACTAATGAAATATTGCAGTTAGAGATAGCTTTATTTGCTTTATTTTATAAAAATGGATTTAGAAGCAAAGAAGAACTTCTTGAGTTTTCTTTGAATAATATTAAAAGAATGAATTCGTAAAAATTATATTAAGGATCTACAATGTTTAGAGTAGTTATTGGAATAGAAGTTCATATCCAAATAAAAACAAAGACAAAAGCATTTTGCAGTTGCCCAAATAGCTTTAGTATTGAGCCAAATAGTCAGATTTGTCCAATATGTATAGGAGAGCCAGGGACCTTACCTTCATTAAATAAAGAAATGGTTTATAAAGCAGCTTTAGCAGCGATGGCATTTCATTGTAATATAAATAAAGTTTTTCATTTTGATAGAAAAAATTATTTTTATCCTGATTTGCCCAAAGGTTATCAAATTACTCAATATGAGACTCCTATTGGACAAAATGGTTATTTAACAATATTTAATGATCAAGGGAACCCTAAAAAAATTGGTATTGAAAGAATCCATATGGAAGAAGATACTGCAAAGATGCTTCATGATTTTACCAATAAAATAACTTTGATAGACTATAATAGGGCAGGTGTGCCACTTTTAGAAATAGTTTCCAGACCAGAAATAGAAAGCCCTGACGAAGCAATAAATTACTTGAAAATGTTAAAAAGAACTTTAGAGTTTTTTGATATTTCAGATTGCTCATTGGAATCTGGTTCTATGAGATGTGATATCAATGTTTCTGTAAATAAAATTGATTCTGGTTTATCTCATAAAGTTGAAATAAAAAATTTAAATTCATTCAATGCAATAAAAAAATCTATTGAATATGAAATATCAAGACAAACTGAACTTTTAAAAAAAGGCGAAAAAATAACGACAGAAACAAGATTATTCAACACTGAAACTAACAAAACTGAGACAATGAGAACAAAGGAGTTGGCAGCTGATTATAGATATTTTAGAGAACCAGATATTCCAGATATAGAGCTTGTTCAGGAAGAACTTGCAAAAATTCAAAAAAAGATTGTTGAAAGACCTGAAGAAATTTTATTAAGATTTATGAAAGATTACAAGTTAAATTTTTATCTTGCAGATTTGCTAACTTCAGATAAAAAGGTAGCCAAGTATTTTGAAGATACTTGTAAAATATCCAATAATCCTATTAAGACTGCAAATATTATTATAACAGAAATCTTTAGTTACTTAAATCAAAAACAAAAACTTATATCTGACATTCCGCTTATGCCCGAAGATTTAGGTAAATTAATAAAGCTAATATCTGATAACAAGATTTCAGAAAAGGCTTTTAAAGATAACATAAATGAAATTATTGAATCTAATATTGATATAAACGAGTTTATTGAAAAATCAAAGATTGTTACAGATGATGGATTAATCTATTCAGCTATAGACAAAGTTTTGGAAGAACAAAAAGATGATGCTTTAAAAAAATACCTTAATGGTAAAGAATCAGTATTTATGTTTCTTGTAGGTCAGGTGATGAAAGAATTGAAAGGAGCAGGACAGATCGACAAGGTTAAAGAATTGCTTAAGAAAAAAATAGATCAAATGAAAAAAGAGATATAAAATTTTTTAAATAAATCTAAATAAGATATTGGAAAAATTTTTAAAAGGACAAATTTATGAAAAGATTAAATAGTGATAAAATATATAAATATGTTCCTAAAAAAGAAAATCCTGATAACTCTGAAATTGTTGAAAATAATAAAATTGTTGAAAAAATAAATTCAGAAAGACATATCAATCATTTTAAGGATTTTAAGAAAAGATATAATAAAAATAGAATTATCTCGCACAATAAAAGTAGTAGAATCAAGCATTACAATCAAAATCATAATATTAATCAAACCAATCAATCTTATAAAAAGTGTTCAAAATGCAATCGAAATATAATAGATGAATTAAGTTCTTTTTATAATGAAGAAAAGAATGAGTATTATTGTTTTGATTGTGCCTTAAATGAGGCAAAAAATTTACTATCTCCAGATCCAAAAAATATTATAATGTATCTTGGTGCAGGAACTTTTGGTGAAATTAAAGAAATAAAAAGTGAAAAAAAATTTATGATAATCAAAAGAATAAAATTTTCAAAACCAAAATTTGAAAAATTCAGTATGAATTATTTGCCATTCGATCAATATTAAAAAGATATTAATTTTATTAATCTATGGAGTAGAAAATTTGGGTATTTTTGAACTTGATAAAATATCAAATAAAAGCAAAGCAAGAGCGGGAAGGCTTAAATTAAAGCATGGTGTAACTTTAACACCTGTTTTTATGCCCGTTGGAACTACAGGTACTATTAAAGCATGCACATGGCAACAGATTAAAGAAATAGGATATGATCTAGTTTTGGGAAACACCTATCATCTATATCTAAGACCGGGTAGTGAAATAATAAATCATTTTAATGGCCTTCATAATTTTATAAATTGGGATAGAAATATTCTAACTGATTCCGGTGGTTTTCAAGTTTTTTCTTTGTCTGATTTTAGAAAGATAACTGATGATGGAGTGATCTTTTCTTCTATTATAGATGGATCAAAACATTTTTTTTCTCCTGAAACAGTAATTGATTTTCAATTAACTTTAGGTTCAGATATTTTGATGCCTTTAGATGAATGTACTCCAATACCAATTGAGTATTCTATAGCTGAAAAAGCTATGAATAGAACTTTAAACTGGTTAAAAAGAGCAAAAAAAAGATGGATTGAATCAAACAAAGAAAATGATCATATTCTTTTTGGAATAGTTCAAGGAAATAGATTCGAGGATTTAAGAAAAATTTCATCTTTACAAACAAGTGAAATAGATTTACCAGGATATTCAATAGGCGGACTTTCGGTTGGTGAAGATAAAGAAACCATGTTAGAAATGATTGAGATAGTAAATAGCATTTTACCTGAAGATAAACCAAGATACCTTATGGGAGTTGGAAAACCTGAGGACTTACTTGAATGTGTTGCAAGAGGTGTGGACATGTTTGATTGTATATTCCCAACGAGAGCGGGCAGGAATGGTTCTTTTTTTACAAAATATGGAATGAAAAGTATTAAAAATCTAAGTTATAAATTTTCAGATGAACCATTAGATAATGATTGTAATTGTTATACATGTAAAAATTTTACAAAATCCTATATACGCCATCTTTTCAGGGCTAAAGAGATTACTGCCATGACTTTAATATCCATTCATAATCTTGCATTTTTGAAAAACCTTATGGATAATATTAGAAGCTCAATATTAAATGATAAATTTGAAGAATTTAAAAATGATTTTTTAAGAAATTATAAACAATCAAAAGATGAGATTTATTAGATATTTAAAAAAAATTAGTAAATCAATAAATTAAAAGTATGGTTAGAAGTAAATGTTATTGATTTAGCATTTATATAATTTTAATATAAGTATTCTAACAATAAATAATCA
>Ga0116146_1003836_pt1 | contig 12041 bp, 10 predicted proteins | sample AD_JPNHG2_MetaG_FD_89748 | JGI IMG/M metagenome (GOLD analysis project Ga0116146, IMG submission 89748) | Active sludge microbial communities of municipal wastewater-treating anaerobic digesters from Japan - AD_JPNHG2_MetaG | ecosystem: Engineered > Bioreactor > Anaerobic > Digestate | place...
AGCGAGTCGATGGGATCGCCCTGCCGGCATACGTGACTGCATCAGGAGATGATTCCAGTTCGAACGGCAATCCCCTCGAACCCACACTCCCCAAGCACTATTCTCGCCCCCATCTTTAAAGCTCCCCAAAAGCAACACTCACGAATCAAGCAGGTCTCGTGCAACCTAGGCCTATGGGAGCGAATAAACCAATCCCATCTAGGTCTCGCTAACAACTGCAGGAGGCCGTGCATATTAGGATTATATGCAGAGAGGGTTTCAGTTCGTCTCGCGGAAATAGGCGATTACCCGGTCGATGTCTTCCCGGGTCAGGGAAGGGCATCCTGCAAGGTCTTCGGGCTTCCAGGAGGAGGGCTCGGGCAGACGGGCGGTGTGCATGAGGATCGAACGGGCCTTTTTCGGGCCGATCCCGGGTATGCTCTGGAGGAATGCTGTGGCTGACTTGGAGCGGAGGTGCTTGTGATAGGTCACGGCAAAGCGGTGGGCCTCGTCTCTGATCCGCTGCATCATCTTCAGGGCCTGGCTCCTGGGCGGCAGCATGACGGCGTCTTTCCTGCCGGGAAGGAAGAAACGGTCCTGCTTCGATCCCCTGGGCTTGGCCATGGCCACCACCGGGATGTGGGTCATGCCCAGAGTGTCGAGCACCTTACAGCAGGCGCTGAGTTGGCCTTTGCCTCCGTCGATCACCAGGAGATCGGGCCGCGACTCGTCGCCTGTGAGCCTCCTGGTCAGGACCTGCTCCATCATGGCGAAATCGTCCTGGCCCTCGATACCCCGGATGCGATAATGCCGGTAGAGGGATTTGTCCTCCTCGCCCCCGATGAAGACAGACCGTGAGGCAACAGGATGGCTGCCTTGGAAAGAGGAGATGTCGAAGCACTCCATCCGGTAGGGTATGGCGGGAAGGTGAAAGTGCCGGGCGATGTCGTCCAGTGCTGAGGTCTCTGCCTTTTTTCCGTGGGAGAGGGCGTTTTCCCGGGCCATGTTCATCCACTGCCTGGGCTTGCCCCTCACGGCCCGCCGGATGGAGACCTTCGATCCTTTCAGGTCCGAGAGGATCTGCTGGAGGTCTTCCACGTCCTCTGGCACGGTGTCGGTGTAGATGACAGGCGGGATCTCGTTGTCCTTGAGGTAGAACTGGAGGATGCAGTTGCTCATGAACTCGTCCTCCTGGGTGTTCTTCACCACGAATGACTGACTGTCGGCGATGACCCCCTGGGTGACGTGCAGCACCGCGATCTGGACCTGGTCGGTGTGACGGTAGGTCGCGAAGACATCTGTGTCGGTGCGGGTGTTCCCCACCACGACCTGGGGGATGAGGGTGGTCCGGATGGCGTAGATCTGGTCGCGGATCTTTGCCGCCTTCTCAAAGTTCTGCCGGGCTGCTGCCCTCTGCATGCGCTCGATGAGCCGCTGCTCGAGGACCGTGTTCCTGCCCTCCAGAAAGGCGATGAGATCGTCCACGAGCTGGTCGTACATCTCCTTGGATATCCGATTCGCGCAAGGGCCGGTGCACAGACCGATCTGGAAGTACATGCACGGCCTCATCCGGTTTCTGAACACGGTGTCCTTGCACCTTCTCAGAGGGAAGATCCGTCCGATGGCGCTTAAGGTCTGCCGGGTGGCCTGGGCGGACGAGTAGGGGCCGAAATATTGTGCCCCGTCCTTGAGCACCTTCCGGGTGATGGATATCCGGGGCCACTGCTCCTGCGTGCTGATCCGAAAGCGCACATACGACTTGCCGTCTTTGAGGTCGATATTGAAGCGCGGCTTGTGGGTCTTGATGAGCTGGTTCTCCAGGAACAGGGCCTCTTTTTCGTTGCCGGTGATGATGAAATCGACCTTGACGGTCTGCTCGGCGATAAAGGGCACGTTCGGGCGGGTGTCCTGGCCGAGGTACGCATGCACCCTGTGCTTGAGGTCCTTGGCCTTGCCGATGTAGAGAATCTCGCCGGCTGCGCTTCTCATGAGGTATACGCCGGTTGAGCGGGGCAGGTTCTTGATGAGGTCCGGTGTCAATGCCATAATTTCTCCATACCACGAATACCGCCACAGTCAAGGCGCTGAAAAAAACGGGGAGCAAGTGGCAGAAAATCCAAGAATAATCATATCAAACCCGCAGAAAGTACGCTTGACACCGATAGGGTTTGGGTATATACATCCGGATGATGAATGAGTATTCATTTTTTGGATGCGCGGATGAAATTGATATACGGTCTGGGGAACCCAGGCGATCAATACAAATATACCCGGCACAATATCGGCTTTCTCGTGGCGGATTTTCTCGCAGAGAAGTGGAACATCTCCCTGAAAAGGCAGAAGAATCGACTGGTCTGTGGAAAAGGCTGGGTCGATAGGACCCCCGTTATGCTCGCCAAACCATACACATACATGAACTTAAGCGGGGAACCCTTGAGGTCCATGGACGTAGACATGCAAGATCTCATCGTCATTCACGACGACATGGACATTCCTTTTGGTCTGGTCCGCGTGAAGTCAGGCGGCGGAACAGGGGGGCACAAGGGGCTCATCTCCATTGTCGAGGCCCTATCCGGCAACGAATTCGTCAGGATACGCTGCGGGATAGGCAGGCCGGTAAGCAGTTGCGACGCAAGGGATTATGTGCTAGGGCATTTCTCGCAAGAAGATCTGCCGGTTATCCGCTCTCAGATCGAAGATGCGGCATCAGCGGTTGAAGTATGCTTGCGTGATGGAATCACCAGGGCAATGAACGTCTACAACAGACGGGACAGAGATATACCAAGTACGTGAAGGGAGGTTAACGTCGTATGGAACAATGGGCAAATTGGGCGTGGATTGTAGGTGTAGTTGGATTCATCATCGCCTTCTTGATGTACCTCAATCTCAAGAAGAAGGATGCCGGAACTGAGGCAATGCAGGATCTGGCGGCACAGATTCACGAGGGCGCTATGGTATTCCTCAGGAGGGAATACAGCATCCTCGCGGTCTTCGTCATCATTGTGGCTCTGCTCCTGCTCTGGGGCCTCAACTGGCAGACCGCGATCGCCTATGTGGGCGGTGCGATCTGCTCGATCGCTGCCGGGTTCACCGGCATGAACTCCGCCACCATGGCAAACGTCCGGACGAGCCAGGCCGCAAAGACCGGCGGGCTCGAGGCTGCACTGAACGTCTCCTACTTCGGCGGCGGCGCGGTCATGGGCATATCGGTTGCCTCCCTTGGTCTCATAGGTGTCGGAATATTCTACTACATCTTTAATGCCCCCGATACGATTCAGTATCTGAACGGATTCGGCATGGGCGCTTCTTCCGTGGCGCTGTTCGCCCGTGTTGGCGGCGGCATCTATACGAAGACCGCTGACGTGGGTGCCGACCTTGTGGGAAAGGTGGAAGCCGGCATTCCTGAGGACGACCCCCGCAACCCCGGCGTCATCGCTGACAACGTGGGCGACAACGTGGGCGACATCGCAGGCATGGGCGCAGACATCTTCGAGTCGTATGTGAACTCGGTGATCGCATCTATCGCCATTGCCGCCACCATGAGCCTCGGGGTCCTCGGATGGGAAGGCGCTCAGTCCTCCTACATCGCGCTGCCCCTCGTGCTCGCAGTGGTCGGTTTCATCACCTCTCTGGTAGGTGTATGGTCTGTTAAGGCCCTGGCCAAGGCGGGTCCTGCTGCGGCACTGAGGTATTCGAGCCTTATCGCCGCTATCCTTTTCCTGATCCTTGCTTACATCGTGGTGAGGTCCATGCATGTCCACAATGGCGTATTCTGGGCCGTGTTCTGGGGCATGATTGCCGGTACCCTCATCGGCTGGGTAACCGAGTGGTACTGCTCCGCCAGCCCGGTCCGGAAAATTGCTGAGGCCTCTCAGACCGGTCCTGCCACCAATATCATCACCGGTCTTGCCGTGGGTCTTGAGTCAACCGCCATCCCGCTCTTCATCATCGTGGTGGCCATCGGCTTCTCGGCCTACTTCGCAGGTCTCTACGGCATCGGCATCGCGGCCGTGGGCATGCTCGCAACCGTGGGCGCCACCATGGCGGTCGACGCATACGGTCCGGTCGCGGACAACGCGGGCGGCATCTCCGAGATGGCGGGTCTGGGCCCGGACATCCGGAAGATCACCGACGAGCTCGACTCCCTGGGCAACACCACCGCAGCCATCGGCAAGGGCTTTGCCATCGGCTCCGCGGCACTGACGGCCCTGGCCCTGTTCTCGGCCTTCGGGCAGGCAGTGGGGCTTGAGTATATCAACATCACGGATCCATGGGTTGTCATGGGCCTGTTCATCGGCGGCATCATCCCGTTCCTCGTGGCGGCCATGACCATGACCTCGGTGGGCAAGGCCGCATACAAGATGGTCGAGGAGATCAGGCGGCAGTTCCGCGAGATCCCGGGCATCATGGAAGGCAAGGGCAAGCCCGATACGGCCAGGTGTGTTGACATCGCCACCAAGGGGGCCCTGCTCGAGATGCTCAAACCCGGTATCCTGGCGGTGGTGGCTCCCATCCTGGTAGGGTACATCCTCGGTGCACAGGCACTGGGCGGAATGCTCGCAGGAGCTACCCTGACCGGTGCTCTCATGGCCCTGTTTATGGCCAATGCAGGCGGCGCCTGGGACAACGGCAAGAAGTATATCGAGAGCGGCCACTTCGGCGGCAAGCACAGCGACGCGCATAAGGCAGCGGTCGTGGGCGACACCGTGGGCGATCCGTTCAAAGACACCTCGGGTCCGTCCATGAACATCCTCATCAAGCTCATGAGCGTTATCGCACTGGTTATCGCACCGCTGCTCGTTTAGATCCGTCAGACAGAAACAAGGGGGAGGGACTGCTCTCCCCCTTGTTCAATCCGCATTCTTCCATTCATTTTCCGACTTTCGGCAGGCGTCAAACCTTCAGTCCCGCACCGCGCCTTATACCCATTTTTATATGCACCAAATCAGCCGCATGTTGATGCTGTGGCTTTTTTTAAGCCTCTCTTGACTTTCAAGGAACCCTCATTATTTTTTAGTTCCAGGGATTCAAAGGCTTTTCGATTTTTTAAGGCTGCTGTGTTTTTTCTTTTTTGATTTTCATAGGATGTGCCTGGCGTTTGTGCATGGATATGGGAGGTCCTTCTACATGACATGCCTCGTGCACGTGGTCATCAATGCCCTTGGGGGAACGAACAGAAACAGGCCAGAGCTCAACCTGTATCATGCCGGGGTGAGATGAGCCTCTAGGTTTGTTAGCTACCCTCTGTACCGCCTGTGAAACTCCCGACGGCCCGGTCTGCCTCTGAAACGGCATGCCGGGCGGTGCCTTAAGGACAACGAAGTATCATTCTTCTTTAGGGAGGAGAAAGAGACATGACTGAGATGATCTATCAGAAGATCGTCGAACTGATCCAGGCGAACGCAGACCATCTGACCAAGCGTCTGATGCGGGACATTCTCAGCAGGGAGGAAACCAGGAGCTATAAAACCCTGCCCGAAAAAGAGGTGTACTGGCGTGTATTCGATGTGTACAGCAGGCTCGATTCATGGCTCAGCAAGGACAAGAAGAAGGGCGAGATCAAGCAGCACTACACCAAGCTCGGGGCACAGAGTTATAATGAAGACATCCCTTTAAGCGATCTGGTCATGATGCTGCTGCTCATCAAGCGTCACCTCTGGATCTTTGTGATGGAAAATCAGTTCTTTTCCTCATCGTTCGAGCTTTCCCAGGCACTGGAGTTGAACAACAAGGTAGTCCTGTTCTTCGACCGGGTAATCTATTTTGCCGTCATGGGCTATGAGGAGGAAATGCGTAAATCGCTCAAGAAAGCGGGTTAGCGAGTTGGAGCCTGACATTTCATCGTGGTGGAGGGTTTAAGGAGTAAAAACTCTGCGATGGGACAAGTCATGCCTTAAGAGACCACGAATTATCACCCCCGGCAAGGATATGGCAGCCGGAAAGTGAGGGTTGATCGCATATGGTCCCGATACTCATCAATTATCCTGAAGAGATGCTTCGAGTCAGGATAGCGGCCTTGAAAGACAGCTCGTCTGCGGCCCTCGCCGATCTGCAGAAAATGGGCGTGCTCCATGTGGAAGAGGCCAAGGAGCTTTCGCCCCCGGAGGTGGAGGAGATTGCCTCCAGGAAGCAGCGCACGCGAAAGGCGATTCAGGAAATCGATGAAATTCTCGACAGTCTCAGAGGTGTTCGCGAGGTAGCCATCCCGCCCCTGACCACGCCCATGGAGCCCGCCGATGCCATAAGCCGCGTCGATGCCCTCAAGGGCAGGCTCTCATCCCTGTTGGAGCGCAGGGAAGGTCTCAGAACCAGGATCAACGCCCTTGACGCCTCGGCCCGGTTTCTGGAGGCGCTGGCTCTGGCCATAGATGTTCCGCTTACGGATCTCCGCTATACAGGGCCCTATCTCTTTTCACGGGTGATCATCTTCCCGCGCGAGGCCACCGGGCCTTTCCTGGAAGATGCGGGAGACCTCCTGCTCCATCGCGTGGATGTGCAGTCGGGCGGTGAGGACGTGATCTATCTTCTCGCCCGGGTGCACGACCGCGACCGCATCGAAAGGACGGCTGCAAACCTGGGCGGAAGCCAGCTTCCTCCCATGGACGAAGACATGACCCTGCGCGAGTTCAATACCCGCCGGCGCACCATCAAGGAAGAACTTGTCAAAAGCCTGAACGCACTGGAGAACGATATTCAGGCCATAATCGAAGAACAGCTGCAAGATATCGTACTCTACCGGGATATCCTCCAGGGGGAATATTCCCGGCTCGATATCCTGGAGATGGCGGCCACCGCCCGGTATCTCACCGTGTTCGAGGGCTGGGTGCCAAGGGACGGCATCGAGAGGGTTTCATCGGAGTTTTCCCGCGGCAAACAGGTTTTCATCGACTCGCGGCCCCCCAGCCCTCATGACAACCCCCCCACCAAGCTCAAGAATCCCGGAGGGATCAGGCCCTTCCAGATCATCGTCAAGCTCTTCAGCACCCCCCGGTACGGCGACTGGGACCCGACGCCTTCCATCGCCTATTTCTTCGCCTTCTTCTTCGGGCTCATGCTCAATGACGTGGTCTATGCCGCCGGGCTGCTCCTTCTGGCGGCGTTCGTGCTGGATAAGCTTGTTGACGACCCTCACGCCGAGGGCACGAGGCTCTTTCGGAGAGTGCTCGTTATCTGCGGTGTTGTGTCACTTGCCGGGGGTCTGCTCTCAGGGAGCTTCATGGGGGATTTCTTCGAGCGCTTCCTGGACATCCCGTCTGAAAGGCTCGCCCTTGCAAGGACCGTCCAGTCCATGCTCTCGCAGCCAATCTCATTTATCGCACTCTCCCTGATCATCGGCCTGGTTCATCTGAACATCGCCCACATGCTGGGTCTCATCAGGGGTCTCAAAAAACGCAATACAGGCATCGTGATCAACAAGCTCGGGCTCTTCACGGTACAGATCTTCGGGATACCCTATCTCTTCCATGTGATGCTGGGCATGGATCTCCTTCCTTTCAGCGCTCAAGTCTACATGGTGTTCGGCTATCTCCTTGTGTTGGGAATTCTGGGTATCATCATCGGGTCTTTTCTCCAGATGGGCGGGCTGGGCTCCATCTTCTGGGTTTTCGACCTCACGGGAATCCTCGGCGATGTCATGTCCTATTCGCGGCTGGCCGGCGTGGGGCTTGCAACCTACTATCTGGCATCGTCGTTCAACCTCCTTTCCGAATGGGTCTCCTCAGGTTTGGGGAGCGCTGTCCCTGGGGTGATCGGGGCGGGAGTGAGTTTCCTGGTCGGGGTGGTCCTGCTGACGATCTTCCATGTGTTCAACCTGCTGCTCGGCTCCCTGGCGGCGTTCATTCATTCCTTGAGGCTCTGCTTCGTTGAGTTCCTGCTCAAGTTCTACGAGGGAGGGGGGAGAGATTATTCGCCATTTCAAATACCCCAGCAGCGTACCGTCCTGGTGGGGAGAAAATCATAAGAGAAGGAGAGGTAAAAAATATGACCCTTATTCAGGCCCTGGCACTATTAGGTGGAGCGCTTGCCCTGGCAGGCGGGCTTGCCGGATCGGCCATCGGGATCGCCAATGCCGCATCCTCGGGCGTGGCGACCCTCTCGGAAGAGCCCGGGCAGCTTCGGAATGTCATTGTGCTGGCTTCTCTTCCCATGACCCAGAGCTTCTACGGGCTGATCATCCTGATCATCATTATCACCGTGGTGCTGCCCAACCTCACTGAAGGCATCGCAGGCGGGGTCGCCGTGCTCGCAATCGGAATCATGGCTGCCTCTGCAGAGCTGTTCTCCGCGATATACCAGGGTTCAGTGTGCGCATCGGGCATCGCCCTGCTGCCCAAGACCAGAGGACAGATACTCACCTCGTCGATGATGCTGGCCGTCTTTGTCGAGCTGATCGGTGTTCTGGGGCTGGTCTTTACGATCATGGCCCTGAGCATCCTTCAGCTCATGTAGGCCGGGGGGAGGGCAATCGCCATGGAAGTCCCAAACATGCGGGAGGCCATACTCTCCAAGGCCCGGCAGGAGGCGCAGGAACTCGTGGAGGAGGCGCGGTCCAGGGCCGCTGAAATGGTCTTAAGGGCCGAGGAGCAGTGGCGGCAGCGTTTCGAAACCGAGAAGCAGAGGCTCCTCTCCGATTCGAGGCGCGAGGCGGCCCGGATCATCGCCCAGGCCGAGCTGAAGGCCCGGCAGGAGCTCCTGAAGGAAAAGGACGATATCATCAAGGAGATGATCGGCCGGGTAAGGCAGCGGCTGATTGGCAACACCACGGAAACAGGCACCCTGTCGCATCTCATCGGTGAGGCGGTGGATGCCTTCCAGTCAGATGAGCCGCTCAAGATCAAAACCGCGGGCAAGGATATCCAGAAGGTGAGAGAAATCATCTCCTGCGACCCGAAGCTCAAGGAGCGCATAGCAGAGGTGCAGGAGACCGCCTGCATGGGCGGGATCATCTGCGAGAGCGTTGATGGAAAGGTGAGCGTTGACAACACCTACGACACCAGGCTCGAAATGCTCATACCCAAGCTCATGCCCCGGGTGGGCGATATCCTGTTCGGAGACGGCAGACAATGAGGCTTGCCAGCAACCGATTCGCGTTCCTCACCGCCGTCCTGAAGGCCCGGGAGGCAAAAGGTGTGGATCGCGATACGCTCGAAGAGATCATCCTGCGCGCCGGGTCCATGGCCGAGGCCGTGGATTTCATGAAGGACACAGACCTGGGCGGGTTTCTTGCCGAGTATGGAGCGGCGAGTTTCGATGAGATGGACGATCTGCTCTGGAAATATCTCGGCAGATACTTTGGCAGGATCAGGAAGCTCAGGCCCGATCCATCGGTGGTCAGGCTCATCGAGCGCTACCTGCACCGGTATGATGTCGCCAACATCATAAGCGCGCTCAGGGCAGCGGTCTTTCAGAGGCCGGCGCACATGATCCCTGTTGGGACCCTCTTCGATCAGGGGCTGCTGAACGACCTGTCCCGGGTGCAGTCTCCGGGCGAAGCCGTCTCAGTTATCGTCATGGGCGGCATGGCCGAATACGCCGAACCCATCCGCAGGACGACCGAGATCGACCGCAGGAGTCTCCGGCAGGTGGAGAGAGGGCTCGACCAGTTGTATCTTCAGAAGCTCCGGGAAACGCTCCAGGACATGGACGATCACGAGATCCTCCTGCGGGCGCAGGGTATCATCCTCGATTACCAGATCCTGGGGATGATCCTCAGAGCCGCCGGCTCAGGGGGGGTGTCCGCCGTCGATGGAGGGGGTGCAGTATCGGGAGGGTATCTGCTCACACCGGATATGGTGAGGGAATTCGCGGGCCTCAAGGTAGCGGAGATCGCGGCCATGCTCGAGGAAACCCCGTATCATGCCATGGTCCAGGAGATAGCCCGGCAGATCGAACAGCAGGGCGCCTATGTCATCGACCGGATCATGGACTCTGATCTGATCATGCGGATCCGCGAGCTGCTCTCGCCCCGGCCGCTGTCTCCCTGCGCGGTATTGTGGCACCTCATCTTCAAGGAGTACGAGGTGCGCAGTGTACGGGTCGCCCTGAAGGCCATGGAAGACAGGCTGCCCCCGGGTGAGGTCAAAGATTATCTGGTGGTGGGCTTATGAAGAGACGTGAGAACCTGAGCATGGCGGTCATCGGCACCAGGGACCAGACAGCGCTCCTGCGCCTGGCCGGGGTACAGAAGTACCGGGTGATCGATGAGGGGAAGAATACGGCGGAGTCGGTGCTTCAGGCGCTGGAGACCTTTCTTGAGGACAGCTCGATAGCCATGATCGTGCTGCCCGAGGTGTGGGCGGAGCATGTTCAGGATGTCATCCGTTCCCGCAGAGAGAGGAAACAATATTCCCCGGTCATCATCACCGTGCCCTCGGGATACCGGGCCGCCGAAATGGATGTGAAGGCCTTCTACGAGGCCTATACCAAGCAACTCATCGGATTCAATATCGAAATATAGTCTGTGAGGGTTTGAACCTATGGGAAAGATCTGGAGAATATCAGGACCTGTGATCATTGCCGAAGACATGCGCGGCTCCCAGGTGTACGAGGTGGTGGAGATCGGCGAGGAGCGGCTCAACGGGGAGATCATCGGGCTGGAGCAGGACAAGGCGGTGATTCAGGTCTACGAGGATACGGTCGGACTGACCGTGGGAGAAAAGGTAACCGGCACGGGCGAGATCCTGATGGCCGAGCTGGGGCCAGGCCTCGTGGGGAACATCTATGACGGCGTACAGCGCTCGCTGGTCACCATGAAGGATGAGGTCGGCGACTTTCTGCACCGGGGTGTAAGGACCTATGCCCTCGACCGGGAGAAGAAGTGGCACTTCATTCCTGCGATGAAGGCAGGTGCGCAAGTAGAGGGCGGAGATGTGATCGGCACCGTGCAGGAGACCGGCCTCATCGAGCACAGGATCATGGTCCCGCCCGGAATGAGCGGAGTCATCGACGCCATCGAGGAAGGCGACTACACGGTGGAAGAAAGCATTGCCCTGCTCAAGTCGAACGGCAAAACCTGGCCCCTTACGCTCATGCAGCGGTGGCCGGCGAGAAAGCCCAGGCCCTATAAACGGCGGTTCGACCCCCAGGACCTGCTGGTGACCGGCACCCGGGTTATCGACTATCTCTTCCCCCTGGCCCTGGGAGGAAAGGCGGCCATTCCCGGCGGATTCGGCACGGGCAAGACCGTAAACCTTCAGCAGATGGTCCGCTGGTCGCAGACCCAGCTGAATATCTATGTGGGGTGCGGCGAGCGCGGCAACGAGATGGCCGACGTGCTCCAAAGCTTCAAGGAGCTCAAGGACCCGGCTACGGGGCGGTATCTGCAGGAGAAGGAGATCTTCATCGCCAACACCTCCAACATGCCCGTGGTGGCGCGCGAGATCAGCATTTTCATCGGGATCACAATGGCTGAGTACTACCGCGACATGGGTTACGACATTCTCCTGGTGGCCGACTCCACCTCACGCTGGGCCGAAGCAATGCGAGAGATCGGAGCCAGGCTCGAGGAGACCCCGGGCGAAGAGGGGTTCCCCACCTATCTGGGCTCGCGGCTGTCGGCATTTTACGAGCGTTCGGGCAGGGTGGAGAGCCTCGGAAGCCCCGGCCGGATCGGCTCCGCCACGGTCATCGGCGCGGTGAGCCCGCCAGGTGCGGACTTCAGCGAGCCGGTGACCCAGAGCACGCTCAGGATAGTCGACGCCCTCTATTCGCTCGACGTAGCACTGGCGAACCGGAGGCATTTCCCCACCATCAACTGGCTCCAGAGCTACAGCCATTATGCCGACTCCGTCGATGCCTGGTGGGAGAAGGTGAGCCCGGACTACACCGAGGTCCGCAACCAGGCGCTGATCACCCTCCAGAAGGAGGCCGAGCTCGAGGAGATCGTCCGGCTGGTGGGCCCCGAGGCGTTGCCGGAAAACGACAAGCTGCTGCTCCTCATTGCGCGCATGATCAGGGAAGATTTTCTGATGCAGAGCGCCTATCATCCCGTCGACACCTATTCCAACCCCAAGCGGTCGCACCTGATGCTCAGCACCATCATGAAGTTCAGTGATTTTGCCAGG
>Ga0116146_1003838_pt1 | contig 12038 bp, 10 predicted proteins | sample AD_JPNHG2_MetaG_FD_89748 | JGI IMG/M metagenome (GOLD analysis project Ga0116146, IMG submission 89748) | Active sludge microbial communities of municipal wastewater-treating anaerobic digesters from Japan - AD_JPNHG2_MetaG | ecosystem: Engineered > Bioreactor > Anaerobic > Digestate | place...
GAATATCCCGATTTAGTAGACAAAGAATTGCGCGAAGATTCAATGAAACTTGCTGAAAATTGCTTGCTTTTTGATGAATTTATCTGCCGGGAAATTTTAAAAAATCGAATATCACAAAATCTTTTTACTGATGATGCGAAACAAATATCGCTCCATACTCATTGTCATCAAAAATCGCTTTCTACAAGTGAGAGCTTAAAAACAATGCTAACGCTCCCAAAAAATTATACAGTTTCGGAAATTCCATCGGGATGTTGTGGAATGGCAGGTTCATTTGGTTTTGAGAAAGAACATTATGCAATCTCCCAATATATAGGTGAGCTTATCCTTTTTCCGTCAATTAGAAAATTAGAGAAAAACGTTATAATAGCGGCATCGGGAACAAGTTGCAGGCATCAAATATTGGAAGGAACGGGAAGGATTGCATTGCATCCAATCGAAATATTATATAATGCATTAAAGTGAATTTATGGAAACAAATTATAGTACTATAGCAACGATAATAGGTTTGGTTGGGGCAATACTTACGACTATTGGGTATTTGCCGCAAATGATAAAAGTTATACGGACAAAGCGAACGCGGGACTTATCATTGACTATGTACATCGTAATGGTTTGCGGAGCATTATTTTGGTTTGTTTATGGTGTAATGATTTCATCAATTCCCATTATTTTTGCAAATAGTATTTCTTTCATTTTTGTATTTACCATTTTAATAATGAAAATCAAATATAAATAATGAAAATCAAGGATTATTATAAAATTCTAGGAGTGGAGCGGACAGCTTCTACTGAAGATATAAAGGAGGCATATAGGCGACTTGTACGTATGTTCCATCCTGATTTTAATAAAGATCCTGAATCCTTGCGGTTATTTTATTCAATAACTGAGGCATACCAAGTGTTAGGAAATCTGGAAAATAGATTGGATTATAGTCTAATTCTTTTCGAGCAAGACTTAATAAAAGAACAAGCAAAAAGAATTTTAAAACAGCGAAAGAAAAAGCAAAATGGGGATGATGAAGACAATGATTTGCCTGTTTATTTTTAATTCATTCCAATTTCCAATAATAAAATAAATAATAATTATAATTGTTTATAATTTATTGAAATAAAAAATATAATGGATAATAAAAATCCTGAAATAGATAAGTTATTTGAAGATCAACAAATAAATCAAACGAGCAAAATCAATCCACCACTTGCTGAACGAATGCGACCTTCTAGCCTTGATGAAGTTCTTGGGCAGGAGCATTTGCTTGGTGAATATGGACCGCTAAGGCAATTTATTGAAGACAAAGATTTACCTTCAATAGTATTTTGGGGACCACCGGGAAGCGGGAAAACTACATTGGCTTATGTTATTGCAAATGAGATGAATGCTGATTTTGTGCGGTTGTCAGCAGTTGAATCCGGTGTAAAAGAAGTTCGGGAAGTGCTTTTGAGAGCAGAGAAAAATTTGAAACGAAATAAAAAGACCATTTTATTTATAGATGAAATTCATCGGTTTAATAAAGGGCAACAGGATGCTTTGCTTCACTCTGTGGAAGATGGGACAATTACATTAATTGGAGCAACAACAGAAAATCCGTCATTTGAGGTAATTCCCGCTTTGCTAAGTCGTATGCAAGTTTATAAACTCAATCCATTAAGCGGTGATAATATTAAGGAGTTGATTTTGCGAGCAGTGAAACAGGATAAAATCCTTTCAAAATATGAATATGAATTTGAAGATTTAGATGATTTTTATGAATATTCCTCAGGAGATGCACGTAATGCATTGAATTTATTGGAAGCATCGTTCAAACTAGCTCGAAAATATGATACTCGCAAGATTTATATAACTAAAGAGATTTTGAAAAATGCAATGCAAAAGAAAATACCATTTTATGATAAAAAGGGGGAATATCATTATGACACAATATCAGCATTTATAAAATCCTTGCGGGGTTCGGATCCTGATGCAGCAATGCTTTGGATGGCAAAAATGCTTGAAGCGGGTGAGGATCCACTTTTTATTGCTCGGCGAATGGTGATATTTGCAAGCGAAGATATTGGAAATGCCGATCCTGCGGCGCTGATGGTTGCTGTATCGGTTTTCCAAGCTGTGCAGATGATAGGGCTGCCTGAGGCGAGTATAAATCTCGCGCAAGGGGTGACCTATCTTGCATCTTGCCCGAAATCCAATGCTTCTTATATGGCGCTGGTTAGTGCGCAGGAAGTTGTTAGAAATAATCCTAATTTCGAACCACCACTTTATTTACGAAATGCACCAACAAAATTAATGAAAGAAGAAGGCTACGCAAAAGGTTATAAATATCCTCACGAATTTGAAAATCATTTTGTGGAAGAAAATTATTTTCCTATAAATTTTCAACCGACGCAATTCTATTTTCCAACAAATAATGGCAGGGAAGCAAAAATCGTTGAGCATCTGAGGAAATTATGGAAAAATATCAAGAAATATTGATTATTCAATGATTTGATTGATTTTTACGTCTTTTATATTTAATAATATGATAAAATGAAAAAGCTAATATTTGCATTATTGCTTTTGCTTCCTGTTGTGGCATTCTCGCAAAATCTTGAGCAAAGGCAATTCCAACTTGCTCAATCTTACGAACGCTCAGGCGATTTGAAATCAGCAGAAAGCATTTACGCACAATTGACCAATTCAAATAAAACAAATCAAGCCTATATAGATTGTTATGTGCGGGTACTATCTCTGCAAAATAAATATAACGATTTGCTTGAATTCCTTGAGGAAAGAGTTCAGATCGTGCCAAATTTTATAAATTATGCGTATTTAGCGCAAACATATTGGCTAAAAGGTGACATTATTAAAGCAAACGAAACCTGGCCTAAAGCTCAGCAATTGGCAAAAACGCAAGATGATTATTTGCTTTTATCTCAAGCATTTATTTCATTAAAATTATATGATAGAGCAAAGGATGTTCTATTGGATGGACGCAACAGGTTGAAATCTAAGAATTTGTTTAGTGAGGAACTTGTCAAGGTTTATACGCTTTTGGGTGATTATCAAAAGAGTTTCGATGAGATAATTAATAATTTGCTTATAACCCATAATCTTGCATTGGCACAAGGGCAACTTTATGCTCTTATGCTCAATGAATCGGCAAAACCGATAATTAAGGCAACACTCGATAAATCGCTTTCATATACAAATGAAGATCCCTATATTTTATATTTATATAGTTGGTATGCTAGAAATATTGGCGATTTTGATAAAGCATTGGAAATTACATTAAAAATTGACAAATTATATAATTCTAATTATGCCGAAGTGCTTAGATTTGCAAATACTTCTAATATCGATGGGCAATATGATATTGCAATAAAAGCATATTCGCTGATTATTGAACAAGGGAAAAAGAATCCCAATACACCCTCAGCACTTTATGGTTTTGCACGCGCATTGGAACAAAAATTTTTAGCAGATAAGAGATTATCAGATGATAATATAAAGCAGCTAATTTCAATTTATAATCAAATCATAAAAGATTATCCGAACACACAGCAGGAAAGCGATGCATATATTTCACTTGCAAATATTTACGCTCATTATTTACACGACAATAAAAAGGCAATTGAGTATTTAACCAAAATACAGCAAAGGCGCGGATTGACAAATAAATATCTTGATGCTCAATTACAACTTGCCGAACTTTATTTAAAAGAAAAAGAAATTGACAAATCTATAGGTATTTACAACAATATTATTAATTTAAGCGAGCAAACCCACCAAAGTGAATATTCAATTTATGCAAATCAGTCAAAATTCAATAAGGCTAAGTGCTATTATTATCAAGGCAAAATAGACACAGCAAAGGCAATACTTGCGGAAATAAATGTAGATCCTCAATCTGATATTGCAAATGATGTACTGGAATTATCTTCGTTTATTTCAGCTAATGAAAATATGATAATGGCATTGAAAACATACAGTGCAGCTGAATATTTGGAATTTCAGGGTGCGAAAGCTGAGGCAATTGAAAAATATGAGCAGGCAAGCAAATTCGGAAAAGGTGGGGACCTCGAAGAGCGCTCATTATTGAATATTGCAAATATTTACTTGCAAAGCGGGCAATATCAAAAAGCAATTGAGCAATACAATACAATTTTAGACCAATTTCTTAATTCAATTAATAAAGATTTGATTTATTTCAATATTGGCAAAGCATATATGCAAGACAATCAAGATGAGCGAGCAATATCGTATTTTACAAAAGTGCTTGTCGAATTTCCAAAATCAATTTATTATGATGAAGCTCGAAAATTCATTCGCCAATTGCGTGATAAAAAAGAAAAATCATAAGAAAATGAAACTTCTCTGAACTTTTTTCGTAAATTTGTTTAATTAAAAAAAATTAAATGAAGTTATGAAAAAGTTTATTATTCCTTTCCTAATAATTTGTGCAACACTACCCGCATTTGCACAGCACAGATTTCTAACATATTACGAGACAGCACGTTATATGCAGTCTTCTCCGGGAGCATTCAAATTTGGTTTATATGGATTTAATAATCCTGCAATATTAAATTATTTGCACGATGCCGATTTCCAAGTTTCATTGGGAACAAAAGAAATGTATTCCAAAACTCCTTGGGCTTTGAATGCAGGGTTGAAAAGCCGTGGTGGCCCTGCATCAAGCTTTGGTATTATATACACTCCATATCAAACAGGTGCCGTTTATGATTATCGATATGCAATATCTATGGGAAACAGAGAATTAGGTTTCGGATTGAGTTATGGATTTGTTGGTGGTGATAAAGGGAAATTAAATCGTAGCAATACAATTAGTTGGGGTGCTTTATATCGACCAAATGCATACCTATCGATTGGTGCATTTCAAACTTATACAGATGATTTCAATCAATTTGAATCAGTTGCTGAGATTGCCATTCGACCAATTAAAAACTACCCGCTAACATTTTTTGGTGATGCTTCAATGTTCAACAAAGACCAAATAAATGAAGCACAATGGAGCGCGGGGATAAACTGGGAATTTATGAAAGGTATTCGAATTGCTCCACGATATTATTCAAATAAAGCAATAAGCGTCGGTCTCGATGTAAGTTTTGGCACAAGTGGAATTAGCACAGTTGCTATGACAGATAATAATCAGAAATATGATTATAATACAGTGACATTAAGATTTGGAGCCAAAGATAGAACAATATTGGAAGACTTAAAACCTTTGAATGTGTATTATGTTCTGGATTTAAGCAAACCAATAAAGTATCAAAAAGGAATATTTTTCGATACAAGTTATACATTACTGCAAATTCTTAATTCAATTGACCAGGCAAAGAATAAAAATGCAGTGAAGGGAATAGTCATTAATGCAACATCAATGCCAATAGGCCGCGAATTTCTTTGGGAAATACGTGGTGCATTAGAGCAATTTAAAGCAACAGGCAAGAAAGTTTATATGTTCATTGATAGAGCAGGAATGGATGACTATACATTTGCATCTGTGGCAGATAAAATCATTGTTGATCCAATTGGTGGGTCAGTCTCATTTGATGGATATATAATTGGTAGAAGCTATTATAAAAATATGTTAGATAAAATCCACATAGGAATTGATGAGTTTCGATATTTGAAATATAAATCAGCAGTAGAAAGTTTTACACGTGAGAATATGAGCGAAGGCGATCGCGAGCAGAACCAGGCAATGATTGAAGATTGGTTTTCTACAACATCATCAGCTTTGGTTTCATCAGGAAGAGTATCAAATCATAAGCTAGATAGTTTAATGAATAGCAATTTTATTTATTCCACAAAAGATCTTTTGGCAAATCATCTTGCAGATACAGTGGGGCGATGGAATGATTTTGCATCAATAATTCAAAAATATGATAATAAAGCAATATTCGAAAAATTAATCAACGAATCAAAAAAACCTATACCTTATGATGATAAATGGGGACAAGGCAAAGAAGTTGGGCAAATTGCTGTTATATATGCAATTGGCGAGTGTTCAATGACAACGGGTATCAAAGCGGTGTCGCTTGTTAAAGATATTGAAAGCGCGATGAAAGATCCGTCAATTAGTGCGGTTGTGGTACGTGTTGATTCTCCGGGTGGTGATGCAATGGCATCGGATTATATTGCGGATGTAATGAAGAAAAATCGAGGTAAAAAACCAATTATTGTCTCGCAAGGTGCAGTAGCAGGCTCGGGAGGATATTGGTTATCAATGTATGGCGATAAGATTGTCGCTTCGCCTTATACAATAACAGGTTCAATTGGTGTGATTGGAAATTGGATTTATGATAAAGGATTGAAGGATACCCTTGGTATTTCGACTGATTTTGTAAAGATTGGGAAATTTGCAGATTTAGGTTTTCCTTTTCAAATGCCGTTGATTGGGATTGGCTTACCTATACGAGATCTTAATAATGAAGAAAAAGAATTAATGAAAACAATGATACTTGATATGTATGGCGAATTTAAGGATAAAGTGGCAGAAGGTAGGAATCTAAATGTGGATAGCGTTGAGAAGATAGCGCAAGGAAGAATTTGGAGTGGTTCCCGTGGCAAATCCATTGGATTGGTGGATGAGTTAGGCAGTTTGCAAGATGCTATCAATATTGCAAAAGAAAAAGTGGGAATTAAACCAAACGAAAAATATTATATTGTCGAATATCCAAAACTTAAACCATTTGAATTTTTATCTCTTTTTAATCAGTTCTTATTCAAAACTCCAAGCATAAAGATTGAGAATCCTGTTGAAGATTTTCTCAAATTGCGTATAACAAATAATGGCAAACCGATGCCTGTTATGACCATCGATTACTATGATTATGTTAATTTTGAATAAATTTAGAATGGAATATTAATTAAATGAAAACCGAGGTATTAGTAATAGGCAGCGGACTTGCGGGTTCAATTGCAGCATTGACTGCTGCTGAGGCGGGGAAGCAAGTAACAATAATTACAAAAACTTCTGATTTAATGAGTGGTAGCACTCCCCACGCACAAGGTGGAATCATCTACCGAGGAGAGAATGATTCAAAAGATAAATTAAAAGAAGATATATTGATGGCTGGTGATGGTGCGTCGTGGGAGCCTGCTGTCGATCAACTTGTCGAAATGGGACCTCGGCTTGTCAAGGAATTATTAATTGATAAATTCCAAGTAAATTTCGATTATACAAGCGAATACCAATTAGATTTGACTGAGGAAGGGGCGCATTCTGTCAGACGCATTATACACTCAAAAGACAAAACGGGTTACGCAATCCACGAAAAGATTATTCCACATATTAGAGATAATCCAAATATTATAATTTTGACTGACCATACAGCAATTGATTTGCTAACATTATCGCATCATTCCACAAATCCTCTTGACATTTATTTGAAACCTACTTGCTTCGGTGCATTTGTAATGAACAATAAAACAAAAGAAATATTTCCAATTTATGCTCAAAATACAATACTTGCAACAGGCGGACTTGGGCAAATTTATATTAATACGACAAATCCTCCTGAAAATACAGGCGACGGAATTTCTCTAGCATATAGAGCGGGGGCGAGGATATTTAATTTACATTACATTCAGTTTCATCCAACAACATTTTATGGTGCAAAAGAGCGTTTTCTAATTTCAGAATCTGTCAGAGGCGAGGGTGGTATTCTTTTGGATTGTAAAGGCAATCGCTTTATGCAGAAATATCACGAATTAGCTGAACTTGCACCCCGCGATGTTGTTGCACGTGCTATTTATGACACTATGCTTGAAACTAATCACCCCTGCGTTTATCTTGATATTAGCCATAAAAATTCTGAATGGATAAGAAATCGTTTCCCAACTATTTATGCATATTTATTGAAAAATGGCATTGATATGACAATTGAACCGATTCCCGTAGTACCTGCCGCACATTATTCTTGCGGAGGAGTTGGTGTAAATTTAAAAGGGCGAACTTCTTTACGTCGTTTGTGGGCAGTGGGGGAAGTATCTTGCACGGGTGTTCATGGTGCAAATCGATTAGCATCAACTTCACTTCTGGAAGCTTTAGTATGGGGATATATAGCGGGCAACGAAGTATCTAAACCAGATAAAGAAGACGATTATTTCCCGCAGATTTTCGATTGGGTAAGCGAGGTTGAAGATGTCGATAATGCCTTGATTGCTCAAGATTGGCTAACTATTAAAAATACAATGTGGAATTATGTTGGGCTTATTCGTACTCGTCAGAGACTTCTGCGTGCACATCAAATCCTTAGACATTTGCAAACAGAAATTGAATCATTTTATCGTAGAGCAAGAATGAGCCCTGAAGTTATCCAATTGAGAAATGGAGTAATTACTGCGTATGCAGTCACTAATTCCGCAATGGAGGATAGGGTGAGCCGTGGTGCCCATTATTTAAAAGATTAAATTTTTATATTATAATATTAATATTTTATATCATTATTTGAATATTTTTGATTAATTTTAAAAAATTAAAATTTGAAAGAATGAAATTTAAATTTTCAATATTAATCGGCGTTTTTTTCATATCGGTTTTTGCATTACATAGTCAAGATAAATTAGTCAGTGATTATCTGCAACTATATGCACAAGGGAAAATGAATGAGGTACGGAGTGCATTGCCTGATTTGCTCGTAGAATATCCAAATGATCCAGGTGTGAAATTACTGCTCGCCGTTGTGCTCGAAGACGCAGATAAAGCTGTGGATATTTATAAAGAAATTGTTCAAAAATATCCAGAAAGCAAATGGGCTGACGATGCATATTGGCGATTAATTCAGTATTATGCGGTCAAAAGCGATGTCGAAAAAGCTGAATATGAATTAGATAATTTTAGGAAACGCTATCCAACAAGCGATTTTTTAGTGCCTGCAACTGATGTCGTTCGCACTGCAAAGAGTATTGCAACAGCAAAAGGTAAAGAGGCTCAAGCAACTCAAAAAGTTGATACACAAACAAATTTAAAAACCGAAACAAAACCCGTTGAAAAACCCCAAGAAACAAAAGTCACAGGACCCATAACCTATGGTTTGCAAGTTGGCTTATATAGTACAATGCAAGCAGCGGAAGCGGAACGTGATCGATTTCTTAAGCAAAGATTACGCACAACTATTGAAGAAAAGGTTGTGGATGGGGAAAAGAAGTATGCAGTTGTAATTGGCAATTATTCTTCGATGGAATCAGCCGAAGCAGCAAAAGTTATAATACAACAACAATGCAATTGCAATCCTGTTATATATAAAAAATAATTTTGCAAAAAAATAGTTTATAGTATTAGATTATATTGTTCTTTAAAGGTGATGGAAGAGCGGGTAGCAGGGAATCATTTCGATGATTTCAGGAAAGTCCGAACTTCGCAGAGCAATATGCTTCCTAACAGGAAGGTAGCGCAAGCTACGGAAAGTGCCACAGAAAATACACAGCCAATCCTGGAGCAATCCGAAATGGAGGCAAAGGTGAAAAGGTAGGGCAAGAGCTTACCGCCGAGATGGTGACATCGCGGGCAGGGCAAACCCCTTATGAAGCAAGGCTAAATAGGTCTGCATCGCTTTATTTAGAGTGGTCGAGTTGCTCGCTCGATTATTCAGTTGAATTGTGCAGATGGGTAAGCCGCTAAAGTGCAATGGCAACATTGCACTCAGATAAATTGCTACCTCGGAGATATTTGGAACTGTTTATTGAAATATAATCAGAACAAATATTTCTATGACAAAATTCGGCTTATAACTCTTCCATCATCGATATTTTAAAATTATATTTGAAAGGTGATTTATGAAAATACCTGATGATCCTTTTGTCCAGGAGTTATTACCTGAGTTCATTGACACTTGGATGGACGATTTGCAAGATAAATTGCCCACTTATTTAGAAACACAGAATTCAGCAGAACTTTATCGATTAGCTCATACTTTAAAAGGCTCTTGTTTGCAATTTGGATTAGATGAAATTGCAGAGGTAGGTATTGAACTAATGGGGTATGCAAAAAATGAAGAATGGAGCAAAGCAATCGAAATTAGCAGCACATTGCTTGATATGTTCAAAAAAGCTAAGCATTTTCTTATTGAAAATGGTCTTTATGAGATAGATTAGTAATTTTGATTATTATATTTGGAAGTGGAGATAGATATGAAAAAGTTTCTCTTTTTTCTCTCATTGTCATTACTTATTTTCAATGGCGTATCATACTCACAACAAAAGGGACAAGTCAGAGTTGCAGTTTTACCATTCGAAAATGCTGATGGAAGGATGGAATACAATGTTTGGAGCTACAAGTTGCAAGATTCTCTCACAAAATATTTGAAACAACTCGATCCTGATGAACTCAATTATTGCATAGTGCCAAGCGATTCAATTGAAGCTGTTCTTGCAACAATGAACATCGACCCTGCAAATCCACAATATCAATCTGATTTGTGGAAAGCAGTTGAAGAACTAAAATGCACCCTTGCAATTATGGGGGATTTTAATGTACAAGGTGGCAAATTTTTGATAAATTGTTATGTTTATATAGTTGAATATAAACTTGCTGACCCGCGGTATCAAGTTCGAGACATATTCAAAGATATGGATAAAATTCTCGAAGCTGTTCCTGAAATTGGAAAAAAACTTCGACCTGCTTTATTGCAAGCAAATTAAAATTAAAGGGCAACTTATAAATTGAAGTTGCCCCATAATTTTTTTGTTTTTTGCCCTCATCTCTTTATTATTTTTTCTACCTTTATTCCTCTGTTTGTATATATCTTTATTATATATATTCCCATTGGCAAATTCGATATGTTCATATTAGCTTGAGTTCCTGTTATTGATTTGCTCCCCACTATCCTGCCTTGCATATCAATTATCTCTACTCGCTCTATCTGCAAATTTGCATTTGCTATGTTTATGTATTCATCTGCAGGATTTGGATATATAATTATTCCATCTGATTGATATACCATTTCTTCTACATTCAATGGGTCGCCCGCCTCGTTATATGCTGCAAGTCCGTTGTATGTTCCTATCCATTTAGTGTTGTTCTTTTTATCTACTACTATCGTTGTTATTGCATTGTCAGGTAAATCAGAATTATCTACATTATATACTTGCCAATTTGCACCATCAAATTTCGCTACACCACCATCAGTGCCAAACCATTTTATCCCATATTTTGCTATTGCTATAGATGATACACCGTTCCTTGGCAATCCTGAATTCGATGTGTTATATACCGCCCAATTATTCCCATCATAAGCCGCGACACCTCGAGTTGTGCCAATCCATTTTGTGCCGTTATCTTCTATTGCTATCGAATATATAAAATTACTCGGTATATTTGAATTTCCTGTATTATATATTTTCCAATTTGTCCCATCAAATTCTGCTAAACCATCCGGCGTGCCAATCCATTTTGTGCCATTTTGCTCAACAGCAATTGCATTAATGCAATTATCAGGCAATTGCGATGATGATGTATTATATATTGTCCAAGCTTCACCTTCCAATTTTGCCAATCCACCAAATTGTGTCCCAATCCACACGGTATTATCCCCTTCTGTCGCAAGAGATTTTATTGAATTATCAGGAAGTGGAGAATTGGAGGTAGTATAAAATATCCAATCTTGATCTAGATATTTAACCAAACCATTATACTCGGTACCTATCCATTTTATTCCTTTTTTATCTATAGTTACAACATTAATTTGATTATCTATTGTCTCCTCCTTGAAAGTATGCTTAAATTGTGTCAAATAGGTAAAAAAGTTGTCGTTAAAATTTGATATTCCTGTGTTTGTTGTTATCCATTTTGAATTATCTTTATCGATTGCTATAGATTTAACAAAATTATCAGGCAAATTTAATTTTAAGGGTTTAAATACTGTCTTGTTAGAGCTATCAATCATTACTAAATGCCTCATATAGGTATTGTCGTTGCCCCAAATCCATTTTCTATTGTTTTTATCAATAGTAATTCCTAAAACATAGTCAATTGGAAAGGAACTGTTTTGTGATGAATAAAAGTCCCACTTTTCACCCTCAATTGTTACAAGGCCATA
>Ga0116146_1003848_pt1 | contig 12022 bp, 10 predicted proteins | sample AD_JPNHG2_MetaG_FD_89748 | JGI IMG/M metagenome (GOLD analysis project Ga0116146, IMG submission 89748) | Active sludge microbial communities of municipal wastewater-treating anaerobic digesters from Japan - AD_JPNHG2_MetaG | ecosystem: Engineered > Bioreactor > Anaerobic > Digestate | place...
AAGTCCCTCTGATATTAAAGTGGGAAGGATTTTAAGGGTTCTTGAAGGCCCTCTCTCGGTAATCGATGAAGATTCGGATAATACTGCCGGAAGTGAGTCGGTTATTCGCAGCTGTATCAAAACCAATGTATGGGATAAGATGAACGCCCGTCTCAATGAATTGGTGGATTCATTGACCCTTGAAGATCTGGCCCGCGATTACCGGGAGCGGAACGGAATTGATAATACAATGTATTATATATAATTATGAGTTAAACACGATAAAACCGATAAGTAAAATCGTATTTTAAAAAAAGGAGATGTTCTTATGGCTGAAAGAAAATTGAAATTTGATACCCTACAGGTTCATGCGGGTCAAAATGTGGATCCTACTACCGGGTCCCGGGCGGTTCCAATTTACCAAACAACCTCTTACGTATTCAATAGCAGCGAGCATGCTGCCAACCTCTTTGCTTTAAAGGAATCCGGCAATATTTATACAAGGATTATGAACCCAACAACTGATGTTTTTGAACAGAGAATAGCCGCACTTGAAGGCGGTGTTGGAGCATTGGGGGTTGCCTCGGGCTCAGCGGCTATTACCTATGCAATACTCAATATCGCAGGAAGCGGTGATGAAATTGTTTCGGCAAGTACGCTTTATGGCGGCACATACAACCTGTTTTCAACAACATTGCCCAAGCTTGGGATTAATACTGTTTTTGTGGACCCCGATGACCCGGAAAACTTCAGAAAAGCTATTAACGATAAGACAAAGGCTGTTTATATTGAGACCGTCGGAAACCCGGGAATTAATTTGATTGATATTGAAGCAGTTGCAAAAATTGCCCATGAAAACGGTGTGCCGCTTATTGTGGACAATACCTTCGGAACACCATACCTGATAAGGCCCATTGAGTTTGGTGCCGATATTGTTGTTCATTCCGCAACAAAATTCATTGGCGGACACGGTACTTCCATCGGAGGTGTCATCGTTGATTCGGGAAAGTTTAATTGGGCACAAAGCGGAAGATTCCCGGGCTTTACAGAACCGGATCCCAGCTATCACGGTCTGAAATATTACGAAGCCTTAGGCCCTCTGTCTTACATAACCAAAGTCAGGGTGCAGCTATTGAGGGATACCGGGGCATGCATAAGTCCGTTTAATTCCTTCCTTTTGCTCCAAGGGCTTGAAACCCTTTCATTAAGGGTTGAAAAGCATGTTTCCAATACCAAAAAGATAGTGGACTTTCTGCAAAACCACCCTCAGGTGTCATGGGTAAACTATCCGAGTATCAAAGGCAACAAATACTATGAGCTTGCACAAAAGTATCTTCCGAAGGGAGCCGGCTCAATATTTACTTTCGGAATAAAAGGCGGAATCAATGCAGCAAAGAAATTCATTGAAAGTCTTGAAATATTCTCACTCTTGGCAAATGTGGCCGATGCGAAGTCTTTGGTAATTCACCCTGCGTCAACAACCCATTCCCAGCTATCTGAAGAAGAGCAAAAGGCTTGCGGTGTTACCCCCGATCAGATAAGACTGTCTATTGGTATCGAAGATGCAGATGACCTTATTTATGACTTGGATCAGGCACTTAAAAAAGCATCGGAGTCTTAAAGCCATAGAACGATTATAATATATATTGTAAATTTAGGAGGCGATTATATGTCCAAAATAGCAAAAAATTTAACGGATCTTATTGGGAATACCCCACTTTTAGAGTTATCCAACTACAACAAAGAGAATAAACTGGAAGCAAGACTTGTTGCAAAGCTGGAATACTTTAATCCTGCATCCAGTGTAAAGGACAGGATTGGATATGCAATGATAAAGGACGCTGAAGATAAAGGCTTAATAAACAAGGATAGTGTAATAATAGAACCGACGAGCGGAAATACTGGTATTGCTCTGGCTTTTGTCGCTGCTGCAAGAGGTTACAGGATTATACTTACAATGCCTGAGACCATGAGTATTGAAAGAAGAAATCTTCTGAAGGCATTAGGAGCCGAACTGGTGCTTACTCCCGGAGTAGAAGGTATGGGCGGAGCAATTGCAAAGGCTGAGGAACTGGCTGCTTCAATACCCAATTCCTATATACCGCAACAGTTTAATAATCCTTCGAATCCTGAGATTCACAGAAAAACAACAGCTGAGGAAATCTGGAGAGATACCGACGGACAGGTGGATATTTTTGTAGCAGGAGTCGGTACCGGAGGAACAATTTCCGGTGTGGGCGAAATATTGAAACAACGAAAACCCGGTGTTCAAATTATTGCGGTTGAACCCTCCGACTCCCCGGTTTTATCCGGAGGAAACAAGGGTGCTCATAAGATTCAGGGAATAGGTGCTGGCTTTGTACCTGCCAATTTCAATAGAGATGTGGTAGATGAGATCTACAAGGTCACTAATGATGAAGCATTTGATACTTCACGAAGGCTTTCAAAAACCGAAGGATTGTTGGTAGGAATATCCTCCGGAGCATCTGCTTTTGCAGCAACTCAGATTGCAAAAAGGCCTGAAAATAAAGGAAAGCTTATTGTCGCTTTGCTTCCCGACACTGGTGAAAGATATCTGTCTACTGCTTTATTCCAGGATGCATAGAGAAGTATGAAGGAGAATGTTTCTTCCACATTTTCCTTCATATCATTAAACAACTCTGAAAAACTGTAGCTCCACCGAAATAACGGTGGAGCTTTTTAATATTAAGGTGAGGTGTATTAGCTAATTGAATTATTGACCCCAGCCCCAACCGGGCCAGCTAGGCCAGCCGGGATTATTGGACAACTCCCAACCGGAATTGTCTATCCATTCAGCTCTCTTTAACAAGTAGTTTTCTACGATCTGTATCTGTTCTTCCCATGTCTGTGTAACCTGGGTGTTAAAACCGCCTACAAAAGAAGTGCTAAGAATATTCCACTTCTGGAAGTTACGGTGTGCTGCATTGGATAGCGGTGCAGACAGTTCCCTGACTTTAGCCACCTACTGTTCGTCAGATAGAGGTCCTTGACGCAATTCTTCCCAGCGGGCTTTTACCTTGCTCCTGAAATTCGGATCCTGCATCAGTGTGTAATACCAATCGGTGGTATTGCCCATTCCCGGCATCGTCCCGCCCGTAGATAAGTATTGCCACCCTTCTATATTGGAACTCGGCAAACCGAACAAACCGGGATAACAGTCATACGCCAGGTCATAGTCCCATAAAGGACCGGCTTTCAGTTTCTGATCGCGATCCTTGTAAATATGTGTACTACGTATATAGGAATCCGGTTGTTTGCCCAATTCTGTATGAATTATATAATCTACAAAGGAATCCACGTCAATATACGCAGGATAGCCCGTTTGCGGATCGGATGGATTTGCACTGTGGATTGAATCATGTACATTCTGGATGTAGTTGGTTATCCAAGCCAATTGTTCGGGCAAAAGATCATCCGGTTCTTTCAGCTCAAGATCACTCCAACCGTTCCCTCTTATCAGCGGTTCCTCAGCTGCCATCATGTTGAACTGCATGAGGTAACCGCCGGAAATATTCGGCTCTGTCAAATCATCTTCCTTTAATTTCTTAATGTTAAGACGGTCCTTGTCTATCTCCAAGGTTTCTGTAAGCAAATACACGCCCTGGTAATCATCAGCAGATAAAGGCTGATCATCAAAATTTATATATACTTCAACATGTGCGTATCTAGGGATATCCAATCCCAAGTCTTTTCCCAATTCATAAGCCAAAGCATTACGAATCAGCGATTTGTCCGGATAAGGTGAAAGAAGTGCCCAGTCCCCGTCTCCCGGCATACCCAGCATCGGATACTTGGCATCATCATCTTCATTATCCCTTAACTCAAGCCTGTAGGGTGTCTTTTCAAAATTGGCAGAGGATTGACCGCGTATATGGAATCCTGCACGTGTGGTAATAGTCGGATTCTGTAGTAAGGATACTTTATTATTCTTCGGCTCCAATAATATAAAAGCAACGTCTTTGTATTCACGGTCAGGTTTGCCATTACCATATGCATCCAAAATTAATACCGGTAGATCATGTTCGGCGTCAATTGAACTGGCAACATAAATTGCCGTCCCCATATCACCGCTCGCATTCCCGTCCACAAAAGATTGTGCCCTAAGCTGTGTAGTGGTTGTAAATGTCAATGGTCCGGTATACAACATTGAACTATCGGTAGGAACAGTTCCGTCAGTGGTGTAACGGATCTGGGCATTATCAATTTTGGAACTCAGAGAAACTGTCACCTGATTCTTAAATGTACCGCTGGGAACAGAGAATATTATATCCCCCTTGAGCTTGTTCTCAAGTTTGATAACCTTTTCATCGCGTTCATCTTTGGGATTGTCCTGAACCGGAAAAGAAGATATCTTTCTCAATAAGTATCTTTTTAGAATTGTAACGTCTGTAGAATCTACTTCACCGTCACCGTTTAAGTCTGCAGCTGTAATATCGTCGATAGTCAGCTTACGTAAAATATGCCTTTTCAGCATCGTAAAGTCTGTTGAATCTATTTCACCGTCATTGTTGAGATCTCCATATGAGACTCCAAAAACAAACGATACAGAAAAAATGTTCAGCAATAAAGCAATTACCGGTAACAGAACGAACGACCTGATTTTTCTCATACAAATCCCCCCAATAATTGTAAGAATCATACTCAATTATGTATTCGTTTATAATTTGGGTTTTATGGCTTAAATTCTAAAAATTATGAACTTTCTTTTCAAATTGTATGAAAGGTGCATATTATCTTGTGCTAACAATTTTTTTACATTTAGTACAATCAGTGGTGCATAACATTAAGTTATAGGGAGGTCTAAAGCTATGAAGGAGAAACGGGAAAACGCTTCTGCAATCACAATCAAGCATCATCTTGCCAACAAAGATGTCAGAGAATCCATGAAAGGCTACAAGGTCCCGATAAATGACCGAACTATAGCAGCCTATAGGATTCTGTCCCGATACGGAAAATTTAAAGAATAATTTTTTATAAAAAGCTGTACTGCTTCAGTCCTGAATAAAGTAATTGAGAGATATATAAACCTATGCGGGAGTCAGTATAAATGAATAAAGTCGCATGCTATGTAAGAGTCAGCACTGAAAACCAGATAGAAAACTACAGTATTGAAGAACAAACAGAACGGCTGAAAGCCTATTGCAAAGCAAAGGATTGGACCATATACAAATTTTATATCGATGCCGGTTACTCGGGAGGAAGCACAAACCGTCCGGCACTAAAGCAAATGATTGAGGACATCAGCCAAAACTTAATCAATATGGTTGTTGTATATAAGCTTGACCGCCTGAGCCGGTCGCAGAAAGACACGCTAACCCTTATCGAAGATGAGTTTTTGGCTAAAAATATTGATTTTGTATCCATAAGCGAAAATTTCGATACCTCTACCCCCTTCGGGCGTGCAATGATAGGAATATTGTCGGTATTTGCACAGCTTGAAAAAGACCAAATTACAGAACGGTTTACAATGGGAAGAATCGGCCGTGCAAAAAGCGGTTATTTTCATGGCGGTCCGACTCCGCCGACGGGATACGATTATTTAGACGGGCACCTTGTTGTAAACGAATATGAATCAATGCAGGTAAGAGAAGTATTCGAAAGATTCCTAAAGGGACAGAGCATTCATTCCATAAGATCCTATATGAGTATGCACTATACGAACAAATACGGCAATTGGAAAAGTCATACTCTGGTTCTGAATATTCTTCGTAACAGCACCTATATTGGCAAAGTAAAATTTAAGGGGACTGTGTATGAGGGCAATCACAAACCCATTATTTCCGAAGATACTTTTTATGCAGCACAAAGGCTTTTGAACAGTTCTGAAAGAGAAAACAAAAAAACCGCTGTGCAGAAAAACCCGTTCCGGGCCAGTAACCTGCTTACCGGTCTATTAATATGCGGTAAATGCGGGGCTGGCTTCTGCGGCAACCATGGTTTCTACACATGCTATTCCCGCGGAAAAACCGACAAGAGAAAAGTCAAGGATCCCAACTGCAAGAATAAAAAATGGCCCATCCCACAGCTTGATACTGTCGTAAAAAATGAGATTTTAAATTTGGATTTTGACAAAAGCTTTTTTGAAGACAAAATCATAAGTGAGCCAAAACCAGACCCCGATGCAATAAAACACAGGATTGATGAATTTGACAGGCAAATCTCCAGGATGATTGATCTGTATAGTATTGGCGGTATTCCGATAGAACAAGTATCGTCAAGAATAGATATTTTAAAAAAAGAGAGGAATAAAATATCCGATAAATTAAAAACAGAGTCAAAAGTCCCTCTTAATAAGGTGAAAAATATTGTTTCAAATTTGGGTGCTGTGTTCAAGATCGGTACCCCAGATGAACAGCGGCTTTTTGTAAGATCTCTTATCGATTGCATAACCGTAAATGATAATGAACTGGACTTTCAATGGAGCTTTCAATAGGGTGCTCAAGCAGCATTTACATTATCGGTTTAACCATGTGCATGGGATTCGGCTGCAATGCTGCAGGTATAATCGGATGCAGAATCATTGAATCTCCAAGGGAAAGACTGATAGCAATAATTACGAACAACTTCGTTCCGTGTAACGGCCGTTTTCCAACCCTGGTATCCATTATCACCATTTTTTTTGCAGCATCCGTTGCGGCTCCTTTTCAATCCATAATCTGTGCACTTATATTAATCGGAGTCATAATATTGGGCATTGTCGCAACATTGCTTATTTCAAAAATATTGTCAAAAACAATACTTAAAGGGCTTCCCTCCTCCTTTACCTTGGAATTGCCTCCATACAGGAAGCCTCAAATCGGAAAAATCATTATAAGATCTGTGTTTGACAGAACCCTGTTTGTTCTGGGCCGGGCAGTTTCAGTAGCAGCACCGGCCGGGCTGATAATCTGGATTATGGCAAACATAACCGTTGGCGATATCAGTCTTTTGACCCACTGTGCAGGTTTTCTTGACCCGTTTGCAAGGTTGATCGGTATGGACGGTTACATACTAATGGCTTTTATCCTCGGTTTTCCGGCCAATGAAACAGTTCTTCCCATTATAATAATGAGTTACATGTCCAAAGGAAGCATGATGGAATTAGAGAGCCTCCATGAATTAAAAGAGCTTCTGATTTCCAATGGCTGGACTTGGCTTACTGCAGTATGTGTTATGGTATTTTCCCTCATGCATTGGCCCTGCGGTACAACATGCTGGACTATAAAAAAAGAGACTCAAAGTCTTAAATGGACCCTGGCTTCAATCCTCATACCGACGGTTACAGGCATTGTAATATGCTTTATCATTGCAAATTCAGCCAGGTTATTGGGATTATAGGGTTTATACTATTGAAGTGAAGTAAAATATGGAAGGAACATTACATTCATTTAATGCACCCTAGGATTAGTATGAGCTTGCTTGAAACGCAAGTCAGTGTTATAATCTTGATAGCAGCAAAAACAAGGGGGAGTTCATGTTTTTCGGGGAGCACGAAATGCTTTTCACGCTTGAACCTATCAGAAGTATAAAATTAGCTGTCCTCAGTAAAATAATCTTTAAGTGGTGAAAACTTTTTATTTTGCAAAGCAATAAATAAAAATTAAGACACCTTTTTTATTTGATTTTATTTTAGGGTATTAAAATAAGGGGAAAGGAAGTGAACTTTTTGAATGCAATTACAGACAAGTTAAAAGAGGTCCTGTTTTCTGTACTTCCAATAGTAATAATTGTTCTGATTCTGAATTTTACAATCACACCACTTGAAACTCCCACACTTATCAGGTTTCTTATTGGGGCTCTGCTAATTATTATGGGGTTATCCATATTTTTATTGGGGGTGGATATAGGTATCACTCCGGTGGGAAATCTTATGGGTTCTTCTCTTGCAAAGAGTAATAAAATGTGGATTGTATTAACTTCCGGTGCGATACTTGGTTTTTTTATTTCAATTGCCGAACCCGACCTTCATATACTGGCGGGGCAGGTGAATTCTGTTACTTCAGGTATGATATCCAAATTCAGTATTGTCATAATTGTTTCGATTGGTATTGCAATAATGCTCTCTCTGGGATTGTTCAGAATTTTGTTTAATGTCCCGCTCTATAAAGTTCTGACTGGACTGTACGCACTTATTTTTGTTTTAGCACTGTTTACAACCCCGGAGTTTCTGGCAATATCCTTTGATGCGTCCGGTGCAACCACTGGAGCGTTAACCGTGCCCTTTATTCTGGCCTTGGCAATGGGCGTTTCAGTATTGAAAAAGGACAGCAAGGCTTCTGAAAAAGACAGCTTCGGTCTGGTGGCAATTGCATCTGCCGGTGCAATAATAGCAGTTATGGTAATGAGCATTGTCTCAAAAGCAGATAGAATAACATCAAGCCTTGAAATTAACGTATCCAGCTCGAATTCGATTATTGCACCCTTTATTAAGGCATTACCCACAATACTATATGAAGTTTTTTTAGCCTTGCTTCCCCTGATAGTTATTTTCTTAGTTTTTCAAAAGATATCTTTCAAGTTGGATAAAAAGGGGTTCAGTAAAATCATAAAAGGTTTTATATACGCTTTTTTAGGATTGGTATATTTTCTGGTTGGAGTAAACGCAGGATTTATGGAGGTAGGAACTACTATAGGCTATATTCTGGCATCACAGGATAACAAATCTTATCTTATTTTTGTTGGATTTGTTATAGGCCTGGTGACAATACTGGCTGAACCGGCAGTTCACGTTCTAACCCATCAAATTGAAGACGTTACCAGTGGTTCTGTAAAAAGAAAGGCTGTATTGGCTGCCCTTTCTATCGGAGTTGGTTTTTCGGTAGCCTTATCCATGATAAGAATACTAATACCCGGTATTCAGCTATGGCATTATTTGCTTCCGGGTTATGTTATTTCTGTCATTATGGCCTATTTTGTTCCCAAACTGTTTGTAGGTATTGCTTTTGACTCCGGGGGAGTTGCTTCGGGACCAATGACCGCAACCTTTATATTGGCTTTGGCCCAGGGTGCCGCCGAAAAAATTGAGGGGGCAAATGTATTGATTGATGGATTCGGGGTAATTGCCATGGTAGCTTTAACTCCACTTATTACTTTACAAATCTTAGGCTTGATTTATAAGATAAAATCCAGAAAAGGAGGCTTGGACAAAGATGCGAAACAATCCTGACGGTACTGAAATTGAGCTTCTTTGTGTAATCGTTAACTTTGGGTTGGGTAGTAAGATTATGAAATTCTCGAAGCAGTCAGGCATGCGGGGGGGAACAATTTTTTTAGGCAGAGGAACTGTAAATAACCGCATACTTGAATTCTTTGATTTGAGCGACATCAGGAAGGAAATTGTACTAATGTTGGGCGAAAAAACAATAGTTGACAATACTCTTGAAGAACTAAATAAAAAATTCCATTTTGATAAACCGAATCACGGTATTGCTTTCAGTACTTCGGTTTTGAGTGTTTTAGGTACTAAATCCATAGAAAGCAATGGCATTAATGAAGAAAAGCGAGGTGCAGAAAAAACAATGTATAATGCTATTTATGTGGTTGTGGACAAGGGTAAGGCAGAATCTGTTATTGATGCGGCAAAAAAAGCCGGTGCAAGAGGAGGAACCATCATCAATGCCAGAGGTTCGGGTATACATGAGACAGGTAAACTGTTTTCAATGGATATAGAACCGGAAAAGGAAATTGTTTTAATACTTGCAGACGACCAAATAACATCACCGATAACTTCTTCTGTAAGGGAAAAACTGGAGATTGACAAACCGGGTAACGGAATCATTTTTGTTCAGAGTGTAAACCAAACTTACGGCTTACGGTGATAGATACTGAATAAAAGTGAATTAAATACTTTATTGAATTTCTGACCAAGCACCCCCATAGGGTAAATTGAATACTATATATTGAATTTATTCATATGGAGGTAATCAATATGTCAGGCTTCTTTAAAAACGGTTTCTTCTGCGATAACAGCGAAATTTTATTTTTCATTATCGTTTTCTTATTACTGTTTTGTAACGGAAAAGATTTCGATAAATGCAAGTGCTGACATCCTATAAGTTTATAGTTATGAAAAAAGCTGATGCACTAATTTGCACCAGCTTTTTGTGTTATTTTTACATGTATTAATTTTAATTCTTCTTTGCACTTTCAAACTTCTTCAATGTATTGGCAGCAAAATCCCGTCCTCCGATTCCGAAAGAAATCGCAAAGGCCACTGCAAAAGCTCCCAATACAATAATAAAGGCTGCACTTACAATGGTCGTAGCAATACCGAGCTGAACCAGCACCATAAATACCGCAACAACAATAATTGCCGACTTTGCAACTATAGCAGTCAATTTTGCATCAGGATATTTGTTCTGTATGAAACCTCCAACCCACGAAGATATTAGAAGAGCAAGGCCCAAAATAATAACTGAACTGATAACCATTGGGAGATATGCAATAATTGCTGCTCCAACATTTCTGAATACTTCCAGATTAATTACATTTGTTGCTTCAACTACAAATAGAAGTATTATAATATATTTGACAAATTCCCCGATTGCATTTGAGAGAGAAAAATCCTTTAATCTTGAGTTGTCTGAAGGTACTATCTTCTTCAACAGAGAGTCGGTGCCAAGACCGGATAGAATTTGTGAAAGCAGCTTTCCTGCTATTTTAGCTACAATCGTTCCTATTACAACTAACGCAATAGCAACAAAAATGTTGGGAAGCATGCCAAATATTGTGTTTAGCATGGCAATGGCAGGATTCGAAATCGCAGTTATGTTCAAAGCCTGCAGTGCCGCAATAATGACCGGAATTAAAATAATAACGTAAATTACATATGAAATCACCGACGATATTGTAGCATTCTCAGTGGTCGATATTCCTGCTTTCTCCTGCAGCTTGTCGACATTCAACTTTTTGAGAATCGGAGCTGTTAGCTGTCTGACGATTTTAGCTACAAGTCCACCAATCATTAAGATAATAATTGCAGCAATAATATTGGGAATGTAGTTTAGAAACTGGGTAACAAGCAATGTAATTGGAGTAGAAACATTATCGAACCCCAATTTGTCCAATACTCCGGGAAGGAACAATAAAAACACTATTACAAAAACCAACTTCCCAATAAAGTCCAATGAACTCCGGTTGTTTCATCAACTATACCCAATTTGTCAATCCGCTTGTCGATTCTTAATAGCTTCAGTGCTTTTACGACCAGTGCTTTTGCAATCAATGCAACTGCATATGCAAGAACCAACAGCAGAACAGCATGAATCACCGAAGGAATTCCAGATACAAAAGACTCAATCAGGTTAATCAGATATCCCATTATACAACCACCTCTCCATTCTTTTATTTATTTTTATAGTACCACTTAAAACTAAAAATATAAGACAATACAATATATTTATCGAAAGATTTGGCAATTCCCCTTCATAAAATTCTGTTAATAATTTATATGCATTATGAATAATACAGTTTAGAGATATTTCGACTTGGAAAAAATACTTATATGTTAGTAAACACCAATAAAAAGCTACATGAATATGTTACCATTTTTTACTCTGATAACAAAACCAATCAGAGGCAATTTAAAACAAATATCCAGAATTACCTCTCTAGTTCTCGAATATCCTCGTCCTTCCTATAAACATCTTGATATTAACAGAGACTCAAGATACTGCAAGAAGTTCTTTATTCATTGATATTTCTCTTTTTATCGATCTATGAATAATGATGTATAAAACAATGGAAATTGCTATTGTTAGCAAATCCGAGACTGGCTGTGCCCAAATAATCCCGTATAAGCCGAACAGTTTTTTGCCGATTATGAGAGCAGGAATAAATGCAACCCCCTGGCGGCATACCGATAAGACCAAGGCCGGTACTGCCTTTCCCATAGCCTGGAATGCATTCATATAAATAAACTGAATACCCAGAATCGGGATAGGTATAATAAAAATCTTTAAAAATATCGAACCCAATTCAATAATTTCCGAGTTTTTTATAAATACTCCCACCAAAGGTTCTGCCGCAAAAAGGGATATTACTG
>Ga0116146_1003869_pt1 | contig 11965 bp, 6 predicted proteins | sample AD_JPNHG2_MetaG_FD_89748 | JGI IMG/M metagenome (GOLD analysis project Ga0116146, IMG submission 89748) | Active sludge microbial communities of municipal wastewater-treating anaerobic digesters from Japan - AD_JPNHG2_MetaG | ecosystem: Engineered > Bioreactor > Anaerobic > Digestate | place...
CAATATACTGTATTTACCAAGATAAATATTTTCGAAAAACTATGCCAAAGAGTTATACCCTCCATATTTTAATCCGCTATAAATACGGAGGGTAAAATTATAATAATATAAAGATTAGGTTTAGGGGAAGTTGTATGAAAAAGATTATTGTTTCTTAAGAGAGTTATACAGCATAACAGCCGCTTCCGCTCTTGTAGAATAATCCTTTGGAGCAAGCAGATCAATGCTCTTGCCGTTTATGATTCCTTCACCGTTGAGTATTGCCATACTGGAAAGGGCATAGGATGAGATATCTCCCTTGTCCTTGAATTTGTCCAGGATGGAATCATCATAATAGGGCAGGGGATTACCGGTAATTTTATGGGCCTTGGCAAGGATTACAGCTATATCTTCCCTTTTTATCGGTTCATTGGGATAAAAATAGTTGTTTCCTGTCCCTGTAACTATGCCCATGTTTTTAGCTGTAATAACACTTTTATAAAACCAGTCGTTCGGTTTAGCATCAGTAAAGGTTCCTACCGGTGTCCTGTCAATTCCGAATGCTTTCACCACAAGAGTTATAAATTCTGCCCGGGTTATTCTGTCATTGGGAGCGAATATAGCCGGTTTGCCGGGTGTTTGTGACCTTCCCTGGATAATGCCGCGGGCTGAAAGGCTTATAACAGCAGTTTTGGCCCAAGGGACAGAATCCAGGTCACTGAAGACCTGAACGGATGATGTTCTTACAACTCCGGTGTTGGAATAGTTTGTATTTATGCTCCCGCTAAACAGCTTAACCCTGTAGTAGTACAAGTTATCGGGTGAAACTGTATTGTCAGTGTAATTATTTGTATTTCTTCCCACTTGTGCAATTTCAACGAAATCCATTTTATTGGTTCCTCTTTCGATGATGTATCCTTCTGCGTTTTCAGAGTCACCCTTCCACTCCAATAAAACCTCCATAGGTGACAGGCTTTTCACAATAAGGTTTGAAGGGGGAGAAAGGGGCTTCATTACAAACTCAATTTCATTGCTGTATGCAGTAAATGTATCAGATGATGTTTTCACTATTGCAGCCACCCGAAAACGGTACAGGGTATTTTCCTCCAAATTCTTTATAATAAGATTTTTAATCCCTGAAGGGAGGGTAGCTGTTTCTTTCCACGACTCACCTGCTTTTGATTTTGTTTCAACACGAAAACCGGAAACGTTGGTGTTCTTATTCTCCCAAGAAAGGGTGATGGAATTATTGGATGTAACGGTTATATTAAGTTTTTCAGGTGAATTAAGCGAAAACTCGCCTACATAGAACTCGTTGGAATAATTTGAAGAATTATAAGAATTAATGGCCTTAATTCTATAGGTATAGCTCATATTCGGAAGTATATCCGAATCATACCATTCTTCTGAATCGGGGTTTTGGGTTGCAACTTTTATAAATGAACCGTTTCCGGCCTTCCTTTCGATTATGAATCCGGTCTCATCGCTAACCATGTCCGTCCAGGTCAGTTTTATTGTTCCGGAAGAAAGCCGGACAGCTTTTAAGTTAGCCGGGGACTCAATTTTTGTATAGGTACCCATCCCTTCAGGGTTGTCCGGATAGGGGATGGAATATACATTATCTGCAAGAACAGTTCTGACCCTGTAAAAGAACTGAGTACTTGGAAGAAGGTCTATGTCGCTGTAGTTGGTGATTCCGGCTTCAAGAACTTTTACAACAGACCATTTTCCGTTTTCACCGGTTTTTCTTTCAACAAGGGTCTTGTAGTTTGACAGGTCGGCATATTCCCAAGACAGGTCGATCTGTTTATGGGATACGGGAGTTGCCTGGAGCGAACGGGGAGGCTGCCGGTTAATAGATGTCGAGCAGCTAACGGTGTTGCTGTAAGAGGATGCATTACCTGCAGGATTAAAGGGAATAACCCTATAGGTGTAAACCGATGAATTATTCACATTGTCTGTATAGCTGGTAGTGTTTGCAGGCAGGGATGCAATTTCCACAAATGCTCCCGAGTCAACCTTTCTTTCTACCTTAAATCCGGATTCATTACCGGATGTGTCCTGCCAGTTTAATGTTATTATGGTAGGACTTGAGATTTCGAGATAAAGCGATTTTGCCCGCGAAGGAGGACCGGTGTTTACATGATAGGCAGAAGTTGAAGCACTGCCGCTTCGGTCATGGGCTGTCACTTTGTAATAATAGGATTTATTGAGTTCAATGTTATTGGTATCGGTATAGCTTGTAATGTTGCTGTCTAATATGGCGATGGTAACATAATCTGAGGAGGTTCCGTCCCTTCTTTCTATCTCCAGGCTGAAGTCGCTGCCGGGAGGGTTTGTCCAGTTAAGATCAATCCTGCCGGGACTTACGGGAATACACTGAAGGTCTGAAGGTGCCAGAAGCCTTGTAACGGGCTCTGAGATATTACTGATGCCCGTATACTTTTTATTGTCTATTCTCAACCTGTATCTGTAGGTTCCATGATTGACGTAGTCTGTGGTTTTGGTGCTGCCTGCCGCGAGCTTGCTTTTTATTATTTCCCACGAACCCCAGGAGTTTTCCATGTATTTTGCCCTCTCAAGCTGAAACTCTCCTATGTTTGGGTAGGTATCCCATGAAATAGTAACAGTACCTTTTTGTATAGATGCATTTATAAAAGGCAGCGAAATAGGAGTTATGGTAGCGGGAGAAGATTCATCCGACATATGTCCTTCACCGTCGGAGGATAAGAGGGTGTATTGGGTATCCATGCCCGGTAAAAGGTCCGGAACAACAAAACTTATGTCGGTTTCGTTACTGCTCACCACAGCAATCTGTTCTCCATCATCCCTTGTTACAGTAATATTTTCTACAGCGAGGGAGTTGTTTACCCATGCAAGGGTGACTTTTTTGCTGTTGATATCCAAATGCGAAGATGTTATGGAAGGGGCCTTCATTTTTGCCGTAGATACTGTCCGGGATGCAGACTCAATGATATTTCCCTCCGAAGAAACAGCAGCCACGCTGTAGAGGTAGGAGGTCTCGGGCGATAACCCGGTATCCTCAAAACCCAGGTAATTTTTCTCGAGATCAACGTCTATATTGGCAATAAGGACATCATCTCTTTTCACGCTGTAGTAAACTGCATCGGTTACCGATGACCAGTTAAGGTTTATTTGAGTATCGGAATTTAGAACTGCAGGATCGGCACTAAAGCTAAAACCTGCTTTAACGGTACTCATCATAATAAAAGACATAATCAAAATGGTCAGCAAAAAAACAGTAATTCTAAAACGATTATCTATGATTAGTTTCATGGCTGCCCTCCATTATACCCAATAAGAGAAAACAAAAAGATTTATCACTGTTTTTATCGAATAATTTTATGATAAAATTAACGGGTTCTTGGTAGGAAATTGTTAAGGTTGATATGCATCAAAAGACCTGTTATAATATCCGTTGGGCACCGTCAAAGCGGTGCTGTTGGCAGGTTTGAAGAAGGGGATGTCGGACAGCTTTTTAGTCAAAAGATTATGTTGAAACATAAATTTAATATTGGGAAAAAATACTCTTGAAACTTGTTGATTTTTTTAGTATACTCCCGAGTTTGACAGTTGAGAAATATAAAAGAGGCTATAAACATTGAAATTTCAAGGTTTATGCCTCTTTTTGGCTTTTCAAAAATGTTGCATGGAAATGGTCTCTATAAATTTTTTCTGCACTTTTTGTTGAGATCCTTCGGCAGATAGTATTGCTTATCTAACCCCAAGGCAAATACTCCTTCCAATGCACTTAATGTTTTAGAACCTGTATACTGTGCAGAGTAACAAAGATCTGAGATGTTGGCTACCTGCATGTTCTGTAGGGTTTCAATAATATTTCTCGTGGTTAAATGGATACTTTTATCGAATCTGTTTAACTTGACTTCAAGCAGCCTGTATATCATAAGAGCTGTGTAGCAAATCATGAAGTGAGCAATGATTCTTTCTCTTGTGCGGTGAAAATATGGCCTTGATGCAAAATCTGTCTTGAGTATTCTAAAACAATCTTCAATCTGGTAACGCTGTTCATTAATGGCGAGTATATCCTTTACGTTATCATCCAGATTTGTTGCAATAGCATAAAAGCCATCGTACTTTTCTTCTTCTTTGATTTTCTCAATATCCAACTCATATTTATCTTTTGAATGCTCAACCTTTTTGATGAATCGGGTAACATCATTCGAGCCCTTTTTGTATTCAGAAGGATCCATTTTCTCAAGAATCCTTTTTGCTCTTTCGATTTGACGATTCCTGATAAAACGTTGATATTCCATGCTTTTTCTTGAAAAAGTAATGATGACATGTTGCTTTAATGTGGCCTTTGATTTTACATTCTTAGTTTTTCCGTTATTCAGAACCTTCTCTTCATAAAGACCTACATCAAGCAAGGTGTTTGCCTCAATGATTTTGTAGGCCTTGTCTTCGTATAGAGCTCTGTTCTTTTCATCCTTTTTGTCGAAGTCTTTTAGTTTCTCAATGCTTACAGGTGAATCATTCGAAAGAAGCCGGTAATCACAGTCATTGAATACAGCTTGCTTCAGGATATCGGATAATTTCTTCACTGACTGTGTAACAACAAAGGCTCTGCCTCCCATGGAGTTAAAGTTTCTTATGTGATATGAACTCAGACCTGCATCAGCACAATAAATGAATTTGTTTTTCTCTTCGCCAAACATCTTTACAAGCTCTTTTTCAAGTGGAATAGCAGTTGTCTGTTCATTTGTGTTACCGGGTGCTATGCACATGGAGATCGGAATTCCATTGATGTCCATAAATAGTCCCATTTCAACAAGAGGGTTAGGTTTATGGTCTTTGGCAAAACCATATTGACGAAGTCCTGTAAAAACTTCTCCGGTAATCTCGTCTACATAATCAGGATCTTGGCTCTCCGCTTCACAATAAAAATTAGTACAATCATAGTAACAGATGGCGGTATTGCGTTTTAGAACCTTTCCACTTGCCTTATATAAGTATTCGATGTATTCGTTGTAGTGCTCATAAATCAGATCCATTGTCCTCATAATATGCTGATAATCAAATACAGGCTCTTCATAGAAGGTATTCAGCTTTTCAAAGCTTCCAAGTTTTGAATCAGGGTCGAGAATTCTTGAATACGTCATAAACCTGTTTACAATGTCAGGTTTGAAGCTGATTTTCCTGTTTCTTGTGATATCATTGAAAAACTTATCAATTTCAAGCTGATAGTAAAGTCTTTGCAAATACAAATAACCTATGTTTTTCAATGTACTTGCAGAAGCAGCATTACCTGTTGATTTGATTTTTTCGGCAAAATCAAGGTGTACTTCCATATCAACCTTGATGTTTGTCTTTGTTTCTTCATTGTACTTTGCAACCTGTTCTTTTGCGTAAGTAAGAGGATCATCAGTAATTTTAAGTAGTTCTGAGTGTTTACCTATTCTTGCGATATTTTTAGATGTAACTTTCTTTCCGTTGCGGACACCAATCTGCACATAGTATATGGGATCCTTAGATTTTTTATCGTACCAAAGTTTCATATTTTATTACCTTTTCTACTCATTCATACACATATAATCTTCTATCATGTAATAAAATTATATATTTGTACTATTATACCACACATTTAAATAGATTGCAACATATGCAACAAAATTTTTTTAAGAAATTGACAAGTTTTTTGCATAAAAAAAGCCCATTTTTCAATGGGTTTCAGACTGTGTGCCAGGCATGGCACACAGTACAAAAAGGGATACTCCGCAATCATTGTGGAGTATCCCTTTTTTAGTTACATTTGTATATAATTCTTTTCTTTATTCCTTCTTTTCTTTTTCAATTAATTGCGTTATTATATTTTGTATTATATTTTATTCGCCTCTTCTTTTCTACTAAAACTTATATAAGCCTAATGAAGAAATTAATAATATGCAAAGCACTGCTGTTTATGTTATAATATGTACATGCTACTTAATTATATGCTTTATTTTAAAGGCATATAAAAAACATTTATGTTTTGTTCAGGAGGTTTAAAAATGAGCAATGAAAAAAGCAATAAAAATGTTACTAAAATAATTTTGATTTCCTTTCCTACAATACTTATTTTAATGGCAATTATTTTAATATCCCGATTCGCATCAAAGCAAAACTCTCAGCCGGCTTATATAGCAGAAAGGTTAAACCAACCCATCAATCTTGATTTTAACGTCAAAAACTCTTTAATCTGCAGTCAGTTAGCTGCTACAGATGATTATATTTTCTATTCAAACGGCAATGGTCTCTACAGAATCAATAAAGACGGATCAAATAAGCTCGAACTGGAATCTGGGAATATTTCAAATATCAATATCTATAATAACTACTTATATTACTCAAAAAGTGATACCCAAAACAGCGAAATAGTCAATGCAAATATTCCCCATTATATTATTAAACAATCGTTTGACGGTTCTGAAAAGAACGAAATAACTAACGTAAGCTGTCAGAGAATAGGATCAATGCTTGTTGTTAATGACATAATAATTTACAAACAGGTTATTTTCCATGCTGATGGTGGTAAAAATTCATTAGGTAACCCAACCGGAAAAGTGGAAAGTAAATATAACGCAGTGTCAATTGATGGAAAGTACACCGGTGATGTATCCGATGAAAAGTATAATAATATAATGTATTTGAATTTCCCATTTACTCAGTCTGATCTGGATTCATACTTAAGGAAAGAATACTCCAATATGTTTGTAAAGAGTTCCAAGTACTCTATTGAAGACACAATGTATTTTGAGACTCGTTCTAATCAAGATCCTAAGTACACGGCTATCTTCTGTATATCCAAAAAAGACAATAAGCTTAATCTCGTCACTAAATATGACCAGATTACCGAAAATGACTATTCCTCCGAAAAAAGCTTAACAGGTTTTTGTCACAGCGACAACAGCTTATACTTTATTTTGAACGAAAGAAGAAAATATACAGACAGCAGATCTTCAAAAACTAAAATGGATCTTTGCAAGCTTGATTTGAGTGATAATACAATAACCGTAATCGATAATATCTTTACTCCGGAAGATTTTTAAGAATGCAATAAATGAGAACTTTTATAATAACCAGCCTTTCGGTTGCCAGTGAAAGGCTGGTTATTTAGTTATATTTTGCTCATAATAATGTTGAGAATGTAAAATTTTGATAATAGCCATGGTATGAGCCGCCACAATGTCGCTTTGGAATATCTTCATAGTTGGATAGTTTTGTACAGCAGGAAAAACAAAGAAGCCCCGATGTTCAACAACTGTTGAACCGGGACATCTGGCGTGCCCAAGAGGAGTTGAACCCCTAACCTTTTGATCCGTAGTCAAACGCTCTATCCAATTGAGCTATGGGCACATAGATTTATTAACACATAATATGATAATATAAACTAAGAAAAAAATCAACAACATTATTTTCTATGCCTTAAAAACTTTATAAAATTATTTAACACAGTGCCAAAACCCTTAACATTCTTGTTTAAACCTTTGCATTTTTATAAAGAATGCACTACATCAGGTTTATTATTCCTGTAACATGTCAATTTTATATGATATAATTAGAAATGTTTGAGAAGAATATTTTCCCAATACATTGAGGGGATGATTTCATGTTTTTTGAGTCTTACAAATCCATATTGTATTCGGATACCCAGGTTCCGGATATTTTTATTACCGAGTACATGCCTTTACTCGATTGCAACAACGTAAAGGTATACTTGTACTGTCTTTTCTTAAGTAAATACGGTAAAAATGCCTCTACCGAAGAATTTGCCAAAAGTCTCGGATTTGATACTGCAAAGGTTAAAGAGTGCATTACGCAGCTTGAAAATATCGGCATACTCTCATGGAAGGAAGACGGTATCGTGTTGCATGACCTTAAAGAAAAAGAGATCAAGAAAATGTATCGTTTAAAAACTACTTCAACGCCGGAAGAAGCTGCATCCAACTTCGAAAAAAATAAAAAGCGGAACCAAATTATTTATACCATTAACAACACATTTTTCCAGGGCGTAATGTCTCCATCCTGGTATACCGATATTGATGCATGGTTTGACAGGTACAAATTCGATGAGGATGTTATGCTTTCGTTGTTTCAATATTGCTTTGACCAGAAGGGTCTGGTTAAATCTTACATAGAAAAGGTTGCAGAAAATTGGAAAAGCAGAAATATTAGAAACTCCTTTGACCTGGACAACTACTCTATTGAATATAAAAAGTTTAAGGACGTAAGGGGCAAAATAGTTAGAAAACTTAAACTTAACAGAAACCTCACCGAATATGAGGAGGAGTTTGTCACCAAGTGGGTTATGGACTATGGATACAGCTTTGAGATTATTGAGCTCGCACTCAAAAAGACTACCTCAAAGACCAACCCGAATTTTAACTACCTGGACAGCATTATATCCGATTGGCACAACAACAACCTTAAAACAAAAGAAGCTGTTTTGGAATATGAAGCCACAAGGAAGAATAAGAACTCTGCCAAAAAGACCAATGCGGTTTCGCCGGTGCCTCAAAAGGAAAACTATGAACAGAGAAAATATAATGACGATTATCTGAACAGTCTCTATGAAAATGCATAAATCTTCTTTACAAGGAGGCATCATAAGTATTTGCCATGAATAACAGCATTCATCGAATAATATTAAATGAATATGAAGCAAAACAAAAATTGGCCTCTGACCGGGTTCAATCAAAAAAGGACAAGGTTTATAAAGAAATACCCAGAATTGAGGAAATAGACCGTGAAATCCAGCTTGCCGGAATAAAATATAATAAAGCCATACTATTAGGTACCGAGCCGTCTGAAAAAGCCGTAGACGAACTCCTGAAGAAAATAGACAGCCTGAAAAAGGAAAAAGAGTTTCTGCTTTTGAAATCCTCTTATCCTTCGGACTATCTTGAGCCGGAATTTGAATGCAAAAGCTGTAAGGATACCGGTTTTATCGAGACGGCATCAGGTATGGAAAAATGCTCCTGCTATCGGCAGAAGTATATTAACCATCTGTTTAGCCAATCCAATATAAAACTGCTGGACGAAGAGAATTTCTCACGCTTTAATGAAAATCTCTTTCCCGATACGGTAGATGAGGAAAAATACGGGATTAAGATTTCTCCAAGAGAGAATATAATAAAAATCCGCGAGAGGGCATTGGGCTTTATTGAAAGTCTGGACAAGCCCGAAGAAAAGAACCTGTTCTTTTGCGGGCCTACCGGAGTCGGTAAAACCTTTATGATAAACTGCGTCGCCGCAGAGCTTCTTAAAAAGGGCAGGACCGTGTTATATCAAACTGCCCCGGTTTTATTCAAGACCATTAACGATTACAGATTAATGGCCCTGAAGGACAATAGTGTTGACGATACCGGATATTCCAACATCTTCAGTGTAGAGCTTCTAATAATAGACGACCTTGGAACCGAAACTCCGACAGCCGCGAGGTATGCAGAGCTTTTAAATATTTTAACCACCCGGCACAAAAATAATTTATCTTCTCCCTGCAAAACTATAATTTCAACAAACATAGGGATAAACAGGCTTCATGAGTTCTACGACGAAAGAGTGGCATCAAGAATAATAGGAGGATTTGACCTGTTCAGATTTGCCGGAGAAGACATTCGAATGATAAAGAAACTGGCTCAAAACTGACACGATTAAAAAAGCAAAATAACCATAATTACTCAAAATACCTCTAATAGCCGGAGGGCTAAATACCGCGATCTGCCAGGCTAAGTAAATATTGCGGATAAGGCCATTAGAGGCATACTTCTATGCTCTCTGAAGTACTTTGTATATCTCCTTAATATTGTCTTTTAAATAGTTTATATCTTTATCCGGCCGGTTTTTGTCAGCTTCCATATAATCCATGATTTCCAATACCGTTGAGGTAATCTCATGCTGCCCCAGTACGGATTTTATTTCATCCTTGGAACTGGCTTTTATGCTTATATTAAAACGGTGCTTAATTATATCATTTAATATGCTATAAATTTCCTTTTCATCCTTCGAGTTGTTTATTTTATTGAACATATTTCGAAGGTTTCTGTCTCCCTTCTTTTTGCCTCGCAGTATAATAAAAGCCGAAACTGCAATAAGAGATAAAATTGCCAGCACCGCCAGAGAAATATAAATATATTCTTTTTTCAGCTGTATTGTCAAATAGCCTTCATTCTTAGGGATATAGCCTATCTGGTCTATCTTGACCTTTTCAATTGCCGCATCTCCCTTTGATTGCTGATTTTGAACCGCTGGTGCTTCTCCTGTGACCGTAACGGTTGTACCGGAAATTTCAGCCTTCTTATAGCTTTTAGATTCAGTATCAAAATAAGATATATAAATGGGATCAATTTCTATATCACCGCTTTTTTCCGGCACCAATATAATCTCATACTCCTTGCGGGCAAAATATTTATTGTCCGAAATGTTTTCCTCAATATCCTTCTCGGTTTCAAAAACTGAAAATCCCGGGATACCGTCCCTAACTATTTTATCCAAAAGTGAAAGGTCACAGTTACCGGAAGCCGTCACTCGCAGGGTCAGCGAATCACCGTAGGAAACCTCTTTTCGGCTGTATTCCGATTCAATTTCTAAATTTCCCACTATTCCGGAAAAATCTGCAGGCTTGTTTTCCTGGGGAAGAGGTTTTACCGTAAGCTCCTTTGATTCAGTTCTTAAATAATAGGGCTGTGAAGAGCTGAAAAACCCTCCGGTGCTGATATTGACCTGAAAATTGTATTCCGGTATTGTAAATGTACCGGTCTTTACCGGTGACAGATACATTTGCTTTACTTCATATTTTACATACTTTTTATCTCCAATATAAGTATAATTGGCCCTTAGCTTGTCCTGAGGTATCTCACTTAGTATAAATCCGTCTACTTCAACATTATCTAAAAAACCGTAATCCTCAATGTTGTAGCAGGAATACAGCTCATAGGACAGAACAAGCTTCTGTCCCGAATATATCTCATCGTCGGAAATAATCGTTTTAATAAATAAATCCTCAGCTTCCCCTTCACCGATATTTCCTGACTCTCCCACATTTACTGTTATTTTGTTTGTCCGGTATTGGGTGCCCTTATATTCCACAGTTCCTTGAAGGGTAAACTGTCCTGCGGTTTTAGGCATTATAACATAACGAATATCGGTCTTTTGGGTTATATCACCGTTAACTATACTTGTCGATGTGGATTGACCGCTGTTTAGTATCTCAAAGTTATCCAGACCTTCAATACTCAAAAGCTTGGCCCCTTGAGCATTAACCATGGAAAGGACCAGATTGGTGCTTACCCCCTTTTGAAGATTCAGGCTGTCAACATCCAGTCTAAATTCCGGGTTTGCCGCCAATACACTTGCCTGTGAACCCAAAATCGTAACAATTAATATTAATATAAGGAAGATAAGCTTTATTCTATTACCAGTCATATTCATCCTCCTCGCCATAGTTTCTAACCTCCTGATTATTCTTCAGGCTTTCTTCTTCCTGCTTCTCCAACATCCTGAGCACCTGCTGCAAAAAGTTATCGTCATAACTCCCTTCATATTGCTCGCCGCTTGATGTTTCATCCTGCCCCTGGTCTTGTTCGGACTGCTCTCCTTCGTATTCATCTTTGTCTTGTCCTGGGTTATTCTCCTGCTGCTGAGAGTCCTGTTCCTGTTCTCCGTCCTGATTTTGTGTATCATCGCCCTGTTCTTCATCCTGATTTTGCGTATTATTGTTCTGTTCTCCATCCTGATTTTTCGTATCATCGCCTTGTTCCTCTTCATTTTGCTGCTGTGAATCATTCTGTCCGCCCTGACTGTTATCCTGATTTTGGTTATCCTGATTTTCTTCATTTTCATCCTTGTTTTCTTCATTATCCTGGTTTTCACCGCTGTCGTCGCCCAACTCCTCAAGCTTCTTTTTTGCATATTCGTAGTTGTATTTCAGAGGCACATTTTCCGGAAAAGCAAGTATCCCCTTTTTATA
>Ga0116146_1003905_pt1 | contig 11907 bp, 8 predicted proteins | sample AD_JPNHG2_MetaG_FD_89748 | JGI IMG/M metagenome (GOLD analysis project Ga0116146, IMG submission 89748) | Active sludge microbial communities of municipal wastewater-treating anaerobic digesters from Japan - AD_JPNHG2_MetaG | ecosystem: Engineered > Bioreactor > Anaerobic > Digestate | place...
ACCGCGAGCCCTTTCCCAAGGCGGCGCGTGTCGTGTGAGAGGGCATTTCCAACGGAGAACTATTCGCCGACTTTCTGCGCCTTGCGCCGTCCGCGACCGGGGCGGATCGAAACCCGGTGCTGCAGGTCAATGATATCGAGCAAACTCTTGTCTCTTTCAATAACGAGAGGATGTCGTCCAACCGGCACAAATTCCGGGTGCGGCACGCGTAACCGCCCGGCGTCCGACGTCCGGATCGCGAGCCGCATGTTTCCCGCCAGTTGCCGCCGGACCCATTCCCCGCCCCTGTGAGCTGTTTGGTCCCTGACGGACCTGCCGTCGGGACGGAGCGCGCATTTGGCGGAGTCCCTGCGCCACGCCGGCACCCAGGAAAAGTTCTCTCGAACCGAAAATCGCTGGCCATTTGTTTCGGAGTTGGGCACGGTGAAGCCATGCTCAACACATCCGCAAACCTCAGGATACTCCTGGTTTTGGCAGTTCTCGGGTCCCCGGCCTGCGCTTGGCTTGAGGCCCGGGCCGCAGCCCCGAAATTGAAGGTCTCAGAGAACCGGCGCTTTCTGGTCTATGAGGACGGGCGGCCGTTTTTCTACTTGGGAGACACGGCCTGGGAGTTGTTCCACCGCCTGAACCGCGAGGAGGCGGACCGCTATCTGGCCAACCGGGCGGCCAAGGGGTTTACTGTGATTCAGGCTGTGGCATTGGCGGAACTGGACGGTCACACTGATGCCAATCCATACGGCTTCCTGCCGCTGGTTGACCTGGATCCGGCACAGCCCGCGGTGCGCGAGGGCGCCAACAACGACTACTGGGACCACGTGGATTACATCGTCAACCAAGCGGAGGCTTTGGGCCTTTACATTGGTTTTCTGCCAACTTGGGGCCGGTATTGGCATGACGCCGTGAAAGATGGCAAACCGGTGTTTAACCGCGAAAATGCCGAGCGGTATGGCGAGTGGCTTGGAGTGCGGTATCGGGACAAGGCGCTGATCTGGATTCTTGGGGGCGACCGGACGGTGGATAACGACACTCAGAAAGAGATCATCGCCGCGATGGCTCGCGGTCTGCGACGGGGCGATGGCGGAAGCCACCTGATCACCTTCCATCCGCGCGGCGGCGGCAGTTCCTCGCAGTATTTTCACGAGGCCGACTGGCTGGACTTCAACATGCGACAAAACGGCCACGGCGCGGAGTACACGGGCAGGTACGAACACACCCGGGCCGATTATGACAGGAAGCCGGTCAAGCCAGTGCTCGACGGCGAACCCCTCTACGAGGATCACCCCGTCTCCTTCGATGCCGCCAGGCAGGGACACTCCATTGCGGCAGACGTGCGGCGTCCGCTTTATTGGGACCTGTTCAGCGGCGCGTTCGGGCACACTTACGGGCACCACTCGGTTTGGCAGATGTGGACACCGGCGCGGAAACCGGTGAACAATCCCTTGCTGCCATGGTTCGAGGCTGTGGACCAACCGGGAGCGGGCCAGATGCAGCATGCCCGCTGGCTGCTGGAGTCCCGCCCCTTCCTGAGCCGGATACCCGATAATGATGTGATCGCAACTTCCGCCGTACCGACGGCGGTGCCGGGGTCGGGACGCTACCGCATGGTCGCCACACGCGACGCGGAGGGCAGCTACGCGATGGTCTATACGCCGGCGGGCCGCAGCTTCAAAGTTCGGATGAACAAAGTCAAAGGTCCCCAGGTCAAGGCATGGTGGTATGATCCGCGCACCGGACGCGCCCAACTCGTGGGCACATTCCCCAATACCGGCGAGCGTGAATTCACCCCGCCCGCCATGGGCGAAATGCAGGACTGGGTGCTGGTGCTGGACGATGAGTCGCGGAATTTCCCGCCGCCCGGCCGGCCGTAGAGCGACCTTCCGCCTCTTTCTCCAAACTCCGCACGGGGGATGGCAGACGGGCCGGCCGCCAAGACCATGGGGTCACCTTCGGCATTGACGATTGGGGTTCAGCCGATGACAATCCGGGGCCATGAAACGTGCTTTCCGCTTCTCATGGCTTCCCATGACCCTTCTGTCCACCAGTATGCTGTCTGCGGCTTTCGGCCAGGTTTTTTATGGCGATCCGCCCGATGATCATCATCCCTGGGCAATTCATGATCAGAACCGGCCCAAACCGCCGGTCGTAACGCCGGGCACGTTCAGCACGCCTGAGCAAGCCGGCAAGCCGCCCTCTGACGCCATCGTGCTGTTTGACGGGAAAGACCTCAGCAAGTGGAAGTCCGCCAAGGAAGAAGGCGGGCCGGCCCAATGGCTGGTCAAGGACGGTTACATGGAGGTGGTGGCCAAGGCGGGCGACATTCGCACCATTGAGGAATTCGGCGATTGCCAGCTCCACGTCGAGTGGGCGGCGCCCGCGAAGGTCGAAGGTTCCAGTCAGGGCCGTGGCAACAGCGGCATCTTTCTGATGGGCCTCTGCGAAGTGCAGGTCCTGGACTGCTACAACAACGAAACCTACGCCGACGGTTACGCCGGTTCCGTTTATGGCGTTAATCCGCCAATGGCCAATCCCCTGCGGCCGCCAGGGCAATTTCAGGTCTATGACATCGTTTTTCGCCGGCCGATCTATCGCGAAGGCAAAGTGGTGGACCCCGGTTACGTGACCGTCTTTGTCAACGGCGTGCTGGTTCAGGACCACACCCCGCTGGAAGGGCCCACGGGGCACATGCGGCGGACCACGCCCGGACCGTTTCCGGAGCGCGGCCCGTTGAAACTCCAAGACCACGGCAATCCCGTGCGGTTTCGGAATATCTGGTATCGCAAGCTGCCGCCGCGGGCCGTCGAGGGCGGCACGGACGGGTGGCTGACCCCGGAGGCGACGATGGCCAAACGGCGGGAGATTGCCGAGACCATCCGCAAGGACGCCGCCAAGCTGCCCACCCCCCTGCCCCGGATGTATCGCCTTTTCGAGTCGCTTATTTATCAAAAAGACGCCGCCGCTCAGCAAGAGGCGGAGGACCTGGCCCGGCAGTACGTCGCCAGCCTGCGCCAGTTGCCTCCGGACCAATTGACTGCCAAGAAAGATGAAGTGAAGCGGCTGGACACGGTCTTCCAGTATCTAAACCGCCACGGGTTCCTGGCCGCCGATTTCGGGCCAAAGGTCGAGGTACAAAAGCTCATCAAGGACCAGCGCTGGGATAAACGCTAGCCCTGGAGGGCCCCATGACGATCGTGATGGGAGTGGTGGCCGGGTTCGTTGCCTGGTTCCTGGTGCGGTACCTGGTGGCAGGCATCTACACGGTCAACCAGGACGAGCGGGCGGTGAAGACGAGTTTTGGCCGGGCCGAACGGGTCGGCCAGGCCACCATTCTCCAAGACCCAATCGCCGAGCATCTGCACCCCGAGGAACGTCAACGGTATGCCTATCCCCAGGTACGGGTGATCCCGCCCGGCGGCCCCTACTTCAAATGGCCTTGGGAAAAGGTTTACAAGGTCTCCGTCGCGACGCAGACCGTGAACATGGCGTTCGACCCGGAGACGCCCTCGGCAAACCAGGGCGGCACTCTGCTCGAGGCGGTCACCAAGGACCAGTTGAACACAGGCTTGACCGGCCAGATCCGCTACCGCGTTTCCGAGAAGAACCTCTACGCCTATCTGTTTGGCGTAAAGCGGCCCATTGTCCACATCATGGGGTATTTCACCTCGGTTCTCCGCGAGAGAATCGCGAACTTTGAAGCTCCCCCGCCGCCCCCCACGGAAGGGACGCTTCCGACCCCGGAGAGCGCCACCGCGGCCATTGGCGTTTCCATCAATGACCTGCGGAAGAACCTGCGGGATATCAACGAGCACATGGACCGCGAATGCCGCTCTTCCGAGGCGCGATACGGCATTGTTCTGGACGCGTCCCTGATCACGGGCATTGACCCGCCGCCGGAGGTGGAGTCCGCCCTGGCGGCCATCAACACCGCTTACAACCAGGTCTCCTCGGACATCAGCCTGGCCCAGGCCGCCGCGGACCAGAAGCTGGTTCAATCGCGCACGGCCGTCGAGATCGAAACCCTCAAGGCGCAGGCGGAAGTCGAACCGCTCAAAGCCGTGGCGGACCAGTTGCGCGAGTTGAAAAAGACCGGACCCGACGCGCTGCCGGCTTACGTGCGAAATGTGCGGCTGAAACTGTTCAGCGAGGCCCGCCGCGCCATCCTGGAGGTGCCTCATGGTTGATTTCCTCATTGCCGGGGTTGGCACCTTCCTTGCCCTCTTCATCCTCGGGCCGGTCGTATCGGCCTTCTGCCGCGCCTTTGGTGTTTACACCATCGTCCAGGAGCGTCAGTGCCGCGTCTATGTGTTGTTTGGCAAGGTGGTCCTGATGCTGAATGAGCCGGGACTGCACCTCCTCTGGTTCAAGCTGGGCTGGAAAGCCCCGCTGGTGAATTGGATTGGACGCTGTCATGTGCTGGACATGCGCCTGGACCAGGAATACCTCCGCAGCCAGCCGGTGAATTCCGAGGAGGGCGCCCCCATGGGCATCGGGATTTGGTATGAAATGTTCATCAGCGATCCGGTGGCTTATTTGTTCAAGAACGCGGACCCCCGGGGCTCGCTGCGGGCCAACGTCAGCAGCGCGGCGGTCCGCTGTCTGAGCAACCTCAAACTCGAGAGCATGCTCGAAAACCGCCACGCCATGAGCCAGTCCGTCCGCGAGGAGGTTTCGCCCAAATCGCACGAATGGGGATACAAACTCGGCTCGGTTTACATCCGCAAGGTCCATTTCCGCGACCCGGGGATGATCAAGCAGATCGAGTCCAAAGTCGTCAACCGGCTGCGCCAGGTGACCTCGGCGATCAAACAGGATGGCGCCAACCAGGTCAGCATCATCACCAGCACCGCCGAACGCCGCGCCGCCATCGAGTTCGCCAAAGCCGCCGCCCTGCGGCCCCGCATCGTTGGCGCCGCCCTGCAGGATATCGCCCGTGACCGGGACATCCTGTTCGCCATGTTTGATATTCTTGAGGCGCAGAAGATGGTGGAGGGCGAGGCGGACATCACCTTGATCCCGAAAGGCAACGAACTGCTCAAACAACTAACCGCCATCGCCCCGGCCTCACGCACGGGGCCGCCGGCCATGAAGCCGGGGTCCTGATGCCGCGGCATCAGACAACACAAACGCATCTCTGCCATGAACATGGAGCAACGCTATCAAGCCAGCCTGAACCGCTATATTACCGCGATGCGCAATGAAAAGCCGGACCGCGTCCCGATCCGGCCGTTCGTCGCCGAGTTCACCGCCAAGTACGCCGGGTTCACCTGCCAGGAGGTGGCTCACGATTACACCAAAGCCTTCGAAGCCGCGTTGCAGACCGCCAAAGGGTTCGAGTGGGACGCCGTGGTGCCGAACATGGTTTACGTCTGGACCGGGCTGGCCCAGGCGGCCGGGTTGCGCTACTACGGCATTCCCGGCATCGGCATTCCCCACACCACCGGTTTCAACTATATCGAGCCTTCGGAGGACAATGCCTTCATGAAGGCGGACGAGTACGACGCCCTCATCGCCGATCCCACCGGTTTTCTTTACAACACCTGGCTGCCGCGCGTGTCCACCGAGGCGGTCAAACCCGGAGCGCCCTCCACTTATCGCCACAGCCTGGCCCTGGTCAAGAGCGCGATGGCGATGCTCTCCTACTTCTACGCGTTCGGCCCCCAGGTGGCCCGGCTGCGGTCCGAAGCCGGGACGGTGTCGGCCATAGCCGGCATTTTCAAGGCGCCTTTCGACATTCTCGCCGACAAGCTGCGGGGGTATGTGGGTTTGACCCTGGACATGCACACCCAGCCGCAAAAGGTGCTCGAGGCCTGCGAGGCTCTCATGCCCCACCTCTGCCATGTCGGCCTCACCACCGCCGACCCGGCCAACCTGGTGCCCATTGGCTTCTGGATGCACCGCGGCTGTGTCCCCTTCATCAACCCGCGGCAGTTCGCGTCGCATTACTGGCCCACCCTCAAGCCAATCATCGAGGAGTTCTGGAAGCACGGCCACCAGACGCTCTTCTATGCCGAGGGAAAGTGGAAACATCATTTGGAAACCTTCCGTGAGCTGCCCGACCGCAGCATTGTGTTCCATTGCGACCAGGACGACATCTTCCACGTGCATCAAAAGCTGCACGACAAGTTCGCCCTCAGCGGCGGCATCCCCAACACCTTGTTAAGCTTCGGCAAACCAGACGAAGTCCGCGCTTTTTGCCGGCGGGTGCTGAAGGAAGTCGCGGCCAACGGCGGCTACATTTTGGATGCCGGAGCCATTATGCAGGACGACACCAGCGTCGAAAACCTGCGCGCCATGACTGAGACGGCGCTCGAATACGGCGTGTATTCAGCCGGCAGTTACAGTCCCCCAACGGCCACGCCACCGGCCGATCTGCCCTCCTCGCGCGCCAGCCGCCAGCAGGTGCAGGGCATGGCCGGAAGACCTCAGCCCGCGGTTCGTCCCGGGGTCTGTTTCCCTTGGGAGCAGCGGGTGAAGGAACTGCCGGAGATCACCGGCAGCCCGGAACTCATCCGCAAGGTCTGGGAGGACATAGACGCCTTCGGCAACCTGTACATCTGGCAGCTCCTGCTCAGCTTCTGATCCGCGGCCTTAGGCGGGCGCAGCCGTGATGATCCGCTCGTCGTGGCTGGGCACCACCTTCTGCCCGGGCTCGACCACAAGGAAATCGGCTTCGCGCCAGTCGCCGCCCAGCCAGCGCTCGAACAAACTGAAATCGCCCATGAGCTCGTCGTAATCCCAGCCTTTTTCGGCGCAGACTTTCCGCACCTTTTCCTCGAGGCCGAGGTGTTTGAGGAAGTCGAATTCGATCAGCGTGCCGTGGGTGTATGCATTGGCCCAGCGGCCCATCTCTTCCATCAGGAACCGCGCCTGGTCCTCGCCGTACTTGGCGGCCCACGCCTCATAGTTGGCTTTCAAACTCAGGCTGGCCGGCACCGAAGCTCCGCCCAGGAACAGGCTTTTCTCTCCGCGACGGGTCGCGCACTCGAGCCAGCCGGACGTAAAATAGTAGGTGCCGGGCCGTTCGCCAAAACAGCGTTGGTAACGTTCCTTGGAACCGAGGAAGAAGGTGATGCAATCGTGCGCGCGGGGAATCACCAGCCGCGTATGCGAGCAAGTCAGCCCCGTCAGGATGTTGCTGCACAGGCCGTAACCCAGCAGAATGGCGTCGTATTTGCCGGCGGGCACGGCGTCAATTCGCTTCTGGATTTCAACCCGCCCGGTGGCGGGAATGTCGTGGTAGCCCTGGGTGAGGAATTCCAAGTCGCCCAAGTGCGGCGACCGGGCCGCGGCATAGCAGATTTCCCGAACTGCGATTTCGCAGGCAATGACCTTGAGAAACATCCGGGGAACGCGGAGGGGGTTTCGACTGCTGATGCGGCAAGCCGGGTGCTTTAATCCTTCCGCGCGGTCCAGCGGATGGCCTGCCGCAGCAATTGCCGATAGGCGGGGTTCTCGTAGGCAAAGTGGTCGTGGCCGAGCTGGATATAGACCACTCGCGCGGCGGCGTAGGTCTTCGCCCACCCGATAACCGGCCCACTTTCCGGCTCCGTCGCGGTCAGCAAGGGCGTGACATCCTTGGCCACATCGAACCACTTGTAGGTTTCGTCATGAATCTCGAAGTCTTTGAGCCCGGCCGTAACGGGGTGCGGCGCGGGGGCGATGCCAATGGTGAACTGAACGTCGTGCTTGTAGGCGGACCGCGGTTTTTCAACCCCGTCCACAACGGTCTTGGCCAGGTAATACTTCGCCCCGATGATTTTGGCGTATTCGGGCCACTCCTGGTAGGAGGCGATGGCGTGATGCAGCACCACCAGCCCTTTGCCCGCCGCCAGCAGGGCCAGCAAATCCGCCTTGGCTTCTTCGGTAATGGGCTGCCACATGTCGTAAAGCACCATCACGTCATAGCTCTTTGCCGCCTCAGGCCGCCATTTCGCATGGGCGTTGGGATGTTCCACCGCTTCGTAGGTAATGTCCGGGTTATCCTTGAACATCTGGAAGAACTGCGGCTTCTCAAAGCCGTGTCCGCCCGTGACCACCAGAACCCGGATTCTGCCTGGCTGTGACAGCGTGGCTTCCGCAGCCGGGAGCCCGGCCGGAAAGACCATGGGGAGGAGGAACGCGGCAACCATTAAAGCATGCGAGAGCTTCATGCGCCCGGGTGTACCAAACGGATTGGAGGATTCAAGTTCTTTCCATCCATTTCTGCTGAACACCTTGAGGAGCCAAGCCTAACGGAAGCATGCCCTCCTCACGACCGTGAGGGGTTCTGCGGGAGCAACAAGCCCACTCCATGGCCGCCGCGGTGCGAAGGCGCAGTTTTCACCAACCCACGAAAGCAGGCTGGCTAACCCGCGCGCTGCAGCACCCCAGCGCCTGGCGGTCGGGTCTGAAAGCATGAAGAATGTGAAAGTTGATCGCCAGAGGATCAGGGCGCTCCCGACGCCAGTGGCTCAGCTCAGTAATGGGCCGTCCGCGCGCAGGGGCCGGTTTGGGCTTGCCTGATTATGCATTGGGTTTATGATTAGCATAAGATTACCACCGTTTCTCAATCGCGCGGATGAAGTCTCGGACCTCATTGGACAGGGCCGCCCCCGCACGCATCGAGCTGCTGGACGGCGCGCGGGTCGCGGTGATTGGCGGCGGCCCGGCAGGCGCTTTCTTTTGTCTTCACCTTTTGAGGAAGGCGCGGGCGTTGGGGAGGAGGTTGCAGCTCACGGTTTTTGAGCGGCGGCGCTGCACGGGGGCGGCAACGCGGTCGCCTTGTGGCGGGGCGTGGCACGGGTGCAACTACTGCGCGGGGGGCCTCTCCCCCAAACTCAACGACGTACTGGACGCGCTGAATCTCAAGGTGCCGGAGGCGGTAGTTCAAAGCCGAATTCACCGGGTCACCATCCAGGGTTTCTGGAAGAACATCGAATTGGAGGTTCCGGCCCACCGGCGGATGCTGTCGGTGTTCCGCGGTTCGCGTCCCGGGGGTGAGTCTCCGCAGGCACAGAGTTTCGACTCGTTTCTGCTCGACCAAGCGCTGGCCGACGGGGCGGCGCTCATCCAGAGCGAAGTGGTTCAAGTTACCCGGTCGGCGGAGGGGAAACCGGTGGTCCATTACCGGGCGGGGGGTGTTCGCAAGACTTTCGAGGCGGACTTCGCGGTCTTTGCGACGGGGGTGAACGAACACCCAGCCTTGGCGGACGGCGGCGGCACCCTCAGGGAATCGCTTCGGGCGCTGATGCCCCGGTTTGTGCCGCCGCGCACCCGCCGTACACTCATTTTCGAGGTCAAGACAACCCCCGCCATTCCAGCCGGCTTGCGAAATGGGGCGTTTTTCGTCGAGTACGGCTCCCCATCATTGCCCGTGGAGATGTCTTCCCTGGTGCCCAAGCGCACGTGTGTGACGGTGGTGCTGGTCGGCAAGTGTGCAGATCGCGCCAATAGCCCGGCGGACACCCGGGCGGTCATCCGCAGCTTTCTGGACCTGCCCCATATCCGGCGGCTGTTCCCGGCGGCAAACCGGCTGGACGTCGTCTGCGTGTGCAAGCCCCGCATGGTTACCGGCTCGGCGCGGCGGCCGTTTGCCGACCGCGTTTCGGCCGTGGGCGACCTGGTCACCGCCCGGCTGTACAAAGACGGGATTTTGTCGGCGGAGCAGACCGCCCGGGCGCTGGCCGAGGCGGCATTGGTCCGCGGGATAGATGAGGAGAGCCTCGAGCACAATTACGGGCCCACGCTGCGGCGATTCGCGCGCAACAACCGGTTTGCGTCGCTGGTGTTCTTCCTGCACCGGTTCGTTTTCAGTTCCTCGGTCCTGAGCCGCGTGCTCTACCAGGCGGTCATTACGGAGCGCAAAAGCACCCCGGCCGGGCGCCGCCGATTGGAGCAAATTCTCTGGCGCATCGCCAGCGGCGACGATGAATACGAGGACATTTTCCGGTGCATGCTGCGGCCGGCGGCGATCTGGGCCGTGCTGACCGGCGGAGCCTTGGTGACGCTGCGCAACTACCTCACCGAATTGGCGTTCGGCGTGCGCTGGGAAGGTTTGGGGCGGTTCACCACCGGCGTGTCCCTCGAGAGGCTGGAGGAGAAACGCCGGGAGTTTGGCCGGTTGGCGGCCGAGGCCAACATCGCCCTGCCCCCGGACTTGGAGTTTGAACGGATGTACACCATCAAGATGGCGGCGCCCCGCGAACGGATCCTCGATCAATTGGAGCATTTCGGCGAGCCGGATCGCGGCTGGCTGAGGCCCCGGGGCGTGCGAATCCGCCGCGTGGCCGGGGAGCCTCACGAAGCGGGCTGTGTGATCCGCTATGAGATCGGCTCGCCGCGCTTCTATTTCCATCTGAGGCTGGAGCAGGTGTATGGAGGTCATCTGGCGGTGTACCGCGTCATGGATGGCTTCGCCCGGGGCGGCGTGTTGCTGTTTGAAATCGAATCCGACGAAGACGGGATGAGCCTGCTTTCGATCTACGTTGCCTTCCGGTTCGCCCGGGGACGGAACTGGGCCACACAATTGTTCTGGAGATTGTTTCGCCTGCTGTTCCCCGCTTACGTGCATGATGTGCTGTGGAATCATTCCCTGTGCCAGATGCGCGACCTGGTGGAAACGCGGTCTGAACCTCCCAGGGCCCCCGGCAAATTCGAGCCGGACTACCAGATTTGATCCCGGCTCGTCTTGAGCAAACCATCTTCCCCTCAGCATCCGCTTGGCCCGGCTACCCTCGCGCCAGGGTTCGGTTTGGACCGCAGCGCCAAGGCAAAACCAATGCGGCCTCCCCGGCGAGCCGCCGGCTGCACGGAAACGGCTTCACGGAGTTTCCCTGGCGGGTTGATCGGCGACGAGGCTTTCCCGGATGAGAGGTGAGGGCGCTGGCGGGCTGGGGGTGATCTCAATGGCCGATTGAACACGGAGGGCGGCGCGCCGGGCCTGGGTGTCATCCGCTGCATGAACGCGGGCAATCAGGGCCCCGGCGGCGACGGCGGTTCCCACGCCGGCCAATTGGTCCACCCCAACCTCGTAATTGATAACCGAGTCCTTGGTCAGCCGCCCGCCGCCGAGGTCACGAACCACCTCGCCAATCTGACGGGCATCGCACCGGGATACAAATCCCGTCACGGGGGCGTGGATTTCGACAACGGCAGGAGCCGTCACATCCAAGGCCAGCTTCCGCTCAAACGCCTCGAGGTCGGCGCCTTGCGCGGCGAGCATTTCGTTCCATTTGCGCCGGGGGTTGCCCGACTCGAGACAGGCGGTGGCCTGCTCGCGCGCGGCCGCGAGGGAGCCACACTTGCCGGTTTGAACCAGCAAATGAGCGGCGCATTCGATGACCAATTCGCGCACGGGAGCCGGTCCTGTCCCTTCGAGGCACCGGACGGATTCCTTGACTTCGAGCCAGTTGCCGACCGCGCCACCAAGCGGATGGTCCATGGCGGTCAGCAGGGCGCGGGTATTGACGCCGCAGGAAGAGCCAAGGCGGACCATCGCGAGGGCAAGCTCGCGAGCCTGTTCCAGCGTGGGCATAAACGCGGCCGCGCCGAATTTCACATCGAGAATCAGCGCCTGAAGTTGCTCGGCCAGCTTTTTGGAAAGGATCGAGGCCACGATCAGCGGAATGGAGGGCACGGTGCCGATCACATCGCGCAGCGCATAGAGGCCCTTGTCCGCCGGGACCATGCGGTCGGTTTGACCACACATCACACAGCCCACCTGCTGCACGACGGTCTGGATGCGTTCGGTGGGCAGGAGCGTCCGGAAACCGGGAATGGAGTCCAATTTGTCAAGTGTCCCCCCGGTAATGCCCAGGCCGCGGCCGGAAATCATAGGAACGCGAAAGCCGAGACAAGCCAGGAGGGGCGCCAGCGGGAGCGACACTTTGTCCCCCACCCCGCCGGTCGAATGCTTGTCCACAACCGGCCGCG
>Ga0116146_1003913_pt1 | contig 11885 bp, 7 predicted proteins | sample AD_JPNHG2_MetaG_FD_89748 | JGI IMG/M metagenome (GOLD analysis project Ga0116146, IMG submission 89748) | Active sludge microbial communities of municipal wastewater-treating anaerobic digesters from Japan - AD_JPNHG2_MetaG | ecosystem: Engineered > Bioreactor > Anaerobic > Digestate | place...
CACGAGGGCGACTTGGTCCTTCAGGTCAACTTTGAATGGTGTGTTCATGGTATGTCGTGGAGTCAGTTTTCAAAACGTTTGCGCCAGGCCCACAAACCGAGGGCCGGGTTGGAGATGAAGAAAATTCGCTCGCCGTCCGGCAGGGTGTTCCAGCCGTCCTTCAGAAGTTTGGGATCGTAGCGGCGGCTCATGGCAGCCAGGTCCGCATAGGCGAAACCGACCCCTTCGATTTCGGCGCGGGTGAGATGTCCGGGACAGTAGGTGATGTTGAAGCGGCCCTCGCTCGAGCCGTGAATCAGATGGGCGGCGGCGCTGAGGTTGTCGCGCAACTCGCCGTTGGCCCGGACGGCGGCCAGGGTGGCGGGCGTGCCCCGATAGCCGTACTTGCGGATGAGCCGGTCAATCTCGGGGTCCTCGCCGAATTCTTTGAGGCCCGGAGCCAGGACCAGCAAGTCGCCCCCGTCGGCCATGGCCATGCGGGTGCGGTAAATGCTCTTGTTCCCCAGCCAGGTGCTCTTGAATTCGCCGGGGTCGAGGTAAACCACGACCTTGTGGAGCGGCTCCTCGAGCATTTCGAAATTGACCTGGAGGGACAAATCCGCGGCCTTGGTGAAGGCCGAGGCGTCATCCCCGATGAACAGACCGCGGACACGCAACTGGCCGCCGGCATCCCGGCTCACGACGGTATGAACATAAACAATCGGCAAATGGCTGATGAACTTCTCGCCGGCGTAGTTGAGGATGCGGCGGACGGGCGTGTCAGCGCGCCCCATCATGCGCTCCATGCCGTACGCGGCTCCGACGAAATGACTCTTGTTGATCCCTTCGGCGCCGCCGGTGCCGACAAAGATATTCTTGTTGTAATTGGCCATGCCGATGACCTCGTGCGGGACGACCTGGCCAATCGAGAGGATCAGGTCATGCCGCCCGGTCCAGATGAGGTTGGCCAATTGGGCGGGCCAGGGGAAATCCACCGCTCCGTTGGACGCCTCGCGCACGAAGGCGGCGGGGACTTCGCCGACGGTGGTCACGCCGGTGCGCCAGTTGTGAACGCGGAACAGGCTGGGGGGAACCCCGGCGAACATCTCACCGATCTGGGCGGGAGACATGGGGGAATGGGTGCCCAGAGCGGGCAGCACGTCCACCAGCCGGTCGCCAAAATAGTCCCAAGCGATGCGGGTGAGGATGCCGGCCTGCGAGTGGAACCGGGTGAAATCCGGAGGGATGGCCAGGACACGCCGGCGGGCCCCCAGCCGATCCATCGCCTGGGCAAAACCCGCGCGCAGATCGTCGGGGGTCAACTTGTCGGTTGCGGAGCCGCGTTCAAAATAGAGCATAACAGTGCCTCACCATACTCCGGAGTGAGAAGCATGGAAAGTTCTTTGGCGCTCGCGCCTGGCCGGGGAACAATCTCCAGCCAGGCGCCGAAACAACCCGGGGCGCGGGAACGCGCCGTCGCGCAGCAATCAAACCGTGTAGGTGCTGGAGGCCACGCGCCCGCCCGTGCCGGTCCAATTGGTGTGGAAGAATTCGCCGCGGGGCTTGTCCACCCGTTCGTAGGTGTGCGCGCCGAAGTAGTCGCGCTGGGCCTGGAGGAGGTTGGCCGGGAGCCGCTCGGAGCGGAAGCCGTCGAAGAAAGCCAGCGCCGTGCTGAAGGCGGGGACGGGAATGCCCTTCTTGACGGCGGTGCTGACGACCTTCCGCCAGGAGCGGGTGCAGCTCTTGATCGCCTTCTTGAAGAAGGGATCAAACAGCAGATTCGGCAGGTCCGGGTTCTTGTCGAAGGCTTTCTTGATGTCGCCGAGGAAGGCGCTGCGAATGATGCAGCCGCCGCGCCACATCAGGGCAATGCCGCCGTAATTGAGGTTCCAGGCGTATTGCTGGGCCGCGGCGCGCATGAGCATGTAGCCCTGGGCGTAGCTGATGATCTTCGAGGCGTACAGCGCCTTGCGAATGTCGTCAATCCAGCGCTTGCGGTCCCCGGGGATTTTGCAGTTGCCGGGCGGGAAGACCTTGGCGGCCTGAACACGCAAATCCTTCATGGCCGAGACGCAGCGCGAATAGACCGCCTCGGCAATGAGGGTGATGGGAATGCCCATTTCCTGGGAGGAGATGACGGTCCACTTGCCCGTGCCTTTCTGGCCGGCGGTGTCGAGAATCTTGTCCACCAACGGGGCGCCATCCTCGTCCCTCTTGGCGAGGATGTCGCGGGTGATTTCGATCAGGTAGGATTGCAGCTCGGCTTCATTCCAGGCCTTGAAAACCTCGTGCATTTCGTCGGCGGACATGCCGAGGCCGTCCTTCATGATGTGGTAGGCCTCGCAAATGAGCTGCATGTCGCCGTATTCGATGCCGTTGTGAGTCATCTTCACATAATGGCCGGCGCCGCCCTCGCCCACCCAGTCGCAGCAGGGCGTGCCATCGGCGACCTTGGCGGCAATGGCTTGGAAGATCGGTTTGACATGCGGCCAGGCTGCGGGACTGCCGCCGGGCATGATGCTCGGGCCGTGGCGGGCGCCCTCTTCGCCGCCGGAGACGCCGGTACCGATGTAGAGCAGTCCTTTGGATTCGACGTATTTGACGCGGCGGATGGTGTCCTCGAACAGGGAGTTGCCGCCATCAATGATGATGTCGCCGGGTTCCAGAACGGTCAGAAGCTGTTCGATGAATTCATCCACCGCCTTGCCGGCCTTGACCATGAGCATGACGCGGCGGGGCTTTTTGAGCAGGGCGACCATCTCCTGGAGGGAATGAGCGCCGAGGATGCGCGTGCCCTTGGCCTCGTTATTGAGGAAATCATCCACCTTGGAGACGGTGCGATTGTAGGCCACGACGGTGAAGCCGTGGTCGTTCATGTTGAGAATGAGGTTCTGGCCCATGACGGCCAGGCCGATGACAGCAATATCACCTTGAGGTTCCATAAAAATTCGAAGTTAAGGACTTTCGGGGTTTTGGGTTAGCGTTGGATGCGGGCGGAGCCGCCTTTGGCGAAGGCCTTGACCTGGTCAACCGTGGCCATGGTGGTATCGCCGGGGAAGGTGGTGAGGAGCGCGCCGTGCGCCCAGCCGAGCTTGAGCGCCTCCTCGGGCTCCTGGCCGGTGAGCAGGCCATAGAACAAGCCGGAGGCGAAGCCGTCGCCGCCGCCGACGCGGTCGTAAACATCCAGCTCACAGGTGGGGGCGGTGAAGCACTTGCCATCAATCCAGGCGACCGCGCTCCAACTGTGGCGGTTGGTGGAATGAACTTCGCGCAAGGTGGTGGCCACGACCTTCACTTTGGGATAATTGCGGACCACTTCGTCAATCATGCCGAAGAAGACGGAGGGATCGAGCTTGGACTTGGCGGCAACGTCCGGTCCCTTGAGGCCGAGGCCCTTCTGGAGGTCTTCCTCGTTGCCCACCAGCACGTCCACGTGCTCGACAATGCGCTTCATCACCGACAAGGCTTTGGCCTGGCCTCCCCAGATGTCCCAAAGTTTCTGGCGGAAGTTCAGGTCGAAGGAAGTGACCGCCCCCGCGGCTTTGGCCGCCTTCATTCCTTCAATGATCAATTCGCCGGTGGTTTCGGAAAGGGAGGCGAAAATGCCGCCGCTGTGGAACCAGCGCACTCCGCCGCTGAAAATCTCGGTCCAATTGAAATCACCGGGTTTGAGCTGGGCGCCCGCCTCATTTGAGCGGTTGTAAAACACCACGGGGGCGCGAACGCCGAAACCCTGGTCGCTATAGACGGTGGCCATGTTCGGGCCGTTGACCCCGTTATGCTTGAAGCGCTTGTAGAAGGGCTTCACGCCCATGGCTTTGACCCGCTCGGCGATGAGGTCGCCGATGGGATAATCCACCATGGCGGTGACAATCCCCGTGTTCAGCCGGAAGCAATCCGCCAGGTTGGCGGCGCAGTTGAACTCGCCGCCGCTGACGTGAATCCGGCATTCCGTCGCTTTGCGAAACGGAATGATTCCCGGGTCCAGCCGGTGAACCAGGGCTCCAAGGGAGACAAAATCCAAACTGCCAGTGTCAGGTATGCTTAAGCCGTATTTAATCATGTTGTTTTGTTTTCCAGTTGCGCTTGGTTGCAAAAAGCTTCGGGAACCATCATGTCCCCGTTCGCGCGCCAGTCAATGCTTTAGTGAGGCGGGGTCAAGATTTCACCCCGAAGAAGCGGTGATAGGCGCTGCGGATGGCGGCCCGGTATTCCGCGAGGGCCTGACGGAAGGCTTCGGGCGTGGGGAAGCCGCAGCGCACCGACACGCGATAATAGGGAGCGGGATCATCCGGCAGGACGGACTCGCCTTCGTAACTCCAGCGGCGAAGGATGCCTTCGATGCGCCGAATGCGGCGATAGTTTTCGATGAGTTGATCGGCGTCGGGCAAAAGGCCGGCCGCGCGCCCGCGTTCGAGCGCGCGAAGTGTGTTGGCCTCCTGCCAGCCATTTTCGAGGCAGAGGGCTTGGGCAACGAATTCCGCATCCATCAAACCGCCGGCGCCGGTTTTGATGGCCAGCTCGTCCTTGCCCCGGGGGGTGCGCTCCTTTTCGATGCGCAAACGCATTTGATGAATCTTGAGCTTCCAGTCCGGGCTGTAAGCGGCCAGAGGGGTGGAGGGTTGCTGGAAATTGGTCAGGCGCGCGACCATCTGCTGAAACCGTTCGCCCAGCTTGAGGTCTCCAGCGACGGGGCGTGTGCGGGTCAGGGACTGGATTTCCCACAAGCCGGCGCGGTGGCGGTAATATTCCTCATGCGCCCGGAGCGAGTTGACCAACTGCCCTTTCTCGCCGTCGGGGCGGAGGCGGGCGTCGGTTTTGAAGAGCATCCCCTGCGGCGTGCGCGCCGAGAGCAAGTCCATCACCTCCAGCGCGAGCCGCCCCAACCGGTCAAGGCCTTTGGTCCGGTCGTCGGCCACGAAGATGATGTCCAGGTCGGAACCGTAATCAATTTCCGCGCCGCCCAGTTTGCCCAGGCCGACGATGACGAAAGGCGGTCGGCGCAACTGGTGGCGGCGCATGACCACTTCGAGGGCATACTGGAGGCAGGCGTCCGCCAGCGCGGACAGTTCGGTCAGGTACTGTTCGAAATCCGCCAGGCCGAGGATGTCCCGGAGGCCGATGCGCATGAGTTCGGCGGGATGGTAGCGGCGGAGCCACAGGTGCTGGTCCTTGTCGTCCGCGCCATAGCGCAGGTCCTTCAGGGTCTCCGCGGCGGTTTTCCGCTGGCGGAGCCGGCCGCTGGTGACCAATTCGTCCACGAGGTCCGGCGAGCGGATTGCCAGCTCGGCGAGGAACTCGGAACGGTCGAACAGGAGCACGAGCAGTTCGAAAATCGCCGGATTGCTGTGCCAGAGCTCGAACAGCGTGGCCCGGGCGCCGTAGGCGGCAATGAAACTGTCCAGGCGGGTCAGGACGCGGTCCGGGTCTGAGAGCGGCGCCTCCACCGAGGGGCGCCCGCCGTCGAGGTTTGATGAGGACCGGTTTGGCCTTCGGCTTGGCGGGCCTGAGCCCGCGGGAGCCGGGCAAAGGGCAAAAAAACGGGGCAGCAACCCCAACGCCAGCTCGCGCGTTCGGGAGGAGACGTGAACGTAACCGGGTCCTTCGACGAACTCGCGCAAAACGCGAAGGGCTTTGGGCACATCGCGAAACCGGTGTTCGGTCAGGAGGCGGGTCCATTCGGCCTCCGCGCCGTCAAACTGGCGGGGAAAGGCGAAACGCTGGGCCTCGGGACCGTGCTCGGGGCGAAGGAGGCGCTCGAAGATGCGGCGGACGTTGTCGGTGTGACGGCGGCGCTCCTGTTCGAAAAGGCGGAGATTGGGAAAACGCATGAGGCGCGCCAGCCGCTCGAGTGAAGCGCGCTCATCGGGGAGGGTATGGGTCTGGCGGTTTTCCTCCATCTGGAGCCGATGCTCGACCTTGCGGAGAAAGCAGTAGGCGGCGGCCAGGGCGTCCGCTTCGGCGGGCGTCAGCAATTCGTATTGGGCGAGCTTGGCCAGACCAGGAAGGGTTTGGCCGCCCTGCAGGAAGGGCTGTTTGCCGGCGTGCAGGACCTGAAGGGATTGCACGATAAACTCCACCTCGCGGATGCCGCCGCGGCCCAGCTTTACATTTCGCTCGAGCTCGCCGCTTTTCACCACTTCCTGTTCAATGCGGTCTTTCATGGCCGCCACTTCCCGCAGCACCCCTTCGTTGATGGAGCGGGGAAAGCGAAAAGGTTGAATCATCTCGAGGAATTCCGAGGCCAGCGCGACATCGCCCGCGACGCCGCGGCCCTTGATGAGCATCATCCGCTCCCACGTTTGGCCCCATTGCGCGTAGTAGTTTTCATAGCTGGCGAGGGAACGGGCCAAGGGGCCGCCGTTGCCCTCGGGCCGCAATCGGAGGTCAATGCGGTAGAGCGCCTCCTCCTGGCGGGCGCCACTGACCTGGGCGATAAAGGCCTCGGCCAGGCGCGTAAAGAACTGATGGTTGCTCAGGACGGGCCGGGCGGTCTTGCCCGGACGCTGCGCGAACACCTCGCCCTCGTCGTCATACACGAACATCAGGTCCACATCCGAGCTGTAGTTCAACTCCTGCCCGCCCAACTTGCCCAGGCCGAGCACACAGGCGGCCGTGGGCCGCCATTTGCCTTGCGGGTCCCGGTGGTAGGGGGTGCCATAACGGCGCGTGAGCTGCCGCCAGCAGTTTTGCCAAATCGCATCCAGGCATACGTCCGCCAGGTCCGAAATTTCGAGGATGATTTCGGGAACCTCCGCCGCGTGGGACAGGTCCCGAAGCGCAATCCGGACCAATTCGCGCTGTTGGAATTCGCGCAGGCGGCGCGGCACGGCGCTGTAATCTCCGGCTTCGAGCAGGCCGGGCAGCCAGGATGCGAGCTCTTGCTTGAGGCCGGATTTTCGACGCGGGTGCCGGAGCGCGTCGCGGGTGAGAGCGCCGAGCCATTCCGGATGGGCAATCAACAGGCTGGTGGAGATGCGGGAGCCGCAGAACAACAGCGCCAGCAAGCCGGCCTGATCCTCGTCGGCCGCCTCCAGCACCTCGACGCCTGGCGTGCCTTCGAAGAGCTCAAGCATCTGCCTGGCCCGCGCCGGGTCCGGGCAGGCCGGAATGACCTTGGACCACACCGGATTCTTCATGGTGCCCCCGCCAACCTTTCGAGCGAGACTGCGACCTCCCGCCTTTGACCCGGCGGCGCCAGCCTTGTGAACAAGCCGCGCCAAAAGCCCAGACCGTAAAGCAGATGCGTTAGCACCACCAACGGCGTGGCCGCCAGCGCCCGGAACACCCCTCCGGTTGGAATCAGAACCATCCCCTGCCCCGCCACGGCCAAAAGGTAAAACACCAGGGGAACCAAACCAACCCTGCCCAGGAAAGGGGCAATCACCAGGTAGAGGCAGAACAGGGGCGGCACAAAGTTCAGCGCGGAGCCGGGTGTGGGATGCAGCCGGAACTGTTCCGCCCGCCCGCGTCCATAGGTGAGGAGCATTTTGGCGAAAGCCTTCAGACTGGATCGCGGCCGCCGAAACACGGCAATCTCCGGGTCATACAGCAGGACGCCGCCACGTTTCTGCAATTCGTCCATGAGGGCATTTTCCTCGTTGGGATACAGGGCCTCGTTGAATCCGCCGAGGTCCAGGAGGGGCTGGCGGCGGGCCACGAGATTGCAGAGAATCAACTCTTTTTCGCTGGAAGGACGCGGCCGCCCGACTTTGGCGTAGCGGGCGCGGCTGGGACCAAAGGCCAGCCAACTCGAGAGAACCAACGCGAAAACCTGCTCCAGACCGGGTGCATCGGGAGGGCAAAGGTTGGGCCCGCCGGCCATCTGGACCTTCGGATCACGAAAATGCCCGACAGCGCGCCGCAGGTTTTGGGGGGCGGGCATTGAATCATCGTCGAGAAAGTAAATCAGGTCGCCCCGCGCCGCACGGATGGCGGCGTTCCGCTGGGCGGAAGGCTGGCGCCCGCGCGCGACGATGACCTCCAGCTTGCCGGCCGGGTAATCCAGCGCGCGGGCAGCCTCCACCGCTTGAATCTGCGCCTGGCCCGGCCGGGCGGCGATCACCACCGTCACGCTCGGCAGGTCGTTGTTCACACCGAAAGGCTAAAGTTCAGCGTCCGAAGTTCAAGGCTCACTTTGCTTCGGGCTCCGCAGCGCCGGGGGGGCCCGACGCCCGGACTTGGTGGTTTGGGCGCTCAGAGCCTGAACCTGTTTTTTCAACGATTCCAATGTCTGGCTGGCCTCCCGGCCGGCTTTCTTCAGCTCCAACACCTCCTGGCGCAGGGACTGCAATTCCTCGGCCGGCTTGCGCTCATCCCGTAATTTCCGCAGAGCGGATTCGGCCGCCTCGCGCTGGGGCGTTTTTTCGGCGGCGCTGGCGAACCGCTCGAGGATGGGGGCCGCTTTCCAATCGCCGAGCAGACCGAGGGCTTTGAGACTGGCGATTTGAATTCGGCGTTTGGGACTGTTGACGTGGCGTAGAATGAACTCGCGGACATTGTCCTTCTGGCTTTCATTGCGGGCCACCCACGCGAGGGTTTCAATCCCTTGCGCCAGGCCGCGCGTGGTGAAATCCGCCTCCCGCCGCGCCAGAATTTCCAACAGCAACCCGACAAAGAAAGGATCGTCCGACGCGCGAATGCCCTCCAGCGCCGCCTCGGCCAGTTCATTCCGGTAGGAATCCGAGTTCAGGAATTCCAGCAAGGTGTTCCTGACCCCGGCTTCGCCGTAAGCGCCCAGTGCCTTGATCGCTTCGGCGCGGATCGCGGGATTTCGCTCGGAGCGCGCCATTTCCCGCGCCGCCTCCAGCGCATCGGGGTGGTAAAAGCGGCCGATTTCCTCCGCCACCTGGCGCCGAACCCGGGCGTCGGCCTGATTTCTGGAGGAGACCAGGGCGCTGAGGGACTCGTCGGAATGGATGGCCCGCAAGGCGCGCGCCGCTTCGATGCGCGCGCCGTAAAACTCGTCCGTGTTCAGCACCTCCTTGAGCTTGGCCACCGCCTCCCGGTCGCGGCGCCGTCCCAAATCCTCGATCGCCAGCAGCCGGCCGATCACGTCGCTGGAATCCTTCAACTGGGCGTGCGCCATGGCTCGCGAGAGGGGGAACTGGATGCGTGCCAGCAGGGTGTATTCCGGGTCCAGCCGGACAATTTCCGGAGCGGACTCGAGCGGAAAGTGGAAATCCTCCTGCCGGCTCGAGATCCGAACCGTTTGTTCGACCACACCGAAGCTGCCCTTGAAACGGATGGTGAGGGGGAAGGAGAAAAGCAGAACCTGGTCGTTGACGGCCTGGGTTTGCCTGACGGTGACCCGAGCAAGCCGTCGTTGCTGGTCCCAGCTCCAGGAAACCTCCAAAGTGGGCAACCCGCCATGGTAAACCCACTGGTCGAAAAACGGGTCCAGGGTCTTGCCGGAAACCTCCTCCAAAGCGCGGCGCAGGTCGTCGGTGACCACGTTGCCGTGCGCGTGCCGTTCAAGGTAGGCGCGAATGCCGCGGCGAAAAAGGTCCTCGCCGAGCTGCGCCCGCAACATGTGCAGCACCCAACCGCCCTTGCCATAGGCCAGGTGGTTGAACATTTCGCCCGGGTCGGAAAAAGTGCGGCGAACGATGGGGGTGGTTTCGTTGTTGCGGCTGGCGATCTGGCGGGCGCGGTGGTACAGCTCGTAGAGCATGTCGTTGCGGCCGTGGCGGAAGGCGGTCCACAGCGACTCATAATACGTGGCGAAACCTTCATTGAGCCAGATGTGGCTCCAGTCCTTGCAGGTGACGAGGTTGCCAAACCACTGGTGAGCGAGTTCATGGGAAACCAGCCCCTCGCTGTTGCGAATGTTCTCGGTGGCCTCGGTGAACAGCGTGCGGTCCGTCAGCGTGGTCGCGCTGGTGTTCTCCATGCCGCCGGCCACGAAATCGTGGACCACCACCTGGTCATACTTCGCCCAGGGATAGGGCACTCCGATCTCCTGCTCGAAAAAGGCCAGCATCTCGCGGGTGCCTCGAAATGAATGGGCGGCTTGAGGGAAATCGGAGGGGGGCGTGTGAAACGCCAGGGGGATGTCCCGGTACCGGTCCTCGAGCGTCTTGAAGTAGCCGGCGACCAGGGTTACCAGGTAATTGACGTGCGGTTTGTCCTGGCGCCAATGAAATGCCGTCAGGCCGGACGGCTCGCGAGTCTGGCCGATCAACCTCCCGTTGGAAATGACCGTCATGCCTTCCGGCACCCGGCAGATGATTTCCGAGGCGAAAAACTGGTTGGGAAAATCCAGAGCGGGGTACCAATGCCGCGCTTCGATTTCCTCGCCCTGCGTAAACAGGTGAGTGTCACCCGGTTTGTAACCCAGTTCGGGGGTGCGGAAGTACAACCCCCGCTGCGGTTCCGCTTCGTAGGCCACGGTGACGCGGGCCTGCTCGCCCGCCGGCAGGTCGCGGGCGAAGGTGACAATCAGCGCCTCGTCGGTGACTTGATATGCCTCGACCGGAGGCGTCGCCTCGACCGATCGCACCCGCAAGTCCACCGCATCCAGGCGCACCTCGCGCACCGGCCGGGCGTTGGCCTTGAGCTGAAGGGTGGCTCGTCCCTGCACGGTCCGCCGTTTGAAATCGGGGGTTATATCCAGCGCCAGATGCGTCAGCAGCACTTCGCGGTCCGGCGCGTATTTCCTGTAATCGGGAGAATCGGGCGCGGCAAAAAAAGCCGCGGTTTTGACACACTCGATTGATTCGCCCCTTGCGGTGACGGAGGGGCCGCCCGCCACGCAAAACATTCCCAGCAGCAGCAGCCGGAGCATCACCCGGACCGGGTGGGGCGCGCCGCGAAACTCAAGCCGCGGGACCATGGGTGATTTGAGTGAGGCCGCCGTTGATTTCAAATATCTTGGCTCGGGCGTTTTGAACGCCGAACCCGGCCAGCCGCGCCGTGTGCTTGGCCACGTAGGCCTCCGCGGAGGGGCGGTCCCTGAAAAGATAAATGCCGCCCGCCTCCCGTTCCCGGGCGTTTTCCGTCCAGATTTTCCAAACGAAACCCGGCTCTTCCGTAATGGACACAGCCAGGTCTTTCAGACCTTGTTCCATCTCGGGGCCGAACGGTCCCGGAAACGGAAAGTCGAATTGCACAATCACACCCATAATGCTTATTGATTACGGCCAGGGTGGATAGCCTGCCGGGGCGATTCTGTCGAGAGCTTTGCGCGGCCGCGTCGGGTAAGAGTTGCTCCGGGCGGGCGGAAGGGTAGGCTGTGGCTCATGAGCGACAGCATGGTTGTGAATCGTCGGGCATTTCTCAAAACCAGCCTTGCCGCAACCGCAGTCTTGGCCATGGCTGGCCGCGGCTTTGGCGCGCCAGCCGCCCCGGTGCGCCTGGGAATCATCGGCACCGGCTCCCGCGGCACGAGCCTGCTCGGGACCCTGCTCCGCTTCCCGGAGGCGCGGGTGCAAGCCGTGTGCGACATCGTGCGCGAGCGGGCGGAGCGGGCGGCCGGCCTGGTCAGGCAGCGCGACGGCCAGGCACCGGACATTTATGCGGACACCGAGGGCGCCTGGGAACGGCTGGTGGAACGGGACGACCTCGAGGCCGTCATCATCGCCACGCCCCCCTCCTGGCACGCGCGCATGGCCGTGGGCGCAATGCGGGCGGGGAAATATCCCGGGGTCGAGGTTCCCGCCGCGGAGACGCTGGGGGAATGCTGGGAGTTGGTGCGGGTGTCGGAGCGGACGGGCATTCCCTGCACCATGCTGGAGAACGTTTGTTATTTCCGCAACGTCATGGCCCTGCTGCGCATGGTGCGCGAAAACGTGTTCGGCGAGATTTTGCATTGTGAAGCCGGTTATCAGCACGATTGCCGGGCCCTGGCCTTTACCCCGGACGGGAAATTGACCTGGCGGGGTCAGCGCGCCGCCCAAACCAATGGC